>APMI01003288.1_pt1 | contig 63415 bp, 59 predicted proteins | sample 667938 | NCBI WGS metagenome assembly APMI01 (sample SAMN01084076, study PRJNA167559) | wastewater metagenome | biome: Wastewater | place: Denmark: Ejby Moelle, Odense | collected 2011-11-28
TTTGGAAAAAAAGTGCAAGAGGGTTTTGGCAGATTGACTGAATCTTTTATTGAAAAATTACATCGACTTTGCTTAAAAGCCTTATGGACAAGCAAAAAGTAACACGTGAAGAATTATTCGCCCTCCTCGATAATCTTGGAATAAATCATAAAACCACCCATCACCGTGCGGTTTTTACAGTTGATGAAGGGGAGGATATTAAAAAATCCATTCCCGGTGGTCATTCCAAAAACCTGTTTTTAAAAGATAAGGATGGCGCATTCTTTCTGATTTGTGCTTTGGGTGAAACCCAAATCAAAATGAATCATGTTCATAAGGCGGTTGGCTGTGCACGGCTTTCATTTGGTTCGGAAGAAAAGCTATATGAGCTTTTGGGGGTGCGTCCGGGGTCGGTCTGTCTTTTTGCGCTTGCCAATAATGTTGAAAAGAACCTTACACTTATTCTTGATAAGAATATTTTTAAAAACCCGCTTATCAACTTCCACCCACTTTTGAATGATGCCACCACGACCATAAGCACGGATGACATGATTAAATTTGTAAAACATTGGGGTGGTAGGGCGATTATTGCTGATTTTTCGAACGAAATTCCAACAATCGAAGGTACTGTTTAATAACCGCCCCTTAAATTCCATTGTTTGAAATTTAATATTGAATTTTCGAATTTAAACAGGCTGACATTTTTATCATAAAAGTCATTCACTCTTAAAAGCCCACGTTTCGGATTAACCTGTAACAGCGGTGATAAAAGGTTTATGAAATAGCCCAAATGTTCAGATATGAAGGATGAGCGCCGCAAAGCAAGTTTGGTAACAGATTGCGGGAATAAAAGGCGCGAATCTTTTAAAACTTCAAATTCAAAGGCCTCATTTTCAAGCAATGCAGTTTCGGAAATGATACCAACCCCAACCCCAAGCGATACATAGCTTTTGATAATATCGGCATCAAGTGCTGCAAACCTTATATATGGTTCAATATCTTCGCTATTGAATGCGGCATCAATTTGCGGTCGCCCTGTTAATCCTTCGGCATAGGTAACAATCGGATATTTTGCAATGTCATATATGGTCGGCAAATTGGTCGTTAAAATCTCGTGCCCCTTGGGCGCAATAACCAAATGATGCCATTTAAAACAAGGTAGGGTTATAATTTCGCTGTCGGTTTCTAGTGCCTCTGTGGCAATGGCAATATCAATCTTGCCTTCTGTAATTGCGGTTTTGATGTTGGCCGGCGTGTCCTGGATAAATTCAAGTGTTACATCGGGATATTCTTCTTCAAATTGGCGGTAAACCACGGGAATTATGTGCCGCGCCTGATTATGTGTTGTGCCAACGCGAATTGTACCACGACCCGAAGTATTTAAGTGGGCGGTATAATTGGCAATATTCCTAAGCTCAAAATTAATGCGATCAATAATTTCTTTTACGTTTTCGCCAATCGGGCTTAGATTATAATGACCGTTATTAGTGGCAATGAAAAGCTCGGCCCCAAGTTTTCTTTCAATCTTGTGGATTTCTACCTGAAGCTCTTTTGCGGATTTGCCACATGCGCTTGCAGCGTCATCAATAATCAAATCTGCCTTGAATAAATTGTTTAAAAGTTCGATTTGCGCAAAATCCATTGCCGTCTCCTGTTTACAGGAATCTAAAGGAATAATTTAAGGCATCAATTTTACGGATAATATAAATTTCCTATTTTTCATTCGCTTTGAAGAATTTATAAAGCAAATACCAAACTATATGCGCAAAACCCCTTCCAAGGGCGCTTAATTTAATTATAAGGGCAATTGGTTGGCTCCTTAGCTCATCAGGACAGAGCATTCGTTTCCTAAACGAAGGGTAGTGGGTTCGAGTCCCTCAGGAGCCGCCAGTTTTACAAACCTGCATCTTAATTATTAAATTGTTTAACTCATTATTGATTGCAAACCTTTTTGTATATCAAATATGCGGTTTGGTTGATTGATAAACGATTATTTTCAGACTAACTTCGCAACATCAAAGAGGGGCATAGGTCTCTTGAGTTGTTTGTGAAAAGGAAAATATCGTGACAAATCAACATCTTGAATCAATTAAAAAACGCAGAACCCAATATGCACTTGGCAAAAATGTCGCTTTGCCAAAAACAGAAATTGAGGCATTGATTAAAGAAGCGGTAAAGCATTCGCCATCTTCTTTTAACTCTCAAAGTTCACGTGTTGTAATTTTGTTTGGCGCCGAAAGCGATAAGGTTTGGAATATCGCCAAAGAAACATTGAAAAAAATCGTACCAGAAGATGCGTTCCCTGCAACTGAAGGCAAGTTGAACAGCTTTGCCGCCGGTATTGGTACAATTCTTTTCTATGAAGACATGGATGTTGTAAAAGGTCTTCAAGAAAATTTCGCTGCTTATGCTGATAACTTCCCAATCTGGTCGGAACAAGCAAGCGGTATGGCGCAATTATCGGTTTGGACTGCGCTTTCAGATGCAAATATTGGTGCAAGCCTTCAACACTACAACCCATTAATTGACAATGAAATTGCGCAAACTTGGGGTATTCCTGCATCTTGGAAATTACGTGCACAAATGCCATTCGGTTCAAACGAAGCACCATTTGGCGAAAAAGCCTTTATGGATGACGAAGCACGCTTTAAAGTATTTGGTTAGAGGATAATAATAACAACAAAAAACCCCGCCAGATTGTTTTTGGCGGGGTTTTTTAATGGCGTTTTAAATAAAATTATTTTTTACGTCTGAATGCATCAAGGCTTACAACATCTGCGGCCTTGTCGGCTTTTTCTGTGGCGATGGTTTCTTCAACTTCTGCCTCAAGTGGGTCAAAGTCATTCAAATCATCTTCATCAGATAAGTCATCAACCACATCAAACGGCAATGCAAAGCGTGCGTATGGATCATAGAAGCGGGTAATTGCCACATATGGCACAACGATTCTTTGTGGCACGCCACCGAAATGCAAAGTAACGGCAAAATAATCATCGGCAACTTCAAGGTCATCAAACTGAAGCTGAAGAACGATTGTCATCTCATCAGGGTATTTTTGCACCAGATAGTTTGCAAGCCCGACACCCTTATATTGAGTTTTAAAGCTAATATAAAAATGGTGATCACCAGGCAGCCCATTGATAGACATTTTAAGGGCTTCTTTAACAACACCTCTAAGCGCATTCTGCGTAAGTTTGGAATAACCAATTAAATCTTGTGACATATATTATTTCCGTTTATCCCGACCCGAATCTTTTGAAGATCCTGATTCCCAACATGAATTCATTCTTTAAACCTTGTGATGAAAAGTGCAATCAAGTTCGTGAATTGGGATAATTTATTTGTGCATTTTGCTGCTATTTTGGGAAAGTCTCTTATTCTGCAAGGCTTTCGTCAAGTTCGTAATTGCCGAATACATCTTGAACATCGTCGTCATCTTCAAGGGTCTCAAGCAATTTCATAAGGGTTTTACCTGCATCACCAGTAACTTCAATACTTGCATGCGGGCGCCAAACAACACCAGCGTTTTCAGGGTCGCCATATTTTTGTGCCAATGTGTTGGAAACTTCTGAAAGGCTTTCAAATGTGCAGGTGATAAGGTGACCATCTTCATCAAATGAGACATCGTCCGCACCTGCTTCTAATGCCGCTTCCATCATATCATCTTCCGATGCCACAGTTGCCGCAAAGCGAATTTCGCCAACACGGTCGAAACCAGAAGTAACCGAATTGGTTGTGCCAAGGTTGCCGCCCATTTTTGCAAAGTATGAACGAAGGTTGCCCGCGGTACGATTCAAATTATCGGTAAGTGTTTCGACAATGATGCCAACGCCACCAGGACCAAAGCCTTCGTAACGGACATTTTTATAGTCATCACCACCGGCCGCCGCTGCTTGTTGGATTGCGCGTTCGATACGATCTTTCGGCATTGATTGAGATCGCGCGTTTTGCACCGCAAGTCTAAGGCGTGGGTTCATGGCCGGATCAGGCGAACCTTGCTTTGCTGCCGAGGTGATTTCGCGTGCGATTTTTGTAAACATTTTTGCACGTACGGCATCCTGTTTGCCTTTTCTGTGCATGATATTTTTAAACTTACTATGTCCTGCCATTTTGAACCTGTTTGATTTTTGAAAAGAATTTATGCCCCTTTATAACAAAATTGCTAAGAATCGAAGGGGGGACACTGAAATCTGTTTAAATGCTATGATTTTGATTGCGTAAACCTTGTGAATTGCGTTTATTTTTGCTTGTTAATCTAATTGCATTTGTCTATATCCAAAGCCGAATATTTAAACCCAGATTTACACAAGGCAAATTATAAAAAGGAGTATTGCCATGACTGTTAAAGTTGCAATCAATGGTTTCGGGCGGATTGGTCGTTTGGTATTGCGTTCAATGATTGAACATAACCGCACCGACATTGAAGTTGTTGGTATTAATGACCTTGGTCCTGCAGCTACTAACGCGCATTTGTTAAAATACGACTCAGTTCATGGCAAATTGAATGCCGATGTTTCTGTTGATGGCGATTGCATCGTAATCAACGGCAAAAAAATCAAAGTTACCGCGGAGCGTGATCCAAACAACCTTCCTTGGAAAGATCTTGGTGTTGACGTTGCAATGGAATGCACTGGTATTTTTACTTCAAAAGAAAAAGCCTCAGCACACCTTAACGCTGGCGCACGTAAAGTATTGGTTTCTGCACCTGCTGACGGCGCTGATAAAACCATCGTTTACGGTGTAAACCACGGCACATTGACCAAAGATGACGTTGTTGTTTCAAACGCATCTTGCACCACAAACTGCCTAAGCCCTGTTGCAAAAGTATTGAATGATACTGTTGGTATTACAAATGGCTTTATGACCACCATTCACTCTTACACTGGTGACCAACCTACTTTGGACACTATGCACAAAGATCTTTACCGCGCACGCGCTGCGGCACTTTCAATGATCCCAACATCAACTGGTGCTGCAAAAGCGGTTGGTTTGGTTCTTCCTGAACTAAAAGGTAAATTGGACGGCGTGGCAATCCGCGTTCCTACTCCTAACGTATCTGTGGTTGACCTATGCTTTAATGCTGCACGTGCTACCACTGTTGAAGAAATCAATAATGCGATTATCGCTGCGGCTGACGGTCCACTTAAGGGCGTTCTTGGTTATACCAAAGAGCCAAATGTTTCTTGCGATTTCAACCATGATGACCGTTCTTCAATCTTCCACCTTGACCAAACAAAAGTAATGGAAGGAACTTTGGTTCGTATTCTTACTTGGTATGACAATGAGTGGGGCTTCTCTACTCGTATGTCTGACACTGCGGTTGCATTGGCTGCATTGTAATATCTTGAATTTCGAATGGCGGTCTTCGGGCCGCCATTTTTGTATTTAACTTAATATGGTGAAAAAAATGGCTTTCAAACGTCTTTCAGATTTATTCAAACAAGATATTACCAACAAGCGCGTATTGGTTCGTGTTGATTTTAACGTTCCAATGAAAGATGGCGTTGTTACTGATGACACACGTCTTCAGGCGGCATTGCCAACTATTGCAGCGCTTAAAAATAATGGCGCAAAAGTTATTTTGCTTTCACACTTTGGGCGCCCAAAAGGTAAAGTTGTTCCTGAAATGTCATTGGGCCAGTTGGTTCCTGCTCTGAGTGAATTATTGGCTGCGAATGTTACTTTTGTTCCTGTGCTATTTGGTGACGAAGCCAAGGCGGCAATTGACGGCGTTGATGAAGGTTCTGTGGTTCTTCTTGAAAACACCCGTTTCTACGAAGGCGAAGAAAAGAATGATCCTGAACTGGCCAAACAAGTTGCGGCATTAGGTGATTTTTATGTGAATGACGCATTTTCTGCGGCGCACCGCGCCCACGTATCGACCGAAGGCGTTGCAAAGCTTCTTCCTTCATTTGCAGGCGAAAGCATGGCGCGCGAGCTTGACCATTTGGACAAGGCGCTTGGCAATCCTGTTCGCCCTGTACTTGCGATTGTTGGCGGCGCAAAGGTTTCATCAAAAATCGATCTTCTTGAAAATCTGGTGACCAAGGTTGATGCCTTGGCAATTGGTGGTGGCATGGCAAACACATTCCTTGCTGCACAAGGTATTGATGTAGGTAAATCGCTTTGCGAAAAAGATTTGCTTGATAAAGCGCGTGACATTATGGCGGCGGCTGACAAGGCAGGGTGCAAAATCGTGCTTCCGGTTGATGTTGTGGTTTCAAAAGAGTTTGCGGTTAATCCACCAACCCGTACGACAACACCAAACGATACTAAAGCCGACGAAATGATTTTGGATGCCGGCCCAGAAAGCGTAAAAGCATTAGAGGCTGTAATGGCGGAATCAAAAACCATTATCTGGAATGGTCCATTGGGCGCATTTGAAACCGCACCATTTGATATGGCAACAGTTGAGGCGGCAAAAGCTGCTGCTAAACTTGCAAAAAGCGGCAATGTAATTGTGGTTGCTGGTGGCGGTGACACCGTTTCAGCAATGAACCATGCAGGTGTTGCAGACGATCTAAGCTTTATTTCAACTGCGGGCGGTGCTTTCCTTGAATGGATGGAAGGTAAAGAACTTCCAGGTGTTAAAGCGTTGGAAGCATAATTTGCGATAAACCATTACTTTCCTTTTCTAAGGGGGAGGCTATCACAAAGTGGCCATATAGGCGCATATCATTACCGTTTTGTATTTATTTCAAGTAACCCCGCAAATGTGCTATACGTTGCGGGGTATTTTGTAAAAAGAACATCGCCAGCATAAGGGTAAAATAAAATGAATAGGATTGTCATGGATTACATAATTTAAATCTATGCAAATCAGATGAATTTAGAAATTTAGTTTATTTTAAAATAAACTGTTGTTTTCCTATCAACTCATGAAATAACATAATGAACGAGTTTTTCTGGGGATAATAATGCCTAACCTAAAGGAATTAGAAGAGCAGGCTTTTGACTTACAACAATCAGGACATTTTGATGAAGCTATAAATGTTTGGGAAAAATTATTAAATCAGCTTGAAGGTTGTGAAAAAGTATATCCGTATCTTTATTTGGCTGATTGCTATTTTGCGACAGGCAAACATAGTAAAGCCAATGAGGCGCTTCAAATTTCGGTACTAATAAGTTTTGAATGCGAGTGTATAAATTTACAAACAGCTTATTACATAGAAGCTAAAAGAAGATATGAGTCTTATAGAGAACAACGTAAAAATAAATTTAAGCAAACAAATGATAGAGTTGGTACGCTAAACCCTACCGATCTTGTTGATGCAACAAAAATTTGTTTCAATAATATTGATACCAGTCAAAAAGACTTTAATCCTCACTTAAAGGAATACTTCTGGCTCGGGGATGAAGATGGAAATATATATACTTTATCAAGAGCCATAGGCTATTCTCTTGAGCACAATATTGAGCTTATGGAACTGGAACGCGATGACGACGTTGTTGATAGGCTTCCTAAAGATAATGTATGGTATGATATTGATAGAGAAAAAACGCGACTTTTAGTTGATTTTAAATTTCGGACAGCAGATGGTTTTAAACAATTTTATGAATTCTATGAAGTGCGTTATTATTCCAAAAATTATGAAATTATAATCAGCCGCAAACTAGATGATTTTATGCTACCATCACTTTGTTTTGAAGTTAAGCCAATAGTTTCTAGTGTAGAGTGACATAGTCGCATTTTTTTATAAATTCTTTGGTTTTTCTGTCCTGTGTAGCTTGCGACAAGCTAAATTAGCTAAGAGCGATACTTGTGTAAAAACTATTGCGAAACATTATCAATTTACACTGGCGCTATTGAGAATGAATATCATTTATGTTAGGTGCGCTCTCATATTTAAAGAGGGACATCGAAACCATCATGAATTCAGGATTTTCTTATAAAAAGGCGCTTCTCGTTGCATCGGCAATTGCATTGGGTTTTGCATCAAATGCAAATGCACAAGACAAATCAGATGAAACCGTAATTGTAAAAGGTGCGCGCATCAAACTTCCTAAAAATGCGCTTCCCAATACGATTGAAATTATTTCCAAAGAAAATCTTGATATTCAAACACAAATTGGTGGTTCTGCGGTGGATGCGGTCTCCAATCTAATCCCAAGCTTTTCGCCAACCCGTCAAAAACTATCGGGTGCCGGAGAGACTTTGCGCGGTAGAAGCCCACTTTATATGGTCGATAGTGTCCCGCAATCATCCCCACTTCGTGACGATAGCCGCGATGGTTTTACGGCTGATCCATTCTTTATTGACCGTGTTGAAGTGATTTTTGGTTCAAATGCTATTCAGGGTATTGGTGGCACTGGCGGCATTGTAAACTATGTAACCGTAAGTGCGCCACGGGAAGAGGGGGCGACCAAAGGCCAAGTAATTGCACAAATTAATGGCGATGATAAAATTGGTGGTTCATCTCTTGGCTATAAAACCGGTGCATATTTCGGTAAAAACTTTGGTAAATTTAGCGCACTTATCGGTGCAACTTATGAAAAGCGTGGGGTTTATTATGATGCCAACGGTAATCGCATTGCCCCCGATGGTACACAAGGCGACACAATGGATAGTGCTGCCTATGATATTTTTACCAAATTTGATTATCGCCTAGACGACACCAAGAAATTTGAATTCATGTATAATCATTTCAATCTTGAAGGTGATGGTGATTATGTTGCGGTGGCTGGTTCTCGCACTTTGGGGCGTCCTGCAACGTCGGTGCGCGGCACAATACAGGGACAAGCGCCGTCTAATAACGTTAATACCGCAAGCTTTTCATATCTTGATAGCGATTTATTCGGCGGTTCTTTGATTGCGCAAATATATTATAATGACTATCACGGGGTTTTTGGTGGCACGGTTTCATCTACTTTCTATGATCCTGCTTATGGTGCGTCATCAAACTTTGATCAAAGCGCAAATAATTCAACCAAAAAAGGCGTGCGCTTAACATATGATAGAGAGATTGAGGCAATAAAAGGCATGCGCATCCTTGGCGGCATCGATTATGGCGAAGATAAAACTTTTCAGGAATTATTGCTTACCAATCGTAATTGGGTTCCCGTAACCACGCTTAAATCACTCGCGCCATTCATACAGATTAATCAGGCGTTGTTTGATAAAAAGCTAAATCTATCGGCGGGTGTTCGCCATGAAACAGCGAAAATTTCGGTTGATGATTATAAAACCCTATATTCATATGGTTCGGCAAATGTGAAAGGTGGTGAACCTGAATATAATGAAGACCTTTATAATCTTGGTGCCGCATATGAAATTAAAAAAGGGTTCAATATTTATGCATCATATGCCCAAGGTTACACTCTTCCTGATGTAGGGCGGGTATTGCGCGCGGTCACTATTAATAATTCCGAAGTTGACAAGATTTTAGATGTATCGCCGGTGGTTTCTGATAATATCGAAATTGGTTTTGAGGTGAACAAAGGGCCGGTTGTGGCGTCAATTGCATATTTTGAATCTAATTCGGATAAGGGTGCATTACTTGTTTTGCAAAATGGTGTTTACGAAATAAAGCGCCAAAAGACAGAAATTTCAGGATTAGAACTTAATTTTAAATGGAATATGCCGATTGATGGTATGACATTTAATTTTGGTCTTGCCGACCTACGTGGGCAAACCGATACTAATGGGGATGGAATTGTTGATTCTGATCTTGATGGTGTAAACATAAGCCCTGATCGTGCTAATTTTGGCCTAAGCTACAAAAAGGGATCATTCTATGCACGCATACAAGACAATGTTTATATGAAGCGTGATTTTTATGGAATTGGCTTTGACCCACGCAATAATTTTGGTGGTTATTCATTGGCTGATTTGTATTTTTCATACGCAACCCATTTTGGCGACATTTCTTTAAGCGCGACCAACTTATTTGATAAACAATATCTAAGTTATAACTCCGATACCCGCCTTCCAACGGATAATTTAAGCTATTTTGCAGGACGCGGTCGGGTCGTTACTTTGGGTTATAGCAAGAAGTTCTAATGTTCAGATTTTATTTCGCGAAAATTCACGCAATATGCGGCTTGTTAGTGTCATTAATGTTGATTTTAATGGCACTAACCGGCATTTTTTTGGTGTTTAGAAATGAATATATCATGCTGTCTTTGGGGCAGGGTGTGTTTGCACCAAAGGATATTCAGCCATTAAATGGGCTGATGAATATTTTACCCCATCTTGAACTTGGCAAAATTAAATCAATTATGTTGCCGGATAATTCGCTGCCGCTTTTTAAAATAATATATGGCGAAAATATTCTTTATTATGATTTATCTGGCGTATTGCTTGATAATCAGCCTATTTCTAGCCGTTTTGATGAAATTGTTTTTAAATTGCATCACTATCTTTTGCTGGGTGAGAAGGGCGAGGTTTTTATAGGTATCACCGGACTTTTGTTATTATTTATGACTCTAAGCGGGCTATATTTAATATTACCGGTATTAAAAAGTTTTGAATTTAAATTCTTGCCAAGAACTAGCAAGCGCCGTGATATAATTGCCCATCACCGCAATTTGGGTTTAATTTTGGCGCCAATGCTCGTGATAATCGCCATCAGTGGCAGTGCCATGATTTTTTCTGATAGTGCAAAATTTATTTTGGGAGCAATTACATTTTCAAAACCTTTAAAGCTGCCCAAGGCTAAAACTGAACCTTCATTATTCACTGCTGATAACATTAAAAATGCAATCAACCTTGCTAATCATGAATTCCCAAACGGCGAGATACGTATAATTTCCTTGCCCAAAAAGCCAGATGAACCAATTAATATAAGGATTAGGCAAAATGGTGAGTGGCATGGAAATGGTAGAACCTTTATTTCATTTTCACCCGCCAAAAATCAAATTATTGCCCGATATGACGCGCTTAAATTAGATCGCGCCACTACGGTTTATAATGGATTATACCCGCTTCATTCCTCTCGTGGCATTGGGTTATGGTACAAAATCATAGTGGCATTAACAGGCATGGCATTATTAATGCTTGGGCTATTTTCGGCATTTTCTTATGGGCGTAAGCTAATACAAACCAAGAAGATATAGGTTTATTTATCCTTACCTTTACCAATAAGCCCTTTGCCAAGTTTTAATGCGGCCTTGATTTCATCCTTTAATTCTTGGGGTGCAATCACTTCTAATTTGCCACCCCAACGGAATAGAGACCATGCAAGTTCGCGTAGTCCGGCCCCTTGCATCTCAATCAAAAGGCTTCCTTCAGTGCTTTCGATAATTTTTTGTTTTGGATGGAATAGCCAACGATATGCCTCGTCGCGATATTCAGGGAAAACGCGTAATAAAACATCATATGTGATATCTTCTTGGAAGACGCCAAAAGAACGTTCGGCAAATTGTTTCAATGAGAATTCTTCCGGTGGGCCACCAGGTTCGGGAAGAACTTTGGGAGATGAAATTCTATCGAGGCGCCACATTTTTGGACGCGCAGTTTTTTTGCCAATTTCTTGGGCGATTAAATAGGCTTCACCGCCGAAAATAATGCCGTATGGATTTACTACACGCGCTTTTTCACTTTTTGAGCCACCAGAATAATTAAAGCTAAGCTGGTTTAATTGCAAAATTGCATCACGAATAATGTTTAGAATATATGGGTCAACTGCGGGTCTTGGACCTTGGTTTACTGCAATGGCTTCTGCTTGCATCAATGCCTCAATATCTGGGGCTAGGCGGCTTAATTTCGGGCCGATTGCAGTCATCATTTTATTTTCAAGATTTTGCAAATCATCGGCAACACCGACATTTTGTGCCCGTAAGTGTTCCATTGCGGTTTTTAATGCCGCAAGCTCTTTTGGGGTCGGGGCATTAAGGAATGAATCAAGCTTCCCTGAAATACGCCATCTTTTGGTTGGCGGGTCGGAAATCTCTTCCATGTTTGGGAATAATTCATAAAGGCGATCCCGCATACGCTCCACGGTGCGGCGACCAACGCCAACGCGTTCCGCCATTTCATTAAGGGTAAGCCCCATATGCGATGCGGCCAGTTCACGTGCCAAATCGATTAATAGTGCGGATTTTTCGTGACGCATTTTATAATTCCTCTTTAGTTTTAAAAATAAACTGCGTCCTTTTTTGTCGCAAGATAAGAATAGATATATTTCCACAGGAATTAATATTTAAAACACCGGAGAGAGCAATGCGCGGAATTATCAACCACCTTTTTTCAAATAAATTATCGATTGATATTTCGCTTCCCGTTAGCTGCCCTCAACCGGAAAGAGAAATCAATAGCGAATTATTATCGCTTGTACTTGAACATGCAGATATCTGCCGTGATGCGGGTGCTGGCTGTGTTGCGTTAAAGGTTTCCCGGGCCGCGCTAAAACAATCTCATATGCGCCGCATCTTTGGCAAATATATTGACAAAGTTTGTAATATAACAATTATTTGGAATGAATTGACGGCATCGGTGGTAACGGTGATACACCATAGCTTGAGAGTGAATTAATCGTTCTCCGGGAATCCATTGTGATATGCAATTATTGAATTTATAAATTTTACGCCAAGTTCAAAGGCTGAATGTGGGTTATTGGCGAAAAGGTCTCTTTTAAAAGCATCGCCATTTTCACCTTTGTATTCAACGGCGCAGTAAAATTGTAGATCGGAATTATAAGGTTTTGTTTCACAGGCCATTTCCACTTTGCCATATGATTTTATGTTGGTTATTTTATCACGCGCACGTACAAATCCCTTAATATTATATACCCCATTAGTCAGCCCCAAATCTTTTGCTAATTTAAATTTAGGTGCCATTATGAATGGTGAAATTATGCTATGGATGAAGTCAACTCCTAATTCAAAGGCAGAAAAAGGGTCGTTTGCAAAAATTTTTTTTACCCATTTTATGCCGTCATTATCTCCATATTCAACCTCACAATAATATGGGCGGTCATAATTAGACGACTCTTTATCGATAATTAGGCTTACTTTTGCATATGCCTCGGTTTCAATAATTCCATCGGTTGTTCTAACATAGCCATTACAAATGTATTTACCTTTGTTATCCATGTACGCCTCAAGCAATTTTAAGTAAGTTATCATTTTTTGTATTGCATTAAAAGCCATTATAATTAAATCTGCATAAAATGCTTAAATCATACGGACTTGCACATAAATACGTTGACATTTATGTTTTTTTAGTTAGAAGCCGACCTTCGATTTTTATTTTATTAATTAAACAGAAGAGATTATCATGTCGCGTCGTTGCGAACTTACCGGTGTCGGACCAATGGTTGGTAATTTGGTTAGCCACTCAAACGTTAAAACTAAACGTCGTTATTTGCCAAATTTGCAAGACGTTACTTTGGCTTCAGAAGCTTTGGGTCAAGGCTTCCGCCTTCGTATCGCGGTTTCTGCGTTGCGTTCAGTTGACCACAATGGCGGTCTTGACGCATTCATTCTTAAATCAGACCCTACTAAAATGTCTGATCGCGCTCGCAAAATCCGCAGCAAAATCAAAGCGAAACTTGCTACTGCTGCATAGTTTTTGTACAAGCTATTAAAAAAGCCCCGCCAATTGTGCGGGGCTTTTTTATTGTTATCGCTAATTTCGCGCCTATTGTTGGCTTGCATTAGTACGGGCATTACCATCATCAAGCATTCGCTGCACATAGGCAACATTTTGCTTTGCCAATTCATCAGGTAAGTCTTGTGATGCGATTTGCTCTGATTCTTTGAAGCGGCCTTGTAATGCAACAATAAGTGCCAGATTTTGGCGTGCTTGAACTGGTGCATACGGAATTGCCTGTGCTTTACGTAATGTTATTTCTGCGGTTTTTAAATCACCATTTAAAGCTTGTGCAAGACCAAGATTAGTAAGGGTGACAGCATTATTCGGATTTATGGCAAGGGCATCATTGAATGATTTTATTGCCATGGTTGATTGCCCCAAATCGTCATATGCAACACCAATTGCATTTCTAACCTCAATATCATTTGGTAATAATGTAGAGGCTTTGGTAAGTGCCTGAATAGCTTCTGAATTGCGTTTAAGGCCCAAAAGTGCCTTGCCAGTATTTTTCCATAATTGTGCATTATTTTCATTTGCCTGAATGCCGATTACAGCAACTTCAAGCGCACGCTGATTTGATCCAATTCCTAAAAGCGCATTAGAAGCATAAACGGCGGCTTCTTCGTCTTTTTCATTTTTTCCAAGTTCGCCCATCCAGAACGTTGCTTGCGCAACTAAATCAGCCGATTTTGCTTTTTCACGTTCTTCTTTGGATGCTGGTGCTTCTGGTTTTTGTGCTTCTGTACCGGCAGTATTTGCCGCTGCAACAGGTTGTTTGCGTGTGTCAGTGGTTTTTACTGTCTTATCAGTTTTCTTAGTAAAAATCGGAAATGCAGAGGCATTTGCTACCATTGCACTGCCTGATATTAATAATGCCAATGCAAAAGTTGACGAAACCAAACTAATTTTGCGCACTTTACAACTTCCTTTTCTGGGAACGAATCAATTCTTAATAATTTGGTCATTATGGTTAATATTTGGTCAATAAAGCGCCAAAACCGATAATGATTAAAAAGAGTTAAGATGATTTAGAACTTGAGAAATTGTTGCAAAAGGCATAAAAAAATCCAATGAAAAATCTTGCAGAATTTATTACTTCCGATACGGATGGCGATCTAATCCCTATCAAAGCCTTCAAAACTGATGAATTTAATGCCTATCTTGAAAAGGCACCAGAAGCAGAGAAAAATCTTCTGAATATCGATGGCTTTAAAGCGGGTTTTGGGAAAATATATCTTTTTAAAAATTCCAAAGGCTTGGTAACCAAAGTCTATCTTGGTTTAGGGGATGAGTTTAGCGCCAATTCCTTTGGTGCATTGGTAAAATCATTGCCAAAGGGGGAATATGAGATTGTTTCCAACATTCCTAAAAACCAACTTGATAATGTTTATCTATTTTTCCTGCTTGGGGCATATGTTTTTGATAAATATAAAACAAAAACTGTCGAGGATGTAAAACTCTATTTTCCAGAAGATGTTGACATTAAAAAAGTTCTCTTAACCGCACAGTCGGTTTGTATGGGACGCGACTTAGTTAATACGCCAACCAACGATATGGGCGTGGCAACATTGGGTGAATTTGCCATCAATCTTGCCAATGACCTTGATGCAAAGATTGAAATTATTCAAGGCGATGAATTATTAAAGCAAAACTATCCGCTTGTTCATGCTGTTGGCCGTGCAGGTGCGGATGAGCCACGCCTTATCATTCTTCACAAGGCAAAAGTTGGTGCGCCAAAGGTTGCAATAGTTGGTAAAGGTGTAGTCTTTGACACTGGTGGCTTAAATCTTAAACCAGGTTCATCAATGGGTTTGATGAAAAAGGATATGGGCGGTTCGGCATGTGCGTTGGCCGCGTTCCGTATTCTTTGTGGGCTTGGACTTGATATTGATCTTAAATGTTATGTGCCGATTGTTGAAAATTCAGTCTCTGGCAATTCAATGCGCCCAGGTGACATTATAACGTCTCGCAAGGGCATAAGTGTTGAAATTGATAATACTGATGCAGAGGGTCGCCTTATCCTTGCAGACGCCCTTACACGTGCGTCAGAAGATGGCAATGAATTGATATTTGACTTTGCGACATTAACCGGTGCTGCAAGGGTGGCACTCGGCCCAGATTTACCGCCTTTTTATACAAAATCTCAAAGATTGGCGAATGAAATCAAATCCGCATCGGAGAAGGTGATTGATCCATTGTGGCAAATGCCGCTTTGGGATGCCTATATTGATGATTTTGATACCCAAAATGCCGATATGAAGAATTCAGGTGGTGGGTTTGCGGGCTCGATTACTGCGGCGTTATTTTTGCAAAAATTTGTTGATGCCCCTGAATGGGTTCACTTCGATGTTTATTGTTGGAATCCAAAAGATAAACCTGCACGTCCAATGGGTGGTGAAATTCAAGCGGTACGTTCGGTTGTAGAGGTGGTAAAGAATCGTTTTTCGTGTGGATAACTGAAAAAAGATTCAAAAATTTGCCCGAATTTTGCATTGACTCTTTGATAGACTCTTGAACCGAAACGCAAATCAGATTCTGATTCGGGTATAGAGAGATTAAGATGGCAAGCATAACCGAAACCGAATCACGACAAGCCCTAGATTTATGGCGCAACATCACTTCGCAGACCATCCATTCTGATGGTCCGGATTTAACTGCCCGTCAGACGGCGCTTTTGCTGACTATTCATCTTGATGAGGAGAAGCACACGGTTCGTGGTCTTTCCAAACGCCTTGGTTTGCAGAAGCCGGCAATTGTGCGCGCGCTTGATTCCTTGCAGGCATTAAACCTTATTCGTCGGGTGCGCGATCCAAATGATGGGCGCAATATTTTTATCGAGCCGACTAATAATGGGGCGCAAAAATTGGGTCAGATTGCATCGTCAATTGCGCAAAAGCTTACATCATTGCATGTCCTTTATGGTGCAAATGATTTGGACTTTCCGCTTGAGGCAGCCAATAGTTTCAACTAGACTATGGTATGTCTGAAACAATAAAACTTGATAAAAATACCAATCCTTACCGTGATGATTTGGCGGCAGAAAAGCTAAAAGGCTTGGTTGATGCCACGAAATTTATAACACCAATAACCAAGCAGATTGTTACGGGTTCTGCATCGGTCAAATCTGCCCCTGATGATAATGCAACCCAAGTTTCAGAAGCGCTTTGCAGCGATATTTTTGAAATATATGACGAAATCAATGGTTATGCTTGGGGGCAAGTGGGGCGCAATGATTATGTTGGTTATATAAAAACCAATGCCTTAACCGATGAGATAATCACCCCAAATCGTAAAATCCATGCGCTTCGTACCTATGGCTTTTCAATTCCCAAAGTTCAGGGGATTGTGCTCGCCCAATTATCAATGAATGCACAAGTATTTGCCACCGATGAAATTGAAAACGGCTATGTAAATTGTGGTCGTCATGGCTGGATTTATGAAAAACATCTTGCAAAACTTGATGAATATTATCCTGATCCTGCTGAGGTTGCCAAACTATTCCTTAATGCACCATATTATTGGGGTGGTGTTCAATCCTATGGTCTTGATTGCTCTGGCCTTGTGGAGACTTCGTTTGCCGCGTGTGGGATAAAGCTACCACGTGATGCCTATATGCAAGAAAAATGCGGACAAAAAGTTACGATAAAAGATGATTTATCTGGCTTAAAGCGAAATGATTTAATTTTTTGGAAGGGGCATGTCGGCATAATGATTGATGCTGATAATTTTATCCATTCAAATGCTTTTCATATGTGTGTCGCAATAGAGCCTTTAAAGATTGCGCAAGAACGCTATGAAAAAAGTGATCTTCCAATAAGATCAATAAGAAGGGTTATGTAATGGCGGTCATCTATGTTACGATATTGACCTATGTAAAACCACTCGAAGAAATTGATGCGGCGCTTTCAGCACATATTGAATGGCTGAATAAAAATTATGACGACGGGGTTTTTATTGCCTCAGGCCGTCGTATTCCGCGCAATGGCGGGGTTATTCTGGCAAAAGGCGAGTGTTTAGAAGACATAACCGCGGTTATGCAACAAGACCCATTTCATCTTATGGGGCTTGCCACACATGAAATCTTTCCATTCGAAGCAAGTAAGGCGATTGATGGCTTAAGCACAATTTTATGATTTGAAAATTTTTAACATTGCATATTGCAAAAGCATTATGGTCTTCATGTCTTGAATTTCATTGTTTTCAAGCATTTTAACCGCTACTTTAAACGGCATTTCGATAACTTCGATTTCTTCACCTTCATCTTCAAGCCCACCACCATCGGAGACCTTATCTTTGTCTGTATATTCGCCAATGAAGAAAATTGTTTTCGACTTTAATGCGCCGGGGCTTGCAAAAGCATCATAGATTTTTTCAACCTTGGAAATTAGAAAACCAGTTTCCTCTTCAATTTCCTCAATGATGCGTTTTTCTGGTGACATACCATCTAAAAGCCCAGCAGGTGTTTCGAGCAGTGCAGCCTCATGTCCATTTAAAAAGCATGGCACACGTAATTGTTTAATTAAAATTATGGTCTGCTTTTGCAAATTATAGAGCAAAATTGTTGCGGCATCACCGCAATCATAAACTTCACGCATTTGCGGCTGCCATGTGCCATCATTGCGTTGGTATTCAATATCATAACGATAAAGTTGGAAATGATTATCTGATAATTTGGTAATTTTTTTGATTTTTACGCGTGATTTAAGGGACATTTTATAACCGTTATTGTTCTTATATTATTACTTGCGAAGAATAATGTGGGTCGCATTTTCTGTTATATCTTTTTTTGCAACCACAAACCCAAGAGCTGGAATGTTTATATCTTTAAAAATTTCCGCCCCACTTCCAAGAAAGACAGGCGAAATTGCAAGATGTAATTCATCGACCAAGCCAGCTTGTAAATATTGCCTAACCGTGGAAACGCCACCGGCAATTTTAACATTCTTTCCATTCGATAGTGCTTTTGCTTTTTCAAGTGCAGAAATAATGCCATCAGATATAAAATAGAATGTTGTGCCACCCTCCATTTCAATTGGCGCACGTGGATAATGGGTTAGAATAAAAGTTGGTGCATGATATGGTGGATTATCTCCCCACCAACCACGCCATTCGGAATCTGACCATTCACCACGTTCAGGTGTGAACATGTTTCGCCCCATAATGAATGCGCCGCATTCGGCCATTGATTGGATAGCATAGTCATTATCGATGCCTTCTAAACCGCCTTCTTTGCCAATCATTTTGTGAAACATTTGGGTGGCGCGCAACCAATTGTGCAGTCCCGTTCCATTTTCACCAATTGGGTTTATAAGGCTTTGGTTAATGCCAGCGCCATAACCATCTAGAGAAATTGAAAAACCTGATACGATAATTTTTGTCATCTGCCGCTCCAGTACAAATCGCAGGCTAATATTTTTATAGTCAGATGTATAGGCTCAATATTATTCCAAATCCCTGAACAGGGAGCAGAGTGACAAAATTTGGATTTAAGTAAAATGGCGCACCCTTGCAGAGTATATACAAACGAAATTGCGAACGAAGTGAGCCTAAATACAAAATGTGAGCAATTTTCGAAAACGACGCTTTTTGAAAATTGTTCTCGAATTGAAACCACTTTGCGGAGTAAGCGGCGCAGCCGCGAAGGTGGCAAAGTGAATAAAATGGCGCACCCGAGACGATTCGAACGTCCGACCAACGCCTTCGGAGGGCGCTACTCTATCCAGCTGAGCTACGGGTGCGTTGTGGCGGTTAATAATGGAAAATAGAATATAGGGCAAGGGGTGTAACAGAGGTTTGCCCCAGGGCTAATTAAATTAACTTTTTTAATTATAATTGGAATCTTGTCCAAACAGTTGGCGTTTAGCCCAAAGATTCTGTTGTTTAATCCTTTTCCCTTATTAAAATTATTGGTTTGTAACAATGGTGTTACAAATCTGAAAAAAATCGCTGTTTCCTTAAAGTGTTGATTGTATTTATTAAAAATGATGAAAAATCATATATGTTAAATACATTTTTATGATTTCAAGGGGCTTTTAAACCACCCGTCACAAAAACTACATCTCGCAAAAGTATACGCCCCGCTGTGTAGCCAAGGTTACATTTTTCTAGTCAGAAAACGTGTTTTTGCATTCTGACTTGTGAAGGGGAACTTAATTATGATTAAGAAGAAATTATTATCTGGGCTTTCGCTTTCAGCAATTATTTTATTGTCTGCTGGGCTTGCTCACGCTGAAGATGTAAAGGCAAATGCGGCTGATGTAACCGCAAGTGCCCCAAATGATGTTGTAATTGTTACCGCTACAAAGCGTGAAACCAACCTACAACAGACACCAATCGCGATTTCAGTTCTAAGCCAAACCACAATGGCAAACCGCCACGTTCTAAGCCTTTTAGACTTGGCAGACGGTGGCATCCCATCTTTGCGTGTTGCAACTTTTGAAGCGCGCCAATCGGCACTAACTGTTGGTATTCGTGGCATCGTTCCTTTTGATGCGAACCAAACAGCACGTGACCAAGGCGTTGGTATTTATCTTGATGGCATCTATCTTGGTCGCCAACAAGGTTTGAATGCGGCATTATTTGATATTGCACGTGTAGAAGTTTTGCGTGGCCCACAAGGTACATTATTTGGTCGTAACACCGAAGGCGGCGCAGTAAGCATTATTTCAAAAGAACCAACTGGTGAATTTGGTGGACGTATTAGCGGCGGTATGGGCAATTTTGGTAGCCATACAATGCAAGCACACGTGAACCTTCCTGAATATCAAGGTGTTTCAATTAAAATTGACGCCCTTCAGGAGCATCAAGACGCATTTGTTAAAAACAGTCTTGCAGGTCAAGCGGGCTGGGGTCAATATGACCGTTCTGGTGGCCACATTGCTGCAAAATGGCACCCAACAGATGATTTCACTGCAACTTTGTCTTATGATCGTACAATCGATAAAAACACGCCTTTCTATAGCCAATTAATCAACTACAACCCAAACAATTTGCCGGTTGCAACTTTGGCACAAATTAATGCCAATGGTGGTAAATTGCCATCTGGTTATATTGCACCATTATCGCCATTAGTTGTCGTAAGCGGCAAAGACAGAATGAGCGTTTCTGATATTGGCGTTCCTCAACAACCAAGTGTTGATGAAACCCAAGGCTGGTCAGCAAATTTAAAATATAAAATCAATCCTGATATTGAATTCCGTTCTATCACTGGCGCGCGTATTGTTGATACTGATCAGTGGGATAACTCTGGTGGTGCACACAGAACTGTGTTCCTTCCAAATGCTAACTTCAGCCGTTATTCATTGTCATTCCTAAAGCAGCACCAATTTAGCCAAGAATTCCAATTGGTTGGTAAAACTAGTGACATTGATTGGGTATTGGGTGCTTATTACTTCACTGAACATGTTCAGGAGCAAGCGGCAACACCAACCACCAATAAATGGAATGCTGATGGCACTGGTTACACAATCAACAGCGAAACCGTTTCTGGTACAGTGACTTCAGGCAACCAAGGTTGGGCATGGGGTCAACAATTCTTGCAACGCGCAAGCTATGCTGATGCGAAAAGCTATGCTGGTTTTGGTCAGATGACATATACCCCAGCTTCTTTGGATAAATTGCACATCACACTTGGCGGTCGTTATACCAAAGACAAACGTGATGGCGTACTTTATATGGTTTCTGGTGTAAAAACCAACTATACCTTTAATTATGACAAATCACGCTTTGATCCATTGGCAATCTTTGCTTATGACCTTGCAAAAGATGTCAATGTTTATGCGAAATATTCAACTGGCTACCGCGCTGGTGGTGCAAACGATCGTTCTCAAAACTTCAGATCTTTTGACGCGGAAACAGTAAAAGCATACGAAGTTGGTTCAAAGATGGAATTCTTTGATCATTCAGTTCGTTTAAACCTTGCTGCATATGCAATGGACCGTAAGGGTACACAAACCGACTTTGATAACGTTGATACCAACCCATACCTACCTGGTACAACAACCCCGAACCCAACCTTTAACCTTCATACCGAAGAAACCGTTAATGCGCCGGGTGTTTCAAAAATTCGTGGTTTCGAAGCTGATTTGAATTACCGTCCGATTGATAACCTAACTTTGGGTCTATCTTATGCTTATACAGACGTGAAAGTTCCGGCTACTATGAATACATTGTTGGCAACCCCTGCATTGTATCAAGTATATACCGTGTTCACGCCTAAAAATGCCGGCTCGTTCAATGTTGATTACAGACAGCCTGTATTCAATAACGGTACCGACTTTACCGCGCACTTGGATGCAAACTATGCCGATGGTCAATACAGCTTCCAAAACGAGTCTGTAAAAACTGATGACAGCTTTGTTGTGAATGCGCGTCTTGCCCTTACCAACATTCCAATGAATGCGGGTACTACTGCTACTATTTCATTGTGGTCTCGTAACTTGCTTGATGAAACCCATGTTTACCGTGTTTCTGGCGCAAATGCTAAGACCCTTGGTTATTATGGAAACTTCAATCCTCCTCGTACCTTTGGTATCGAAGGAACTTTGAATTTCTAAACTCCTCTCCCCCCAAAGATAAAAAAGGCGACTGTGAAAACGGTCGCCTTTTTTTATTTAATTATTGCTTATAAAGCGGAACTATCCGCCGAACCAGCAGTTAATTATTTTTATGCTTAGCTATTCTTGCCCAAACGTTGATCGCGCCATGCTGCAATCCGGAGGCGTAACGCATTAAGTTTGATGAAACCCTCGGCATCGGCTTGGTTATAACCGCCGGCTGCATCAAAGCCCACCAATTCTTTGTTATAAAGTGAATATGGTGATGAGCGACCTTGAACATAAACGCCGCCTTTATAGATTTTCAATTTAACTTCACCGCAAACAGGTTCTTGTGACGCGTCAATTGCCGCCTGAAGCATTAGGCGTTCAGGGGTAAACCACATACCATTATAAATAAGGGTTGCATATTTTGGCATTAGTTCGTCTTTTAGATGCATTGCGCCACGGTCAAGCGTAATTGATTCCATTGCGCGGTGTGCGGTCAAAAGAATTGTGCCACCTGGGGTTTCGTAATAGCCGCGTGATTTCATACCAACAAAGCGGTTTTCAACCAAATCAAGACCGCCAACACCATTGTCGTGACCAATCTGGTTTAATTTAGTCAAAAGCTGTGCTGGCGACATTGCCACGCCATCAATTGCAACTGCATCGCCACGCTCAAAAGCAACAGTAATATATGTTGGTTTATCTGGCGCTTCTTCTGGCGTCATGGTGCGACGACCTTCGCGCTTAGTCACCAAATCAGGGACTGAATCTTCTGGATTCTCCAAGGCCAAACCTTCGGAAGAAGTGTGAAGCAAATTGGCATCGATTGAGAATGGTGCTTCTTGTTCTTTGCCAGCGGCAATATTAATGCCGTGTTTCTTTGCATAAGCGATAAGGTCAGGACGACCTTGGAAATCCCACTCACGCCAAGGTGCAATAACTTTTACATCCGGTTTCAAGGCGTAATAAGAAACCTCGAAACGAACTTGGTCATTGCCTTTACCGGTTGCACCGTGGCAAACTGCATCGGCACCCACAAGATTTGCAATTTCAATTTGGCGCTTTGCGATTAATGGGCGCGCAATTGATGTCCCAAGAAGATAAACACCTTCATAAACCGTATTGGCACGAAACATTGGGAATACATAATCTTTGACAAAATCTTCGCGTAAATCTTCGATAAAGACATGCTCAGGCTTAACACCCATAGCCAATGCCTTGGCACGTGCTGGCTCAATTTCTTCGCCTTGTCCTAAATCGGCGGTAAATGTTACAACTTCACAGCCATAAGTCTCTTCAAGCCATTTAAGAATAATCGAAGTATCAAGACCACCTGAATAGGCAAGAACTACGCGTTTAATTTTGTCTGATGTCATGTTTAATTTACCTTGAAAAATAATATTCTCCGTAGATGTAGATAGGAAAAAAATAAAGAACTAAAATGCTAAAACTTGAAAATTTCATATAAAAATAAATGAAATATGCTGAATTAAAAACATATATTACTCGTGCAAATTTGCCACTTTCTATCTTGAGAATCTTTTCCTTCAAAATTACCAAATGAAGGGAAGCAGTTAAGTGTAAATTCATTTGAATTGCATAATGAAAAATTTTGCTCAATAACTGCTGCTTGATTTTCACTAAAAAATATTATGGCATAAGATTTATAGCTTTTGTAACTGAGTGAATTTGTAGCTTTATTCAGTTCGTAACCTGTTAAAAAGGTTACCTCTATATCATACCAATGCGACCATCCACTTTCTGTTTCATACTTAACTTTTGAAGTGCTAACTACTTTTGCGTTTGCATCAATAGCTAAAAAATTAAAAATGATAAGTAGAAAAGTAATTATTAGCCTGCTTAGCATGATATTGTTACCTGAGGTTGTTGGTCGTTATTTGCTAGGCTATAATTATTTATATAAATATCAAATCAAAAATTCAAAAATGGTGTTTTATTTAATTCATGATATGCAAAACTATAGAAGTTATTTTACAAAAAGAATTTTTATAAAAATATTACTTATCTTAATGTAGATATTAATGGTCAATGCGCCATGAGCTAATAAAAAAATGATATTAGACTTATTTATTGGCGGCAATAGTTTGGATATTAAAGTCAAGATATTTTGAAAGATGTCTAAAGTTATTCAACACCCTTCGGCATCTATATCCAGCTTGTTTTGGTCAAACTTCTTTTCAAGTTCCTTTGCGGTTGTTTCACCACGATAATCAAGCTCTGGAACAAGTCCAAACGTTGCATATAATGCAGAATGTGCATAATAAAGGGATTCTCGCTCACTCCTAAAAGCTGAACAAAGATAAGACTGTGAGCCGTTTCTTTTTATAATATTGATTGCTTCTTGTCGGTAATTGTTGGCATCTTCAATGCTTTTGTTATATTTGGCAACATATTCGTTACGAATACGCTTGTTATCCGCTTTTTTGATAGCATCGGCACTACATTCCAATTTGTTTTTGGCACGTATTTGTTCTTTAAATCCAGGAAATTTTGCAAGAAATGCATTGGCTGCATCAATAGATTCTTGTTCCGTACTAAGACTTGCAAATTTAGCCAGTGACTTTTCAGTATCATCGACTTTTTGCATTAATTGTTGAAAGTTATTACAATATTCAGTGGCATTTAAGTTTGGGTTTATTGCAAGCAGACGATCCATTTCCGCTTTATTGGCCTTATATGCCAAATAAGCATCTTGGGCAGCTTTTGACTCTGCGTAAGCATTTGAAAAATTTAAAACAACAAATACAAAAATTAAAAGTCGCAGTGTAATTTTCATAAACCCTCACAATCAAATACCTTTACGGTCCATTTTTATGGATAGTAAATACTGTTGGTTTGAGTTTAATCTCTACATCTGTATCCAAAAAGTCAATAAAAATCGGAAACCACGTTTTCGGTTTTATTATCTTATTTTTCCCACATTTGCCAAGCGAGCGAAGCAAAGGCGGCAATTTGAATAATTAAACCACCACTTGTGTTCCAAGTTCCACCACACGACCAGAAGGAATGTGGAAGAAGTCTGTCGCATTAGTTGCGTTACGTGACAAGAAAATGAACAATCTATCTTGCCATAATGGCATTCCTGAATGGGCAGATGCAACAATAGTGCGGTGACCCAAGAAGAACGAAGTTGACATGATATCAAACTTCAAACCCTGTTTACGGCACAATGTAAGTGCTTTTGGAATATTTGGGCTTTCCATGAAACCGTATTTAACAATAACTTTGCGTACTGTTCCGGTCACATCGATAATTTCAAGCCTATCTGCTTCTGGAACACGTGGCATTTCAGCGGTTGAAACACTCAAGACAGCGATATTTTCATGCAGTACCTTATTGTGTTTTAGGTTATGCATCAATGCCACTGGGGCAAGATCAGGGTCAGAGGTCAGGAATATTGCGGTTCCAGGTACTTTGTGAACAGGATGCGCCGCCAAATTATCAAGCAGTGTTTTTAGCGGAATTGAATCGCGGCGGGTTTTCTCGGCCAGGATTTTTGTTCCTGATGTCCATGTCCACATAATCAAGACAAGTGCCGCACCCAATACCAATGGCAACCATGCGCCATGTGGTATTTTAGGAAGCTGTGATCCAACAAAGATAAAGTCCATGCAAAGGATTGGGATAAGCAATACTGCGGCCTGCCAAGTTTTCCATTTCCAAAGCCTTGTAACAACCGGTGCAGCAAGGATTGTATCCATCAACATAGCGCCTGTAATTGCAATACCATATGCAGAAGTAAGTGCGGATGATGATTGGAATGAGAATACCAAAAGCAATACGCCAATCATCAAGAAACTATTTATTTGTGGCACAAAGATTTGACCCGCTTGGGTTTCTGAGGTTCTCTTGATTTGCATCCTTGGCAATAGGCCAAGTTGAACCGCCTGCTGTGTTAAAGAGAATGCACCAGTAATAACCGCTTGTGAGGCAATGATTGCCGCCAAAGTTGCTAAAATCATAATTGGCCAGAACATGCCATCAGGAACCATCATCCAGAACGGGTCTTTTGCCGCTTCTGGGTGGGAAATAACAAATGCACCTTGTCCGAGATAGTTAAGCGTCAAAGATGGTAAAACTAAGATGAACCATGCTGCGCGGATTGGCCCCTTACCAAAGTGACCCATGTCGGCATAAAGCGCCTCGGCGCCAGTAACTGCTAGGAAAACACTACCTAAAACCAAGAATGCGATGAAACCATTGGAAATAAGGAATTTAATTGCGAAATATGGATTTAATGCGTGTAAAATTCGCATTTGTGGATCGTCGGCAATGTGCATAATGCCAAGTGCAGCAAGGGTTAAGAACCAAATTGCTGTAATCGGGCCAAACCAAGAGGCAATTGCATGCGTACCTTTTGACTGTACTAAGAATAGTGCAATAAGAATGAATGCCGAAATTGGCACGATATAAATCCGCAGCATATGCCCAATTGCGGGCGCTTCCTTTAAACCCTCAACAGCACCAAGTACCGAAATTGCCGGCGTGATTATGCCATCACCATAAAAGAACGCCGCACCGATGACGCCACCAATAAAAATCCATCCCGTTGGTTTTCCCATGGCCTTTTGCGCAAGCGCCATAAGTACCAATGTACCACCTTCGCCTTTGTTATCTGCGCGCATAAGGAATACAACGTATTTAAGGGTAACAATAAGCATTAATGCCCAAAATATTAGGGAAACAATGCCTATTACAGATGCCTCTAAACCAAGGTTGCCTTTTGCATGTGCCAATGATTCACGCATGGCGTAGAATGGGCTTGTACCAATGTCGCCAAAAACAACACCAATTGAACCGAGCGCGAGTGTTAAAAACCCTGCATGTTTTAAAGGTTCATGTCCATTATTACCATTTGAGTTTTCCAAGTTTTCTGACTTGAAATCACCGCCATTTTTAGCATCGCTTTGTTGGCTATCTGAGCTTGTATTCAAAAGTGCCCCCTGATTACCCATAAGCAATTGAGTATTACAATTGCCGTAGTAAATTTGCGCATATTTTCAGCTATGCGAAAGTGGAGCGTTACTATTTTTATGAAAATTCTTCAAATGTTATCAACACAAAATATACTTTTTATTTTGACTGATATATATGTGTGCAAATTAAACCAATATTTTTAAAGGCAAATATTAATGGCTAGTCGAAACTGTCTTATAACTGGTGCTTCTGCTGGGATTGGGCGCGAATTTGCATATCTTATGGCAGAACGCGGTTATGACCTGATTCTTGTGGCGCGGCGCGAGGAGCGACTGCGTGAGATTGCAACCGAAGTTGCCGAAAAGTGGGGTGCTAAAACCCTGATAATCATTCAAGACTTACATAAACCATATGCTGCCGATAATATTTTAAATATTGTTGCAGAGAATAATCTTACAATTGATGCTCTTATCAATAATGCAGGCTATGGTTTGCCGGGAACTTTTTTGACAACTAAATGGCAAGAACAACAGGATTTTTTGCAAATAATGCTTAATACCCCAACAGAGCTTTGCCATAAGGTTTTAAGTGGCATGAAAGAGCGTGGATTTGGAAGAATTATTAATATTGCATCATTGGCCGGACATTTGCCGGGGTCATTGGGGCATACATTATATACGCCTGTTAAAGCTTATATGATAAAGATGTCGCAAAGCCTTAATCTTGAATGCCAAGGAACTGGCATACATGTAACCGCACTTTGCCCTGGTTTTACATATTCCGAATTTCACGATGTGAATGGAACCCGTGAATTGGTATCCAAAATGCCAAAATTTATGTGGCTTGATGCCGACGTAGTTGCAGAGTTAGGTTTTAAAGCATTGGAAGAAAATCGCGCGGTTTATGTTACAGGTAAAGCCAACAAAGCAATTGCCGCAATGTTTAAATTATTACCCGATAGAGTTGCCGAATATTTCGTAAAAAAGAATTCGGATAAATTCCGCAAGATTTAAAAAAAGCCCTGCGTTTGCAGGGCTTTCGATTTTTCGCTGTTACGAAAATTATTTTTTGACTAGGATTACTTTTTAAAAAGACCGCCAAATTTGTCTTTAAAGCGTGATACGCGACCACCACGGTCAAGCAATTGTGCGTTGCCGCCAGTCCATGCAGGGTGAGAAGTCGGGTCAATATCAAGGTTAAGGGTTTTACCTTCGCCGCCCATAGTTGAGCGGGTTTTGAATGTTGTACCGTCGGTCATAGTGACGGTAATAAAATCGTATTTAGGATGAATATCGGCTTTCATTTTATTCTCTTTTTAAAACGGGCAATATTCGCCCATATATAAACATTAAAACTTGAAGGCGCGCCATTAGCAAAGAATAGCGCGCAAGTCTAGAAGAATCTATGTAATTTGTTTAAAATACTATCTTCCAATCATTTTCATGATGTCATCGAGCGGATTACCATCCTTGTCCATATCAATCATATTGGCAAGATTTCCTAAAATCCCTGCGTTACCACCGGCGTTTCCTTGCGTAACAGAATTAAGGATATCGCCGATTCCGCCACCTGCACTGTTGCCGATTGCGTTACCAAGAATACTTCCTAGGCCGCCAGAATTAGCTTTTGATGCCATCGCCCCTGCCGCCATTGTTGCAAGAACTGGAAGCATTTGTTTCAATAAGTCAGTGCTTAGGCCTGTTTGATTTGCTGCATTTGTTGCCACTTGGCGCGAAACATCTTTTGACCCAAAAATTGCGCCCAAAATTTCATTACCTGCGGCAGTTGTACCAGGGCGTGCAAGCTCTTCAGGATTATCACCAATTTGAACGTGGTTTTGATTTAAAACACTGCCAAGAATGTTTTCAAGTCCGCCGCTATTTGCCTGATTCTTAAAGCCACCTGCGATCATTGGGGCCAATGCCTCAATCGCGCTTTGGGATTGTGCCGGAGAAATTCCAAAACGCCCTGCAATCATTTCAACCGCTTGACCACCGCCAGCAGATAAAATTTGATCTATTAAGCCACTCATACCTATTTCCTTTGCATCTATATTTACACATTACTAGATGTGCGCAAATAAAATGCAACATAAATCCCGTATAAAGGGATTTTTATTTCAGGTATTTATTTGTTCGGTTCAATTGCGACCCATTTATCGTCTACACGAGTGTAGATTTTATTATTCAATGCGTAATAACCATCCGCATCTTTTTTTGCGACTTCTTCGAGTTTCTTTAACACTTCAGCATCAGATAAAGGAGCCGCAATAAATTCATCACGGTTTGGGATTGCCACGGCATAACCATCGGGATATTTTGTCTTTAACATTTCGATTACATTATCGAGTAACATAAGACTAGGTGCAAAACCTGCCGGTACATTGGCATAATAAAGCCCATCATTATCCTTAAACTCTATTGTTTGCGCATTATCATTCATATTCTGAATTGCTTTTTTAAACGCATCATCTTCGGTTAATGATAAATCGTGCAACCGTCCAATTGGCATAAAGGCAATTGAGGTTTTGGTATCTGCGACCACTGCCATCTCTAAATTATCGAATAATGGACGGCGTAGGACGTAGTTTGGTATTTTGTCTAATGCAGTCTGCTGTTCAAAGTCATTAAGGGCGTCGGAGGTTCTTATTACAACTTTCAAATTTTCAGGTGTAAAGGGGTCGCCATTTGAAATTGTTTTTCTAATCGCCTTGTAAAACTTATCATATTCGTTTTGTCTATCTGTTCCACGAGTATTAAGGCGGGTACGCAAACCATCAATATTAATGGTTAGATTGCGTACGGCAACAATAACAATAACGTTGTCACCGTTTTCGGTGCTAACAACGCCGCGTACTGAAGGCATTTCCATCAATACAGGTTTAATAGTGTTTTTAATGTCCTGAAAACTTAAAGGTTCAAGATCGTTAAAGGTGCGGCGGTTGGTTGTGAAAACACCATCATCTGTTTGCTGTGCCAATGAAACTTGTGGCACAGCAGCCAGAATTGAGAAAGATAATAATAATGCTTTTCTAATCATATTTGTCGTTTAATTGAAACCTGTGGCAGGAATTGGGCAAACTTTATTAGCATTTTGTTGTGCCAACGGATAGGCGCAATAATCAGCCGCATAGAATGCACTTGGGCGGCCATTTCCAGAAAGACCTGGGCCACCGAATGGCAATTCCGAACTTGCACCAGTTGTTGGGCGGTTCCAATTTATAAGACCGGCACGAACATGGCTAACCACCATATCCCAAAGATTTTCATCTTCACTTACCAAACCTGCGGAAAGTCCAAAACGGGTTTTGTTGGCAAGGGTGATTGCGTCATCAATGTTTTTAACACGGAAAACCTGTGCAAATGGTGCGAATAATTCCTCATCATCGGCTGGTTTGGCATCGGTCATATCAATCAGACCAGGTTTTACAAACGCATTGCCCAAGTCAAGGATTTCTGCTTCAATAATTGGTTTGCCGCCCAATGCTTTTAAGCCATCTTGGAATTTTAAAACATTTTGTGCCATTTGCGCACTTATAACAGGGCCAATGAAAGGCTCTGCGGCATCGTCATATTTTCCAATACGCATATTGGCACATTTTTCTTTTACTTTTCCAAGAACCTTATCTGCAAATTCGGTATCAGGAAGGATGATGCGGCGTGCGCATGAGCATCTTTGACCACTTGTGATAAAACTTGAATGCACAATCATATCGGCGGCAGCGTCAATATCCTCTGCATCCCAAACGATAAGTGGGTTATTGCCACCCATTTCAAGTGCCAAAATAACTTCTGGGCGACCACCAAATAATTTATGGATATAAGTTCCAGTGGTGGCCGAGCCGGTGAATAATACGCCATCAATGCCTTCTGCACCCAAAAGTGCCGCCCCCGTATCACGTGCACCATTGACGATGTTTAAAACACCTTCTGGCAATCCCGCTGCGATAAATGCCTCTGCCATAATGAATGACACCATTGGTGCAAGTTCGGATGGTTTAAAAACAATGGTATTGCCCGCCAAAAGTGCCGGAACAATATGCCCATTTGGCAAGTGTCCAGGGAAGTTAAATGGCCCCAAAACCGCCATAACCCCATATGCTTTGTGGGTCATTGCAAGATGCCCGAACGCAGTGTCTTTTTGAATTTCGCCGGTGCGTTCATTGTAACCACGCACTGAAATTCCGATTTTACCAATCATTGCGGCGGCTTCACCTTTGGTTTCCCAAAGCGGTTTGCCGGTATCTTGGGCAAGACAAAGCGCAATTTCATCTCTACGTTTTTCAAGCTCTTTGCCATAATTTTCAACAATGGCAATGCGTTCAGCACGTGGTTTTTGCGACCAAGTTTTAAATGCTTCACGTGCCGATTTTACAGCTTCTTTTACCTTAAACTCTGTTGCGGCATTAAAATTTGCGATTTCCTGTGATGTGGCAGGGTTTAATATTGAAACAGCCGCACCTTCACCGTCCGACCAAACGTTATTTATCAAAACAGATTTAGACATATTTTCCACTTTTCTTAAAATTAAATCATTTGCCTGATTATAAATCAAAGGCTTTGGCGCGACCCCATTCACCCTCTTGTAATTCAAGGGCTTCAAGCACATCCGGGGCGACCAAAATATGGTCGGCAGTAATATCGCAGCTTGCGAGCGTACAACGAAAATCAACCAATTTATCGTTGGAAATTAGGCATTTTTCAAGGCCACGGGTGTCACCAATTTTAAATGGTTTGCGTACGCTTTCACGGAAGGTTCGCGTATTTTCAAGGCGTGCCGCCAGCAATGGGCCGCCATCAAAAATATCAATTACGCCTTCAAACCGCAGACCTTCACGTTCTAGAAGGCGGCGGGCAGGGGCGCCGTCGGGATGGGTTTCTGCAATTGCACCACGTGCGCTATCTGGTAATAAATCAATATAAATTGGGTGTTTTGGGCCAAGGTCAATAATGAATTGATTGTCCGTAAGTGCCGAGAAATTATCAGCCTCGGCAAAATCCATGCGGAAGAAAGGACGACCAACGCCTTCCCAAAATGGTGAACGGCCGTCAAGATGAACAATGCCGCGCAATTCAGAAACAACAGTATCATGGAAGCGATTTGGGTTTGCCGCCATAAGCATAAATCGGGACAGTGAAAGCAATTTCCCCGCACCTTCGCCGCGATGTTGTGGGTCGAGGAATAATGTACCAACCTCTGTTGCACCGGTGTAATCATTCACCATCACAAGGGTTGAAATATCAAACCTTTTATTGGCAGCGCGTGATAATTGCCCCAATGTTGTAACGCGGAAATTAAAAAATGGCACATCACAGCCAATGTTGGTCTTAACTGCGCAACATCCAAAAACTTCATTGGTATTTGCGCGTTCGACCATAAGCAGATAATCACCGGATTCGTTTTCGGGAATTTCACCTTTAAAAGACTTTATACTTTTCTTTAGGCGTGCCTCAAGCATTGCGCGATCGTCAGGAAGGCTTGTAAAGCCTGCGCCAGATAATTTGGCAAAGCGATGAAAATCATCAAGGTCTTCCGGTCTCGCCGGTCTTACAACAAGCATTATTTTCCCTTTACATTAGTTTTCTTAATGCCTTGGCATCTAGTTTGCCACTTGCATAAGCGCATAAAATTGCGGTGGTCAGTGCGGCACGTTTGCCAAAACTTGATTTTAAAACATATTCATTGGGTGAATGGATATTGCCACCCAATACCCCAAGTGTGTCAATATTCGGACAGCCTGAGGCGAATAAATTATTACCCTCACATACGCCGCCAGTATCTTTGAATTGCATTGTAATACCCAAACCTTCGGCAATGCGGCTAATATCGCTCATAATTTGTTCTTGCGCTTTGTTTTTGGGTTTAGGAGGACGAGAAATACCGCCTTCAAGGTGGCAATGAATTCCATTTGATGTAATTGCGGCGATGTTTTCTTTAACCACATCTACTGCCCAATCCATAGTTAATGGGCTTGGTGCGCGTATGTTAAACCGTACAATCGCCATATCGGGAACAACATTATTGGCAGAGCCACCATCAATTTTCCCGCAGTTAAAAGTCACACCGTGCAAATTGTCATTATTGCCTTCAAGTGCGGTAACGAATTTTGCCGCCGCCAAAATTGCGCTTATCCCCTCGGAATGCGCGCGACCGACATGGGCAGATTTGCCGTGAATAATAAGGGCAAAGTTTGCAGAACCTTTGCGCGCCCCTGCCATTGAACCATCAGGCAGCGCAGGTTCATAGGTTAATCCTAAATCAGAACGTGACCCAATTTCATGAAGCAAATGCGCAGAACCCAATGAACCTATTTCTTCGTCAGGTGATAAAAGCACTTCATAGCCGATATTGTCTTTAAACTCATAATGCTCAAACGCTTTAAGGCCTTCTAGCATTACTAATATTCCGCCCTTCATATCGGCAACACCGGGGCCATTTAATTCATCAGTGTCTGACGGGGCAACTTTTTGAAAAGGCGAATCAATTGGGAATACGGTGTCATAATGCCCAGTTAAAACAATCTGAATTGGTGCATCGGGGCGAACTTTGAGGTGGAATGAATGCCCCAAATCAACTTCTTCAATCATTCCGTTTGAAAGTACGACTTTTTCTGGATTAAGTTCTTTGCGATTTATGGTGCCAGGAAGCACATTAAAAGCATCTTCAAGCAATGGTAAAAAAGATTTGATGCCCAAATAATTGCGCGAACCAGTGTTAATATTGCACCAATTTACCAATGTTTCTTCGTAATGCGCAAAATTATTTGGCACTTTTGCGATAGTGTCGTAAATTTTTTTATCAAATATATCGCTTAAACCGGTCAAATCATGCCTCAGATTTTGCCAAAAGAAAATGATATAACAATTTTTTATCTATTTCCACAACCCCGTCTTTAAATTTACTCACATCAGCATTAAAGAGGCGGGATTGTTTTATATGGGAAAATTATGACATCTGTTTTTGAAGCCGAAGATTTTGATAATCACGAAGTCGTCCATTTTGTTAATGATAAAAAAACTGGTTTAAAGGCGATTATCGCCCTGCATTCAACGCATCTTGGCCCTGCGGGCGGTGGTATTCGTATGCAGTCATATGAAAATTCACAAGCAGCATTAAAAGACGTGCTTAGGCTTTCAAAAGGTATGTCATATAAAAATGCGCTTGCAGGGATTGAATTGGGCGGTGGTAAATCTGTCATCATTGGCAACCCCAAAACCGATAAAAGCCCAGAGCTTTTCCATGCTTTTGGTCAGGCAATTGCCGATTTGGGTGGTAAATATATTGCCGCCGAAGATGTTGGCACAACCTTGAAAGACATGGAATATATTTCACAAAAAACCAAATATGTCTTTGGGCGCGATCCAAAGGACGGTTTTGGCGGTGATCCATCACCAATGACTGCATATGGGGTTTTCTTATCTTTAAAAGAAAGCGTCAAACACAAATTGGGTGCACCCGACCTAAAAGGAATCAAGGTTGCGGTGCAGGGGGCCGGTGCGGTTGGTAAAAACCTTATTAAACAATTGGTCGAGGCTGGCGCAAAAGTTTGCTTTACCGATGTTGATGTGGATAGAATTGCTGCGGTACAAAACGAATTTGGCGCAGAATTTGTTGCGCTTGATGATATTATTTCTGCCGATGTTGATGTTTTTGCCCCATGTGCCTTGGGTGCAGTTTTAAATGACACAAGCATTCCACAGCTTAAGGCAAAAGTGGTTTGTGGTGCGGCGAATAATCAGCTTGCCAAAGATGTCCATGGTGTAAAATTGGTTGAGCATGATATTCTTTATGCCCCTGATTATGTTGCCAATGCGGCGGGTATTATCAATGTTTTCTATGAAATTGATGGTCAGTATGACGTTAAAAAAGTTATGGCGCATATTGAAAAAATCCCGCATACATTATCTGAAATATTTAAAATCGCTGATGAAACTGGGCAACCAACCGCATTGGTCGCCGATGAAATGGCAAGAAATAAAATAGGGCGTTAATGGCTAAAGGTCGGGTTTTAATAATTGCGGGTTCTGATTCGGGCGGTGGCGCCGGTATTCAGGCGGATATAAAGGCGGTCACTATGACTGGCGGCTATGCCATGACCGCAATTACCGCCATAACCGTGCAAAACACCCTTGGCGTTTTTGATGTTCACCCCATCCCGATTAAAACCATAACCGACCAAATCAAAGTTGTCCTTGAAGATATTGGTGCCGACACAATCAAAACCGGAATGCTGGGCACGGTTGAAATTGTCGAGGCTATCGCAAAATCCTTTGCCGATTATGCGCCAAATATCCCCAAAATTATCGACCCCGTGATGATTGCCAAGGGTGGTCATTCATTGCTTGAAAACCGCGCAATTGATGCGGTGAAATCAATCCTTGTTCCCAATGCCGCACTTTTGACCCCCAATGCACCAGAGGCACAGGCATTAACCGGCGTAACGGTCGAAACCATAGATGGGCAAAGGCGCGCCGCCGAAAAAATCCTAAAAATGGGCGCAAAGGCCGTATTGGTAAAAGGTGGCCATATCGAGGGGGCAACATTCACCGACCTCCTTGCCACCGAATATGACGAGACTTTTTTTGATGCCGTGCGCATAAACACGACTTCTACCCACGGCACAGGCTGCACATTGGCAAGCGCGATTTCATCGTATCTTGCGCAGGGGCAGGGTTTAAAAGACGCCGTGGCAAATGCCCGCGAATATGTCTTTAAGGCAATCGAAACCGCCAAGGGTTTTGGGCGCGGTCACGGGCCATTAAACCATAATTGGAATTTGCACGTCTAATCCCATACCTGTCACCCCGCACTTGTTGCAGGGTTGGCAAGCCAAATCATGTAGCATTTTCCCCGATTTCATTTTCATTTTCTGACAAATGCTGACATTTTTCATTGGTGCGTATTTAAAAAAATAGATATTAATCAATATATTATATTGAATTTAATATTGTATATTCTGCACATTGCGCAAAAAACCTGACAAATCCTGACATCCCGAAATTAAAGTTCGCATTATTCTTAATCCCAAGCATGATTTGGGATGTTAAAGGCATTTATTTAGGGTGGGGATAAACTATCGTTTCTTGTTATCCCGCACTCGTTGCGGGATCTAGGTAACTGAGACCCCGCAACGAGTGCGGGGTGACAATGTGGGTGTATCTATGGCGTTTGCCTTAATGCTTTAATTCAAAAACTTGGCCGCAATATAGGCATTCGGCGCGGCCATCATCACCCAAATCATAATAGGTTTTTGGGTGGCCCAATGCGCCGCCGCCGCCATCGCACGCAACACGGTGTTCAGAAGTATGGATAACTTTTTTATCTTCAGCTTTGGTATGGGTTTTTGTCATTTAATTGCCTCTAAAAATTGCTTTTATAATAACCTACTGAAAAAACATATGCCAAAATAAAAAAATATTTCAAGAATTATATTGACATAGGTGGTGTATTAGATTACTAAGACACTATTGCGGATGTAAGATGCGCAATTAAAGAAGCGGCTTCGCTTTTAAAGGAGTAATATGTCAACAGGGATTTCAATTGACTGGCGTGACGACATACCAATCTGGAAACAGATAAAGGATAGGTTGCAAAGCGCTATTCTAAGCGGTGACTTCAAAGAGGGGGAGGCAATTCCATCCGTGCGCCAGCTTGCAATAGAACTTGCGGTTAATCCCTTAACTGTCTCCCGCGCTTTTTCAGAGCTAAATGACGATGGACTTATTGAAAAACGTCGTGGGCTTGGAATGTTCGTGACCCAAGGAACCAAGGGTGCAGTTGTTGAGCGTGAGCGAAAACAATTTCTTGAAAATGAGTGGCCGCCGATCGTCCAAAAAATCAAAGATTTGGAAATTGACTGGAACGAATTGGCAAAAGATTTCGGGGAAAAACATGGATAATGATATTTTAATCAGCGCAAAAGGTTTATCGAAATCTTATGGCGCGAAAGTCGCGCTAAAACCAACTAATCTTGAAATTCCAAAGGGTCGGATTGTTGGCGTAATTGGCGCCAATGGTGCGGGTAAATCAACATTGTTGAACTGTATTCTTGGTCTTTCTGACTATGTTGGTGAATTGAATGTTTTGGGTTTAAATCCATTGCAAAATCGCTCACAATTGATGAATGACGTTTGCTTTATTGCCGATATTGCAACCCTGCCAAAATGGGCAAGGATTTCAGATTTGTTCAATTGGCTTGAAGATTTGCATCCAAAATTCCAAAAGCAAAAAGCAATCGACAAATTGAAAAACACCAATATTCCTTTGAATGCCAAAATTAAAGAGCTTTCAAAAGGTATGAATGTTCAGGTGCATTTATCAATCGTTCTGGCGATTGATGCCAAAGTTTTGGTTCTCGATGAGCCAACCTTGGGCCTTGATATCATGAACCGCCGTGCATTTTATGATGCAGTCTTGCGCGATTTCTTTGATGAAGAACGCACCATTTTGGTAACAACCCACCAAATCGATGAGATTGAGCCGATTTTATCGCACGCAATTTTCATTAAAGATGGTGAAGTTACTTTGGATGCATCACTCGAAGATATTTCAGAGAAATTCTACGCCATTGATGTGTCAGAAGATAAAAAGGCCGAGGCATTATCGCTAATGCCGATTTATTCACGTGCAATTATGGGCCGCACCACAATGATTTTCCGCGATAAGGCAACCGATGATTTGAAAAAATTTGGTGAACCACGCCGCGTAGCATTAGCAGATTTATTTGTTGCACTGGCAACACCGCAGAATGTTTAGGGGAACAAAATGTTTACAATCTTTGCCCCCAAACTCATCAAACCTAATTCGTTGAAAAAGACGGATTCCCGAGATCCTGAGCCTAAAAGTGGGCTTAAATTAATCAAGAAGAATAATTCTAAAATAACAAAGAATATATAGCGGGTGTAATATGAATAAATTTCTAACCCTAATTAAACGCGATCTTTCAGATTACAAAGGTGCATTGATAATTACGCCATTGGTAATCTCTGCAGTTATTTTATTGCTAGTCATTAGTTCTGTTTTCATGGGCAGCCTTCGGGTTGATGGCAATAATTTTAGCCTGTTTAGCGATTCAAGTGCCGACATAAATATCGAAGATAATAATGGTAACAACCTTCATCTGCAAAAAGATCCCAATGGGCATTTAGTTTATACAGATGAAAACGGCAATACAAAACCGGTTATGGGTGATTTAACCCACGATAAAATCAAGAAAATCTCGTCTGTGATTGCGCTTGGCAATTTTATTGGGGCGTTATTGCCATTGTTCATTGCGGGTATTGTTGTTTTATTTGTGCTTGCTGGCTCATTATATGAAGAGCGCAAGGATAAATCCATCATGTTTTGGAAATCCCTGCCGATTTCCGACATTGAAACCGTGGGTGCAAAAACGGTTTCCGTGGTTGGTATCGGTCTTGGTTTTGCCCTTTTGGTAACATTCGTTCTGCATCTTGCGTTAATTGTCATCACAACATTGGCTTCAAACCAATTTGGCTTGAATATGATTAGTATTCCAGATGTTTTAGCGATGGTTTTCAAGCTTTGGGTATTTGCTGCAATGTTGCTTGTTGCATATATATTGTGGGCGTTTCCGGTTTATTCATGGATTTTGGCGTCTTCTTCTTATGCACCCAAAGCACCATTCCTATTGGCATTCATTCCAATTGTTTTGCTGCCACTACTTGCAAAAATCTTCCTTAAGAATTCGAATGATATTTTCTTTGCGCCACTTCAACACATCACTGGCTATCCAATTTGGAAGGCGCTTGATGAAGGCAAAGAAGCATTCCAAGATGGTGTTAAAAATGGTAGCGATTTAACGCCAGCGCTTGAACCAATAATGAAAACATTCTCTGAACCTTCGCTATGGATTGGTTTGGCAATCGGTGTTGGTCTGCTTTATGCGGCATCAGAAATCAGACGCAGAAGATCTTTCTAGTTCGTCTTTGATTAAAGCTCCCAGTAGTTTATAGTGTCCTCCTAAATGCTATAAACAGCGCAAAAAAGAGGATGTCAGATGTTTAAAAAATTAAAGTCGGTTTTAGCTTTGGTTTTGGCGGCATTTGGCATCCTCGCTCCCAGTTTTGCTGGGGCACAAGAGGCGGCACCAATGCTTGCGGCATTTAACGGTGCAACCTATGCCGATAATGGCAAGACATTTAGTGCAAACCAGTTTGCCGGCAAAAAAGTTCTTGTCATGTTTTGGAAATCCGATTGCCCACCGTGTTTGGTTGAAATGTCGGGCTTTGAAAATATCCGCAAGGCAGCAGGCGCAATGCCAATAATTGTTGTTACCCCGACATGGGGCAAAAAAGAGCAATATTTCCTGCAAAAGCCCATTAAAAATTCTGCATTGATTTTAAAATATAAAACGGGTTTTAATAATGCCCTTGAATATTTTGGTGACCCCGAAGGTGGCGTTCCATATAGTGTTATGTTCAATGAAAAAGGAATTGGCTGTATTTCAAACCTTGGACCAGTAAATGCCAAAGTTATGAAAGACATGTTTAATGAATGCGGGAAATAATTTTGCCTCAGTCTATTGATTTTTTATAGTTTTGAACATAACTAGCGCATATGGCAATTAAACCTATTCTTACTGTTCCCGATCCCATTTTAAAACAGGTTTCCAAACCGGTTGAAAATGTTAATGATGAAATCCGTGCTTTGGTCGCGGATATGCTTGATTCAATGTATGAAGCCAAGGGCATCGGCCTTGCGGCAATTCAAATTGGCGTGCCATTGCGCGTTATAACTATGGATTTGGTGTGGGGCAAAGAAGATGCAGACGGTAATAAAACCGATGCGCGCCTGCCGCAGGTTTTTATTAATCCGGAAATTTTGGATAAATCCGAAGATTTATCACCATATGAAGAGGGTTGTTTGTCAGTCCCTGATTATTATGACGAGATTGAACGCCCAGCCAAGGTAAAAATCAAATATTTAAATGAAAAAGGCGAAGAAATCATCGAAGATGCCGAGGGGCTTTATGCTACCTGCATTCAGCATGAGATGGATCACCTTAATGGCGTGCTTTTCATTGACTATTTGTCCCGCCTAAGACGTGACCGTGCAGTCGCCAAAGTTAAAAAGAACAAAAAGCTTAGCGTATAGCTTAGTCTTTTTCGCCTTTAATTGATTTCTTTCGTATATTAATGAAAAGCCATCCTGCCGCCAAAATACATGCGATTAACGGCGCATTTAACTTGTGCAGCATCTCTTCATGATGCGGAAACAGGCTTTCTAGAAAATATTTTAGAAGGTTGAAAATATAATATCCAATTGCAAAGATGGATAAACCTTCAACCAATTCTGATAATTTCACCTGTAATTCAGAGCGCTTGTTCATTGATTTCAATAATTCTTGATTTTGAAGCTCCAATGAAATTGAAATCCGCGTCCGTAATAAATCATTCACCCGTCCGATGCGTTCAGATAAATCTTGCAGGCGGTTTTTGGTTGCCTCACAGGTGCGCATGGCGGGGGTAAGACGGCGTTCAATAAACTGCTGCATAGTAGAATAGCCGTCAATTGGGCTCTCTCGAAGGGTCTTTAACCTATCTTTGGTAAGGCGGTAATATGCCTCTGTTGCACCAAAGCGGAAACGAACTTCATTAATTGCGCTTTCCACCTCGGCAGAAAGTTTGGTTATATGATTTAATATTTCATTTTGTGGTGTCGTATTTTGATCTAATTCAGTTGTTATATTGTTTAATTTATCTTCGGCAGATTTTAACCACCCTAGCTTTTCGCGCGCGATTGGAAAGCCTAATAATGCAAGTTTTCTATATTGGCCAATTTCTATTAGCGTTTGCAAAAGCCTTGATGCCTCATCGTTTTTAAGGTTATCACAATAAACCAGCACCCTTCCTGCATCATCTTCATGGCGATAAAAATCTGTCCAGATACGGGCTTTTTTATCAAAGACATCACAACTCACACCGTTTGAAAGATGCATGATTTTGTTAATTACGTTATCGTCTGGCAGTTTGTTGGTGAAAATAAACTCAACATTACGGAATAAATCACCGGAATCTGCACCAATCCATGGATGCTGTGTGTCGTTGAGTGAGCCAAAAGCATATTTATCGTTATTATCAATGTCTTCTTGTTCTAATTGCCGAAATTGGAAATAGGTTGAAAACTCTCCGTGCCGTTCAAAAATAAGGGTTTCATCACTGTTACTATGAATAAATTTACCACCATCGGAAGATTGTTCAGCATCTTTGGCAATTGAATCAATCCATAGACGTTCCCCATTTTTTGCTGTCTCGGGAACCGTGAAAATATAATATCTAACAATAAATGGTGGGCTGAATACAGGTAAAATGCGCTCATGCAGCATTTGGGTTAATAGTGTTCTTTGTGGGTGAATAGAAACTGTATTCATCGCTGCGCCTCAATGGCTATGTAGTTGTTTTATTTTAGATACTGTCAATCTTTTATGCAAAGAATGCAAGTTTTATGATTCAAATAAATGTTTTTGAATTTTTCCCGCCGGTGTGCGTGGGAAGTCATCAACTTTTATGAATTTTACCGGCACTTTGTAGCTAGCCATATTGGCGCGGCAAAAGTCAGACAATTCATTTTCGTCCGCCATTTCGCCTTCTGGGATTATATAGGCAATGCCAACCTCGCCCCATTTGTCATCTTTTTGGGCGATAATGGCGGCTTCACGGACATTTGGATGGCGGCATAAGATATTTTCAACCTCAACCGGATAGACATTTTCACCGCCAGAAATAAACATTTCCTTGGTGCGACCCGCAACAAAATAATAACCATCTTGGTCAACCCGTGCCAAATCACCGGATTTAAGCCATTTTTTGCCATTACCATCCACATGGAATACTTCTTTTGTGGCGGCTTCATTGCCCCAATAACCTGGGGTAATGTTTGAGCCTGCAAATAATATTTGCCCAATTTCACCTTGGGGAACGTGGTTATAATTTCTATCAACCAATATGACCTCGGTTAAAATCTGTGGCATTCCAATAGAGCCGAATTTTTCTAAGACGTTGGCCTTGTCCATGATGAATGCGGTTGGGCCAGTTTCTGTCATGCCTAAACCATTGCATAAATACGCACCATGTTCGGCATAAAGCGAGATTAGGTAATCAGGCAATGGCGCGCCACCGCAACAAGTTGAACGGATTTTAGAAAAATCAATCTTTGTAAAATCCTTATGATGCGCGATTTGCATATAAATATTCGGCACGCCAAAAATCGCACTGATTTTTCCGTCTTTCAAAAGCCCAACTACAATTTCCAAATCGAAGCCAGGAATAATATATGACTTACATCCGCGGATTAGCGCCGGTATGGTAAAAAGGTTATTTCCAGCCGTGTGAAACAATGGCAAAAAGTTTAAAAATACGTCATCGCCACGCATATCAATCGCCTGTGAGATATTCACATAATTGGCAATGGCCATGCCATAGGTTTGGATAACCGCTTTTGGTTCACCTGTCGTGCCAGATGTGTATAAAAGATACCAAATTTCATCAACGCCCCATTCGTGCCGCCCTTCGGTGGTATTAAGCTTGTCCAAGATTTCAAAAAAATTGTCGTCAAAATTTATGGACGGAATCTCTAAAGATAGATCATCTATCTTTTGTGCGTCTTCTTTTCCAAATAATAAAAGGGACGGGGTGGTGGCGTTAATGATTGGCGCTAATTCAACAATTGGAGAGCGCCAATTTAAAGGAACAAGAACTGCCCCAATTTTTGCACATGCAAACAATGCAAAGAAATATTCGACCCGATTGCGGCATAATATTCCAATTCTATCGCCGTTTTTCACGCCCAACGATATGAAATAGGTTGCCACTTTTTCGCTATAAAGATTTAGCTCGTAAAAGCTGTAATCTTTACCGCCTACAACATCGCTAAACGCGATTTGCTTGGCGCGGTTTTGGGCATTTCGTTTAATGAAATCAGTAATAAAACGCATTACGGCTTTAACCCATTTTCGATAAAATCAAATGCGGCATCGGTAACTTCTTGCGCTGGCATTTGTTCATCCCAAATTCCAAATCTAAGTCCTAAATAAGTGGATAGCCCAATTAATGACCATGCCCTTATTTCGTTATTGCCCGCCCGAATTTGCCCCTTTTCAACCGAGCTATTCAAGTTGGTTTCATAGGCATTTGCAAATACGTGGTAATATTCTTTGAATGCATCAAGGGCAACAAATTGCGATTCCATAACGATTCGATATAGGTTTTTATTTTCTCGGGCAAATTCAATATAGGCTTTTAAACCTTGTTTCTCTGCCTCAAGTCGGCTTTCGATACCGGAAATTTTTTGTGCGATATATGAACGTGTCAAACGTCCCATATGTGAAACCAACTCACGGAAGATTTCTTCTTTGCTTTCATAGTATATATAAAAAGTTCCCATCGCAACGCCGGCGCGCCTTGTAATATCGGCAATCATGCATTCATGAAAGCCTCTTGAACCAAATTCTATTTCTGCCGCCTCAAGCAATTTTGCCTTGGTTTTTATGCCCCTTTTTGTTTTTGGCGTTTTTCCTTCACTTGCTATTTGCATTTTTACTGCTTTCTTTCAAACATGAAACTTGATTCATGTTTCAATTTATGTATTAATAAGAAAAATACAAGAATAAATGACTTCATCACATAAATTATAAGAATGTCAAACATAAGATTTGACATCTATCGGGGAGAGATGATGCCAAGGCTTGGTCTGAATGACGGTGCGCAGATAGACTATTTTGATGCGGGGGACGGGGTTCCCGTACTGTTCATTCATGGTTGGGGCATGAATCGTGATGCCTTTTGGATGCAAGAGCCACTTTCAAAATATTGCCGCGTAATAATTCCATCAATGCGCGGCTGTGGCAAAAGTAGCATTGGTAACAAGCCCATCAATATCCAAACGATTGGCGAGGATATTTTTGAATTTGCAAATATTCTTGGTTTAAAAAATTATATTTTGGTTGCCTGGTCTATGGGTGCTTTGGCAGTGTGGCAGGTTGCGGGAAATGAGGAATTGGGACCGGTAGCATCTTTCGTCTCAATTGATATGACGCCAAAGATGATAAATAATTCTGAATGGTCGCTGGGTCTGATTGGCTCACGCGAGTTTAGTGATGAAACTGGGCGTCGTCATTTGCAAAATGTTTTGCGGCAAATGCGCGATAATTGGCAATTATCGGCGCAAAGGGTGGCGCAAAAAATACCATCTAAATCTTCGGCAAAATCTTCGGCTAAATCAGTGGATGCGCCAAAGCGTGATAAGATTTTAGAACGACTTATAGCGATTGCGTCTGAAAACAATTCGGGTGCAATGGCAGATCTTTGGGAAGATATGATCGTGGTTGATACACGTGACAAACTCAAAGACTTTAATGTTGAGGCGCATGTTTTGCGTGGCCTTGATAACGCACTTTATGACCCCGCAGTGGGGGAATATGTAAACAATTATTTGCCTTTTTCAACTTTGTACGACTTTGCCTTTTCGGGGCATGCGCCACATTTGGAGGAGGCGGGTAAGTTTAATGACCTTGTAATTTCATTGGTCACCAAAGCCGAAAACGGCAATCAATTAAAAGCAAGTTTTATTTAAGGCGTAATAAAACGTCAAAATAAATAAAAGGGGAAGGAAATGAAAAAAATGTTTGGAAAAAGAGTAATGAATTGTCTTTTGGCAACCAGTGCTTTGATACCTGCGGCTTATGCTGTTCCGGCATTCGCGGCGGATGAAGAAGTGATGAAGCCAAATGAAGAAACCACCGTTGTGGTAACAGCACGTCGTCGCGAAGAAAAATTAAAAGATGTTCCGATTGCGGTTACTTCTTTGTCTGGTGCCAAACTTGAGCAAACTGGTGCAGCGGATATTACATCGCTTCAAAAATCCACACCGAACTTAACAATGCAGGTGGCGCGCGGTACCAACTCAACCCTTATTGGTTTTATTCGTGGTGTGGGCCAACAAGATCCGCTTTGGGGTTTTGAACCTGGTGTTGGTCTTTATGTTGACGATGTTTATATTGCCCGTCCACAAGGTGCAGTACTTGATATTTATGATGTTTCACGCATCGAGGTTTTGCGTGGTCCACAAGGGACCTTATATGGTCGTAACACCATTGGCGGTGCGGTTAAATATGTAACCAAGCCATTGGGTCATGAACGTAGAATTATGGGTAAATTGGCATATGGCAGCTATGGTCAAGCCGAAGCAACCGCATCAGCAGTATTGCCTGTAAATGACGCGCTTTCATTTGGTGGTGCATTCACCCTGCAAACCCGTAACGGTTATGGTAAAAATCTTACCACTGGCAAAGATACTTATAACAAAGATGTCGCTGCATACCGCCTAAGTGCTGAATATGCGCCAAATGATGCATTCTCTGCCCGCCTTGCTTATGATAACTTTGTCGATAATTCAAATGCCCGCCATGGTCACCGTGAAGTGGTTGCGCTTGGCGCGGGTGGCACCCCTGTTTACACTGGTGCGAATGCCTATCTTGGCTTGCCGACAGCAGATGTTTATGACACTTATTCAGGGCTTGGCGACAAAAACAAAGTTAAGAACGATGGTGCGTCTCTAATCCTTGCTTATAAAGTTAATGATGCACTTACCCTTAAATCAATCACTTCTAACCGTAAGGGCCATACAGATACTGTGATTGATTTTGATGGAACGCCGGCAAAATTACTTGATGTACCTGCATATTATGCTGATACCACTGCAACCCAAGAGCTTCAGGCATTATGGACCGGTGACAAATTATCCGGTGTTGTTGGTCTATATTATTTGAATGGTACTGCTGAAGGTGCGTTTGATACCCAAATCTTGGGTGGCGCGCTTACAATCTTTACCCGTGGTAAAGTTAGAACCCAATCAGAAGCAGCATATGCCGATTTCTCATATAAATTTAATGACAAACTAACCCTTGCAATTGGTGGTCGTTATACAAGTGACCATAAACGTGGCACTGTGGTTCGTGCAAACTATAACGCACCCGCATCACCATTGTTTGGCGGAACAGTGCAGACTGTGGCTTTGATGCGTTCAAACTTCACCAACGAGCGTACTTTTAACAAATTCACACCAAAAGCATCACTTTCTTATGCCTTTAATCCAGACATAACTGGTTATGTTTCGGTTTCACAAGGCTTTAAGTCTGGTGGTTTTGATATGCGTGCCGATGCCATTCTTACCCCGTCTGCGGTAAATGGTTATAAGCCAGAAACTGTATTGACTTATGAGGCAGGTTTAAAAGGTTCATTGTTTGACAATAATCTTTATTTTGCTGGTGCAATTTTCCGCTCTGATTACACAGATGTTCAGATTACCCGCCAAATTCCAGTTGGTGCAAGCATCGCGTCACAAGTTGACAATGCGGGTTCTGCAACAATTCAGGGTGCCGAATTGGAAGCCAATTTCAAAGTTAGCGATAATCTAAGCTTGAATGGTGCAATTGGTTATATTGACGCAAAATATGACGAATATTTGAGCCGTAACCCTGCGAGTGGTCTGGTTGAAAACCTTGCTGGCCTTGCAAAATTCCAAAACACACCTGAATGGACAAACAATTTTGGTGCAACCATCAACTTCCCAGTATTTGGCGGTAAAATGGTTATCACACCAACTGCGTCTTATCGTTCAGATATGCAAATGTTTGAATTTGCAGCGCCTACTTTGGATCAAAAAGCATTCTGGCTATATGATTTATCAGCGGTTTGGACAAATCAATCAGGCAATTTGAAACTTGGTCTATATGGCAAAAACTTGTCTGATGAGCGTTACAAAGTTGGTGGCTATAACTTCCCTTGGGGTGTTGCGCAGGGACAAAGTGTTCTTTTGGGCAATTCTGTAACCTCATTCTATGGCCCACCAAAAACCATCACCGCTTCTATTCAGGTTAATTTCTAATTTTCCTCCTTTACCTTCCTGCAAAATCAACCTTTTGTGGGAAGGTAACTTTTAAAAGAGATAAAAATGCAAAATAATGAATTGGGTGCAACACATAAAAAAATCTCTGGTGGATTGGTGTTGTTTTTGTTGGTTGTGGTTTACACATTCAATTTTCTGGATCGCCAAATTCTGGCAATTCTTTCACCTGCTATTCAAAAAGAACTCGGCATAAATGATGCCCAGCTTGGGTTAATGCGGGGTATGAGTTTTGCAATATTTTATTCATTGCTTGGTGTTCCTATTGCCTTTCTTGCCGACAGATTTAATCGGACATGGATTATTACCATATCCCTTACAATCTGGAGTGCGATGACGGCGGTTTGCGGCCTTGCACAAAACTTCTGGCAACTATTTTTCGCAAGAATGATGGTTGGCGTTGGTGAGGCAGGCGGCGTTGCACCGGCATATTCAATAATTTCCGACTATTTTGAACCTAAAAAGCGCGCGCGCGCAATGGCGATTTATAGTTTTGGGATACCGATAGGCTCGGCAGTTGGTATTGTTTTTGGCGCAATCATTACAACAATGCTTAGCTGGCGAGCCGCCTTCGTTATCGTTGGCATAATGGGCATAATTCTTGCCCCAATTTTTAGATTATTAATGCGCGAGCCGGTGCGCGGTGTTTATGATTCCGCAAAGGCAAAAACTGATGCCCCAAAAATTTCAGAAGTTATAAAGGTTCTGGTTTCAAAGCCTAGTTTCTGGGCATTGTCGCTTGGTGCCTCATGTTCTTCAATGATGGGCTATGGCCTGTTTGCATGGTTGCCATCGTTTTTTGTACGCTCTTATGGCGATATTTTACCACAAGCGCTTTCATGGCTTCCTAGTTTCCTTATTCCGCACGGCGCAGGGCCGGTTCTTTATGCCGGATATTATTATGGCATGATGCTTCTGGTTGGTGGTATTTTAGGCATATGGATGGGCGGGCAAATTTCAGATCGTCTTGGCGCAAAGTCAAAAGGTGCATATGCACTTGTGCCGGCCGTATCGTTCCTTCTTGCATTGCCGTTCTTTATTCTTGGCACCATGAGCAATAATCTTATGGTTTCATTCTTCTTATATATTATACCAACTGCACTTGGCCTTGTTTGGCTTGGACCCGTGATTAGTGCGTTTCAGCATATTGTTCCGCCAAATATGCGGGCAACTGCATCGGCATTGTTTTTGCTAATCAACTCATTGATTGGAATTGGGTTGGGTGATTTTCTTATCGGATTAATTTCAACCCTGTTGAAAGAACAATATGGGCAAGAATCCCTGCGCTATTCCATCATGAGTGGAACTATATTCTATGTTTTGGCGGCGATATTATTGTTTATATCGTCAAAATTACTGCCAAAAGATTGGGAAGAATAATCCCAAAATATTAGGAATAATAATCAAAGTGATTTGATTATAGCGTCTATCTGTTGCTGTGCGCCTTCGAAAACTTCCCCTCTATCTGAGGAGGTGCGCAGCGCAGGATAGAAATTAAGTGCGCCAAGATAATTTATGCCAAGGGTTTCCGCACATTTTTTTGCGCCACCTTTACCAAATAAATCAATTTCCGCACCCGTATTTTCATCAATAAGAACCGACATATTTTCAATAATGCCGATAATTTCAATTCCGGCTTTTTGAAATAATTCAATGCCACGACGTACATCCGCAAGTGCAACTTCTTGCGGTGTGGCAACAATCACAACACCGTCAATTTTTGCCTGTTGCGCAATAGTAAGCGGTACATCACCTGTACCGGGCGGAAGGTCAATTATAAGATAGTCAAGCGCGCCCCATTCAACCGAGGTGAAGAATTGGGTCAATGCCTTTAAGGCCATTGGCCCACGCCAAATTAACGCGCGGTCTTTATCAACCACATAACCAATTGATGCGGCCTTTAGACCAAACTTTTCAACTGGCAGTAATTTACCATTATCGTCAACTTCTGCCTTTTGGTCGGCTTCACCCATAAGGGTTGGGATTGATGGGCCATATATATCGGCGTCAATTATACCGGTTTTTTTACCAGATTTGGCAAGTGCATAGGCAATGTTGAATGCAATTGTTGATTTGCCAACCCCACCTTTACCTGATGCAACCGCAATGATTTTGCCAATATTAGCTGGACGGATAGAGGTTGCACTCGGTGCCTTTGGTTTCGGTGTGGTTTCAGTCGGCATTTTTGGGCTTTGTTGTGGCGTGTTTATATGTTCAGTTATAACAACATTGACCTTGGAGATACCTTTTAATTTTAGAAGCTCTCGTTGTGCTTGTGTGCCGATTTCATCGTAAATCGCGGCATGTTTTGCATCGGTTTCGATAATGACGCTAAGGGTTTGTTCTTTTAGATCAAACGAAGAAACCGCACCAGAATCAATAATATCGCCACCCGAAATTGGGTCAGAAAATTTAGACAAAACTTGCTTAATTTCCTCTGCGGTGACTTTATGTGGCTTTGGGGTTCTATTGAAAAGGTTTATCATAAGGTTCAGATAATATTATCAAGCACGATTTGCAAATATATTGTACAAATAATACCAGTAGTTCTATATATAACAGGTCAATTACAATTGTTGATATTGCGAATTTTTATAATATTGTATAGATAGCTAAATAACTCTGGAGTTTTTGCGTAAATGCCAATCGAAACCGTAAAAAAAATGGAAAAAAGTGCACATGATGCAACTTTATTGTTGAAATCAATGGCAAACGAGACCCGCCTTATGATTTTGTGTCAGTTGAATGCCCATGAAATGACGGTTTCACAATTATTGGATAGCATTGAATTATCACAATCGGCATTGTCGCAGCATTTGGCGATTTTGCGTCGTGAGAAATTGGTAAAAACACGCCGTGATGCGCAGAATGTTTATTATTCACTTCATAGCGAAGAAGTTAAGGCACTTATCAAAGTTCTTTATCAATTATATTGTGATTGCTAATTGCCAATTATAAGTCGGCTTATGTGATATGTAAGCCCTGCCGCGATATAGGCAATTCCCAAAAGATATAAAAACGCAAATATCGCCCATTTTGCGCTATTGGTTTCGCGCCTTATTGTGGCAAGTGTCGCAAAACATTGTGGCGCAAAGACATACCATGCAAGAAAAGCAAGTGCGGTTGGTAATGACCACGCATTTTGCAAAATATGTGCAAGCCCTTGGGTATTGCTTTCCCCACCTTGTACAGAATAAATTGTTCCCAATGCCCCAACCGCAACTTCGCGCGCCGCCATACCGGGGATAAGTGCGATTGCAATTTCAATATTAAAGCCAATGGGCTTTAACGCGGGTTCTAAGAATGCACCAATTTTTCCGGCATATGATTCCCGCAAACTTGTTGCCGATAATGGGAATTTTGCCAAGATCCATAAGATTACGGAAACTTGTAAAATAACCGTACCGGCACGGCGCAAAAATGACGTTGCCGCACCAATAATCCCTACATAAAAATCGCGCCAATTCGGCAATTTATAGGTAGGTAATTCAAGGATAAAGGCTTGGGGCGCGCCTTGGGTAACAGTTTTTTTCAAAATAAAAGCAACCACAAAGGCACTTATCACGCCGGCTAGATAAAGCCCAAACATCACCAACCCTTGTAGCCCAACAAAGCCAAAAACTTTTACATTGGGGATAAAGGCCGCAATAATAAGCGTATAGACCGGAAGTCGCGCCGAGCAAGTCATAAGCGGTGCAATAAGGATTGTGGTAATCCTATCGCGTTCATGTTCAATTACGCGGGTGGACATGATACCGGGAACAGCACAGGCAAAACTTGATAAAAGCGGTATAAAGGCACGACCATTAAGACCCGCCCGAAGCATAATCTCATCCATTAAAAATGCGGCGCGTGTCATATAGCCCGATGCCTCAAGCACCAATATGAATGCGAATAGAATGACAATCAGCGGCAAAAACACAATTACAGAGCCAACGCCCGCAATTATGCCATCTGCAAGCAATTCACCCCATATTGTATGACCAACTTTGGCGCGTACAAAATCTGCAAGTGATGAAACCGCGCCGTCAAGAAAGTCCACCGGAAATGTCGCCCATGAAAACACTGCTTGGAACATCAAGAATAAAACAACCGCAAGCATTATCGGACCAAAAATTGGATGCAATGCAACGCTGTCAATGATGCGTGTAGTTTTATTGATGAGGGCTTCTTTAACAATTGCCCTTGCCGCCAAAGAACGCGCACTTTTTTGTAATTCAGACAAATTGTGATGTTCGGGCGCTATTTTTGCGTTTTCAATTCCATCGTCAATTAAACTATCAAGGCGATTAAGGAAGTTTTCGCGCCCACCTTGTCGGGTTGCGCGTGATGTAACAACAGGTATCCTAAGCTCTTTTTCAAGGATGGTGGTGTCAATCTCAATCCCGTCGCGCTCTGCAAGGTCAATCATGTTTAGAATTAACATCATTGGAATGCCAAGTTCACGCAATTGCAATGCCGAATGAAGATGGGTGCGCAAATTGGCGGCATCAATAACCACAAGAACCAAGTCTGGTTTATCGACACCCTTCATTTGCCCCTCAAGCATGTTGATGGCAACTTTTTCATCTGATGAACGTGCGGTCAGGCCATATATACCAGGAAGATCATAAAGCTCTATTTCTTGACCTTTTGGTGTTGTGAAATGCCCCTTTTTTGCCTCAACGGTTACACCGGCATAATTGGCTGTCTTTGCCTTACCGCCAGTAAGACCATTGAATAAAGTGCTTTTACCACAATTTGGCGCACCAATAAGCGCAGCTTTGAGGGACATTATAATTCAACCTCAATATATTTTGCTTCATTCGGGCGCAGGGCAATCATAGTGCGGTTAAGGCGAACACAAATTGGGGTCTTGGCAACTGGGCCATAGGCAATGATTTCAACCTCATCCCCTTCAGCAAAACCTACTTCACGTAATTTCGCATTAATTGAAAATTCCCCATCCAGAATATTACTTATTCTGGCGACTTTGTTTTTTTCCAAATCAGACAGGAACATGAAATTCATTTGGCCTTGGTGCAAGTTATAAATGGTGCGATTTGTATGTTTTTATTGCAATTAATTCTCATTAATAACTTTTCCAAAATTTTGCAAGCTCAAAAAGCAATTGATTTTAAGTCGTTTTGTCGCGGGCATTTTTTGCCGTGATAAATTTTGCATATGCATATTATGCCTGCTTTATGGTTAATAAAATTAATCAAGGTTGAAAGTAATTAATGTTGTGGGAAAAATATAATAAAAACAATGAATTGGTTTATAAATCTTCTGTAATTAATACGGCATATTAATTGTAACTATCAATTTGCCAATTAGGCAATTTAAATAGTGGAGAATAAAATGATTAGCGGAATCTCTAGTGGGATTTCAGGTGTATCAGGAATTAAAAAACCTGATATTTCCGAATTATTTAGTAAAACTGACACTAATGGGGACGGCAAAGTTTCAAAAGAGGAATTTGTTGCTTCACGCCCTTCTGATGTTAGCGAAACTAATGCTGCATCGCTATTCGATAAAATGGACAGTGATGGCACAGGCGCGCTTTCCCAAACCCAACTTCAGGAGGGGATGGAAAAGAATAAACCAGAAAAAAGTTCACGTAATCTTGGGAACACTCTTTCCGATACCGTTTTGGCGGCAGTTAACCAATTGCTACAAAGCTTGAATTCCAGCAGTGATGCGGATGCCGATGGTGATACATCAGATAAATCAAGCAAAGATACAGATATGTTTTCCAAAATGGATACTGATGGCAATGGCTCGGTTTCTAAGCAAGAATTTTTGGCGGCGCGACCGTCAAATGTTTCTGAAGATCAGGCAACAAAGCTTTATTCAAGCATTGATACTGAAAACACTGGCTCAATAACCGAAGATCAGTTTACAAGTGCGATGCAAAAAGCACCACAAGGCCCGCCACCATCTGGTGGGGCAGGTGGCCCGCCGTCGTCCGGTGGTTCACAATCGGAAACTTCTGATACATCTTCGTCATCAAGCAGCTCTACTACTTATGACGCGCTTGATACTAACAAAGATGGCAAAGTATCAATGGCTGAATTACTTGCTGGAATGAATGAAAAAGCATCTTCGGCAAATACTGATGATGCAACCAAGCAATTATTGAATACAATTTCAAATGCAATTGAAACTTATGCGGAAAATAATTCGCTAGACCTCAATGACGTGAACGCATTCAAAGCCGTTGCATAATCATGCTAAAACTAAAATCAAAAAGGCGATTCAACTGAATCGCCTTTTGTTTAACTTTTGATACGCATTTTCAATGTTGCTTCATCGACACCATTTAGACGCCAGCCGTTTTCATATTTTCCAAAATAAAGCATACAGCGTTTGGTTTTATCATCAACAACACAGACACGCCCGTCATTAATAGTTTTTAGTGCAAGGGTTGCCCGAAAACGAGAAGGTATTTGTAAATTTTCATTTACACCGGCTTGGCGCGCAAAAAATGCCAGTGCGTCTGGCTCAATCGCGCGGTCTGCCAATGCCTCAATGACGGGTTTTAAGGCATCAACCGCCGCAATTGATGCAACCTGTGCCCCAAGGCCGCTTCCAAGTTGTTTTGCACCTTCTTCAATCGCGACATCACGCGCAATTTGCATTGCTTGTGCCTTTAGGGCGCGTTTGTCGATATGGCTTTCAATTGCTGCGTAATTTCCATCACGCAATGCAATAGCAAGGGTGCGTACATCGTCCGCCGCAGAAAAGCTGGTTGCGGTTGCGCAGGAGGAAAGCAAAAGTACGCTAATTAAGACTAAATGTTTTTTCATGTTCATAGGCATTTTTATAATATATTGGACGTATTTAACAAAGATTCATAATGAAAAAATTTTTAGAAAGTTTTTTAACCATAAAGACTTATTATTTTACTGTAGTTACTGGTTCAAATAGTTGGCTTTTGGGGGGAATTGTTATCTATTATCAAAAACAAGTAACAAAAAAATGTCTGTATTTTGAGAGGTTGTAATCAATGCAAATATATCTGCCAATTGCTGAAATGGCAGTGAATTTCTGGCTAATGCTAGGGATTGGGGCATTGGTTGGTCTAATTTCAGGAATGTTTGGTATTGGCGGTGGTTTTTTATTGACGCCATTGTTGATATTGTTTGGCATACCTGCACCGATTGCGGTGGTATCGGGTGCGAATGTTTCTGCGGCGGCGTCTATGTCATCTTTAATGCCGCAAATCGAACGTAAAACCATTGATTTCCGACTTGCACTTTTAATGACGATTTCCGGTGTTGTTGGGGTTGGTGTTGGCTCGGTAATTTTTAAATATTTGCAAAATATTGGCTATGCCGATGTCATGGTTAAGATTGCATATGTTATCTTGCTTGGTTTTGTTGGCATTAGCCTTCTACGAGAATCAATCACCAGCTATTTGAATGATAAGAAAAATATTCAAGCTGCACCACGTGATACACGCCGCAAAAAAAGTAATATCGGCTATAAACTACCATTAAAAATGCGGTTTCTGCGGTCAAAACTATTTATTTCGGTTATTCCGCCCATTGCCCTTGGATTTGTTATTGGTATTTTGTCGGCATTAATGGGTGTGGGTGGCGGTTTCCTGCTTATTCCGGCACTAATTTATATCGTTAATATGCCGCCAAGCCTTGTGGTTGGTACCTCTGCGTTTCAGGTTTTGGTCTTTGCCTCTGCAACCTCTTTTGTTCAAGGGATTAATAGTGGTGGATTGGATCTTGTGCTTGCCGGTGTTTTAATTATCGGTGCGGTGGTTGGCGCACAATTAGGTTCTATTATTGGACGTAAAATAAAAGGCGAAGAATTACGTATTCTTCTTGGCTCAATCATATTATTGCTTGCATTGGTTATTGCCGGTGAGCTGTTTATTACGCCACAACAATTATTTGAAACATCTTCTGCGGGAGGTGGTTTGTAATGAAAAATTTTGCGGCATTAATTTTGGGCTTTGCAATTATTCTTGCACCACAAGCAGGATTTGCACAACGCACCAAATTAGCGGCCGCATTATTCGATGAACAAGTTCTCTTAACCTCTAGCTTTAGTGGAACCAAGGTTACAATTTTTGGCGCGGTTGAGGCCGCGGGTGAAAGCAATCCTGATGTTGTGGTTTTGGTGCGTGGGCCAGATAGGCCGGCCTGGATAAGCAAGAAAATAAAAGTTCTTAATTTATGGGTTGGACAAAAGCGGGTATTCTTTGATGCTGCCCCAACTTTTTTTGGCGTTGTAAGCAGCAAGAATATTGATGAAATAACCGCAAAAGATACACAGAAATTATATGGCTTAACCGCTGATAGTCAGGTCAATATTCAACCCAATTATGCAAAACTTGACTTTGCCCAGGATTATAAAAAGTCTTTTATATCAGAACGTGAAAAGCAAAAACTATATCTTAATGACCCCAAGGGCGTAAAAATTGAGGCAAGCGGCCTTTTCCGTGCCGATGTTAAAATGCCAGATTTAACACCGCCTGGTCTTTATACCGTAAAAGTTTTGGTTTTTAAAAATGGCCGCCCGGTTGATACAAACCTCCAGAGTTTTGTGGTTACAAAAGTTGGTATGGAGCGGACAATATTTGAATTTGCGAAAAAACATACGCTTACCTACGGAATATTTGGCGTAATTCTTGCCCTTGGTGCAGGTTTTATAAGTGCACGTGTCTTCCGCCGTTTTCAGGGTGCTTAATTTTCACTGTGCTTAATAAGGTTGCCCAAATTATGGGTAATCATTGAAATAACACAATAATTCAAGCAAACAGCTAGACAAGGCGAATATATAAATTAATCTGCCCTGAAATCAGGGAGAATAATTTGGGCGCAGTTACAGATCGGGACGAGGGTCTCCATAAGAGTGTTGGGGCTGTGGGCCTCGGGTTTGCAATTATTACAGAGGTAATTGGTGCAGGTATTTTCTCTTTGCCAGCCGCAATTTATTTATATGCCGGCCATGCATCTTTTGCGGCATATGTGGTTTGTGCCTTAGCATTCGGAACAATTGTTTTATGTTTTGCCGAAAGTGCAAGTAGGGTGGCAACATCTGGCGGTGCATACGGTTATGTTACAGTTGCTTTTGGCGAATTGGCTGGGCTTATAATTGGGGTTTTGTTATGGCTTGGTGCCGTACTTGCCTTTGGCTCAATTGCAAGTGCTTTTGCCGATGGTATCATTAGCTTCTTCCCAATGTTAAAATTCCCATATTCACGTGAATTAATTCTTGTTTCGACAATGGTGGTTTTCGTTTTGATTAATATCAAAGGCGTGAAAGAGGCGGCGTCATTTGTTTCAATCACAACTTTTATTAAAGTAATCCCGCTTGTTATATTTGTGTTTGTTGGTTTTTGGGGGATATATTTTGGTGGGCATCACGCGACACAGGTTGCCAATCGCCCTGTCGAAGATTTTGGTCGCGCACTGCTACTTGCTATCTTTGCCTTTAGTGGCATGGAAACCCCACTCGCTATTAGCGGTGAAGTGAAAAATCCCAACCGTTCAATTCCATTGGCATTATTTTGGGGTATGGGTTTCATAGTAATTTTATATCTTGGAATTCAATATGCCGCCGAAGGATTGCTTGGCCATGCTCTTATCGATTCTAAAACCCCACTTGCTGATGGCATGGCAAAAATCAGCCCTATTTTATCTGGTTTACTTTTGTTTGCCGCAACTTTCTCACGTCTAATTTGGCTTAGTGCCGATACTATGGGTGCGCCACGCTTTTTGTTTGCCTTGTCACGTGATGGCATGTTGCCAAAGGCATTTTCAAAACTTCACCCCACTAATGGCACGCCAATCGTTGCAATTATTTTCCACGTAAGTGTGGGAACAATTTTGGCAATAAGTGGCACATTTGAACAATTGGCGATTTTGTCGGGCATGGCATCGGCGGCGATTTATTTATTCGTTTGCGCATCAACCTTTGCCTTGGTTCGCAAAAACGTTGCCACCCGCGGTGAGCCATTGAATTTCAAAGGCATTATTCCAATTGCAATTATTGGCTTTATTGCAATGGCGGTTTCCATTTGTTTTAGTACAGCGGCGGACATAATTGGCTTTTTGGTGGTTTTATCTGCCTCTGTTGCCTATTATTTCTTGTCTCGCAAGGCAAAGAAAACTTAGCATTAAAACATAGACCCCGCAATAAATGCGGGGTGACATGTTATAGTTTGCCTGATGTCTATAAATCAAACAGCTTCGGATCACCACGCGATGAGCCCCGAAAAGTTTATGACTTTTCGGATAAGGCGAAGAGTTAAAATTTACCACGTAAATTTTTAAAAACATACTAGCCCCGAAAAGTTTATGACTTTTCGGATAAGGCGAAGATATTTAAAAAGCGTGGTGGTTGCGTAATGTCTATAAATCAAACAGCTTCGGATCACCGCCACGCGCTGCGATATTGTTGCTTATAGATTGTTCGGTTGCAAAGCGGTGGATGTAATGTGGTCCACCTGCTTTGGGTCCGGTTCCAGAAAGGCCCAGCCCGCCAAATGGCTGCACCCCAACAATTGCGCCAATCATGGTGCGATTAATGTAATAATTGCCCGCAGGAACAGCATCGCGAACCTTGTCGATGAAATTATCAATTCGTGAATGGCAGCCAAGGGTTAGACCATATTTCTTTGCCCGCAATGCGCCCGCATATTCGCCAAGTTTTTTGGAATCATAACGAATGATATGCAAAACTGGTCCAAATATTTCTTGTTCCAACTCATCAATTGATTGCAGCTCAATGATGGTTGGGGCAAAGAAATTACCATTTAAACCATCTTGAAGCGCAGCGCGTTTAACCACTTTACCCGCATTTTTTTCGACATGGGCATTTAATTTATCAAGTGCTTCTTTATCGATAATTGGTCCAATGTCGGTATTGATGACATTGGAATTGGCGATTATTAATTCATCCATTGCACCAGATAAACATTCGATTATTTCATCGGCGGTTTCGTTTGGAAGGTATAAAACCCGCAGCGCCGAGCAGCGTTGACCCGCCGAACCAAACGCCGAAACAATGACATCGTCAACCACTTGTTCTTTAAGTGCGGAGGTATCAACAAACATTGCGTTCATACCACCGGTTTCAGCGATTAAAACGCCAATTGGGCCATCTTTTGCGGCCATGGTACGGTTGATGATTTTTGCCACCTCGGTTGAGCCTGTAAAGGCAACGCCGGCAATATCTTCAAGTGCGGTTAATGCGCCGCCAATCTCGCCATCGCCAAGCAATAATTGCAATGCCTGATGCGGTAATCCTGCCTCATAGAATAATTTAACTGCCATATTGGCGATTAATGGTGTTTGTTCAGCAGGTTTTGCAAGCACTGTATTACCCGCAGCCAATGCGGCCGCAATTTGACCAGTGAAAATTGCAAGTGGGAAGTTCCATGGGCTAATGCAAACAAATACGCCGCGCCCCATCAACCGTAATTCATTGGTTTCACCCGCAGGGGATGGAAGGGCGGTCGGTGCCGCAAATTCAGCCCGTGCTTGTTTCGCATAATAACGACAGAAATCGACCGCCTCACGCACTTCGGCAATGCCGTCATCAAAGGTTTTTCCGGCCTCGTTCACAAGAGTAGCAATAAGATTTATTGCATTATTCTCTAGTGCATCCGCCATTTTTTCAAGGATATCGGCGCGTGCCGCACCACCTTTGTCGTTCCACACTTTTTGGAAGTTTGATGCTACTTCAAATGCCGCCATAACATGACCTTTATCGGCATTATAGCTAAATCCGTGTTCAAGGCTTTGGTCATTCGGGTTTTGGATAAGGCAGATTTTTTCGCCCAAAACCTCCTCGCCATTAATTAATGATGTGGCACGATGTTTGCCTTCTTTAAATGCCTTGTCGGCGGCGATAAATTCATCCTGAATTGTGGTTTGGCTTAAATCATAACCGATTGAATTTAGGCGACCATCAGGGTACATATTGCGCGGCACTGGCAATTTTTCATTGCGTTTTGGATTTTGATCAATAATTTCCAGTGGATCTTTAACCACATCTTCAACCGGAACATCTTCATTCAAAAAGGCGTGAACAAAGCTTGTGTTCGCACCATTTTCAAGCAGGCGACGAACCAAATACGGCAACAAATCTTCGTGTGCGCCAACTGGCGCATAGGCACGAACCCGAATGTTATCATAACGTTGTTTTACAGTGTGATACAGGGTTTCGCCCATGCCATGCAGCCTTTGGAATTCAAATTCATCGGCGCGGTGGTGCTTTAGCATCTCCATTAAAAATGCAACTGTATGCGCATTATGGGTCGCAAATTGCGGGTAAATCTCTTTTGAAGAATTAACCATTTTGAATGCGTTATGCAAATAAGAAACATCGGTTGCGGGCTTTGTGGTGAAAACAGGGAAATCACTACGCCCGCCTAATTGCGCGCGTTTAACTTCGGTATCCCAATAAGCACCCTTTACAAGACGAACCATGAAACGGCGATTATGTGAATTGGCAATTGATTTAACCGCATCAATAACGTCGCCGGCACGTTTTGAATATGCCTGCACCGCAAGCCCCAAACCATCCCAATTTTTCAATGATTCTTCTGCAGATAATTGATGCAATACTTCTAAGGAAAGGCGAAGGCGATCTGCTTCCTCGGCATCAATACAGAAGTTGATATTTGCTGACTTTGCCATTTGTGCCAGCTCTAAAAGGCGTGGCATTAAATTCTTTTGAACCTTGTCATATTGGCGAATATCATAACGCGCACAAAGGGCAGATAATTTCACAGAAATCCCACTTGATAGAAATGGCGATCCATTCCCCTTCAAGCTTTCCGTTAGAATATTGATGGCATTGGCATAAGATTCCATATATTTTGCGGCGTCATTTTCGGTACGCGCACCTTCGCCAAGCATGTCAAAGGAATAACAATCGGCCTCATTCTTCTTTATGATGCCTTCGCCGCGTTTTATGGCTTCTTTAATATTGCGACCCAAAACAAATTGTTCGCCCATAATGCGCATTGCTGCCTTGACCGCTGCACGGATAAATGGCTCACCAGTTTTTTTAGTTAGTTTTGAAACATAACCCGCGAAGTTGTTTTTGGCATCTTCATCAAGAGAAACAATTTTCCCCGTTAGCATAAGCCCAAGCGCCGAGGCATTAATCAAAAGTGATTCTTCAGATTTGAAATGTGAAATCCAATCACCTGAGCTTAATTTTTCGGCAATCAATAAATCGGCGGTTTCTTTGTCAGGAATTCGCAAAAGCCCTTCGGCCAAACACATTAATGCCAAACCTTCAGGGGTAGAAAGCCCAAATTCCTCAAGGAAGGATTCCATCATTCCCAGTGGCTTTTTGCGGGCGCGGGCGGTTTTTACAATGTCGCTTGCATGAAAATTGGCGCGCTCACGCATTGAATGTGGGAAATTATTGCTTTGCACAAATTCGGCAAGCACGATGTCTTCATCACGGAATTTATTGTCATCAAGTTTCATAAAATTGTCAAAAAAATCTTTATTCATTGTGTCACTTCTAAGATTGTAAGAAATATATTTGCCATAAAATAAGGTTTAACTAATTGTTTTTATGTTGTTTTATTATTTAAATCAGTCATATAGTGTTGGTTATTGCTGTTTCAGCTTGAATCACATTGGTTTAAAATACTATTATACCTATATGGAATAGGAAAATCTAACAAGTAGCTTTGTAAGCGTAGAAAATTAAATCGCAAAAAATCGGGTTAATGTAGAATATTATACCCTTATGATGGAGAATCGGCTTGCGAATAATGTTGGTAACGGATGCATGGGAACCTCAGGTTAATGGGGTGGTTCGTACTTTAAGTCGTACCATTCAAGAATTAAGAGAAATGGGCCATGAGGTTGAGTTGGTTACACCTGCTGATGGCTATTACACATTACCACTTCCAACCTATTCTGAAATTAAAATGGCAATTGGTGCGCGCGCTGATATTGAACATCGCTTCGAGGTTTTCGAGCCAGAGGCCGTGCATATCGCCACCGAGGGGACATTGGGTCTTACGGCACGTGCGGTTTGTATTGAAAATAAATTTCCGTTTTCAACCTCGTATCATACACAATATCCAGAATATATTTCGGCACGTTTCCCCGTTCCTGAATCATGGGGTTATGCCTTTGTTCGCTGGTTCCACGAAATGTCGGGGCGGGTTATGGTTGCCACTGAAAGCATGAAGAAACAGCTTGAAGATCATGGCTTTAAAAACCTCACTATCTGGTCACGCGGCGTTGATACCGAACAATTTAACCCCGATTTACGCAAAGAAGATCGTGGTCCATTCGCTGGTTTAAAAACCCCGATTTATGTTTATGTCGGCCGCGTATCGGTTGAAAAAAATGTTGAAGCATTTTTAGAGCTTGACCTTGAAGGTACAAAAGTTGTGGTGGGTGATGGCCCTGCTAAAGAAGAATTGGAAAATAAATATAAGGATGCGGTCTTTACCGGTTCTAAATTCGGTGCTGAGCTTGCGGAATGTTATGCCAACGCCGATGTTTTTGTTTTCCCAAGCCTGACAGATACTTTTGGTCTTGTAATTCTTGAAGCAATGGCAACCGGAACCCCTGTTGCAGCTTTTGATGCGCCGGGGCCAAAAGATATTATCCCTGGCTCTAATGCGGGCGTAATTGGCGATGATTTGAAGGCGAACATAGAAGCCGCACTAAAGCTTGACCGTGTAACTGTACGTAAGTTTGCGGAAACCTTTTCTTGGCGTGCATGTGCCGAACAGTTTTTTGAAAACCTTGATCCAGTGCCCTTGATGGAAAAGAAGAAAATTTGGCAGAGGGTCAAGAATGCACTTTCATTGAAGCGCAAGCGCAGAATTTTGGATTAAACTAAACTATCCTATCGTGTCCCCCGCAATAAGTGCGGGGTGACGGTGAATAGCTTATGAACGATAATCACCATTAATGGTTATATAGCCATGGGTAAGGTCGCAGGTATAAGCGGTGTATTTGCCGTCACCAACTGCAACATCAACCAATATTTCGATATCGGTGCCAGCCATTTTTTCGTCAATCAAGCTTTCGTCATATTTTACGGCACCGCCATCTTTGGCGACCCATTGACCACAAAATTGGATAGAAAGTTTATCAGCATTAATTGGCTCAAGACATTTACCAACCGCCATTGCAACGCGTCCCCAATTGGCATCACCGCCAGCAATTGCGGTTTTTACAAGTGGTGAATTGGCGATTGCCATGGCAATAACTTTTGCCGAAGCATCATCTTTTGCACCAACCACGTCAACTTTGATAAATTTGGTTGCGCCTTCGCCGTCTTTTACAACTTGCAAAGCCAAATCCAACATGATTTCATAAAGTGCGTCGGCAAAAGCGGTATCTTTGTCAGTAAGGTCTTTGTTTCCTGCCTCATTGGTTGCAAAAACTAATAGAGTGTCTGATGTGGATGTGTCACTATCAACCGTAATGGCGTTAAAGGTCTTTTCGGTATATTCGGAAACCAGTTTTTGTAACTCACGTGATGCAATATTTGCATCGGTAAAGATATAAACCAGCATGGTAGCCATATTCGGTGCAATCATTCCCGAACCTTTGGCGATGCCCACGATATTTATGGTTTTACCGTCGATTTCAATGGTTTTACCAGCGCCTTTGATGAAAGTATCAGTGGTGGCAATGGCGGTTGCCATTTTTTCCCAATTGGCAGGTTCAAGTTTGTCCCATACGGCTTCAAGTTTTGAAGAAATCAAATCCTTTGCAACGGGAACGCCAATCACACCCGTTGCCGATAAAAATACTTCTTCTTTTAAGCAACCAGCGATTTCGCAATATTTTTCCAATGTGGCGTTGTTTTTATCAATCCCTGCTTGACCAGTAAATGCGTTGGAATTGCCGGCATTGACCACAAGCCCACGGGCGAAGCCGTGCTTTAATGCTTCTGCGCACCAATCAACATCGCAAGAGCGTGTGTTGGATTTGGTAAAAGTTCCGGCAACTGATGCCGATGAAAGAAAATTTACCACCAATAAATCATCGCGTGGTTTGCCATACATACCCAAAGAATAGGTTGCGGCATAAACCCCCTTAACCGCTGGAAGGCTTGGAAATTTTTGTGGTGCTAGTGGTGAAACTGGCAAATCTTTCATCGTAAAAAACCTTTAAATTAGGTGGGCGTGATTGCGCTTTTTGGGATGTGTTGTCAATATATTTATTGCGCCATCGGCGCATATCATACCCTTTATTTTGCGAACATACTGAATGCAAAAATAAATGTAAAATGAAACCGGAAACCGCGCTTTTCGGTTTTATTTTTCGTAATTTCCAAATTTCTGAGTGACGAACGAAGTGAATAACCCAGCGATGAGATAGGAAAAGTGTGAAGCGGTTTTCCGTAGAATCGAAGAGCAAATTTGCCCGAGCAACGCGAGGAACAGCAAATTTTATAAAAAAGACCAGATCGTGGGCTGGGTTACGATCTGGTCTTATGCCTCTTTATTAGGGGGGTGTTTGTTTCACCGCGTTTGGGGGGCTTGGGAGAAACTTAT
>APMI01018352.1_pt1 | contig 63269 bp, 60 predicted proteins | sample 667938 | NCBI WGS metagenome assembly APMI01 (sample SAMN01084076, study PRJNA167559) | wastewater metagenome | biome: Wastewater | place: Denmark: Ejby Moelle, Odense | collected 2011-11-28
GATCTTTTGAATTGATGAAATACGCTTACTACAGGAAACGGTAAATTCCCGGACCTGTTTATTATGGCAACATTAAAGGCGGCCCGGCCGGGCCGCCTTTAATGTTTACTGTTGGTAGGAATTTTATCTTCTGTTAAGATGCAACTCGTGCCCCACGTTTAATATTAACAAGGATGGCACCAAATGCAGCAGCCGTAACCAGTAGTACAGCAAACCAGCCGATAAAAGGAGGAACTGTGGAAAGGAATTTGAAACCTATGAACAATAGAAAGGCAAACAATATAAGCTTACCGTTTCCCCAATTGAATTTAAACCTCATGTTGAGCCAGTTCGAAGCCACCACTGAAGTAATAGCCAAACTAAATGCAAGCAGTACTCCGAATAACACCAGTACAACAATGCCCAAAGGGATGCCTACTAATGAAATGAATAGTATTGCAGCCCCTATAGGCACTAGTAAAAAGAAAAGTACCCCTTTGCCTAATGATCTTCCGGGCTGTGCTACGGCCGAGGCTCCCGCAGCAGCCATTAGTTTCGCGAAACCGAGTTGTATGACAACGATAACGGTAAGTACCGCCGCCAGGTACCATAGTACCAGCATCAAAGAGGCAAAACCGAAATAAACCCATTTCTTCGTTTCTATCTTTATCCCGGGATCATAAACAGGGGCAGCGCCAAACACTGCATGTTTAAAATCCACCTTGTTATCAGGTGTCCAGTAGCGTATACTGTCATTGAAAACAGCATTGTTCCCTATTAACAAAGTATTGGCGGACAGTGTCGCAGCCCCCCTTACAATGCCGTTGATCGTTATTGTGCCGCTCTTACTTCTTACCTCATCCTCCGCCCTGGCATTCAGTGTCAGCTCCCCGGCATTAGCAAGTATCCTTCCCTTCACTAGCCCGTTGATCGTAACCGTACCACCGGCCAGCAATATGCCTCCGGAAATAACAGTCTTGCTATTGGTAGTTATCTCGCCACCCGCCACCACGAGATCTCCACCCAGGCTGCCGTTTATATGTATCTTACCACCACCGCAACGAAGGTGCCCGCGGGTGTAGCCATTTACAGACAGGTCGCCGCCTGCCATAAATATACTGCCCGTAACAGTGTCATTGATAATGATGGTGCCGCCACATATTACCACGTCGCCATGCACGGGTGCATCTATTCTGATAGTGCCGCCCGATATATAGAGGTCTTCGTTGGTGGTCTGGCTTATCACCACTTCACTGCCGTATACGGGTAAAAAGGCTGCCCTGCCCTTGAACGAAAGCAATGCGAGGCAAATGATCGATAAAATATTTTTCATAACCTTTATTTTGATGATGAGTATATATTATTTGTGGGCTACAAATACTGGTACCCGGTGGCTCTTGATCAGGTCCTCGGCAAAGCTCTTCCTGAAGAACTCAGAAAATGCAGAGCGATCATATGAACCTGTAACCACGAGCGATTTATTTCTTGCCGCCATCCAGTCCGTAAAATCGTCTTTACTACCCGTAGAAAAAGTCATCATCGCCAGGTCATTAAAATGCCTGGGAGCAAGTTCTTTAATATAGCTTTCATCAGGCAGTTCATCGTCCATGCCCCCGGCATAAACCAGCAAAGTGCTTTTACTGCACAGTTCAGGGAAGAGGTAAGCAAATTGTTTTATAGCATAAACAGAGGATTCGCTGCCATCATAGGCCAATAAAATATTATCAGGGAAATCGCAGGCCTCGGGCAATATTAAAACCGGGCATTCAGAATGGCGCAATGTGATGTCCACATAGTCATCCGGTTCGCCATCCTGCGTATTCCGGTAGAACAGTTCGCTGCTTATGACCAATACATCAGCATACCGTGTTTCTCTTTTCAGCTGCGGCATTGCAAAATCGCCATAACATTTATGCACCCTGTATTCTATACCATTGCTTTCACAGAGCGCTTTAAAAACCCGGGTATTCTCGTCCAGTACCTCTTCGTCATATTCCTGCAGGAATGGTATCAAAGAGGGCATTTCAAGCATACCCTTACCTGTGAAACCATAAGCGCCGGGGTACACTATTTCCGGTAAGAAAATCCCACTCAGCAGCACCGGCCGCAGTTCATTCAGGCGTCGCACAAATTCAAATGCGCCTTTTGAAAAGTGATGTCCGTCAAAAGTGAGAATGACCTTATTCATGTACTGTATTTTGCCTCAAAACTAGCAGTGAGGCTATGCAGTATGAATGACCATGAACATGGCAAAGCATGATCTTCATCATGTTGCCGACCTTGCCATGGTAAGCACCGCAGCACCCTTTATACTGCCTTTTCTCAGTGCTGCCAGTGCTTCGTTTGCCTGCTCCAGGGGGAAGAACTGAGTTTCTGTTATTATAGGCATCTCACTCGCTATGACTAAAAATTCATTTGCATCTCTTCGCGTTAGGTTCGCTACCGTGCGTACACACCGCTCTCCCCATAGAATGCTATAGGGAAACGATGGTATATCACTCATGTGGATACCCCCGCATACAACCGTGCGGCCTTTGTCTATATTTTTCAGTGCTTTGGGAACAAGATCACCCGCCGGCGCAAATATGATGGCTGCATCGAGTACCTGCGGTGGCGTTGCAGATGAGTCTCCGGCCCATACCGCACCAAGCTTCCTTGCAAACTCCTGCCCTTTCGTATCGCCGTCCTTTGTGAATGCGTATACCGCTACGCCCTGTTGCCTCGCCACCTGCACCAGTATATGCGCAGCAGCGCCAAAGCCATATAAGCCCAGCTTTTTTACCTGCTCACCCTTCATTGTGTACGAACGATAACCGATGAGCCCCGCACAAAGCAAAGGGGCTTTCGAAAGGTCATTAAATATACCCGGGAGTGGAAAGCAATATGCTTCATAGGCTACAGTATATTCTGCATATCCGCCATCAATAGTATAACCGGTAAAAAGCGCATTGTCGCACAAATTTTCTCTCCCCTCAAGGCAATATTTACACTTCCCGCAGGTATAGCCCAGCCATGGGATGCCTACTAGCTGCCCTTCGCTTAGAGTTACTGCACCTGCCCCCCGCTTCACAACCGTACCTATTATTTCATGGCCGGGTATGATCGGGTATTTGATGCCGGGCAATTCACGGTCCATGATGTGAAGGTCTGTCCTGCAGATACCACAGGCATGTATTTTCACCAATACCTGCCCCTCGCCGGGCCGGGGCACCGGTAACTCTTTATACCTGAGCGTATTGCTACCCGCTTCAAGTACCATAGCGTTCATTGTATCTGGTATCATGGCTCTTAAAATGCTCCTGTTGATCCGCCAAACGTATTGTGCTATATAAAGGTATTTAATGATTTGCATCATACCACAGCCTGACTTGAGTCATTGCTGCATCCACCTCTGTGATCCAATTTTGTTGGGCTATTTATTAAAGAGAATTATGGCAGAGTATATCAAAAAATTCGGCGAAACAGGCATTAAAGACCTGCCCACGGTAGGGGGCAAAAACGCATCCTTAGGCGAGATGATCGGTCATCTTTCTGCCGAAGGCATTAGAGTACCCGGTGGTTTCGCTATTACCGCCGATGCCTACAGGTTCTTTATTGAACACAACAATTTATCGGGGCCTATCGGGCAATTGCTTGCAGACCTGGACAAACAGAATTTCTCAAACCTGAAGGAAACTGGCCTGGCACTGAGGCAACTGGTACTAAATGCGAGTTTGCCTTCCGGGCTTCAGGCCTCTATTTCAAATGCATACGATGAGCTTTGCGGAAAGAACGGTGCCGAGGTAGCGGTGAGAAGCAGCGCAACATCCGAAGACCTGCCCGAAGCAAGCTTCGCCGGGCAACACGAATCATACCTTGACGTACTGGGACATGAAGATCTCCTGGCTGCGGTACAAAAATGCTATGCATCCATATTTACCGATCGCGCGATAAAATACAGGGAGGATAAAGGCTTTCCGCACGAGAAGGTCTTCCTCTCAGTTGGCGTGCAGTTGATGGTGCGTGCCGATAAAGGCTGTGCCGGTGTAGGTTTTACGCTGGAGCCCGAATCAGGATTTAGGGATATTGTACACCTTTCAGGTGCCTGGGGCCTCGGCGAGAACGTGGTACAGGGCACTGTCACCCCCGATGAGTTCCTTGTATTCAAGCCTACCCTCCGGCAGGGCAAAAAAGCCATCGTCCAAAAGAAGATCGGCGCTAAGGAAAAAATGATGGTCTATCAAAAAGGGTCCGGTGGCACTGCAACAGTTGTGAACATCGAAACACCTGCTGAAATGCGTGCGCAATTCGTGCTTAATGATAATGAGATAACAACATTGGCTAAATGGGCACTGATCATAGAAGACCATTACCAAAAGCCAATGGATATTGAATGGGCAAAAGACGGACCTACCGGCGAACTGTACATTCTGCAGGCCAGGCCCGAAACTGTCCACTCACAAATAAAAACCACGCAGCTAACAGAGTACCGCCTTTCAGAAAAAGGCAAGGTCATCGCAAGCGGAAATGCTGTAGGAAGCAAGATCGTCTCAGGCATCGCCCGCGTCCTGAATTCACCCGGGGAATCAGGCAAGATACAAGCCGGTGATATTGTGGTTACCGAGCTTACGAGTCCTGACTGGGACCCTATTTTGAAAAAAGCAGGGGCAATTGTTACCGATAAAGGTGGCCGTACCAGCCATGCATCTATTATCGCCAGGGAACTGGGGGTACCTGCCGTGGTAGGTACAGGCAATGCCACAGCAACTATTAAAGATGGGCAGCTTATTACGGTTAGCTGCGCCGAAGGAAAGAACGGGCTGGTTTATGAGGGCAAATTAAGCTGGAATGAAACTAACCTCGATTTCAGTAAAGTAACAATGCCGCAGCATACACAAGCCATGATGATCATCGCCGATCCCGGCAAAGCATTCAAGCTGTCCTTTTACCCAAACGATGGCGTAGGCCTTTTGCGCATGGAGTTTATCATCAACAATGCTATACAGATACATCCAATGGCATTGGTGAAATTCAATGAGCTTAAAGATGAAAAAGCGAAACGGGAAATAAGCGAACTTACCGGTGGCTACACAGATAAGAAGCAGTTTTTTATTGATAAGCTTGCTCTGGGCGTTGCTACCATCGCAGCTGCATTTTATCCAAAAGATGTTATCGTTCGCATGAGCGATTTCAAAAGCAACGAATATGCTGACCTGCTGGGCGGCAAAGAATTTGAACCGGATGAAGAAAACCCTATGATAGGTTTCAGGGGTGCCTCAAGATATTATAACCCGCTTTACAAGGAAGGCTTCAGGCTGGAATGTGAGGCGATGAAGCTTGTAAGGGATGAGATGGGCTTTACAAATGTAAAGCTGATGATACCCTTCTGCCGCACAGTAGAAGAAGGAGAAAAAGTCGTAGGCCTAATGAAAGAACATGGCCTGGAGCGGGGAGAGAATGAGCTTGAGATATATGTGATGGCAGAGATACCCAGCAACGTATTACAGGCCGATGAGTTTGCCCAGGTATTTGACGGCTTCTCCATCGGCTCAAACGACCTTACCCAACTTACCCTTGGCATTGACAGGGATTCCGCGCTTATAGCAGATCTCTTCAGCGAAAAAAATGCCTCCGTAAAAACATTGATATCAATGGTCATTGCAAAAGCAAATGCACACCATAAAAAGATAGGCTTATGCGGGCAGGCGCCCAGCGATATGCCTGACTTTGCGCAATTCCTGGTTGAGCAGGGGATCGGGAGTATATCCTTCAACCCCGATGCCTTACTGAAAGGCATCGTAAACATTTGCAAAGCAGAACAAAACATAAACATAACCGTATAAAAAAACACACATGAACAGGTTAAAAGACAAAGTTGCCATTATTACCGGCGCGGCAGGCGGAATGGGCGCAGCAGAGGCTAAATTATTTGCACAGGAAGGTGCCCGCGTGCTGGCCACCGATATACAGGAAGATAAACTGAAAACATGGGTGGAAGAAGCCAAAAAAGAAGGCTTAACCATAGACTGGGCAGTACATGATGTAACATCAAGAGAGTCCTGGCAGAAAGTAGTGGACAAAGCAATAGGGCTCTATGGCCGTATTAATATCCTGGTGAACAACGCAGGCGTTTACCCACCCGGCGCTACCCTTGAGAACACGCCACAGGAATTATGGGATAAAATAATTGCCATCAATCTTACCGGCCCCTTTATTGGCATGCAGCTATGCATACCGCATATGAAGGCTGCCGGCAGTGGTTCAGTTGTCAATATATCATCCATAGCCGGTATGGTAGGCGGCAACGGCGCTGCTTACACAGCCTCAAAAGGAGGATTGAGACTGCTGACAAAAGATAGCGCAGTAGAATTCGCCAAAGACAACATCCGTGTCAACTCGATACACCCCGGCGGTGTGTTAACACCTATGACCGATTTCATAAGTACAATGGAAGGGGCTGATGAAATGTTGAAAAATATGTGCCCAATGCAGCGAATAGGCCAGTCGATAGAAATAGCTAACGGTGCCCTTTACCTTGCCTCCGATGAATCAACTTACACAACAGGTGCAGAACTGGTGATAGACGGGGGCCTGATAGCCCGCTAATACAGGCAATACTGAAAATTGGTACTTTTATTATAGCACCAAGCATCGATCACAAGAAAATCCATGAACAAGGCCACGAAATTTTCGGCAAAAATAAAGGATGTGTTGAGGATCCTGGGGCCGGGCCTTATCACTGGTGCCAGCGATGACGACCCCTCCGGCATAGCCACATATTCGCAGGCAGGTGCAAAATTTGGCTTTGCCACGCTATGGACGGCACTTGTCACTTTCCCATTGATGGCAGCCATACAGGGCATGTGCGCCCGTATAGGTCTTGTTACTTCCAAAGGACTTACCGTAACATTAAGGGAGCACTATCCCCGGCCGGTGCTTTACCTCATGCTGCTGTTCAGCTTCCCGGCCATTACCCTGAATATCGGTGCAGATATACAAGGCATGGGCGCTGTTGCGCATATGCTCTTCCCGCGTGTCCATGCGGACTTCTTTTGCCTGGGCTTTACAGCTGTGCTCATGTTCACGATCATTCAATTCCCCTACCAAAAAATAGCAAGAATTTTAAAATGGCTTTGCCTTTCCTTACTGCTTTACCTCTTTGTACCATTCATGGTGAAGCAGGACTGGGCCCTGGTCGCAAAAAGCACTTTTATCCCAACCATCCATTTCGATAGAGATTTTTTCTCCCTGCTCGTAGGTATACTAGGCACCACCATCTCACCCTACCTGTTCTTTTGGCAAACCACAATGGAAGCGGAAGACATGGCGCACAGCAAAAAAAATATCATAGTGGACAAACAAATACTTGACGACATGAAAAAGGATGTGAATATTGGTATGTTCTTATCCAATGTCGTAATGTTTTTCATTATTCTCACCGCGGGTAGTGTCCTGTTTGCGTCCGGCATCACACACATAGATACTGTCGACCAGGCAGCAAAGGCATTGGAACCGCTGGCAGGAAAATATGCTTACCTCTCATTTGCCACCGGGGTTATTGGTACCGGGCTCCTGGCCATTCCCGTGCTCGCAGGCTCCCAGGCCTATATGCTTGCCGAAACCTTTGGCTGGAAAGCCGGCCTGGATAAAAAATTCCCGCAAGCCAAAGCTTTTTACATCTCGATCATTATTTCGCTGCTCTTGGGCTTGATGCTCAACTATATTGGCATAAGCCCAATAAAAGCCCTGGTTTACACAGCCATTTTATACGGCCTTACTGCACCGGTATTGGTAGCGATAATCATCCATATCGGCAATAATAAGAAGATCATGAAGGATAAAACCAATTCGAAACTTTCAAACATTCTTGGCTTCATTACTCTGTCATTGATGACCGCTGCTGCAGTTGCCCTCTTATATTTTCAATTCACTTAGTGGCATGTCATCACTCATAACCACTTTTAATGATCGTTAAGATCATTTTAAAGCGCCCTGCCGGGTTTATATGATTTGCCGCATGTGCCGGTATGATAATGCCCATACCTGTCTGTAGTAAGTTGACCTTTTTATCAATAACTATCTCCGCCGTGCCCTCTATGATCTGCGCAAACGTATCGAATGGAGATGTTTTCTCGGTCAATCCTTCCCCGCTGTCGAAGGACATCACACTTATATTTCCGGTCGATTTTTTAATAATGGTCTTGATCACTACGGCATTGGGTACGTATTCTATGATCTCTACTACTATATGCGATTTCCCTTTTTCCAGTTCCGGGCTGCCCGTATACTCACTTTTATCTTTGGTATCCATGACTTTCTAAGTTTTATTGTTATTGATACGATACACAGCAATATCCGCTGCCAACGGCAGCTTAAAACAGGTATTCTATATTATTGTTTTATGAAAAATATCAGAGAAGGCTCTGTCCTAAAGGTGCAACAATTTTTCGAAGAAAATCTTATATAGCTCTGCAATTAAATTTCATCATTTACATGTCTTCCAGCATTGACCGCCTTTTATCCTTGAGCTGCTTAAAATGCGAAGGGGTCAGTCCCGTCACTTTCTTGAACTGGGTAGATAGATGCGCAACGCTGCTGTAGTGCATCAGGTACGCTATTTCCGTCAGGGTAAGCTCGTTGTACACTAAAAGTTCTTTTACACGTTCTATTTTATGCGTGATAATGAATTTCTCAATGGTCGTACCTTGCACTTCTGAGAATAGATTAGCAAGGTAAGTGTAATCATGGTTCAGCCTCTCAGCCAAATATTCAGAAAAGTTTATGGTCAGGGGTTGTTCTGTATAGTGCACCATTTCGATGATCACATTTTTTATCTTCTGGATCAGCACACTTTTCTTGTCGTCCATCACTTCCAGTCCAGACCGAAATAGGGCCGACTTGATCCTATCGTACTGTTCGGCCGAGATATCTTCAACAATATCAGCCTCGCCCAATTCCACAGTAGTATAGTGCAGGCCCAGTTTTGTCAACTCGTCCTTCACTACCATCTTGCAACGGATGCATACCATATTTTTAATGTACAGCTTCAATGGATTTATCTTTTTGGTCGTCTCCGGAAAGGAGGCTGGGGGCAAGCATCTACTCAAAGGTACGCCTATTAAGCCGCAAGAGCAGGAAATGTGTGAATTATATAACTTATTTAAGCAATGGTATAACGCATTCCTCCCTGATAATTTGGATTTTTGTTACTGTTATCACTGTTAAAATCACTTACTATGGAGCAGCACATCAACTTCCACATTGTACAGACTTGGGACAATAAGATGCAATTTACCGGCGATGATATTACTATTACCGTATCCGGCTTTACTTACGAAAATAATAAGCATCGCATCAACGATCCGGCAATGGCAAATGCGCATTTCATCTGCTGCGGCAAACTATATTCCCTGCAAAATGACACCGCTTTCATTACCGTCGAAGATTGGTATTTCAGCGAGCTTTTGCCAAAGTTCCAGATGCTTACATTACTTACCGGGATAGAAGATCCTGTAGGACAACAAAACGCTTATATAACAGGCCCCTTACGGGGTCAAAACTGAACATAATGACAACAGCGAAAAGATTAGGAATATGGATGGACCATGCCAGTGCGCATATGATCGAAGCAACAGGTGAGCCTGTTGAGACCAGTAATCTTGATTCGGATTTTACCCATGCCGAAAAAGAAGAAAGCCTTACCAAAAGCGAGCACGTAATGCACAACAAGGAACAGCACGAGCAGGCAGAGTATTATAAGAAGCTGGGAGAGATAATTATCAACTACGATGAAGTGCTGCTCTTTGGCCCTACCGATGCGAAGCTTGAACTGGCAAATATCTTGAAAGCGGACCACCATTTCGATAAAATAAAGATCGAAACAGCGGGCGCCGATAAAATGACCGAAGGCCAGCAGCACGCCTTTGTAAAAGACCATTTTTCAAAAAACTAAGCGCCGAATGTTTTCCCAACATTGTGTTAAACAGGGACTTTAATTCAGCTCATTTCATTTACGGTACGGTTTTGGCATACTATAGTTAAACAACAGTACAGAATGAAAAAGATAGTGTTTATGACCGTGCTCCTTGCTTCAGGTTGGTTTATAGCCGGCGCGCAAGTAAGCTTTTCAATAAATATTGGTACACAACCGGCCTGGGGGCCCGTGGGCTACGACTACGCAGAGTATTATTATCTGCCCGATGCCGATGCCTATTATGACATTAATGGTGGCATGTTTATGTATATGTATGGCGGCAGATGGGTATCAGGCCCTTATTTGCCGGGCAGGTATCGCAATATGGACCTTTACCACGCACATAAGGTAGTTATCAACGAGCGCAATCCATGGATGAACCACAGCCGTTACCATAATCAATATCGTTCTTATGTTGGCAGGCACGACCAGGGAGCAATAAGAGATTCCCGTGAGCAGAGATACTGGGAAAATCCCGGAAATTCGCATCATTCACAGTGGAGAGGCAATTCCGTAGGCAACGGTGGAAGGCCGGGCGACAATGGCCGCAGGTACGACAATAACGTTTATGGGCGCGGCAATAATGGGCGTGGGCCCCGCGAAGACAACCGCAGAAATGACAATAACGGCCCAAGGCAAGGGAACATTTACCGCGGTTCCGATAATAACGGACGCGGACCACGCGAAGACAATCGTAGAAATGACAATAACGGCCCAAGGCAAGGTAACATCTACCATGGCTCTGATAATAATAATGGGCGCGGTGCACGGGATGATCAGCGTGGAAATGTCAACCATGGCGCTGATAATAATGGCCGCGGCGGCAACAATGATAATCACGGGCGTAATGAAGACCACGGAGGTGGTCGTAGATAAACAATAACTGTATCTGAATAAAAATGCCGGAGCTTTCCGGCATTTTTACTTATTGCTCTTTTGTTGATTTTTGCTCTTCTTTTTGTGCGGCCTTTAATCTTGCTTCTTCCAGGTCGGCATCCATTTTTTCTTTCTTCAGGCCCACTCTTATAAAGCCAAAGAGGCTCATATATACATTGGCTATCCATACCAGCGCAAAGCCGCCGATCAGGTAACCACGCCAATCATCATAAAGCAACTGGTAGCCTGTGATGATCAAAAAGAAAATGGTTACATAATGGCTGAAGCAATACTCGCAGGTAAAGAGGTAAAAGAATTTGCGATGCAATAAGGTCTTACCCAGTTTCGATTGCTGAATGCAGTATTCTCTCGGCTCCCGGAACACCTCTTCATGCGTTACCGTCCAGGCAACACAGGCTATAGGCAGGGCCAGCAAAAAAAGATAAGCTACTTGTTGGTATAACTGCATAAAAGACGGCTTTCTCAAATACCTAAAAAAATAGTGCCTGCGGCAAATGGCTCTATATCAAGCTCTTAACTTTATTTGAGTGGATTACGCAGTTTCCATTTACTGTCTTGCATAGAAGAAAAGTAGTCCGCGAACCAGGTACTAACGGCATTTGTAATGCCCGATGTTTTTATGAAATAGACAATATCAACCGGCTTCGCCCCCAGGCTGGCTTTCGCATCAAAAGAGGTCCTGCCAAGTTTTAACTGCTTTTTCTTAAGCTCGATAGCACGCTCCAGCCCCGAAAACAACATGTTGAAATAAAGTTGATACTCCGCATTCAGTGCGTAGTCAAATCCTACATAATACACCTCGTAAGCATTAGTGCTGATAAATGCACTATAAAACCCGGCCAATTTCCCCTCATGGAAAAAACCAAAGAACTCAAAATTATCCCGGTATACCTTTTTCAATGCCGCAAAATGCTCGTAACCCGGCAGGGTAAGTACAAAGGACTGGTTATCTGCCACGTTCCTGAATAAGCGGTTTATTACCGCTCCATGTTGTCCTATTTCGTCTTCGCTCAGCGGCTTCACCACAATATCGCTGCGGCAGGCCAGTATTTTATGTGCCCTTGTTTTGTATTTCCTGCTTAGCTCTGTCAGGTAGTCTGCCATGCCCCCCCAGGCGACATCAATATCCATTACCATAGCCTGATCTTGCCAGGGTTTCCTGTATCCATTACCGGCAAGCCATTTATGGATACCGCCCGAATCAGGAATGTCTTTCAGTATCAAAGCAGTAGCACATTCATCGGCAGCTATTTTCTCCGCAGCGGACACGATCAGCTGCGCAACCTCTCCATTATTTAATACACTTTCATCAAAACAGTAGCATGCATTATCATTCCGAAGTGCATTGCCTGCCACCAGCACCCTGATCCGGCTGAGTTTAAGAAAAAAACGGAAAATACCTTTTACAAAACCTTTATTCCTTTCGAGGTTAAAATTTTGTGAGCTTAGGTTGTACAACTGGAAATACGCAAACAATACGGGACTGTTGTTTTTATAAACTATCACATAACGAAAAGCTGCTCCGGGTATCGTTTGTTCAAGTACCTCCAGGTAAGGATAGGACAGCTCGGATATTCCGGTTTTGTTCACCTGTTCCAGATCATTTTTTACCTCGCTGATGTCGCTGCTAATGATAAACCCGGGCGCTGACTTGTCGGCCTTCTTAAACAGGCCCTTAAGACATGAGGCAATAAGGCAATCATCATAAGCAGATGATTTGGGTAATGTTGCTGTTATTTGCCTTAACATTGATTTGTTTTAGCCAAATTTACAGGAAAATTATTCAAGCTGCATTCGCGTACTTGCCGGCAGCGTATTACCGGAATAGGTCCATGTGGCTGCCTGTTATTGGAAATGACCACATTCTTAAAATAACTTATTATATTGGCTGCATCTTTCAACTCGAAAACATTATAGATCATGAAACGCATCCTTATCCTTCTTGCTGTTATCTCCATTTGCTCTTGCAAGAAGTATACCTGTACCTGCACCGATACCACTACAGGCACTTTCTACTCCGACAAAAAAATAAAATCAAAGTCAAGATCAGATGCTAATACCAGCTGCGCATTGTATAACATTAGCCAGGCCTCAAGCAGCAGTGATATAATTAGCTGTGTATTGCAATAAAGGAGGGGCTTGTGATAATAAAGCGATACAAGACTTTTTTACGCCTTTATTGCCGATAGTGAAAAGCTAAAGGTAGTACCCTTGCCAATTTCGCTATCAACCCATATTTTGCCTTTTTGGGCCTCTATGAAGTCTTTTGAAATTGCCAATCCCAAACCGGTCCCCTTAGCCTTAGCCCCCGGCACCTGGAAATACCGTTCAAATACCCGTGAAAGATATTCAGGCGCAATACCCGGCCCATGATCTTCAACCGAAAATACCACACTTCCGTTTTGGCCCTTTACTCTTATTGCTATCTGGCTTTCTTCATTAGAGTACTTAATGGCATTGGTCAAAAAGTTATTTAAAACCCAGGTCGTCTTCTCCGCGTCCGCCTGTATTAAAGGCAGGTTTTCATCCAGTTCTTTATCAATATTTATATTTCTCTCCTTTGCGCTGGCAGCAATAGTTTCTATCGCATTATCCACGATCAGGTACGGATTCACCCGTTGTACATCCAATTGAAGTTTTCCTGTTTCAACTTGCGACATATTAAGCAACTCACTCAATATTTTCAATACCCGCTGATTATCATGTTTTAGGTTTTGTATCAGCTCCCTTTGCTCTTTTGACAATGTGCCTATTCGTTCGTCTTCCAATAATTTCAAACCAAAATCTGAGGCTGCTAAAGGCGTTTTAAGCTCGTGGGAAATAGTAGCGATGAAATTGGTCTTGGCCACATCCAGCTCTTTAAAAGACGTAATATTTCGCAACACGATCACCTTGCTGCCCTCCCCTTGTGTCACTTCAACCACTTCCTTTATAAAATAATTCTCCCTGTTCTCAACCACTATTTTAAATGGAGCCGAGCCTTCATTTTTAACGAGGAAATTAAACAGGTCATTTTTGCCGCTCAGATCATCTACATATTTACCAACTATGTCCGGCGCTTTTAAGCCAAGCAATTGCAAGGCCTGGTAGTTTGCAAAAAGTATCTTATTGTCTTTATCGATACCGATACTGGCGTCTTTCAGGCTGTTGATAACGGCCTCTGCACGGCTCTTTTCAAACATTAACTTATTCAGGTTGCTGCTTTCAAAATGTTCCAGTCTTTCTGCCATACCATTGAAGGCATCAGCCAGCTTACCAAATTCGTCCTTATTGTCAATATGTATCCTGTACTTATAATTCTTGCTGCTAATTTCCTTTATCGCCTCCGATAGCTGTTTTATAGGATCGGTTACAATGCCGGGAAAATTGACTGAAAAAGTAAAAGCAATGAGGCACAAAAAACCGGCTAATGAAATAATGACGGCCAGTGCATTCTTCGCGGTCTTCTCCGCTTTTGTGTCTTTATTATGAATGGCATTCATGTTCAGTCGCAGTATCCGCTGAATTTCCTCATGTATCTCCCGGACATTTGCTGCACTTGTATCTCCCGACTTTAACTTCTGAAAAGAATTCTTCAGTTCGTTTGTTGCTTGCTGTTCGCCACGTTCGGTAATATTACTTTCCTGTTGTTTTAAAGCTTCGCCAAACTTTGCTATGGCCGTCGCATAATCTACATTCAGGCTATCCAGTTGCTGTTGCATTATATGCCCGTAAGACAGGCTTTCATAATTATCCTGTAATACCGCCCGTGCTTCCAATTTTAGTTTAGCAGTGAAGTAAATGCCCGCCCCTCCTGTTAGTATCAGTAACACGAAAAGGAACAAAGTTCCATACCGGATCTTATTTCTAACTGATGTAGGCATCAGGACAATATAATGATATCTATGTTATTTTTAGACAGCGTTTTCAATAACTGGTTAAATATTCCGGTTCTTAACATTATCTGGAAAAGGCTAAGGTGGGGTTTGCCGATACAAATGGTGGTAATGCCTTTTTCTTTTGCGGTTTCAATAATTGCCTTCGCCACATTTTCTTCTTTGATCCTTATTAATTCAGCGCCAAGTTCGGTGGCATTCTTGAAATTGTTTATTAAATGCCTTTGGGCCGCGAGTTCGATTTTATCAGTCGATTCTTTGGATGTCTGAACATATAGAACATACCATTGGCTGTTGTAATAAGAGGCAAGCCTTGCAGTCTTTCGTATAATACGTTGCGCTATCTCATGATTAGACGATATGCAAGCCAAAAACTTATCGTGCCTGAAGGGTGTCTGCCTTGCCGTGATCTGGTAATCAACTTTACGTTCCACCTGTCCCGCCACTTCTTTCAATGCCAGTTCCCTAAGTTGCAAAATTTTCTCCGCCTGGAAAAAATTCTGCAATGCCTGCTGTATCTTGGAGTGATCATATATCTTCCCCTCTTTTAGCCTTGTTATCAGTTCATCAGCCGTCAGGTCTATATTCACCACCTCATCGGCCATTTGTAATACCTTATCCGGCACTCGCTCCTGAACTTCTACCCCGGTTATCTCCTTTACATCTTCATTAATGCTCTCTATATGCTGTATGTTCACAGCGGTTATTACATCTATGCCCGCATCCAGCACATCCAGTACATCCTGCCAGCGCTTTTGGTTCTTGCTACCGGGGATGTTAGTATGCGCCAGTTCGTCTATCACCACTATAGTGGGGTGCAATAACAATATTGCCTGCACATCCAGTTCATCCAGCTTTTTGCCTTTATAAAATACCTCCCTCCTCGGGATCAGGGGGAGCCCTTCGATGAGGGCTTCCGTTTCTTTTCTTCCGTGTGTCTCTATATACCCTATTTTTACATTCACCCCATTGTTCAAAAGGTTATGCGCTTCCTGCAACATCCGGTACGATTTGCCTACACCCGCACTCATGCCGATGTATATCTTCAGCCTGCCTCTCTCTTCGTTCCGGTTCAGGTCTAAAAACTGCTGTACTCTTTTTTCTTTATCGTCCGGCATACTTCTTATTCTCTTTTAAGTTGAAGGTTGCTTGTGTCCTGCACTACCAGGGGCACTCTTTCCACCACCACGTTATTGTAGTCAAGTCCAAAGGCTTCAGGATCCGGTAAGCTTATCTTGTCAACAATAAAATACAGCCTCATTAAAAGGTTCTTCCAGAATGGGAGCTGATTCTCAAAGGATAAAAAGCTCTTCATCACAACAAAGCGGAAATCCCCGCATGCTTTATGTTCATCGATCATGCAATAATCGTTCTTAAATGCCACTTCGTTATTAGCCACCATCTCATTTACGATCTTCTTAAAAAACAAATTGATCCTTGGCACCACCCGGAATCCTAACTTGAACCTTACATAAATGAGGTCTTGCGGCGCAAGTATTTCCGTTGTGTAGCTCATTGTATATGGCGCATCGTCAACGTCCAGATGCACCAGCCAATATATCTCAGCCCGCTTTGGCTGTTCACACAAGATCGATTCGATGATCTTTTGTTCTATTGCTCCGGGCTTCTCGGCAAGTGTGAGGTACACAAGGTGAGTAGCAAATTTCGGAATTGATGCATCATTACTTAATCTCGTAATAGCAGGCAGATACTTATCAATACGCAGGAATTTCTTGTACTTGTTTTTCAGTATTTTCCCTGCCTGCCATACATACATCGTCGTTATTAACAACAAGCCTATCAGCATCGTTAACCAACCTCCGTGTGCAAACTTCTTCATATTCGCCACCAGGAATGTCATCTCGATCCATAAAAATACCACTAATACCGCATAGGCAAACACTTTTGGATAGCGCTTTGTGAACAGGTAATAACTCAGCAAAACAGTGGTCATTAACATGGTAAGCGTTACCGACAAACCGAAAGCCGCTTCCATATTGCTTGATTCCCTGAAATAAAGCACCATACCTATGCATCCTGCCATCATCATCCAGTTAACAGCCGGGATGTATACCTGTCCCCTTAATTCAGAAGGAAAAGCTGCACGTAACTTAGGCCATATGTTTAGCCTTATAGCTTCGTTGAACAGGGTATAAGTACCGCTTATCAAGGCCTGGCTGGCTATAATAGTAGCTATAGTGGCTATACCTATACTTGGTATTAAAAACCATTTTGGCACCAAACCATAGAACGGGTCAATGTTATTTAGTGTTTGTCCTATATGCGTCATAAGTAATGCAGCCTCCCCGAAATAGCACAACAGGAGCGATACCTTTATAAGTATCCATGCCGCCTGTATATTCTTTCTGCCTACATGCCCCATGTCCGCATACAGCGCTTCGGCTCCCGTTGTACACAGGAATACTCCTCCCAACACCCAAAAACCACCGGGATATGCAGCCACAAGCCTGAAGGCATAAAGTGGATTTATCGCTTTTAGCACAGAGAGGTCTTTGGCCAAACTTGAACTGCCTAATGCCGCTATCATACCGAACCATACCACCATAGCCGGCCCGAAAAATTTGCCGATGCTACCCGTTCCTGTACGCTGAAAAAGAAATAACACGATAAGAATACCTATCGTAATGGGCAAAATAGGAATACCGGGATCCACACCTTTCAATCCTTCCATCGCCGACGTTACGGAAATAGGAGGGGTTATCAGGCTGTCCGCTATCATAAAGCTGCCGCCTATGATGGCAGGCCATAGTAGCCATTTGGCATGCCTCCTTATCAGTGCGTACAATGAAAATATGCCACCTTCACCATTGTTATCGGCCCGCATGGTAATGAACACATACTTGATAGTGGTTTGAAATGTAAGTGTCCAGAATATCGCCGATACGCTTCCAAGTACCAGGTCCTCGGTAATAATACGTCCGCCGATGATGGCCTTGTATGTATACAAAGGCGATGTACCCAGATCGCCAAATACTATCCCTAAGGCAATTAGGATACCCGCTGAACTGATCCTTTTTATATCAAACCCTTTTGTCATTACGCTTCTGCAATTTAATTTAAGATTTAAAAGCTTAAATGGCAGGAAGTGGGCATGTCTTGAACACATGGCCCCTTCCTGTCAATACCCTTTATGCGGTCTATATCTCTATGCCCTGCACTACAGCCTGAACAAAGCTGCAAAAATTATGCGGCTCTCAGACTTCACAAGGTCTGGTGCCCAGCCTGTGGGTAAGGGTGTAGTGGTATAGCCGGTTGGCGATGTCACACCGCCTTCACCCGCAAAATATGGCACACTGGATTCCCTGTGTACAAACTCCACCCTGAATGTTACACTTTGGTTAGGCAGCCAATCCAGGTTTGTTGAGCAATCCCAGCCATTGAACTGGTCACCGGGATTTGCGCTAAACGGATGGGTACCTTCAGTTGTTGTTGGGTTATTGGGGTTCGGCAATGGGCTTGCATCACCCGTTGGGTACAGTACAAGATAACGGCCGGGGTTCTTCATTACACCGCCACCCACTGTCCATGCCAGCTTATTTTTCGCAAACCACACACGATTATAGATCATAGCACTAAGGAAATACTGCGCAGGGCCCTTTGCCGCATCACCGTTGCTGAAACCATTTACACCACCCCCTTTCTCAAACCCAAGGTCGCCGGTAAGCGAAAGTGCTGCCCTGCTTACTCCTGCCTTGGGATTATCATAGTATCTCAACAGGAAGCTATTATCCGAATGGAAGCGTTTCCTTCCGGGTATCATGGCAGCATCTGTGCCGTAATAATCATTGGTCAGCAGTTTTACATTTTCGCTGGGGCACCAGGTAATATTTGCACCTACGCCCGGCATGCTGTTAAACTTGCCGTAGCTCTGCCAGCCATTAATAAGCCATGGCTCTATCTTCAAATGCTTGCTCGGGAATATCTGTATACGCATCCCGTTAAAGAACCATGGCGTATTGTCAGATGTAAATGAAGCCTGGTACTCCCAGTTCTCAACCTGGTAATATGAGTTCAGCCCAATGTAAGACATGAACATACCGAAATCCACATTGATACCATACCATTTTTTAAAGTGGTAACCTGCATAAGCTTCGCTAATATAGCGGTACACGTTGGCAAGATTGTACTGGCCGCGATAAGGACTGTAATCATTCCTTGGCACTACCGTTGAGCGCGTGCCGAACTGTGTCATTATCCTGCCGCGTGCACCTTTGTAGTAAAAATCACCCCCGAGGTTTGCGGAAGAAACTTCCATTTCATTATTACGCGCCAAGGCAGTAGAGCCTACAACGGTATTGTCGTTCGGGTTATTGAACGAATGCGTATAGTTAACATCCACCATTATAGATGGCACGAAATACGGGTTATTAAAAATAGATTCCGTTCTCCGGTCATTACCATTCATCCAGCTAAAATCCATGCCTTCAAAGGGCACTTTTTCAGCCACTGTCGAATCCTGCGCAAAAGCAGGGCTAACGAAAGTACTTGCTGTTATTAACGCTAATAGTGTTAATTGCTTTTTCATAACTTGTTTTTGGTTTTATTAATATTGTTGATTTACGTTTATTTTTTTGATCAGTTAATTACTTTTCTCGGGGCATAGAAAATCACTATGGTCCCTACGAGTATTATTGCTGCCCCTATGATGTCATACAGGTCAGGTTTTGCTTTATCCACTATCCAGCCCCACAATAAGGCCATCATTACAAATATGCCTCCATATGCGGCGTAAGTGCGCCCGAAATTCGCAGGTTGAAAAGTAGCAACCACCCCATAGGTGGCAAGCAGTATTGCGCCAAGTATGCCTAACCAAAATGGATGCTGCTCTTTTATTGCTTTCCATAGCATATAACCTCCTCCTATCTCACAAAATCCAGCGAGTATGAAGTAAAGAACAGAACGGTATATGGTTTCCTTCGTCATTTTGCAGCCAGTTTATCCAGGTCGATATTCAGCTTTAATACATTTACCCTCTTCGGTCCAAATAGACCTGCAAGGGGTTGTTCAACATTTTGTTCAACGATCTTTGTTACGGTACTTATTTCAATACCCCGCACTTTTGCCACACGTTGCACCTGTACCATGGCACCCTGCACACTTATATGCGGATCAAGCCCGCTGCCACTTGCAGTTACAAGGTCGGAAGGGATGTCTGATCTCTTTACACCAGGATTATGTACCACAAATGTGTCTATCCGCGCCTGCACAACAGCCAGGTATTCCGGGTTGTTAGGCCCCTTATTACTGCCTCCCGAACCCGCTGCATTATAATCCACTGCCGAGGGACGCGACCAGAAGTATTTGTCGTCCGTGAATTTCTGCGCTATGTTCTCGTAGTACACTTTGCCATTAGCACCCTTTATGGTTACACCCTTACCTTTTCCATCTGCGAACTGCCCTATACCCCAAACAATTGCCGGGTAAACCCCGCAAAAGAATACAAGGCATACAAGCGACAATAACAGTGATGGCAATATTTCTTTTTTCATCTTTCTTTCAATTTTTACATGAACAAGCCAACAATAAGATCAATTACTTTTATCCCGATGAAGGGTAGTATTACACCTCCCAAACCAAACACCAGCAGGTTCCTTCTCAGCAAAGCGCTCGCGCCGATGGGCTTGTAAGCCACACCCTTCAAGGCCAATGGTATCAGCAGCGGAATTATTATCGCGTTAAATATCACTGCCGATAATATCGCGCTTTCAGGGCTTTTCAATCCCATAATATTCAATCCCTGCAATGCCGGTATCGATACTATGAACAGGGCCGGAACGATAGCAAAGTATTTCGCGACATCGTTAGCTATTGAGAAGGTGGTCAATGTACCCCTCGTCATCAATAGCTGCTTTCCTATTTCCACTATCTCGATAAGCTTGGTAGGGTCATTATCAAGGTCCACCATGTTACCTGCCTCCTTAGCAGCAGCAGTACCACTATTCATCGCCACACCCACATCAGCTTGGGCCAGCGCTGGCGCATCATTTGTACCATCACCCATCATCGCTACTAGTTTGCCCGTGGCTTGTTCCTTGCGTATGTAAGCCATCTTGTCTTCCGGCTTCGCCTCCGCTATAAAATCATCCACACCCGCCTTCTCGGCTATATACTTTGCAGTAAGCGGGTTATCGCCTGTTACCATGATGGTCTTCACACCCATTTTACGCAAGCGTTCAAACCGCTCCTGTATACCCGGTTTAATGATATCCTGTAGCTCTACTACACCCAGCACATTATTATTTTCGATCACAACCAACGGCGTACCGCCGTTTGTCGATATCTTGTTTACGTCATTGGTAGTAAGCGTCGGGAACACATTGCCTGCCTTCTCAACCATCTGCCTCATGGAGTCATATGCGCCCTTGCGAATGCGTGTGGTGCCGAAGTCTATTCCGCTGCTGCGCGTTTCCGCTGTGAACTTTATGAACTTAGGATCTTCGATTTGGTAGCTCGCCGGACTAACCCCCGCCAGCTCAATGATCGACTTCCCCTCAGGGGTTTCGTCCGAAAATGAACTTAATACTACGCTCTTAATAAAATGCTTTTCATCAATGCCAGCCGCAGGATAAAAGTGGGTAGCCTTACGGTTACCAATAGTTATGGTGCCGGTCTTGTCCAGCAACAGCGCATCTATATCGCCCGCCGTCTCCACCGCCTTGCCCGATTTAGCTATTACGTTCGCCCTAAGCGCCCTGTCCATACCCGAGATACCGATTGCCGAAAGCAAGCCACCTATTGTAGTTGGTATCAGGCATACAAACAAAGAAATGTAAGCCGACACCGGTATAGGGGTTTTGGCATAGGCGGCAAATGGATGCAGTGTTACACACACTATTATAAAAACAAGCGTAAAGCCTGCAAGCAGGATATTTAATGCTATCTCATTAGGCGTCTTTTGGCGTGTAGCCCCTTCTACCAGCGCGATCATCTTATCCAAAAAGCTCTCACCGGGTTCCGTTGTCACTTTCACCTTTATATGGTCGCTCAGTACTTTTGTACCGCCGGTTACGGATGATTTATCACCACCTGCCTCACGTATCACGGGCGCAGATTCCCCTGTTATAGCCGATTCATCAATGGTTGCTATACCCTCTACTATCTCGCCATCCGTAGGTATGATATCTCCTGTTTCACATACAAACACATCCCCCTTCTTCAATTGCGAAGATGGCACAACATGTATCTCGTTCAGGAAGATCTCTCCCATCACCTGTATCTTCTTCGCTGGTGTCTCCTCACGTGTTTTACGTAACGATGCTGCCTGTGCTTTACCCCTTGCTTCCGCAAGCCCCTCAGCAAAATTTGCGAACAGGAGAGTAAGCAATAATATCAGGAAGATCACAAAATTATAGGTGAATGATCCCTGGTCTGTTGCCCCGGCCAATATCCAGATACAGACCGCCAGCATAATGAACATGCCTATCTCCACCGTGAACATAACCGGGTTACGATACAGTATCTTCGGGTTTAACTTTACGAAAGATTGTTTCAGCGCTTCGCCTACTAGATCCCCCCGGAACAAACCAACATTTTTTTGGCGTCTCATGACTATGTTATTTCTTTTAAAATTTTATTTACTAAACCATTCAGCAATAGGGCCCAAAGCCAGTGCAGGGAAGAATGCCAGCGCTGCTATTATTATTTTAACTGCAAACACCAGTAGTCCAAATGTTCCCGTGTCGGTCTTCAGTGTGCCACCGCTTTCAGGTATAAATTTCTTTTGTGCCAGTATGCCTGCTATCGCTACCGGCCCTATGATGGGCAGGAAGCGCGAGAACAACAGCACAATACCTGCCGTAATATTCCAGAAAGGATTATTATCAGCCAGCCCTTCAAAGCCACTACCATTATTGGCCGATGAAGATGTGTACTGGTATAACATCTCGCTATAGCCGTGGTAACTGGGATTATTAAACCAGCCTGTTGCATTATGCTTACCTGCTGCATCTGCAAACCACCAGCCCATATTAGCATCATGCGCCGCCAGGTAACTGGCAATTGCTGTAAAACTCAGTATCAGGAAGGGGTGCAGCAATGCCACTATCATGGCTATCTTCATTTCCTTGGCTTCTACTTTTTTACCCAAAAATTCAGGCGTACGCCCCACCATCAGCCCGCCAATGAATACTGCGAGAATGACGTAGATAAAGAAGTTCAGGAATCCCACACCGCAACCTCCATAGAACGAGTTGATCATCATGCCTATCATCATGTTCATACCCGATACGGGCATAAAGCTGTCGTGCATACCGTTTACCGATCCTGTTGATATCACCGTAGTAGCAATACTCCAGAAAGCACTGGCATATGATGCGAACCGCACCTCCTTGCCTTCCATATTACCCCCCGGCTGCGATATACCCATCTTCGCTATTTGCGGGTTACCGTTTATCTCAGCCACCATGGTAGGCACCACCAGCAGCAGGAAACCAATGGTCATCACAAACCAGAATACCCAGGCCAGTTTCTTGCGCCTCAGGTAAAAGCCCATAGCAAATACCAGGGCAAAGGGTATCAATATCTGTGCTATCATCTGCACCATATTGGTCAGGTAGTTTGGGTTCTCCAGCGGGTGTGCCGAGTTGGCCCCGTAAAAGCCACCGCCATTTGTGCCCAGGTGCTTTATAGCCACAAAGGCTGCAACAGGTCCCCTGCTCACGTGTACAGTATCGCCTTGCATGGTCGTAATAATGTCCATGCCTTTTGTGGTCATAGGTGTTCCATTGAATACATGCACTGTCGCTATCAGTAAACATATAGGCAGCAAAATGCGGGTACAGCTCTTCAGGAAGTAATTGTAAAAATTACCCAGCTTATCTGTCGTCCTTTCTTTCAGTGCGTTAAACACTATAGCTGCCGCTGCCATACCGGTAGCTGCCGATGTGAACATCATGAACATCAGGCCGAATACCTGCGTGAAATAGGAAACGCCTGTTTCACCGCTATAGTCCTGCAGGTTACAGTTCACCAAAAATGAGATGGCCGTATTAAAGGCCAGGTCGGGTGTTTGCGAGGGGTTATGGTCAGGGTTCCATGGCAGCCAGCTCTGGTTAGTAAGGCAAAACATCAGCCACAGGAACCAGATCATATTGATGGTAAGCAGCGCAACAAGGCTCTGCTTCCAGCTCATTTCCCTGGTAGGGTCTATCCTCGATATCCTGAAGAACAAACGCTCAACGGGGTTCAGCACTGCATCTGTCCACACCTTGTCTCCCGCATACACTTTGGCTATATAGCGCCCCAGTGGCCATGCCAGCAGCAAGGTTGCTACGAACATTACAATAACCCCGAGTAATTCAGTATTCATAAAATTTCCTTTTAAAATTTTTCCGGTTTTACCAATACATACACCATGTACGCGAACACGAGTATGGCAACGACAAGTAATGCTATCATAGAATTATATTTTTTCGAACCAGTCGATCGATTTGAACAATATGGCAAAGCCTATTAAGCCACCTATTATCAATACCGCTGTTATCATGTCTTTTATTTGCTTAGGTTAAACAATATTTTCACTTTTATATACACTATGTAGACCAGGGAGATGGCTGCCAGCCAGGCAAACACTATTACCACTGTCCGCGCTCTATTCCTGCTCATACTCCTCATTAACTACACAACCTGAATATCAATCCCATAAAAAGTACCAGTGCGTATACCAGCATTAGTACGTAGTATGGTTTTACTCTTTTCCACTGCGGCTCCGTACTGGGCGGTTCCGCTGCCTGCTCTTGCGGTTCTTCTTTTTCCTTCCTTCCACTTGCCGCTTGCTCTGTGGCATCATCGCTTTTAAATACCATTGTAAATAAATTTAAATTGCACTTTCTGTTTTATGAGCCTGGTCGTGTATTGTGATGACCCTCGTCATGTAAAGCGCTTTTATTGAATTAACAGCCCGCACGCGATATCTGTTTCACATATACCGAATACAAGTCACCGGGAATGAAACCCAGTATTTTGCTTTGTTCCTCTTTGTCGCAAAAGGGTAGTCTTGAAAATGAATAGACAAATACGTTCTCTATCGCCATCCTCACAATATTATTGCCCCTGTCGTACAGCTTCTCCGCCAGCAGGAAACATTTCCTGACAGCCTTCAAATTATGCTCTTCTATCTTCCGGCATGTATAGTCCAGCAATACCTGCATTTGTCCATACACGGTAGCTTTCTTACTACTGTTCTTCAGTTCTATTGACAGCTCCGGCAACACATCCTCTATATACATCGGCACTTCAAACTGGTTGATCATCATTCGTCTGTTTGCCTGCACATGCCAAATTGAGTGCCAGCTAATGCCGCTTCCAAGCCAATGCCCATAAAGCCTTGAGCACCTTGATTTACAGTCTTTTGGTGGAATTGGCACATCGGCGGGGCATAAAAAAACCTTCTCAAAATGAGAAGGTTTTTATCAAAATGATAAAGGGGCCTTAGCCCTTGAGTCCGTATTCTTCCAGCTTGCGGTACAGGGTGGCAAGGCCTATGCCCAGCAGGCGGGCGGCCTCGGCCTTATTGCCTTTGGTATAGTTCATTACTTTCTGTATGTGCATCTGCTCCACATTCGCCAGTTGGAAGCTGGAGGGTGTATTTGATGCCCCTGCCTGCTGCATATCAAAGGGCAGGCTGTCAATGTTTAGCGTATCGCCATCCTCCAAAATAACCGCCCGTTCCAGTACATTTTTCAGCTCGCGTACATTCCCCTTCCAGTCATTCTGCTTTAGCAGTTCCATTGCCGGGCCGGATATAGCGTGTATTTTCTTGTTGGTCTTTTCCTTATACAGTTCAAGGTAGTGCTGCGCCAGCAGGGGTATATCCATTACCCGCTCGCGCAGGGCGGGCAGCTCTATATTAAATACCGCTATCCTGTAGTAGAGGTCGCTGCGGAAATGGCCTGCCGCTATCTCCTTTTGCAGGTCCTTATTGGTGGCGGCTATTATGCGTATATCTGTCTTCAACTCTTTGGTATCGCCCACATGCATATAAGTGCCGTTCTCCAGCAGGCGCAGCAGCTTCGGCTGCAACTCTATCGACATCTCGCCTATCTCATCCAGGAAGAGGGTACCACCCTTGGCTTCCTCCACCAGTCCCTTCTTGTCTTTATTCGCACCGGTGAATGCTCCTGCCTTATGCCCGAAGAGCTCACTCTCCAGCAGGTCTTTACTAAAGGCGCTGCAATTCAGTGCCACGAAAGCCCGCCCGGCCCTCGAACTGTTAAAGTGTATGGCTTGCGCAAATACCTCTTTACCTGTGCCTGTCTCACCGGTTAACAATACCGCAGCCTCGGTAGGCGCTACTTTTTGCGCAAGCTGTATAGCATTCTTAATAGCGGGACTGCTGCCTATTATTTGCTCAAAGCCAAACCGGCTGTTCAATTGCTGGTCCAGCCTGTTCACTCTTTGTTTTAAGGTCAGCCGTTCAGCTACCAGGCTCAGCAGCGGGATGATCTTATTATTGTCATCACCCTTCACTATATAGTCGAATGCCCCGTTCTTTATGGCCTGCACCCCATCGGGTATATTACCGTAGGCGGTCAGCAGTATCACTTCTATATAGGGGTATTTGTCTTTGATCTCCTTTGTGAAGTCCACCCCGTTGCCATCAGGCAGCTTCACATCACAAAGTACTATATCAATAGGCTGCGTTTCCAGTGCCTTCCTTGCATTGCCTAGAGTCCCCACATCATAGGTCTCATAGCCTTCCAGCGACACTATGCGTTTCAGCAAGCCCCTCAGCTTCTCCTCATCATCTACTATAAGCAGCCTACATTTCATCCTGCAAAATTGGAATAAGTATTTTGTATTTGCAAAGAGCCTTTTACTTACCAATACAAATAGGTTACATACACTTCACTCCCAACACTATCGATTTATAAAATGAATAAAACTAACCAAGCAACTCTTCTATCGCTGGGGGAATATGTTCTTTCCTATGTTGCGCAAACTGATTTGCCAATTTCAAGAGCTTGCAAAACTCTTGCTTAGTGCCGCTTTCTAACTCTTTGACTTTGGTCAGAAAATAAATATAATGCCATCTACCTTCTTCTTCCCATAAAGCATTTCCAAAATTAAGGTTGGGTTCCATATGGACAACTTCGGCACAAAAAATCCTAGGGCTAGGATTTGAAACCTTAATGTTTTTGTCGTACTTATTTTCAAAAAGAAGATAGCGATCTCTAGTTTGAATTGCGTTGTATAAATTCTTCCAACGAGATGATGAGTTTTGAAAACCCCAACATTTGATATCTCCGTTGCATAGAGCTATTATTTGTTGATTATTTATAAAAGGAAAGTCTCGCATCAAGTCAAGTATGATAGGTGGGCTTACCAAATTGCCCAAAGTATTGCCTGTAATGGACTTTTCAATATTTGTTCGACTTCCGTTAGATATGATTAATCCCATAAAATTCGATGTTGTGAGTGAAGTTAACCTATATACATAAATGGCGCAATATAAAATATTGCCCCTTTAGGTTGGAAACCTACTTCCCGATACAGAACTTAGAAAATATATAGTCCAGCTTATCCTCTGTAGTTATCTCCCCGGTTATCTCGCCCAGGTAGTAGAGGCAGCGGCGTATATCCAATGATATTAGGTCGCTGGCTATGTTGTTGTCCATTCCGGCCTTTACATCCTGTAGTGACTTCTGTACTTCCTGCAGGCCCGTAAGGTGGCGCAGGTTGGTAACTATCGCCCCTTCCTGTTTCACCTGCCCAGCTGCCACTATATCATATAGCTGCTGCTTCAGCTCGTGTATGTTCTCTTTGTTCTTTGCCGAGATGTATAATATTGGTGCGTCAATACCGCTGAACTGCTGCTTTGCATATTCCACATTCACAGCATCGGCTTTATTGCCAACCAGCAAATACTTCACCCCGCTCTTATCAAACTCTTCCTTCTGGCCCCTCACAGCAGCGCTTTCACTTTCCGCTACGTCGAACAGGTACACCACTATATCCGCTTTGCTCATGGCATCCCTGCTGCGCTGCACACCTATCTGCTCTATCACATCGGCAGTATGCTCGCGTATACCCGCAGTATCCACTATGCGGAAGAGGATGCCGTTTATGTTCAATGCTTCTTCTATCGTGTCACGTGTAGTGCCCGCTATTTCGCTCACTATCGCGCGCTCCTCGTTCAGCAGTGCATTCAGCAGGGTGCTTTTGCCTGCATTCGGTTTGCCTATTATCGCCACGTTCACACCCTTCTTTATCACATTGCCCAGCGCAAAGGAATCTATTAATTGTTTGGTACGTTCATTCAGCCTGTTGATCAGTTCATACAGCATAGTACGGTCGGCAAACTCCACATCTTCCTGGCTAAAGTCCAGCTCCAGCTCTATCAGTGCGCTGAATTTTATCAACTCCTCCCGCATTTGCCTCAGCTCTTCGCTAAAGCCGCCACGCAGGTTATACATAGCAGCATGGTGGGCTGCACCGCTCTGGCTGGCTATCAGGTCCACCACGGCCTCGGCCTGTGTCAGGTCCATCTTCCCGTTCAGGAAGGCGCGCTGGGTAAATTCTCCCGGTTTGGCCGGCACTGCACCGTTCTTTACACAAAGCTGTATCACCTGCTCCAGCACATATTGCGATCCGTGGCAACTTATCTCCACCACATCCTCGCCCGTATAGCTCTTAGGCCCTTTGAACAGGCTCACTACCACCTCGTCTATTAATACATCCCCATCTGCTATCCTGCCAAAATGTATCGTGTGTGTAGGCTGCCGCAGCAGGTCCTTTCCTTTGAATATCTTATTAGCTATAGCAATAGCATCCTCGCCGCTCAGGCGTATAATGCCTATCGCCCCCTCACCCGGCGGTGTGGCCAGTGCTACTATCGTTTCGTTTATCGAATACATTTCTAAGTCAAAAGTAAAGAACTAATGTGCTAATGTGAAAATATGCAAATATGCCCGCCTAATCATTCGGACATGCAAATGCAATGATCCGTTCATCCAGACAGGCAAAGTCAATAGCAGGGCATATCTTCTGCGGGAGCTTCGTCTATTTCAAGGTTCCCCAAGATTCCTTTAAGCTTCCCTGAAGGTTCTCTCAAGGTTCCCCAAAGTTCCCTCAAGGTTCCCCAAAGTTCCCTCAAGGTTCTCCAAGGTTCCCTGAAGGTTCCCCAAGATTCCCCGGATATTTGGACGTGTTAGTAGGGAAGCACTGAAAATAAAGGAGTTGCTGTTTTCTTTTTCATATGATATGGTCATTTTTATAGGTACTTTGACAATAAGCCACCAAATTCTTCGCAAAGGTAAAACAGGTATCAAAATGTAACAAAAGGAAATATCCACATTTTTGAGAGCGGAGGAACAGGGCGGCGAGCGAAGTAAAAAAGAAGGGCGGAGCAACAGATTGAGGAGTAGCACGAGATGGAATCAGTTCGATAGAAAATTATTAGTTCGCACATTTTCAAATTTGCATATTTTCACATTAAACAATGCGTGTAGTTATACAAAGAGTATCATCAGCAAGTGTCACTATTGAGGGGCATGTTAAGTCCGAAATAGGGATGGGCTTTCTTGTGCTGTTGGGTATAGAGGCCATCGATACTAAAGAGGACGCCGACTGGCTTTGTAAAAAGATCGTGTCCCTCCGCGTCTTCAGCGACGAGGCGGGGCTTATGAATAAGGACATAAAAGAGACAGGCGGCAATATCCTTGTCATCAGCCAGTTCACCCTGCATGCATCCTACAAGAAGGGCAACAGGCCATCCTTCATCCGCGCAGGCCGGCCGGAGCAGGCAGTGCCGCTATATGAATATTTCCTGGAGCAGCTATCGCTGTTGATGGAGCAGGAGGTGAAGAGCGGGACTTTTGGTGCTGATATGAAAGTGGCGCTGGTGAACGATGGCCCTGTAACCATAACTATGGATACCCAAAACAAGGAGTAACTTTATGCAAAATAAGCCCCTTTAGGGGTTTGGGGTTTTATGTTCGACGATACATATTTCATGCGGGAGGCCCTGAGGCTGGCACGAACTGCCTACGAGGCGGGTGAGATACCCGTGGGTGCCATAGTGACCTGGGACAACAAAATAATAGCCCGTGGTTACAACCAGGTGGAACAACTAAACGACAGCACTGCCCATGCCGAGATGATAGCCCTAACGGCTGCCTTCAATCAATTGGGCAGTAAGTACCTGCCCGAGGCTACGGTATACGTCACCGTTGAGCCCTGCCTAATGTGCTGCGGGGCCATGTACTGGTCGAAGGTGAACAGGGTAGTATTTGGTACGCCCGACGTAAAGAACGGCTACAAAAAGACCACAGGCGAGAACTGGCCTTTCCACCCAAAGGCTACATTAACGCAAGGCATACTGGCCGATGAATGCGCCCAACTGATGCGCGATTTTTTTGCCGAAAGGAGATGAGTGATCAAGTCAAAATTGAAAAGTCAAAACACAAAAGTATCCCGACAAATGTATGTATCAGTGGTATAAAACATTAACAACGACCGAGTTGAAAGATGGTGAGATGCGCGAGGCTATGGCCGGTGATAAACAAATATGCCTGCTGAAGCGGAATGATGTGGTGTATGCTTTCCCTGCGCTGTGCCCACACCAAAGCGCAAGGCTGTGCGAAGGCTGGCTGGACCCACGTGGCCATATAGTATGCCCGCTGCACAAATACCACTTCAACCCGGCCAATGGTTACAACAGCAGCGGCGAGGGCTACAAACTAAAAACTTACCCCGTGGAAATAAGGGGTGATGAAATTTTTATAGGAATCCTATCTTAGTATCATGATCATGCAACAGCCATCATATTTAAAACAAGGTTCCACTATCGGCATCACTTGCCCCTCCGGCTACCTGCAGGCGGAGAGGATAAACCATGCCATAGATGTGCTGAACCAATGGGGCTTTAATGTGAAGGTGGGCAAGACCATAGGCCAAGACAAAGGCATTTATTTCTCAGACACCGACGAAGCACGCAGACAAGACCTGCAAAGCATGCTCGATGACCCTGAGCTGGGTGCCATACTTATGGGCCGCGGCGGCTACGGCCTCAGCCGCATTATCGATGCGCTGGACTTTACTGCTTTTACGAACAAGCCCAAATGGATATGCGGCTTTAGCGATGTCACCGTACTGCATAGCCATATACAAAAACAGTTTGGCATAGCAACGTTTCATAGCCCAATGGCAGCAGCGTTTAAGACAGGCACCGAAGATAGTAGCCACATCAGGAGTTTACACAACGCACTCAGAGGTGCAGCCCTGAGCTATGATATACCCACATCTAAATACAATAGGGCGGGCAGTGCAGAGGGCATAATAACGGGGGGGAACCTGACATTGCTTGCCCATCTGAGCGGCTCCGTATCGGACATTAACACCGATGGTAAGATCCTCTTCATAGAAGATACCGGCGAATACTTCTACAATATAGACCGCCTTATACTGAACCTGAAACGCTCCGGCAAGCTGGATAAGCTGGCAGCACTCCTCGTAGGAAGCTTCGACAATATAAAGGAATCGGAGCGTCCCTTCGGGCAAAGTGTAGAAGAAATAATACTGGATAAGGTAAAGAACTATAACTATCCTGTTTGCTTCAACTTCCCTGCCGGCCACGAGGATATCAATTATACCTTATCCTTCGGCATGAAGCATACACTGACCGTTGATGATGCCGGGAGTAAACTGGGACTGCTACGGTAATTAAGATTGCCGTTTGAAAAGACTCAGGCCGCCTTCCAGGTTATAAAGTTCGTTGAAGCCTAAAGGTTCCAGCCTTTGAATAGCTATTGTGCTACGGATTCCCTTCTCGCAGTACAGTACCACAGGTGTATCTGTTGATATTTCCTGTTTGCGGCCCATTAAGTCCCCCAGGGGTATGTGCAGGCCGCCAATATTAAAGGCTTCACGCTCCCATGCCTCGCGCACATCCACCAGCAGGAAAGGCTTGCCTTCCTCCATCCATTTTTTTAATTCGGCGGTGTTCAATTGTTTCATACTGCTGCAAAAGTAAAGCAATTGACTTAAGGCAGGGCGTCGTTCTTTTCAATGATCTCTTCGGCAAGGGCGTCATCATCTATGCCGTCGGGTATAAAGAACAGTACCGGGGGAATAGCAAAACAGGCAAAAGATATGTACACCGAAATGTAGGCCATGGGTATAGCAATAAGATAAATGAGGATACTGAGCCTGTTCTTTATCCTGGCCTTCTTGTTCATCTTCTCCATCTGTATATTCAGCCGCCGGCCGGCACTATACATCATGTGGTGATTGATGGCATAAGTACGCATCATAATAAAAGCAGTGACCGTCATGCCCAAGACGATACCATAAAGCGCCGAGGCATCTGGAAGGAGGGGGTTCTCACCCAGCATAGCGGTAGGGAATGGTATAAGGCTGAGCCAAAACAAAAGGTGCAGGTTAAGCCAAAGCAGCTTTTCATCCACCTTTTCCATCAGGTGATAAATATGGTGATGATTGACCCACATGATGCCGATAATCAGGAAACTGAAAAGGTAGGCTACCAGGTGCGGGCCCAGTTTCTCCATTGAATGCCACACATCGTGGCGCGCATAAGGCGTATTTAAATGGGGAAAGCGGATGGTGAATACCATTATCGTTATGATAATAGATATTACGCCGTCACTAAAGTTCTCTACTCTTTTGGTGGATATATTCATAGCTCCGTCTACACTATTTACGTAAACAAAACTGTGCCCGCATTATACAGATACGAATTATTCAACAGTAAGTGCCTCCCAAAGCATATCCTTCAGCTCATTGATGCCCTGCATCATAACCGATGATATAAAGATGTGCGGCACCCCGGGCGGTAATGTCTTCTCGATCTCCGTTTTCAGTTCATCATCGAGCATGTCGCTCTTACTGATGGCTATGATGATCTTTTTATGCAGCAGCTCAGGATTATACTCCTCCAGCTCATTAAGCAGGATGTGGAACTCTTTGCTGTGATCAGGACTATCTGCAGGTATCAGGAACAGCAATACAGAATTACGTTCTATATGCCTCAGGAAGCGATGGCCCAAACCCTTGCCTTCAGCCGCACCTTCAATGATACCGGGAAGATCGGCCATACAGAACGATTTATTATCGCGGTATGGCACCATACCCAGTTGAGGTATCAGCGTAGTAAAAGCATAGTTGGCTATTTTAGGCTTAGCAGCACTCACTACAGACAGCAAGGTTGATTTACCGGCATTTGGGAAACCTACGAGGCCTACATCGGCAAGGAGCTTCAATTCAAGGTACTTCCATCCTTCACTGCCCATCTCACCCGGCTGCGCGTATTCAGGTGCCTGGTTGGTAGATGATTTGAAATTGGTGTTACCCAATCCGCCGCGCCCGCCTTTCATCCAGATTATTTCCTGGCCGTCCTCCAGCACTTCTGCTTCTACTTCACCTGTCTCTTCATCGCGCGCTATGGTACCAAGCGGTACTTCTATAATGATATCCTCACCATCGTGACCGCTTGAGTTATTTTTATAACCGCCCTGCCCGTCTTCCGCCAGTACGTTCTTATAATAACGCAAGTGCAGCAATGTCCATAGCTGCGCACTACCCCGGAGGATAATATGCCCGCCACGGCCACCGTCCCCACCATCGGGGCCGGCCATTGGATTGAACTTGGTGCGTGCGAAATGTGCGCTGCCCGCGCCGCCCTTACCAGAGCGGCAAAAAACCCGTATATAATCTACAAAATTGCCTTTCTCCACTATGCAGGTAACAAATATTTGTCAATTTCTTTTGAGAGTAACTTGAATGTTTCTTCTATGTTGTGATCCGCCTTAATGCGCTCTACTTTTCCCTGCGCGCCAAAGTATTCTGCTACAGGTGCTGTCTTTGCATGGTATTCTTTTATGCGCTTTGATATTACCTCTTCATTGTCATCACTGCGATCGGATGTAGCAGCGCGGCCAAGCATACGGCGCACCAGCTCATCTTCAGGCACTTCGAGCGATAATACCAGGTGTATCTGTGTGTTCTTAAATTCCAATAGTTTATCGAGTGCTTCGGCCTGTGCCCTTGTGCGCGGGAAGCCGTCAAAGATAATTCCCCTTGTTCCTGGCGACTCGTCGATCTTACCACTTATCATCCCTATCACTACTTCATCAGGCACCAGTAAACCCTGGTCCATATATTTCTGCGCCTCTACACCTAGTGGGGTTTTCCTGCTCACTTCATCGCGCAGCAGGTCGCCGGTTGATATGTGTTGCAGTTTATAGGCCTTCACAATGTTCGCGGACTGGGTACCTTTACCGCTACCCGGAGGGCCAAACAAAATCAAATTAAACATAAATATCTCTAATGGTTACGGGCACAAAAATAGTCATCCCTGTGGATTAGCAATGAAAAGATGGGGAATTGTATTTTATTTTTTATTTAAATGACGTGCTTTAAATGAAATGCAGCGCATTTACCCTATCTATATCATTAATAAAAATACGCCGTCAGTCATATCGGCTGCCTGTGAACAGGATAAGCAGCGAAAGCAAAATCAATCTTATCATAATCTCTCTATTGTAATACACAATTTAAGTTATAAAACTGATGCCAATGATTTTCATCATCGCTTTTTATCCACAGATTATTCAGAATATCTTTAACGCATTGCAAGTTTTTACCAGTACACTATTAACCTTATATCTATAGTTCATCATTAAAAAATTGAGCCGCTTGAATAAACGCATTTTTTGTGCATGATCGTTCTACTTGTCCTCATACAATCGACTAACTTTCGAAAGGATAATAAAATGAGTATGCGCTATAAAAAAGGGGCCGCGAACTTGCTTGTATACGCATCATAAAAAGGCAAAAAATAGACATGTTCCGGCCGAAAAAATTTTTATTTTTTTTGAAAAATTTATTGGTAAAGGGACAAAAAAGTGCTTCTTAAGTCATTTTTATCATCCGGAGCACTAAATGATACAAGCACCGGGTAGTGCGTCAAAAATGTGTTGTGATGAAGCTGTGAATTTTTGTTGTCCTTTGAAAAGTGCTACAGTAAAGCGTTCCAGGCTGTAAAGAAAAAGTCCGGCAGGTGTTGTGAACCGCCGGACTTCTATAAAGGATGGGTTAGTAAGTACAATCCTTACACAATATTAAAAAGAATTTTTTCTACTAAAAAAAATTCTTTGAAATTTTTTTTGAGAATGTTGAAAAGATGTTGACAAGTGTGCCTGCGATAAAATGAAAATGAAGCTTGCAAACCGATAAGAAAATGAAGGAATTGTAGTTGTACCATTGTATAAATAAGATAACATTACTGGGATGAAGGTTCACATGACACTCATTCTTCCGTATTCATTTAATGAAATGCTACCAGTCTTTTTCAGTCTTCACTTGTATGCCTTTAGCTTTTTGCATTTTGTCCTGCAACTTCTTTTCTTCCTGTTGCAGTGCGTTCAACAACTGGTCGGCCTGCTGCTGAGATAATTTGCTGGGCTGTGACTGCGGATGCTGCTGATCTTTATCCTGGTCCTTGTTCTTATCGGGATCGCCTTTATCCTTTTGGTCTTTATTATCCTTGTCTTTGTCCTTATCCTGCTTATCCTTGTCTTTATCCTGTTTGTCTTTGTCCTTCTGGTCTTTTTTATTGTCTTTATCTTTGTCCTTGTTGTTCTTATCCTGGTTCTGCTGCTTCTTCAGCATTTCATTTGCGTAAGAGAGGTTGTATTTGGCGTCAGCGTCCTGTGGATTGTTCCTGAGGGTTTGCTTGTAGGCCTGTATGGCATCCTCCCACTTCTGCTCCTGCATGTAGGTGTTACCTATGTTATAGTTAGCGCCTGCTTTGGCCTCCTTATCCTTTGCTGTCTTTGCAGTGGCGTTGAGCACCTTCCGGGCGGCATCAAATTGTTTTTGCTGGTAGAGGCTATTACCCAGGTTAAACATGCCGGGTATGTAAGTAGGATCCTTGGCCAATGCTTTCTGGTAATCGGTAGCGGCCTCTTTATATTTCTTTTGCTCATACAGCTTATTCCCTTCACGCACATACTTGTTGGTTTGCGCATGTGCACTGCTGTAAACAGTACAAGCAGCAAGGATCAATATATAGCAGCAAGCTTTTCTCATGTAGTACGCGCTTTCACTTTAAGGCTTGCACCGGGCAATAACCATTCGATAAAGAGTATAATGAACCCTGCGAGCAGGAAATACTGAAAATAACTGGTGAAGTCGGTAAACACCACGGAGCCCAAACTTTTTTGTTCCATGCCCGCCATTGCATCTATCAATTTTTCGGCAGCATCGTCTGTATTGCGCAACAATGTATAGCTGCCATGCCCGGTGGCTGCCAGCGACCTTAACTCTTCTTCATTCAGCTTACTTACCACGGGTGCTCCATTCTCGTCCAGCTTTACGGATCTTGTATCTGCATCATAGAGCGTGGTGCCTTGTGGTGAGCCTATACCTATGGTATGTATGGTCACGCCTGCATCAGCCGCTTCTTTCGCTTTGGCAATAGCCTGCTCATCATGGTCTTCTCCATCTGATATGATGACCAGGGACTTGAACTTTCGCTCCTTTTGCGAGAAGGACTGCATGGCCATATCAATGGCATCGCCTATTACAGTACCCTGTGTAGGTACCAGGCCCGGTGTCACGTTGTTCAGCATCATTTTCAGCGCGCTGTAGTCGATGGTGAGCGGCACCTGCAGATATGCCCTGCCTGCAAATACAATGAGGCCTACCCGGTCGTTCTGCATTTTTTCCGTAAGGCGCATTATGAGTTGCTTGGCCCTTGTCAACCTGTCAGGTTGTACGTCATTGGCCAGCATGCTCTTACTCACGTCGAGGGCTATCATCACATCCACTCCCTTACGCTGTACTTTTTCGGTCTTATCCCCGGTCTGCAAATTGGCCCAACCTATACTCAGCAATGCAAATGCTATGCAAAGCAGGATAAACTTCAAAGTACTTCTCCCCTGTACCACGCCACGCATCTGTTCCGATACAAGTTCGGTATCGCCCAGCTTTTTCATTTTGTTCCTTCGCCAATATATAAGCCATAGGAACAAAGCTATGAGCACAGGCACAAGACCAAGAGCGAACAGGTGTGATATGTATTGAAAACGCAACATAATTTTTGTACAACGCAAATTTAATCGCGCAGCAATTTATTTGTTTATTGCAACTTCTTTTTTTCTTTTTTTTAACAGCCTGCGGTAAAACGTTTATAGCTTTAATATTTTATCATATAAGTACCAATATTAGAAAATCACGCTTATCTTAATGTTCTCAAAAGTATGATGATGACTGACCGCAGGAAATTTTTAAGGTTCTCAGTACTTGGCGCCGCTGCAACATTGGTAAGCAAGGATGCCCTGGCTAAGCCGGATTATTACTATGACACAGTAAAAGATGAGCCGATCGTCGTTTCGACCTGGAATTTCGGAGTAGCGGCAAATAAAGCAGCCTGGGATATTTTAAAAGATGGTGGCCATGCCCTGGATGCCGTTGAGACAGGAGTGAAAGTACCTGAAGCCGATCCTAATATAACCAGTGTTGGCTACGGGGCTACTCCCGACCGCGATGGAAAAGTAACCCTTGATGCCTGCATTATGGATGATAAATACCGCTGCGGCTCGGTAATGTGCCTGGAACACGTTATTCATGCCATATCAGTAGCCCGGCTGGTAATGGAAAAAACCCCGCATGTGGTGCTCGCCGGGACGGGGGCGTTTGAGTTCGCCAAAGCGAATGGTTTTAAGAAAGAGAACCTGCTGACACCGGCAACTGAAAAAGCCTGGAAAGAGTGGCTGAAAAAAGGCGACTATCAACCAATGAGAAATGTCGAGAACAAAACACACCATGAAAAAAAAGCGCCTATGCCGGGCAGCAAAACCAATCATGATACTATCGGGATGCTTGCTATGGATGCAAACGGCAACCTGAGCGGCGCCTGCACCACAAGCGGGCTTGCCTACAAAATGCATGGACGCGTAGGCGATTCGCCCATTATAGGTGCAGGCCTTTTTGTCGATAACGAAGTTGGGGCCGCAACCTCAACCGGCGTGGGTGAGGAAGTGATACGTATAGTAGGTTCTCACCTGGTGGTAGAGTTTATGCGTAATGGGTATAGCCCTGCAAGGGCATGCAAGAAGGCCGTGGAGCGCATTATCAAATACAATCCTGAACAGGCTAAAAAAGTACAGGTAGGGTTCCTGGCGATAAACAAACACGGGGAGTATGGTGCCTATGCCCTGCAGCCGGGCTTCACCTACGCGATAAAAACCGGGGACACTGAAACGATCCTCAATTCACCTAGTATTTATTGACAAGAATATGCCCCGCTCTTTCCTGCTGGAGATATGTGCATTTAATGTGGCCTCCTGCATCGTTGCAGAACGGGCGGGCGCGGGGCGTATAGAATTATGTGCGGAGGCGCCCCTTGGGGGCACTACACCGAGCCTTGAAACCATCCGCCAGGCTAAGGAGCAGGTTTCGATACCGATATACCCCATGATACGGCCCAGGGGTGGCGACTTCTTATATAGCCGTGAAGAAATTGGGATCATGAAACAGGATATCGCGTCATGCTGGGCATTGGGCTGCGAGGGTATTGCAACCGGCGTGCAGTTGCCGGACGGCAGCATAGATACAGAGCTGCTGAAACGTATCGTAGAGTGGGCATACCCTATGAAGGTAACATGCCACAGGGTTTTCGACCGGACACCAGACCCCTTTAAGGCACTGGAAGATGTGATTGCATGCGGCTGCGAGCGCATACTTACTTCCGGGCAAAAAAATACGGCCATTGAAGCTACATCACTGATTGCAGAGCTGGTAGATGCCGGCGGCGGCAGGATCATCATTATGCCGGGAAGCGGCGTCCGTTCTTCCAACATCAGGCAACTCGTGTCTGAAACTCATGCTTTCGAATTCCATACGTCAGCACGCATCGCCGGTGAAATGGCAGATGAAGAGGATATCCGCAAAACGATGGCCGCATTCCAATAGCCCGGGTATAAAAAAAACTGTCCCGCCTTGCAGCGGGACAGTAGTGTTTCATTTTATAGAATATAGAGGCAGGCTTATTTTGTTACTTTGAAAATAACGTTGCCTTCAGTTGTGTTCACATGCAGCATATAGATGCCTTTGCTTAATGATGCAACAGGTATAGTCATTGCATCTTTTTCGCCGAACGTGTGTGTGTATACTACAGTACCATTCATTGCAGCAAGCGTTACACTCCTGGCACCGGCAATATTGTTGATACCCGTTACAGTTACTTTATCGATAGCAGGTGTTGGGAAAGCTACAGCATTTTGCAGTGCTGCAGGCACATTACCAACAGACAAAAGAAGGTGACCTTCAAACAGGTGGCTATGCTCCTGGAATTCGATATTGGTAACAGACTGGTGAGCAGCATCAAGTACGATAGTCATTGCAGGATTAGTTTTACCCATTACATCACCAAACAGTTTGTAAGTGCCTAAAGCAAGGTTAGGAAAACTGAAATGACCTGCTGCATCAGAATAAGTATAAGCAACAGGAACGTTAGCTGCATTGGTAAGTATCAGTATCCTGTGGTTAAGCGGATCGCCAACAGCAGTTGATTTGTTTGCACCCAGTGATACATCACCGCCTATGAAAGCAGGGCCACCGGGGTTAACACCGGCTATCAGGTCAATATCCACATTTGTAAGTGGCAGTGGGTTAGGCAACAGAGTTGCAGCAAACCACTTTATAGCAGAAGTGTAATAAGTAGGCAGGTAACCTGCGTAGTTTGCATTAGCAGGTAATAAGGCGGCTTTAACCATCAGGCCATCACCGGCATTACCGGGGATGTTGAAGCTATAGTAACCCTGGGCATCAGTTGGAACGCTATCAATAGCGGTCAGGGTAGTGTCCAGAGCAATTGAATCGATATCCATCCTTACCAGGTAAACTTCAGCATCGTTCTGTGCTACTGAGTTTGCAGAGATAACACCATGTATATCTGTAGCAACAGGAGCAGGGACGCATATCGTGAAATCGTGCGTGATCGCGGGATTGTTGTTATACATAACTGTATCGTTCACCCATGAGTTGTTACAGTCATAAAGACCAATGTTCACAACTTGCTGAAAGTCAGGAGTACCTGTGGCAAAAGAGACAGTATAATTACCGTTGGCATCGGTTACGTCATAGCCATCATATTGGGGGCTATTCAGGACAAAAGTATCGGTATGAACATATACTGTTTTGCCGGCAACGGGCATGCTGTTAACATCTGTAACAGTACCGCTAACCGACCACTGCGCAAAAACCGCAGAGCAAGAGAGCGTTAACAAAAGTGCTAAAAAGGAGAGTTTTTTCATAAAATGTGTGTTTGGTTTTAATTGGAAAAGGTAAAGATTTAAGAAAAAAAGTTGATCGTATATATTGACGAGGTATTAGGTCGTTTCGTTAGTGGTCTTTTTTGAAAACATTAAAATTGCTTATCAACATCCTCACCACCACATGATCTTTTAAAAGGCTGCCCCGCAATGAAGGGGCAGTCCCGTTCAACTAGTAGTATATAGAGGCCGGCTTATTTAGAAACTTTAAAAATAACGTTGCCCTCAGCAGTGTTTACCTGTAACACATATATCCCTCTGCTTAGTGAAGCCAAAGGAACTGTTATGGTTTCAGTTTCGGTAAAATTATGTGCGTACACGATGCTGCCATTCATGGCGGTAAGTGTTACATTCCTGGTGCCCGTTACATTGTCAATGCCAGTCACAGTTATTTTGTCCGTAGCAGGATTAGGGAAAATAGCGGCATTTTGAAGTGCTGCGGGCAGTTTACTCACAGATGTTGCAATAGTAATGAAATGCCCATCGAAGAGGTGGCTGTGCTCCTGGAATTCTATATTGTTAACAGACAGGTGTGCGGCATCAAGCGTTACGCTCAGGGGGGGATTGCTTTTGGCCATTACATCACCAAATAGTTTGTAAGTACCCAAAGGCAAATTGCTAAAGCTAAAATGCCCGGAGGCGTTGGAATAAGTATAAGCAACCGCCTGGTTGTTCATATTGGTAAGGATCAGAATCCTGTGGTTTAATGGATCGCCCACCGCTGTTGATTTATTAGCGCCCTGGGCTACGTTACCGCCTATAAATGCCGGGCCACCCGGGTTAACACCTGCTGTCAGCTGGATGTTAATACCGGTATTAGGCAATGGGTTGGGCAGGCTGGTGGCTCCGCCCCACACTATGGAAGAAGTATAATAAGTAGGCAGGTAACTTGTATAGTTAGCGTTAGCAGGTAAGAGAGCTGCTTTTACCTTCAGGTAACTGTTAGCTACATTTGGTATGGCAAAAGTATAGTGGCCTACGCTATCTGTAATAGTGCTGTCGATGGCTGTAAGCGTGGTGTCGAGTGTAAAAGAATCTATTGCCAGCTCTATCAGGTAAACCTGCGCATCAGGTTCGCCTGTTACCGGGTTTGCCGCCGTTATGGTACCTTCTATACTGGTGGGCGGTGGAGGAACAGCGGCGCAGATAACAAAGTTCTGAGTGATATCATAGCCTACGTAAGTTGGTGTATCAACTACCATTACGTTATTACAATCGTACAGGCTGACGTTAACCGGGGCGCCTATGTAGGGAGAGTCAGCTGCAAAGAATACCATATAGTCCCCGTTGGCATCAGTAGTCGCCTGGCCGAAGAAGCCCGGGTAATTTGGAATAGAATCCACAGATACATATACCGTCTTACCAACAACCGGCTGGCTGTTCATATCGGATACGTTGCCACTCACCGCCCACTGGGGAAAGGCCGCTGAACCGAAAAGCATTAAGAAGACTAAAAAGCAGAGGTGTTTCATGTTCTTTATTTGTTAATAGTACCGTTTTGTTAGTATAAGACTATTGGCGGTATTTTTGGGGTGTTTTCGTTAGTATTTATTCTGATATTATTTGCTTTTGAACAATTTATAACCTGCACTTATCCTGAAATAAGGCTGAGTGTAAATACCCCGTACATCCTTATTTGGCACGTAGTTCATATTCGAGAGGTTCTGCTGCATCGATACATCGAGCATATACCTGTCCTTAATGGTATAGGAGAAGCCTAGCATGTAGCCAATATTCAGCTTCATTGAGCTGGCGCTCTGGTAATCAGCATTGCTGTATTTAATGTATGATATACCGCCGTATTGAAACACACTATTAGGATCGGGCATAACAGGTTCGGGACTACCGACATTGAAGCTATCCTTATAAGAATAAACTCCGTTGGTTGAGTATGTCTGCCTGTCTTCCTTGACCTGGATAACCGAATTACTGTAGTCAAATACTACGCCACCGTAAAAAGCGAAATTTTGATTTGCATTGTATTTAAATAATACCGGGATCTCTATTTCCGTGTAAGATTTTGTATCGATGTGGTGGTTTATTACAATAGAGTCATGCTTCTCCGAATAAGTGACCCTGCGGATGTACATAGGATTCGGGTGGTTCGTGTCAATAGTTTGTACGTAAATTGCAGGTGGAGTAGAAAATGGCTGGCTTGTTACATTGTAGTAGTTCTCCTGAGCGCCAAGGTTACTTGTGTGCCCATTGCGTGCATATTTAAATGCAGGCTGTATCATCACGCCCAGTTTGCCCACACTATATTCTACGTAAGGTGCTATCACATACTTGTTAGCGGCAAAATGTTGGAAACCCAGCTCGTAGCCGAGTTTAAAACCGGTCTCGAACATTGGAGTTCTATGCATGGCCTTACTCTTGTGCGCTGCATTTTTAGCTACCAGGTTATCTATGAATTCGGGGGTAGAAACCGGTTTAGTGTTGGCCTTAGTACCGCTATTTGCAGCAGGATTTACAGGCTGCCCTTTGTTGCTATTGGCAGTTGGTTTGATTCCTGATTGCGGGGCATTATTGCTCGCGACGGGACTATTACCAGCTGCAGGCTGCGTATTGTTTGCGGCAGTGCTATTCTGCTGCTGACTGTTTTTAGCCTGCGTACCATTGGCATTTTCATTGTTGCCACTATTTGCCAGGGCAGTAAAAGCCTTGTTTCCTTTTATAGCATCTGCGGCAGTACCATTACCTCCTACATTGCTATTCTTATGCGCTGCCACCGTATTAGTTTTTAGTCCGTCAGCATCCAGGCTCCTTGTATTGGCAGGCTCTGAACTGCTGGGGATATTATTTTTTGAGTTGCGGGCAATTTGCCTGCCGCTTTCGCTTTTTAAACTATTTTGGGCGTATTCTTCCTTCCTGGCAGCATATGGTTGTATGTTGCTCTTATGCAGGCTGTTGCTTATTGGGGGCTTAGGTTGTTTCGATGTATTAGCGCTTGCTATCGTGTGAGCTTTGTTAAGCGCAAGCGACTGAACCGTTTTAGCAGTGCTTGTTATTTTGTGCGCTGCTGCTGTTTTTTGATTTGCAGCAACTACTGTGGTATTGCGAGCAGATGATGCTACACGTGCCTGTGAGTTGTTTGAAGCACTTGCGGTTTTATGAGCTGCTGCTGTATTTTGATTTGCAGTGACCACTGTGGTATTGTTAGCAGATGGTGCTACACGTGCCTGTGAGTTGTTTGAAGCACTTGCAGTTTTATGTGCCGCTGCTGTATTTTGATTTGCAGTAACTACTGTAGTATTGTTAGCGGATGATTTTGGAAGAGCATATGCATTCTTTACCGCAGCCGCAGTTGCATGTCCCGGTGTACCATTTTGATTCGCCGCGGCTATCCCTGTGTTGCCGGCAGCCGTCTTGACATTAGGTTGCGTATTATTCGAAGTGCTTGCCGTTTTGTGCCCTGCTGCTGTGTTCGAATTTGCAGCAGTTGCCTGGTCACCGTTAGCAGATTGCTTGTTCGCAGCCATGTTGTGATCTGCTGCTTGTGCTTGCGCAGTATTGGGATTTGCATTTGCGCCGCGCCCGGTCATTGCCGGACTAGTGTTCGTATTTGCAGCAAGAAGACTACCATTTGTATTGGTGGCGCTTTCAGGTGTTCCGCTCTGGTTTTGTATGGCTTGTTCCTGTGTTGTATTTGCAGCTGCTATCGAATTTCCATTTGCCTGATCACCTTCGTTCGCAGTTCCATTTACAACAGTATTTGTCTGCTCGTTGCCGGCTACAGCATTGCCGGTATTGAGAACTTCATTATTTTGGTTATGCTGCGCATTACCTGCTGCCACCTGTTCTGCGGCAGTTTGCTTTGCGTCGCTTGCTTCCATCAATTTCCTGCCTGAGAAGTACACAAGTACCACCAGTGCTGATAGGATCACGCCGTATCTCAACCACTTATAGTAGGATACTACGTTGCCGGGAGTAACTGTGCTGTCCAGTTTTTGCTCCAGGTTTTTCCAAACGAAGGATGGGGGAGCCTCGTTATGGCTTCCCATCTTCTCGCGGAAAAGGTCATCAATATGTTTCTGTTCAGGCATCACTTACTTTATTAGTGAGTTTATTTTTTCTTTCAGGTTTTTGCGGGCCATGTTAAGGTACCACCTGCTGTTATTTTCAGTTATGTTTAATACTTGTCCTATTTCTTTATGCGGCATGCTTTCAAACACATGCAGGTTAAAAACTGCCTTTTGCACTTCAGGCAGCCCATGTATGAGCTGCACCAGTTCTTTGTATGCCAAACCATCTACCGCACTGCTATCTATGAACGCATTGTAATCCTGCAATTCACCACTTACCACCTGCTTATCTTTCACATACTTCCGGATGTGGTCTGTAACCGTGTTAATGGTTATACGCCTCATCCAGCCCTCAAATGCTCCTTCAAATGAATATTGGTCCAGCTTCGTGAATATCTTCAGAAAAACGTCGTTCAATATTTCCCCGGCTGCCTGTTCATTATATTCATACCGCTTTACGATGGCATATATCATAGGCGAATACTTGTCGTATAACTTCTTTTGGGCCAACCTGTTCTGCGCAATACAGTCCTTCACAAGGGTGGCAAGCTCTGCCCACTCCCCTGTTTCCCGGTAGGTATTTCCTGTGATGTTATATTGTTCAGTCAACTCAACCAATAGATTTACGCCATTTATTACAGGGTTCTATCCTTATTGTAAGACGAAACATACATACAATACGTTAGAGGATGAATGAATATAAAAATATATAATGTCAAAAGTATGCAAAATTATTATGCGAGCCACACGTTATATTTGCTTTTATATTTGATCACCTATTGAAAGGTAACCCATAAATGACTTCCAGCATTAAATTAAGCAACATACGAGTCTTTTCCCTGCTTTGGATAGTCATTTTTGCTTTATACCTGCCTGCAGCAAAAGCGGGCTTTGTGCTGGATTTTACAGGCTGGCTGGACCAGGTGAAGAATCATAGCTTCGCGGAATACATAAATAGAACTAATTTTCATGTAAAGAGCCTCTACCAGTTCACCCAGCTGGTTACTTACGCATTTTACTTAATGTTTGGCAGCAATGCCTGGCTTTGGCACTTACTGTTCGTGAGCCTGCAGGCGCTAAACGGGTTCTTGCTTTGGCGTTTTTGTTCCTTACTTCTTCAAGATTCCGGGGTGGAAAATGGAAAATTCATTTCATTGGCCGGGACTCTACTGTTCAGTACCTGCCCACATATATCCGAAGTTGTGGTATGGGAACCCTCTTTTCATTACCTGCAGGGTCTTCTGATACTATTGATCATCCTCTCATGCGTACAAAGCTTTTTCCGGGCCCAACGGTCGGTATATGTGTGGACCGTCCTCATTGTCTACGCTCTTTCCCTGTTCTCCCTTGAATATTTTTACCTCACGCCGGTATTTGTTTTGCTGCTGACCTTATACTACCGAGGCACCCTCAAATATGATAAAAAGATAGCAAAGCAGGTGTTGCTATATGTCATTTTACCTTTCATCATACTGCTTGTTGGCAGGATCATCCTGTTTCGGGTATTATACCACGATTGGGTGTCACGCATTGGCAGCGGAACCTTTAACACCGCAATTCATGACTACCTTGTAAAACCACCAAAGTATTTCTTCCATATTGTGCTTCTGGGCAGGTTCTTTTCGTTTGAAACGCGCCAAAAAGTTTATGCCTTCTGCGAATCGGCAAAAGGCCTTGCTGTTTTCTATACGCCGTTCCTGCTGATCTGCGCTTATGTGCTTTTCCGTTACAGGAAGCTCAGCAACAAAGCCAAAGCCACATTTTTCATCTTTTTGTTCGCCATACTGGCCATTGCACTGGTGATGCCTATGGACTTGCCGAGCATACAGTTAGTAGTTCTGGACCGCTATGCTTATATGCTTAACGCCTTTGTGTATATGCTCATGGCATTGCTGATCAGTTATATACCCGGCAAATACACTGCCATCTCTGTAATAGGTATTGTCGGCCTCATCAATATCCGCTATACCATACAGGTAAACCGGTACTGGATGAAAGGCGCCCGCATTGATAACAACCTCTTATATACTTACCAGCCTGCCGAGGACAAAATAACCATCCTGCTGAACCTGCCTGAAAGCATGCATGGGGTGCCCATGATGCAGGCTACCGGTGAGGGAGAATTTAAACTGATGCACAACCTGCTGCTGCCTGAAAAAATTAACGGTGTGGTGCTTGATGCAGCATCTTTCAATATGGAAGCCCCCGGCAACGGTGCACATGTAACTGTACTAAACGATTCCATGGTGAACATCACCCTGAATGAATGGGGCACATGGTGGTGGTATAACGGTCTGGGCGCCGTGGACCGTGAAAATGAATACTACAAAGCTCACTTCCCGGATGCACACTGGTACGAGCTGACGCTCAGGAAACCTGCATCCCAATACCGTCTTTTATTTCAAACAGGTGGTGTATGGAAGACCGTGGACTGGAGTAAAAAAAATGTGGAGCAGTACTAAATTTCAAGGCTCGCATCGCCGCCCACAGGGTAGCCTACACAGGTAAGCACCAGTCCTTTTTCAAGATCCCTCTCAGTGAGCACCTCGTTTACCGACATCCAAACTTTGCCTTGCTTACAAACTACAGCGCAGCTACCGCAACGGCCGGCCTCACAGCTATAGGGTATCTGGATGCCCTTTTTCTTTGCTGCCTGTAAAATGGTTTCGGGGTACCTACATTCCAGCTCATATACATCCTCATTCATTTTAAGGACTACCAGGTGCGCTTCTTTATCCGGTGGTTCAGCCTTTTTCACCGGTATGGAGATATCAAAATTCTCTTTCTTGATCTGTTGCGCACTTATTCCATATTCCTCCAGTGCCAGTATCACCATGCGCATATAGTCAAATGGCCCGCAGGTGTAGAACAGCATTTTGTCTTTAGCCGTCACAGCGTATTCGTCTATTAATTGGGGGAGCAATGCCTTATTCAATCTTGCCCGTGACAGGGCAAATGCGCTGCTATACAAAAATTCTATCTTCAGCCTGCCGGGGAATGCTGCTAACAGTTCTTGCAATTCCTTATAAAATACCACATGCTCTTGCACCCTGTTGCTGTAGAGCAACACTGCCCGCTTATCCGCATGATCGCGTAACAAAGATTTCAACATGGAAAAAACGGGGACTATACCAATACCTGCTGCAATGAAAAAGATCTGCTCATATGCCGCTACCTCACCCGTAATTGCAAATAAGCCCGCCGCACCCGTGGTGTACAGCACATCTCCCGGTTTTGCGCTATCTATAAGATATCGGGTAAATACCCCATTGTCTATCCTCTTTACGGTGATAGACAGAGGCTCATCCAGTCCAGGACTACTTGAGATAGAGAAGGATCTACGCTCTTCTTTATGATGATGCTGGAAAACAAAAGTGAGAAACTGCCCGGCTTTGTATTCAATAGCTTTTCCATCAAGCGGCTCAAGCATAAACGTCTTTACTCCTGCAGCCTCTTCTTTTATTGCGAGTATTCTTAGGGGATGGTATAAATTATTTGCAGGCACATTAAATTGGATCATTCTGAATTGAGCTATGTGATTTATTCCAGCACCCCTTCCTTTATCTCCCTCCACAATGCCCTGTAGCATGTAGCCGCATAGCCCGATGGAGCAAACTTTTCAACAGGTGCACGATGTACGCCCATCTTCTCTACGTCCGAAAGATTTGGTATATAGTATTCAAAGAAGCGCTTGTCTTTATATAGTTGATGCATCACTTCGTTGTGCATATTCTTACGTATATCGGCCATCGTAAAGAAGCACATCAGCTTATCCAGCTCTGCCTTGTCCTGGAAGTAGGTCTTAACCAATTCGTAGGTACGTACCGAGAGTGTAGTAGGTATCACCGGCATCAATACTGCATCGGATGCAAAGAAGATATTGTCGGCCAATAATGAGAAACCCGGGGGACAATCGATGAACACAAAATCATATTGACCATCAAGGCCCCGCAGCAGGTTCCTTAGTTGCTTCTTCGATGCATTGTTTTCATCCAGTATGATATCCATTTTCCGTACCGAGTGATCGGCGGGTATAATATCCAGACCTTCATATTCCGTGCTGCAAATAGCATCCTGTAAAGGGTGCCCGTGCTCTATTATTTTTTTGATGCTGGTCTTTGCATTAGGCTCCGACTTGTAATAAAAACTGGCGGCGCCCTGGGGATCCAAGTCCCATATCAGGGTCTTGTAACCATCTTTGGCAGCCATATATGCAAAGTTGACGCAGGATGCAGTCTTGCCAACACCACCTTTCAGGTTATACAACGAAGCTACGAACATACATACCGGGGATTATTTGAACAGGGCAATAAAGCTAATAAATTCTCCCTGTTTTTACAATGATTATTGTTCCTTATCAGCCTCATTCCCGGCTATTTTCCCCCCGATATTGAACAGGCGATAGGCCATATCCACACCTGCATCCTCCGAGCGACGGGTACTGTACAGGCAGGTCTGGCGGGGCACTACATAATTGCCTTCTTTGTCCAGCACATAATACTCTATACGCCTCTTTTCCCCCTGCCCTTTAAATATCATGTATGCCGATAGGGAAGGGATAGCGCTGTTAGTTACCCAGTTGATGCTGCATGCCTTCAGGCGGCTCACAACTTTGTTGTCCACATCGCCACTCACCTGCAGTTGCATATTGGGCTCCAGTCCGCTGTTGGGCACCAGTTGTGGATATTCAAGGCACAGGCGGTACATCCAGCTATTATAAGCCGTTTTGTCTTTACGTTCCCTTGCGCACTCAGCCTCGGCTTCATACACTCTTGCTATGAACAGCTTTTCGTATTGCCGGTCTATATCCGGGTTTTGCAATATCTCATCCAGTGTTTTCCTTGCCTCGGTATAGTTACCCTGCTTCATTTGCAGCTTGGCTATGAAGAGTTGAAAATACTTGCGGATGTATTTACGGTTGTCCGTGGCAGCTTCCTTCTTAAACCTGTCCAGGAAGAACTGGGTGCTGAAGTCTTTTATCAGGTACCATATCTCGTCCCAGCTCACGGTGCTTTCTGTCGAGAATAGCTTATATATCACCCTGTCGCGCTCGGGATTCTGTGCAAACTGGTTGATGATCAGGAATTGCTGCATGTATTTTTGCCCCAGCAGTTTCGACATATTGCTCAGCACCACCGGGTTATACCACCAGTTCTTATTTTCAAATTCCTGCCTTTGCCACCTTGCCTCCAGGTTCATCAGTTTGTCCAGCTGTACGCTGAAGTCATATATGCTTTGCCCCAGCGTGGTACCTATGTGCACTTCTTTAAATTCCGCCGCCTTGTTGATATATCGTTCGGCCTCTCTTATTTGGCCATCATAATACATGCAGCGGGCCAGGCCAATGTTATACCAGCCAAAGCCCGGTGTAGAGCCATTTGCCAGTATCATGTCCTTGCTCAACTCTATACCGCTCTTGGGTTGTCCCTTATATATATCCAGTATCGAGGTGTAATAGGCCCATTCCTGCAGGCGCTTGTCACCGCTCTCTTGCGCCGATGCTTGTTTGTATTCTTTCTCCGCCTCCCTGAAATCACCACATATAGCCCTGAAGGTTGCAAAGTTGTTATGCGGGAACACGGGCGTGTTTCGCATCAGGTTGAAATAGTGCATCGCGGAGTCTATATTGAACGAATAACTATAGAGTATGCACTTGTAGTGATATACAGATAGCTTGTCTCCTTTTTCATAACCCGGCTGAAAGATGTGCGCGTTCAGGACCATATCACGGTTTATCTTTCTCATCTGCGAGTCCAGGTAACGGTTGGCCAGTTGCTCGTTCTCGTCTATCGAGTTTTTTAGGAACTTGTACTTATCGTGTGTATAAAAGCGGTTACGATGCACTGTCCAACCCAGGAAGTTGTAGGCATCCATAAAATACTCCCGCTGGAAATTCCATTTTAATACCCTGCGCAGCAGCGTATACACTTTGTCCGGCTCTTCCATATTGCTGTAGCAATGCATCAGGTACATCGCTATCATGGTATAGTCTATCTGGAATTTATAGGCCGGGTAATAGGTCATCAACTCCGCCGTGCGCGTACCAAGCTGCTTCCTGTAGTCGCGCTCTATCTGGCGGAGCGCAGTCTCCAGCGGGGTAACAGCATTTTTATAACCCAGGAAATCGGCCGCATGGTAGTACTTATAAGCCCCTTCATACAGCCAGCCCACGTAGTAGGTGCTGTCGATCCTTATGAACTCCCGCGATCTTGGTAGTGCATCCTCGCTGTTGGTGGATACACCCATGCGCTTGGCATCTACCTCATACCGCTCCGACATTTTTGATGCAGGGTGCACCTGTGTGGGCTGTAATATTTGTGGCTGCGCCTGTTGTGCCTGCTGCGTATCCTGTGCATATGCATTACTGCCGCAAAGCAGGAGCAATGCTGCAACGATAAAATTGATCAGTTTCTTCCGGCTACAACACATTTGCCTTTCCTGTTTCCTTCTTGCTTTTAGTAGAGTTTCAGCTTGGCCAGCCTATCGGTCTCTTTATTAATAATGCCCTCCAGTGCTTTCTGGCGGCCTTCTTTGTTCCGGTATATCAGGCGGTGGTCCAGCACAGCATAGGCAATGTCTTTCACATCGTCTTCTATCACAAATGTGCGGCCCTTTACCAGCGCATAGGCACGCAGGCACCTCAGGAAGGCGATACCACTACGCGTTGACGCACCCAGTGTAATATCCTGGTGTTCGCGCGTGCCGCGTATTATATGGCTCACGCCCTGTACTATCTCGTCGTGCACATATACCTGCTTTGCCTGTTCCTGCAGGCCCAGCAGTTCATTCATGCTCAGCACCTGCTCCATCTGCACCAGGTTCTTTGCTATATCCAGGTATTCACGGTATATATTCAGTTCTGTCTGTTCATCTACATAGCCAAAGATGATCTTCATCGAGAAACGGTCCAGCTGTGCTGCAGGCAGCGGGTAGGTGCCTTCCATTTCTATCGGGTTCTGCGTGGCTATAGTGAAGAACACTTTCTCCAGCATCAATGTGGTATCGCCCACCGTTATTTGCTGCTCCGCCATGGCTTCCAGCAGGGCACTCTGCACTTTGGGCGATGCACGGTTTATTTCATCGGCCAGCAGCACATTACAGAACAGCGGTCCTTTCTTGAAAACGAATTCTTTATTGCGGTCGTCAAATATATGGGTGCCTATCAGGTCCATAGGCAGCAGGTCGGGGGTGAACTGGATACGCTTGAAGAGTACATGATCATTGCCCATCTCACCGCTTATACATTGCGCCAGCGTTCTTGCCAACACAGTTTTACCGGTACCGGGATTGTCCTCCATCAGGATATGCCCTCCCGCCAGCAGGCAGGTCACTACCAGTTCTATTTTATCACGTTTACCGCGTATTACTCTTTCTACCTGGTCTATTAAGTTCCTGATCGATTCTGTTGCGTCTTGTTTGCTCTCCTTATTCCCCTCACTATCGGGGTACTGTAGATTCTGCTCTTCCGAAACGTTTTCCATCATTGGATATAAACTTTATACAATTTTAATGATTTATAAATTGGCTGATGCACGGATGCTGATAATTTTTTGTGAAAAGTACTATATTCATGTATTGACCTGCATTCTTAAGATGAAAAAAGCAATTTACTCCATAATATTCGTAACATTTTTTTCAGCCTGCGGTAATTCAGGCAACCGGGGTACTAATTCCAATAATCATGCCCCCATTAGCAAACTCGCTACCCTTGGCTGGATAACAGGCGAGTGGTATATGGATAGCCCCGAAGGGCGCTTGCTGGAGGTATGGCAAAAGGTGTCCGATACGCTGCTCAGCGGCTACAGTATTATGCTGTCGGGTAAGGGCGATACCCTTTTCTCCGAAACAATGAAGCTGGTACAGCGCAGGGACACGCTCTGGTACATCCCTACAGTAAGCGATCAGAATAATGGGCAGGAAGTACCGTTTAAAGAAAAAGCATATTCTGCATCCGAAGTAATTTTTGAAAACCCCATGCACGATTTCCCCCAGCGTATCATTTACCGTAAAGGGTCCGACTCCACTTTGTTCGCCCGCATAGAGGGCAAAAAGGCTGGAGCAGAAAAAGGTGAAGACTTCCCATACAAACGCCTTAAATAAAATTAATAGATCGAGGAAATCTTTTTCTAATCCTTTAATCGTGTTTCAGTTCCTTTACGGATCGCTCTCAACTTAGCAAGGTAGTATATCAGTGGCGTGAGCAGGAGTAATGCTTCCCATATAGTAGCGGGCCAGCCGGGCCTGCCAAACTCTTTGTACGACAGCCTTACCGTCTCACCCATTTCTATAGTGCAGGCTATAAGCACCATCAGCTTCACACGCAATAAGGTTCTTGTCGATGAGCGGTAATGCATTTCGGCCAGTCGGGGATCTTCATAATTCACACGCACCGGGCCTTTGCTGAGCAACGTAATGGCAAAGTACAGGAAGATACCTATAGAGGGCAAAACGAAGAAATACGCCTTGCTCATAAAGTCATCTCCATCACCCAGCGCATTGATGTGCAATGGTATGGTGTCCGGCAGTAGTATATAGCCAAGGTTGCACCCGAGGAAAAGCAATATAAGCAGCAGGATGCAGGTGCGTTCCATCAATGTTTCCACCCGCCCCTGCATTATCCATATTTCCTGTGTGCGTTCGTCCCACATACGCCATAGCTTTTATGATCACTTGCTCTGCAGCCTTATTACAGGTACTATCATTTCTTCCAGCGATATACCTCCATGCTGAAAAGTATTCTTGTAATAATTTACGTAGTGATTATAATTATTGGGGTAACATAAAAATACATCCTCTTTCGCAAAAATAAAGGTAGAGCTCACATTTGGCCTCGGCAGCCCTGCGTCTTTCGGGTCGCGGAATGCAAGTACATCCTTCTCTTCATACTGCAGGTTACGGCCATGCTTGTAGCGCAGGTTGGTAGTAGTATGCCTGTCGCCCACGCATTTGCTCGGGCGCTTTACTCTCGTGGTCCCATGATCAGTGGTGATGAACAGCTGTATGTCCTTATCAGCTATTTTACGCAGTGCCCTGAACAGGGGCGAGTGCTCAAACCAGCTAAGTGTAAGTGAGCGGTACGATACTTCGTCACCTGCCAGCTCCTTAAGTACTTCCATTTCAGTACGTGCGTGCGATAGCATATCCACGAAGTTGTACACCACAACGGTCAGGTCGTTATTCAGGTAGTTGTGTATATTGTCTTCAAAGCTCTTGCCGTCCTCATTGTTGGTTATCTTCACGTACTGCCATTTCAGGCCATCCAGTTTCAGGTTCTTCAGCTGGTTGCGCATAAAGGTCTCCTCATGCAGGTTTTTCCCACCTTCTTCATCGTCATTCTTCCACTCGTTAGGGAATTTGGCCTCTATATCTATCGGCAGCATGCCTGCGAATAGTGCATTGCGGCAATACTGCGTAGCAGTAGGCAATATGCTGTAGAATGTATCCTCGTCTACGGTCTTAAAAAACTCGTTCAGGGTTGGTTGTATCACTTTCCACTGGTCATACCTCAGGTTGTCTATTACCACCAGGAACGATGACTTTCCTTTTTCAAGGAAGGGTGCCACTTTCTCTTTTATCACCTGGTGCGATGATAGCGGGGCTGATAGCGGGTCCTTTATCCATTTAGCGTAGTTCTTCACTATGTACTTGCTGAACTCTGTATTGGCCTCGGCCTTTTGTGCCTGCAGCACTTCTATCATCTCGTCACTATCGCTGCGCGCCATTTCCAGCTCCCAGTATACCAGCTTCTTGTATAGCTCCTTCCACTCTTCATGGTTGGGGTTCGAGCTCAGGGCCATGAACAGGTTGCGGAATTCCTGCTGGTATGCGCTCGTTGTCTTTTCAGATACCAGCCTTTTAGTGTCTATTATCTTCTTCAGCGACAGCAAAACCTGGTTGGGGTTCACCGGCTTTATCAGGTAGTCGGTTATTTGTGCGCCAATGGCTTCTTCCATTATGTATTCAGCCTCGTTCTTCGTCACCATTACCACCGGCAGTTGCGGGTAGGTCTCTTTTATTTTAGCCAGCGTCTCAAGGCCGGTCATGCCGGGCATACTCTCGTCCAGCAGCACTACGTCCATCACTTTATCCTTTAGCAGCTCCAGTGCATCATATCCATTGGTCAATGGGGTTACTTCATATCCCTTATTTGTCAAAAACAATATCTGCGATTTCATCGAATCTATCTCATCGTCTACCCATAATATTTCACCTTGTGTGCTCATAATTCTGATTTCTGGTTTTAATACAACTTACGTGAATAAAATTAAATATACATCATCATATGTTGATGGCGGTTCTATTTAACGCAAGTTTGGCAACTATAGTTTATGCATTGTTAAGTATTCCGCAAAAATTGTGGTGAACGTATTATCACCTTGTTAATAAATATCCTTTTGGTCAACAGCCGCGTACTTTCTACATTTGGACTTACAACTAATCATAAAAGAATGATGCCCCCGGTTACCGTTCGTCCTGCCCTGCCATCCGATTGCCAACGCATGCTGGAACTGGTGCGCGAGCTGGCCATTTACGAAAAAGCCCCCGATGAGGTAAATATTACCCTTGAGCACTTTAGCGAAAGCGGTTTTGGGCAAAACCCTGTTTGGTGGGCCATAGTTGCCGAGGCCGAGGGGCAGGTGCTTGCATTTGCCCTCTGGTACGTCCGTTTCTCCACCTGGAAAGGCCAGAAAATGTACCTGGAGGATATATTGGTTACCGAGGCATGGCGTGGCAAAGGTATCGGCACTTTACTAATGGACGAATTGATCCGGATAGCAAAGGAAAAAGGATTTACCGGCATTAGCTGGCAGGTTTTGGAATGGAACGAACCCGCTGTAAACTTCTACAAACGATATAATGCCCTTTTCGATGGCGAATGGCTGAATGCTACGATGTATTTTCCGGAAAATGACAGTTAAATGTCGTTGTCGCATTGTATCAAAATCGTATAAATCGTATTTTTAATATACGCAACTTTCCTAAAATGCTATCATGAACAAACATTTCACATTACTACTTCTGCTTCTCTCTCCGCTATTGCTCGCAGGGCAAACTGTCCCGCAATGGCAATGGGCAGGGCTCGGTAAAGCCTCAGCTGAGAGCTATACGAACGATATATGCACAGATCTTGCAGGCAACGTATATGTAACCGGTTTTTTTCAGGATAGCCTGGTTTTCCCATACGATACATTTGTGAGCAAAGGCGGGAAAGATTTTTTCCTGGCAAAATATAGCAGCACAGGCCAGTTCTTGTGGGCAAAATGCGGCGGCGGCATATGGACCGACCAGGGTACGGGCCTTGCTACTGATAAATATGGGAACGTTTACGTCGGTAGCTCATTTGAAGACACAGCAATTTTTGGGGCTGATACGTTTAGGACCAAAGGCTGGTCGGACATCGTACTTACTAAGTATGACAGCAGCGGCAACCGCATTTGGGCCAAAACATGGGGCAGTATTTATCCGGACGATGGCATCAAAATATTTATAGACAAGAATAGCAATATCTTTCTTACGGGCATGTTCGCAGGCGATGGCGCCTCTCCTCCTTCCTATGGCACTATTGACTTTGACAACCTAACGCTGACTAGTAGCGGAGGAGGGGATATATTTATTGTAAAGCTTGATAGCAATGCCACGGTAAAATGGGCCAAACATGCAGGTGGAAAATTTGGGGATGGACCAAGTGACATTGCAGTAGACGGACAGGGCTACATTTACATTACGGGATATTTTGACGCCCCTTGGGCCGACTTTGCTAACAAGAGAATATACTCGAAGGTTGGGCCCTTCAATGATATGTTCGTTGCCCAATATGATAGCACAGGCTACCCACTTTGGGTTAAAGGTGCTGGAGGAGATTACCCCACCGCAGGAGCTGCCTTGGCAGTTGATGCTTCGGGCAACAGCTATGTAACTGGTACTGGGTTAGCAACAAATACTAAATTCGACAACAACATTGTCCTATCTGGTGCGGGGTCTTTTATCGCCAAATACAATTTTTCAGGCAATCTTCTTTGGGCTCAGAGAATTCAGACAGTGGGTACGGGTTTTAGTTCTGACATTGTCCTGGATGCTGAAAACAACTTTTACACAACAGGGTACTTTATCAACATGCTGATCTATAACAATGATACGCTATCTACTCCAGGCGATAATGTTTTCGTTGTTAAATACAATAGCAATGGTGATCCTATTTGGGCAAAAGAGCCGGGCGGGGTAGGTTCACGCGGCTCAGCCATTGCCCTTGATAACAGCGGCAATATACTAGTGGGTGGCACCGCCTCCGCTTCGGGAACTTTTTTTGGCCCTTCTTACATACATCCGGATATCACTGGCATACTGACCGCAAAACTCAATAGCACAACAGATGTACAAAACATCCATTCCGCACCTGCCCAGATAGTTGTCTACCCCGACCCCGCTAACGATATCCTGCACGTCGTTTCCAATGGCAGCGGATACAATAACCTGTGGCTATATGATCTGCTTGGGCACATTGTCTACGAACAGGCTTCAATACAAAAGGAAACTTTGCTGGATGTAAGGAAGTTGGCTACTGGATTCTATTATCTGACCCTTTCAGGCAAGGCAAATTCTGTAACTCAAAAAATAATTATTCAGCATTAGCTTATGCCTAAGTATTGGTTGGTAAAAAAGTTGATGGCTGAAGGAAGGCAATAGTGAATTTCTAATCCCCACTTGCATCATGGTTCATATAACCGGGGCAGCGGTACACCTTTAGCTGGAAGGATACATTGACCATGAACATCATGTACTGGTCGCGTGTACTGGTATTGCCTCTTTGTTTGCCGGCCCTGCCCAATGGGTCATTAGGCGTCACTTCCAGCGAGCGGTCCTGCAGGTAATAAGCGGCCGGTTGCTTGAACTGTGGGTCTTTTGCAAAATATTTTGAGCCTACATAATAGGAACTCACATCGTCAATATAATCGGTAAGTGTCAGCCTGTCCGCGATCTCGAAACCCACGTTCATACCGGGTCGCATCCACCATTTTATACCTGCACCTACCGGGAAGCAAACACTCACAGGACTATACTTATGTGAGTCGAAACCCGCATTTTGCCCCTCTGTGCCTAGTGGCCGCAGGTAATATCTTTTCCCCTGGTAAGATGTATAAGGGTTGTAATAGAACACACCCACACCACCGGTTAAGTATGGGGTAAATCGGTTATTAAAATCGCCTGTAGCGAATTTCACAAAATTGAACTCAGCCTGTACTGCAAATTCACCAATATCACTCTTGAAGTTCAGGTTGCGCTTGCGCTCATATGGGTCGGTCGACCATTTATCGTCATAGCCTACTTTGGTATAGTTCAGCGTGGTCTTCAGGGCAATGTAAGGGTTCAGGTGAAAACGAATAAATACACCACCCGCCGGGCGCACATATTTGAAACCATAACTCGTGTTCAGGTCGCCAAAATATTCAGAGCCGCCCAGGGAAAGCCCGTACTCCTTGCCACTATAGAAATACTGGCCGGAAGCCTGCTGGCTCGCCGTGAATGCGAAAAACACTAATAATATGATGGTTATCTTCCTCATAGACACCTTGGTTCCATGTAACGGCAAATGTACTTTTTTATTGTTTTAGTTCCTTCTGTCAATACCCCAATATAGTTTTTGGCGTATGGTCTTCAGGAAATTATGTTCATCCGGCCGCACCAATGATATGGTAAATTTCTCTCTTTTTACGGCCAGCTGCACCCCGCTGGTTATCGTTTCCGTACGCGAGTCAAGGGTACATAAAAACTGTTCCGTTCTGCCCTCCACCTCAAATGATATCACATTGTCATCCGGCACCACTATCGAGCGGGTATTCAGGTTATGCGGTGCAACTGGTGTTATCACAAAGCTCGAGGTCTGCGGGAATACTACCGGCCCGTTACAGCTAAGCGAGTAACCCGTTGATCCTGTGGGTGTTGCCACTATCAGCCCATCGGCCCAATAGGTATTCAAAAATTCCCCGTTCAGGTAAGTATGTATCTTGATCATGGATGACGAATCCTTGCGGTGAATGGTAAACTCATTCAATGCAAAAGGTGAGCCATCAAACAAGGGTATGCTGCTATCAAGGTGCAGTAAGGTCCTCTTTTCCAAGGTATAAGACCCTCTCACCAGCGATATGATCGCCGCATCTACTTCTTCCTCGGGTATCGCAGCAAGGAAACCCAGCCTCCCCAGGTTCACGCCTATGAGGGGTATATTGCTATTGCCCACAAAGCAAACCGTATCCAGCAATGTACCATCCCCACCCAGGCTAAAGAGCATATCCGTATTAGCGGGCAGGTCCTTTTTCCCGGTGAACAGCCTCGGGGTGCTTTCTAACTGTATATGCGGAGCTATCCTTTCGTAGAAATCCTTAAAAAAGACCATCTGCAGGTTATGGTCTTTGAGCATCTGTACTATATGTTTCAGCACAGGTATATCCTGTTCTTCAAACGTACGGTTATATAAAGCTACAAGCATGAGGCCGGTGGTTGGCTTAAATTCCGCATAAAAGTAACTCATTTTCCTGCATTTGGCTTCCCTCAGCCCGCTGACGGATATCAGCTTAGCCTTTATACCTATATCGGCCTAAAGTCGTAACTTCAATTTATCAGATAACCCGTATGCGTTTACGTATCATATTCTTATTGGCGTGCTCCTGCTTGTTCCTTTACCTGTTCAACTCCTGTAAGCATAAACCTTTCCCCGGTCCCGGTATCGCCGACGGCAATTTTCCTGATAGCATTGCCAACATATTTGTAGCTAAATGCGCTACGGTCGGTTGCCATGATGGCTCAGGCTACATAAATGCCGATCATCTCCGCCTTGATTCATGGGACAACCTGTTCAAAGGTGCTTCGCATGGCGCAGTGGTGATACCTTTCAACACTACTTACAGCTCTTTGCTCTATTTCATCAATACCGACTCTTCCAAAGGCATAGTCTCGCACCCTACAATGCCCTACAACGGCACTCCGCTTTCAGCCGACGAATATAATAGCATCAGGAACTGGATAGCAAATGGTGCCCCCGATAGGAATGGCAACATTCCCTTTGCTTCAAACCCCGATACCCGTCAAAAAATATACATTACCCAGCAGGGCTGCGACCAGATGGCAGTGATAGATGGAGCATCGGGCATTATGATGCGTCTCTTCCCTATAGGCGGCGATGTCAATCAAACAGAAAGCCCGCATTGCGTACGCGTAACCGACGATGGAAAATTTGCCTATGTCGCCTTCGCTAACGGCAACTATGTTCAAAAGATAGATACCCGCACCGACACCATAGTGCAAACCATCTCTCTTGGCGATGGCACAGGGGGCATCATCAGCATCAGCCCCGATGGACAAAAAAATCTCGTCAGCGATTTCCTGGGCAACGAGCTGTGGAATGTCGACTTTAGTACCGGAACACCACAAAGAATAGGTAAAAATGTTTTCCTGAACCCGCACGGGGTCGCAACTACACCCAACTGGGACACCTTTTACGTAACTGCCCAGAAGGGCAATGTGATCTACAGGTACGTAGCCAATAAACCTGTACTGAAAATTCCCCTCGACACTACACAACCAACCGTCGACGGCACTGCCGGCCTGTATTCCGATCCGCACGAGATCATCATGACCCCCGATCATTCCAAGTTCTTTGTTACCTGCCAGAATACCAACCAGCTAAGGGTACTCGATGCACATACCTATAAAGTACTGGCCGTTTTATCGGTAGGCGGCACTCCTCAGGAACTGGCTCTCTCTACTACTACTGAGCAGGTATTTGTTACCTGCATGGAAGACGCTGCTAACCCCACACCTGGCAGCAAAGGCTCAGTTTATGTGTTCAACTACAACACACTGCAACAGGTTGGCGCACCCCTTTACGGCGATTTCTATGAACCGCATGGCATCACTATCGACGAACAAATGGGACGTATCTACGTGGTAAGCGCTAATATTAATATCCCTGTTCCCCCGCATCACGTAACCGTATGCGGTTCAAGCCTGGGCTGGTACACTATCTACGATCTGTACACCTTAAAACCGGTCAACAACATTCGTTACGAAACCTCCAACGCACCTTACTCCGCGGCTGCAAGGTTCAGATGACCGCAATAATGTCGTAATTTCACCCTATCGACCAGGCCATGCGCAGTTCTATTATAGTGATATGCTTTTTCTTCCTTGTTTCCCTTTGCATTCTCTACTCCTGCAAGCACAAGCCTTTTCCTGCACCCGCCCTCATTGATAATTACCCCGACAGCATTGCTGCTATTTTCGTTACCAAATGCGCTACCACAGGTTGCCACGATGCCTCCGGCGCTATCAATGCAGGCCGCCTCTGCCTCGACTCCTGGGACAACCTCTTCAAAGGATCATCACATGGCGCGGTGGTCATACCCTTCAGTACCGACTTTAGCTCATTGCTCTACTTCATCAATACCGACTCTGCACGTGGTACTGTCTCCTTACCAACCATGCCCTACAATGGCACACCACTTTCGGCAACAGAGTACAACACCATCAAAAATTGGATCGCTGCCGGTGCACCGGATAAGAACGGCAACATACCCTTCGCCTCCGATCCCGACACCCGCCAAAAAATATACATCACCCAGCAGGGCTGCGACCTGGTACAGGTAATAGATGGCAAATCAAAGCTCACCATGCGCATGTTCCCTATCGGCATGATGGGCTATACGGAATCACCCCACTGCATACGCATCACCCCGGATGGAAAGTATGGATTCCTGGGCTTCACATCAGGCAGCTACGCACAAAAAATAGACACTCGTACCGACACAGTAATAGCAAGCGTGAACATGCAGGGCGGTTCAGGTGGCATCCTCAGCATCAGCCCCGATGCACAAAAAATAATGATGGTCGACTTCAACACCGCGCATTTATTCTCCGTCGATTTCGGAAGCATGCAGGCCACACCCCTTAACCCCGGCAACCTCATATACCCCCATGGCATAGTCGCCACGCCAAGCTGGGATACCTTCTACATTACTCCTCAATACGGCAACGCCCTCTACCGTTACACTCCCGGGAAATTGCCGCCGCTTATAAAAATACCGCTCGACACTGCTTTCACCGCAGTAGATAATACCTCGCAGATATATTCCGATCCGCACGAAGTGATCATGACGCCCGATCATTCAAAGATCTTTGTCTCCTGCGAATTTTCAGATACGGTCCGGGTGCTGGGCGCATATACGTATAAGGTACTAGCTGCAATACGCGTAGGGCACAAACCGCAGGAGTTTGCAATAGCCCCATCCAAGCATCAAATATTCGTAAGCTGTATGGAAGATGCGGCAAACCCAAATCCCGGCTGCAAGGGCTCTGTATATACCATCGACTATAACACGCTGCAACTGGTAGGCGCGCCCATCTATGGCGACTTCTACCAACCCCATGGCCTCGCAGTAGATGAACAGAATAATACACTCTACATTGTAAGCAGCAACCTCACCCAGGACGGGCCCGCACCGCACCATGCTACCAAGTGCACCGGCAACCCCGGCTGGTACAGCGTCTACAACCTTACTACACTACAACCGCTCAATAACATCCGCTACGAATCCAACATCGCCCCCTACTCCGCCGATACAAGGTTCAAACAGTAATCCTCAAATCAACCAATCAACTAGGCAACTAATCAACTAAATTTGCCCCATGCTCACAGTCTCCCTCCACGGTATCAGCATTCATGCACCCATCGGTTTGTACCCCGAAGAACTGGTCAATGGTAACGACTTCGAAATAGACGTGGATATTTATGTGCCGGTTAATGATGCACAGCCATGGCCCTTTGTGGACTATGCAATCATACAAAGCACTGTAGCCCTGGAATTCACGCAGCCCGGTGAGATCATCGAGACCTTTGCCCAAAACATACACCGCTCACTGAAGGAGCAAGTACCCTTTGCGGAGAAGATCAAAGTGGTCATCCGCAAGCTGCGGCCCATGCTGCCGGGAAATGTGCAGTACTCGCAGATCTCTTACGAGGGGTGATCTACGCCATCAGTAATTTCTCCAGCGCGTTATCATAAGCCTCTTTCCAGTCGGCTATATAGCCCCATGTTTCGTGGTCTATTTTTATTTCGCCGTCGGCGTTAACGGTGCCTATTTTGGTGCAGGGCGTTCCTTTCAATTCTGCCTCGAACATGGCATGTATCGCGGGGTTCACACTCACTACTACGCGGCTTTGTGCCTCGCCAAACAGGTAGGCATCTTTGCGGATGCTCTTATCTGTATCTATGGTAAAGCCATGGCCATCGCTGCTCATAGCGCTTTCCAATAGTGTAGTGAACAAACCACCTTCCGAAATATCATGTGCGGAGTTGATCAGCTTTTCGCTGATCAGGCGCATTACATTATCCTGCAGTGTTGCTTCCTCGTCCATCTCGAAATGCGGAGCGGGACTGTGTGTAACACCACATATATGGTGCAGGTATTCGCTGCAGTTTATGTCGTTGCGGTTTACGCCGAGAACATAGATGTAGTCACCTGCATGTTTAAAGTTCAGGCTCATTTTTTGGTCCAGCGTGTCCAGTACGCCCACCATACCTATTGTTGGGGTTGGGTACACGGGGCCGTCTTCGCTTTGGTTGTAGAAGCTCACGTTACCACCTGTTACAGGGGTGCCCAGCTTCAGGCAGGCCGTGCTCATACCCTTTAGTGCGTACACAAACTGGTAGTACACTTCCGGGTTATATGGGTTGCCAAAGTTCAGGCAGTTGGTAATAGCTACAGGTACACCGCCGCTGCATACTATATTACGTGCAGCTTCGCTCACGGCTATCATACCGCCCTTGTAAGGATCGGCCCACACGTAGCGGCTGTTGCAATCGGTTGTTACAGCAAGGCCCTTGGGGCTGTCATGCACCCTTACCACCGCAGCATCGCTGGGGGCATTGGTATGCGTATTGCCCGTCATTACCATGCTGTCGTACTGCTCCCATATCCAGCGCTTGCTGGCTATGTTTGGTAGCTGCACCAGTTGGTAAGCCACATCGCGCAGGTCGGCAGGTATGGCTATATTGTCCGGGTTGAATTTCTTGATCTCTTCAAAATATTTAGGCTCGCTGTATTCCCTTTCATACACCGGTGCACCGCCGCCCAGCACCAGGCTTTCCGCAGGCACATCGGCTATCAGCTCACCATTCATGTAGTACTTCAGGTTCTTGTCTTTCGTCACCTCGCCTATCTGCACGCAGTGTATGTC
>APMI01002258.1_pt1 | contig 62777 bp, 38 predicted proteins | sample 667938 | NCBI WGS metagenome assembly APMI01 (sample SAMN01084076, study PRJNA167559) | wastewater metagenome | biome: Wastewater | place: Denmark: Ejby Moelle, Odense | collected 2011-11-28
TTTGGCGGGTGATCACCCGCCATTCTCTTTATAAGTCTTCGAAGCCTAGTCTTCGATCTCGATGTCAAACTGTACGAGGTCGATGAACTCGCGGACGCGGTTCTCTATATCACGATGAGTGAGTTCCTTCAGGCGCTCGGTGCCAAACTTCTCTACGCAGAAAGACGCCATGGCAGAGCCGTAGATGATAGCACGCTTCATATTGTCAAAAGAGATATCGCGTGTCTTGTCCAGATAGCCGCAGAAGCCACCAGCGAACGTATCGCCTGCACCTGTCGGGTCAAACACCTCCTCCAGCGGCAGCGCCGGAGCGAAGAATACATGATGATCGTGGAAGAGGAGTGCACCGTGCTCGCCTTTCTTGATGATAAGGTACTTAGGACCCATCTGGAGGATCTTGGCGGCGGCCTTGACCAGAGAGTATTCGTTTGACAGCTGGCGAGCCTCAGCATCATTGATAGTGAGGACATCGATCTTGGCTATCACACTCTTCAGCGTCTCGATAAATGGCTCCGTCATCCAGAAGTTCATTGTATCGAGTACGATCAGTTTTGGGCGCTTTGGCAGCTGCTCTATTACTTTGATCTGAAGGGCAGGGTCTATATTACCGAGCAGGAGGATGTCGCTATCTTTGTAGCTCTCCGGTACTACCGGGTTAAACTCCAGGAGTACATTGAGATCAGTGATCAGCGTGTCGCGGGTATTCATATCCAGGTGGTATTTGCCACTCCAGAAGAAGGACTTCTTGCCTTCCTTTACCTCGATGCCGGTAGTATCTACGCCTTTGCTGCGTAGCAGCGCCAGCTCATTCATATCAAAGTCATCTCCTATCACAGAGACGATGTTGGTCTTCTTAGAGAAATAAGAGGCTGACCAGGCGATATAAGTGGCGGCACCGCCCACTATTTTATCAGTCTTGCCAAAGGGTGTCTCGATGGCATCAAAAGCTACAGTACCTACGGTAAGTAAAGACATGTGTTATTGTGATTTGGGCGCAAATATGTGAATAATCTGCTAATGCATAGAAATGAGATATACTCACGCTTGTATCAGGAGAATATGGCCCAGAGGGCATCTGCCGGTGCAGGTGCTGTGATATCCAGCAGTATGCCATCTATAGGATGAGTAAACCGGAGCGAATGTGCGTGCAGCGCTATGGCCTCGGGCTTGTATCTGACCTGTGATCCATACTTCTCATCGCCTATGATGGGGCAGCCTATATGTGCCAGCTGCGCCCGTATCTGATGATATTTGCCGGTTATAAGTTCGACCTCAAGGAGTGTCTGGCCCGCAGACTGCCCTAGCGTAGTATAACGCAGGATCACCTCGTCAGCTCCCCTGCAGGACTTATCGTATATCTGAGCTTTGTGCTGGATATTATCTTTGACCAGCCAGTGGCGGAGCTCACCAGAGGAGAGCTGGGGGGCTGTGCTGACTATGGCCCTGTATCTTTTGGCCATCTGCCGGCTGGCAAACTGAGCACTGAGAAGTTTGAGCACAGAGGCTTTGCGCGCGAGCAGCAGAGCGCCACTGACGGGGCGGTCCAGGCGGTGCACATTGCGCAGGATATTATTGCCGCGCAGCGGGCCCAGCTGGTGAAGCAGGCTGTCAGCCACATTATCATGGCCCGCAGCGTCCGGCTCAGACAGCAGCCCCTGTGGCTTATTAGCCACCAGCAGGTATTTATCTTCATACAGGATGCTGATCTCCATAGGGCTAAAATCGGTAATAAACCGTGTCTGCCAACTGGAAATAAATGAGATAGTGGCTATACATGGCGTTTTCAAGAAAAAATTTGCTCGCTATTGTGAAAAATGGGATAGAAGCCTATATTTGCCGTCCCTAACCGGGTAATTCCTCCTTAGCTCAGCTGGTTAGAGCACATGACTGTTAATCATGGGGTCCGAGGTTCGAGCCCTCGAGGGGGAGCCTTCCAAAGGAAGCCGAGATTTTTCTCGGCTTTTTTTATTCATAGAAGGGCTGAAACCATTGATATCGCTAAAAAGAAGACTAAAAACGTTGTCCGTTGAAGCGGTTCGATAAAGAGAATCTTGAAAAATCAATTTTTCTGGAAATATAGAACCTAAAAGTTTTTGCTTTAAACCATACTCTGCTGAGGAATAGTATTGAGCGAAGTCCTTTAATAAGGAGAAAGAGTATTTCATATATCTAGTCATATTGCTATCCCGATTAATGATGTATTCTCTTTGTATTTTTAAATCTGACAATTTTGCCCTATATCGAGCTACAATTGATTCAAAATCAACTTTACTTATCATATCCTTGACGAACTTGTCCTGAATGCTGTGAATTTGATCATCGATATCTGCAATTTGCCTTTCAAGTGCTGTCACTTGATTTGCAACTTGAATTTCATCTGAACGAAAGACATCTTTCATAATTTCATAATACAAATCAAGAATTTCCTGCTTTGGCTGTAATTGATTCAAATGTCTTTCAAGTTCGTTATTGGCAGATTCAGCTTTAACTCTATACTTACATGCCGACTTTAGACAATGATAGTATCCATATAATCCGCCATTACCCTTAGATTGACTGGCTGTAACATGGCCTTGACAAATCGGACAAACTAAATGCCCTTTAAGAACAAACATAGCATTAGTAACCTTTTCCTGATGCGGCCGCTTTAGCTTACTATACTTTTTTAGGACAACTTGCACTCGATCGAACAAGGATTCATCAATGATGGGATGATGGAGGCCAGATACTATTTGTTCATCTTCTTTAGCATAGGCCTTTATTCGAATTTTTCCGATGTAAGCTACATTCTTAAGCATGCTTCTAAACTGTTCTTCAGAAAGATTCATTCCCTCATTCACGAGCATTCTCCTAACTTCATCAGAATGATAACAGCCCTGAGCATACAGCTCAAATCCTCTTCTTACAAAATACGCTTTCTCATCGCAAATGGCTAATGTGGCCTTACCCATTTCGTTTCTGAAGCACCGATAACCGTATGGTGGCGATCCGGTCCAACAGCCTTCTGCATTAGCCCTGCGCATTCCATCTATAGTACGACTGGAATTTTTATCATTCTCAACTTCAGGAATTGTTAAGTATATGGAAAGCATGAGTTTACTATCAGAGATATCAAGATCCAAAGGTTGCTCTATTGCGTTTACTTTAACCCCGATTTGCTTTAACTCTCTAATCGTCCTTAAAGCACCCTCAATATTTCTTGAAAACCTATCCCATTTGGTAAATAAAATTGCGTCTACTTCTTTCCTGTTGCTTTTAACAAATTGTAAGAGCTGGTTCCAGGCAGGTCTATCGAATGATTTAGCCGAAGAGTCTTCTTGAAAGTGCTTTAGAATTACAAGCTGTTTAGCCCTACAATAAATCTCCAAAACGCTATATTGATTTCTAAGACTAAATCCCTTTTCAGCTTGTTCATCAGTTGACACTCTTGTGTAAATTACAACTTGCTTCATTGCTTTTTTCCTTAAATATTAAATAATCAATCCTTGCTATTGCGTACAAGGTTTCACGAATCCGCTGGATATTCTCCTTAGAGTACTTTTTGCCACTCTTTTCAAGTATTTCTTTACATCTATCATCCGAAAGCATGTGATATTACAAAGCAGCGGCCCTCCTTTTCTAAGGTTAGGTCGCCCATCCGCAATTGCTTTCGAGTATATGGCTCGTTATGCATATCCTATAAATTTTCTTTCCAAGATTTCTCAAGACTAACTTTCTTACCGCCTGCTTTCACGACCTTTATATCTATGAAATCCCTTTCGGAAAGTACTTGTTCCATCTTTTTTGACACATCCACACTCTTAGTAATTTTTATTCGTTTAGGCTTTTTGTCTTTATACTCAATAATTAACTCCTTATAGTCGTCAACTAAAAGAATATCCATGATCTTTTTGACTTGACTAGAGATTTCAATATCCTGTACGATAGCCTCCCTGATTGGTTCGTCGTACAATTGCTCATGTACATGAGCGAAGACCTCGTTTAGGGGGATTATAATACACGAAACCTGCAAATGGTCGTAAAACTGGTTTCTAAAGAATCCTGATGAATTAGTAAGCCAACATTGACCGTCTCCATAAACGAGCAGATAATATTTATATAAATCGGTAAATGCAGAGGCTGCCAAGGTGGTCAATATACCGTGCTTAATTCTTGTTTGTTCGTCTCTATATGTTATACGCATTAGAAACGCCTTTACTTTCTTCATTTTTGTAATAGGCAGACCGAACTCCCTCAGAGACATTATTACATGAAGCCAGATGACATCTTCTGTGGAGTACTTTTTCCAAGTCCCCCGTGCCTCCCTTTTCTCCATAAGCAAATCATTCTGCTCATAGTAATGAATGGTCCTTGACGTTTGAGGAATAGCACTAAGATTAAACTCCAAAACTGATAATTCTCTTAAGAAACTCAAGAAGTTCACATTTTGAGTATCTCCCTGGTTTATTATATCGCGAAGGATATTTGGTGACGGATCCATGAGATTGATTATACTTCAAAGATAGATCAATCTGCAAAGTTTACAAATTGGTAACCTTTATTTCCGTCGACACCTTTGTCTTTTTTGAGTTTAAGTGAAAGAGTAAAATGTAGTTTAATCTTTATGCTTAATCTTATATTAGCTTGATATTGACGACCTATATGATGGAGAAGCAAACCAGACAGCAAATAATAGATTACAGACTGAAGGAGTCAGGCTGGGATGTTACTGATCGCACCCAAGTCATCGAGGAATATAACATTGAAGTTCTTGTTTCATCTGAATTAAATGAGCCTGACAATAAATACCAAAATCTAAATTTTAGTGACTACGTGCTTCTAGGGAAGGATGGAAGACCTTTAGCTGTAATAGAAGCAAAAAAAGCCAGCTTAGATCCTGCAATAGGCAGAGAGCAGGCAAAACAATACTGCTACGCTATTCAGAAGCAAAAAGGTGGGGTTCTACCGTTTTGCTTTTATACCAATGGCTTAGACATTTACTTTTGGGACTTGGAAAACTACCCACCTAGAAAAGTACAGGGCTTCCCTACACGCGATGATTTAGAGCGCCTCCGGTACATTCAAAAGCAAAGGAAATCCCTGACTGGAGAATTGATCAATACTAAAATCTCAGGCCGAGAATATCAAATTGGGGCAATACGTGCTATAATGGAAGGTGTGGAAAGGCGTAAAACGAACTTCCTTTTAGTTATGGCCACCGGGACAGGCAAAACAAGGACCTGTATTTCCCTTGTTGATGTACTTATGAGAGCTGGCTGGGTAGAAAGAACATTGTTTCTGGTTGACAGAATTGCTTTGAGGGATCAAACTCTGGATGCTTTTAAGGAATATCTTCCTAGCGAACCCCGCTGGCCAAATCCAGATGAAAAGGAAATCGCTACGGATAGGCGTATTTATATTTCTACCTACCCAACTATGCTTAATATCATTAGAGATCAGGCGAAACCACTTTCTCCTCATTTTTTTGATCTAATAGTGGTAGACGAGAGTCATAGGAGTATTTACAATACCTATCAGGAGATTCTTAGCTATTTCAACACCATAATACTCGGCCTTACGGCTACTCCGACTAATATCATTGACCATAACACCTTTGAGCTCTTCAGCTGCGAGGATGGGGTTCCCACCTTCGCCTACTCATATGAGGAGGCTGTAAACCATATTCCGCCATACCTCTGCAACTTTCAGGTCATGAAGATCAAAACCAAGTTTCAAGAGGAGGGAATAAGCAAGAGGACTATATCACTGGAAGATCAGCGCAAACTCATAATTGAAGGCAAAGAGGTAGCAGAGATTAATTACGAGGGCACCGAAATCGAGAAGAAGGTCATTAATCAGGGTACGAACTCCCTTATTGTTCGTGAATTTATGGAGGAATGTATTAAAGATTCGAATGGCGTGTTACCGGGAAAAACAATCTTCTTCTGTATCAGTAAGGCCCATGCCAGGCGGATAGAATCTATTTTTGATTCCTTATACCCTGAGTACAAAGGCGAATTGGCTAAAGTGATCGTAAGTGATGACCCACGGGCCTATGGCAAAGGAGGGCTGTTAGATCAATTTACTAATAATGACATGCCTCGTGTGGCCATAAGCGTAGATATGTTGGACACCGGCATAGATGTCCGAGAAATTACTAATCTCGTTTTTGCTAAGCCGGTATACTCTTACACCAAATTTTGGCAGATGATAGGGCGCGGCACCCGTCTGTTGGAGCAGGAAAAGATAAAACCCTGGTGCACAGAAAAAGATTCGTTCCTGATATTAGATTGCTGGGACAATTTTGAATATTTTAAGCTTAACCCTAAAGGGAAAGAGCTAAAACCGCAAACACCCCTCCCTGTCCGGCTATTTGGTCTTAGACTCGATAAGATCCAGAAGGCACTTGATCTAGAAAGAGTCGATATTGTAGAAAAAGAGGTCGGGAAGATCAAACTGCAAATAGCCTCGCTCCCTAAGAATAGCATAGTAATCTTAGATGCTCAAAACGAGCTGGCGAGCTTGAACAATCCGGACTTCTTTGAGCACATGACAGCTGGGAAAATTGATTTTCTGCGCTCGACTGTAAAGCCGCTATTAAGGGCTGTGTCGGAAGCTAACTTTAAGGCCATGCGCTTTGAGAAGGATATCGTAGAAGTATCACTGTCACATCTTTCAGGAGATAAGAATAAGTTTGAAGCCCTCAAGGCAAGTATTATTGAAGAAATATCCGAACTCCCCTTGACGATCAACACCGTGGCGGAGAAAGAACCCCTGATCCGGAAGGCCCAAACCAATCACTTTTGGGCGGGTATTGATGAAAACAGATTTGACGCCTTAATCGACGAGCTGGCACCGCTCATGAAGTATTGGGACAATGTAACAGTTATTAAGCCAGCTAAGTTTAATCTTCAGGATTTCGTTTACAATAAGGAATTTATAGAGTTTGGCCCTCAACATGAGGCTCTGAGTATAGCGAGATATAAAGAGCTGGTAGAGGAGCGGATCAGTTCCTTGTTGACAGAAAACCCTATTCTTCAAAAAATAAAGGAGGGACAAGAAATTTCTGAAGCGGAAGTAAAGAAATTAGCTGAGTCTTTGACTAATGAGCATCCGCATATTACGGTGGATATCCTCCGGAGGGTTTATAATCATAGAAGTGCCCAATTGGTGCAGTTTATCAGACATATTTTGCGAATTGAAGTTTTACAGTCTTTCCCTACTACTGTATCGGAAGCATTTGGCCAATTTATCGCGCAACACAGCTACCTAAGTAGCCGGCAGCTAGACTTTCTAAATCTACTCCAGGCATACCTCATAGAAAAGGGAGAAGCGGGTAAAAAGGATCTGATTAACGCTCCCTTCACCAGAATACATCCGGACGGTATAAGGGGAGTGTTCAATAGGCATGAAATTGACGAGATCATTTCTATCATAAGCAAGATTGCTGCATAATGATAAAAGATATTAGACTTAAGTTGATTGAATTAGCCCGACAAAGGACTACCTGGGCATATTCTCAGCTTAACGACCACTTGGGGCTTGGGCTAAATTTTGACAATCCGCTGGACCGAGCCCAGATAGGAGAATGGCTGGGAGAAATCTCTATACACGAGTATGAAAGAGGCAGACCGCTATTGAGCGCTTTGATAACACATCTCAGAGGACAAAGGGAGCAAGGAGACGGTTTCTATAAACTGTGCGAACAGATTTATGGGGAAGATTGGCAAGCCCTCAAGGAAGATAAAGAGTGGGAAAATGGGGTAATAGCCGAATGTTTCAGATATTGGCTCGAACCGGATAATTACAAAAAGTACAAAAACGACTACTAAATGCTGACAGCATCGATCAAAGGAAAAGTTCAAGACCTCTGGAATAAATTTTGGAGTGGGGGTATATCTAATCCTCTAGATGCCATACAACAGATAACCTATCTGCTTTTTATGAAGCAGCTAGACGAGAATGACAAACGTGAAGTGGCCAATGCTGATTACCTGCAGTCGAGTTACACATCCATCTTCAGTGGGACGTGGGCCCCACCCGGCCTAGATGATAAGGACCCTAAAAATCACGTAGAAAAGGAGACATTGCGCTGGAGCTACTGGACCAGGATGCCATCAGAAGAAATGCTCGTACATGTGCAGACCAGAGTGTTTCCATTTATCAAGCAACTAGGAGGTGAAAATTCATTTTTTACCAAGCATATGGCCAATGCAGCCTTCGTGATACCGAGCGGCAGGATGCTGACAGAAGCCACTAAAACCATCAATGAGATATATACGGAGCTGGAAAAGGAAAACCGATTCATAGACGCTCAGGGTGATTTCTATGAGTACCTGCTCAGCTCACTCAGCAGCGCAGGAAAGAACGGACAGTTTCGCACCCCAACACATATCATAGAGCTGATAGTGGAGCTACTGGAGCCCAAACTGGGTCACCGTATAGCCGATCCCGCTTGCGGCACAGCGGGGTTCTTGCTCGGAGCTTATAAATATCTCATCACTCAATATACCAGTAAAGAGTTTCAGTCACTGGATGATAGCGGCTTCATGCGCGGTACGCTGGCCGATAAGCTGGTGGATGAAAGGGCTAAGGACATGCTGAATAAGGAAACCTTCTACGGTTTTGATATAGACCCGACCATGATACGTATAGGCCTGATGAACCTGCTCATGCACGGCATCACTCAGCCTAATATCGACTATAAAAATACGCTGGGCAAAAGCTACAACGAAGACAATCAATACGACATCGTGATGGCCAATCCTCCCTTTACCGGCAGTGTGGACAAGGGCGATCTCAACGAGAGCTTTACGGTGGGTACTACCAAGTCAGAGCTGCTATTCGTAGAGCGGATATACAAGATGCTACGCATGGGCGGCACGGCGGGTGTGGTGGTGCCGCAGGGTGTGCTCTTCGGTAGCAGCACAGCATTTAAGAACCTGCGCCGGATACTGATAGAGCAGTGCGAACTGAAAGCTGTGATAGGTCTGCCTAGCGGAGTTTTCAAACCCTATGCAGGCGTAGCGACAGCCATACTGGTATTTACTAAAGGGGGCGAGACTAAGAATGTCTGGTTCTATGATATGAAGAGCGACGGCTGGAGCCTCGACGATAAGCGCAACGCCCTGATCAATACCGACGGCACCCGCGACTATGGCGACCTGCTCAAGATAGTAGAGGAGTACCGTAAGCGTAAGCCTAAAAAAGAGAGCGACCGCACGCTACAGCATTTCTTCGTACCCCGCAAGGAGATAGAAGCTAATGACTATGATCTGAGTTTGAATAAATACACAAAACAGGTGTATGAAGAGATAACCTATGAAGAGCCAATAGTAATTTTAGAAAAGCTATCGGGATTAGAAACGGAAATAACAGCAGGTATTGAAGAGTTAAAAACATTGCTGTCATGATAGAGGCAATAAGAGGTTTAATTACCGATAAAATTTCGGGCGAATGGGGTGATGAAGCTACCCCCGAAAATGGGGTTAAAGTTATTCGGACAGCCAATTTTACGAATTTAGGAGTTATCAATTATGATAATATAGTCTACAGGAACATTGATGCAAAGAAGATAGATCAGAAAAAGCTATTTCGAGGAGATATTATCATAGAAAAGTCAGGAGGAAGTCCTACCCAACCAGTAGGCAGAGTTGTTTTCTTTGATCCCGACACAGATGATACCTACCTGTGTAATAATTTCACTGCAATCCTAAGGCCAGACACAGCTAAGGTATACCCTAAATTCCTTTTCTACCAAATGTATATGGGGCATATACGCGGTAGAACACTTAAATATCAAAACAAGACAACCGGGATAATCAATCTTAAACTTGATCAGTATTTAGAAGAACCGATAAATGTTCCTTCAATTGAAGAGCAAATAGCAATAGCCAACGTACTCAGCAAAGCAGAAACCCTGATCAAACAGCGCAAAGAGAGTATAGCCCTGCTGGATGAGTTTTTGAAAAGTACTTTTTTGAAGATGTTTGGTGATCCGGTGAGGAATGAGAAGGGATGGGAAACAGAAAGATTAGGGAAGTCAATTAAAATAAAACATGGATTCGCATTTAAGAGTGAGTTTTTTTCAAGCGAAGGGAAATTTGTTTTATTAACCCCTGGTAATTTTAATGAAGAAGGAGGATATAAAGACCGAGGAGAGAAGCAAAAGTTTTATTCAGGAGAAATCCCTGAAGATTATGTCCTAAGTTATCGCGCACTGCTGATTGCAATGACTGAACAAGCTCCCGGGCTGCTAGGTAGCCCTATAATCGTCCCCGAAGCCGATAAGTTCTTGCATAATCAAAGATTGGGGCTAGTAAATTTTTCTAAAAATGAGTTTGATGAGTACTTTTTGTTTTACTTTTTCTCATCAAAGGTGATTAAGAATGAAATCCATCTGAGAGCAACAGGAACAAAGGTTCGTCACACTTCTCCATCCAAAATTGAAGAACTAAATATATATCATCCACCCATAGATTTACAAAATCAATTTGGAAAAATCGTCGAGATGGCTGAGGTCATAAAAGGACAATACAGGGCTAGTTTACTTGAGTTAGAAAATCTGTATGGCTCTCTGAGCCTGAGGGCATTTGGCAGAGAGCAGAAGGAGGATAAGCGATATGGTGATCCCTTCGATATAGATGAAGAGACTGCCAGGGCGCAGGGGGAGGATTTTTATAGGCTTTGGGCAGAGGTGCACAATAAAAATGTTGAGCACCAAAATTTGCAGCAGTCTATAGACTATGCGGTAGAAAGTAACAAGCTAAAAAATAAAGCAGGAATGAAAAAAGTATTCCTGACGTTTGCTGGGAATACGCAAGTTCCGTTTGACAAAGAGCATCTTGAAAAGAGTGCAGAAACCCGAGATCAGAAATATGGGATAGAACAATCCCTCCGTATAAACGGGGAGAAAGGTATAACCTGGGCAACTGTTTCTAAAGAAGAAATAGCCGATTGGCTCAAGAAACGATTTGCGGACTTTCATTTTACAACTGAAATGGCTGTCCAGTTTTTAACTAAGCAGCTAGATACTGTGGGCTACTATTCTTCAGAAGAATTGAAAAGAAATCCTAAAACAAACGAAGCAGAAGACTTTAAGGCCTTTATCTTCTCTGCCCTGTCAGGATCAAATCCATTCATCCGATTGGAGCAGAAGTTTTATGACATGCAGAAGGAGAACTTTCCGCTCAGGCTCAATAGTGAAGATTTTGAGCAGGTGAAAGGTAAGGACGCTTCAGGCATATATTTTAGCATCTTGCCATGAAGCTCATCAGTGTCAAAATATTGGGTTCTGACTTCCGCAGTCTCAAGGCCAATAAGACATATCCTTTCAATGTGAGACTCGATCAGACGCGCTTATCTACCAAGATATTTGCGGGAGTGAATGGCAGTGGGAAATCTAACTTTCTAGAGCTGCTATCAGAGATATTCTACTATCTGGAGCTATATCATTTCGATGGAGTGTCGGAAGCAGAAAAAAAAGCGCCGGATATAGGTTTTGAGATAGAGTACGTTTTGCCAGCTATTATCACATATGACGAATATACCGGACAGCATTATTTTGTCGATAAAAAAATATCAGGTGGACTGATTCCGGAACATGTTAACCAGCACGTTAAAATCATTAAGCCATTAAATAAAGAACCTGAATTTCAATCTAAAATATTTGAATTCGCTCATTCTACATTTAAACGAATTGATACAGGAACAGAAAATCTTTTGCCAACGAAAATTATCGCCTACACCTCTGGCCAAAATGAGCTATTGAGTAATCCATTTTATAAAATGCGGTATCGCTATTTTAATGAGATAACTAAAAGAGCTAAGGATTCAGGCAAAGGGAGGAAGAGAACTGATCTGGCTGATAATGATCGTCTATACTTCCTCGACTATAGTTCAAACTTCTCAATTTTTGTAGCCAATATGCTGCTGGCCGATTCGGAGAAGCTGAAGTACCTGAAGACTATATTTAAAGTTCAGGATCTCCATTCCTTTCGCATCACTATAAACTATGTCAACTATCAGAAGAAGAAAATAGAATTAGGGAAAAAGCTGAACGATGATATTGAGAAGTTAAAAAGCTGTGCCACCACATGGATTAGAAAAACTATTGGCAAAGAAGAAATACTCATTCTCGATTATTTGGTGGAACCGGCCACCAAGGAGGCTTTTGCTTATCATTTCAATGATAGCGTTTTTGCTCTCTTTAGAGTTTTCTATGAACTGGAAATTTCGAATCTGCACCTGGTGCCATCCGACACCCGTTCTCTCATTTTGAAGGCTCATAAATCCCTCAATCTATCGGACGAAATGCCTCGGGTTGATCCTTCACGTCTTGTCTTTCGCATTGAGAAGATTCGGGTAAATAAAATAGTAGATGAAGCCGGTACGGTCAGGAGTATCTATTATAAGGGTCTTTCGGACGGAGAACATCAGTTTAATGAGGTCGTGGGGTCAGTATTGATGATGGAGGAAGATGGTTGTCTATTTCTGATGGATGAGCCGGACACCCATTTCAACCCGCAATGGCGTGCAAAATTTATCAAAACGCTCAATAAAGTGAGCGCTACCAGCATAGACTCTACCGATAAGGTGGAGCGGGTAAGAAATCAGGAGATCATTATCACCACTCACTCGCCATTTGTGATCAGCGATAGTCAGAGGGATGATGTATATAAGTTTGACAAGATAAACGGTGAGGTGACTTATGTAAATCCTCAAATAGAAACATACGGAGCATCAATTGGGCTTTTATTGCAGGAAATTTTCGATCGAGATGTTTCCATATCTGACCTTTCCAATTTTGACCTTGAAGAATTGAGAAAGGCCTTCCTGAATTTGCAAGACCCCAAGTTGATCCGTGCAAAGATAGAAGAGACAAAGGCAAGATTGGTAGATTTTGGTGAGTCAATAGAGAAGTTTGATCTATACAGTTTTTTACGTGAAATGGAAAATGAATTGAAATCAGGCCAATGATATACGCATACAAATATCTTCCTTGGAGAATAGACGATTTCAATATGAATATTGTTTATTTTTTCGAGCAGCTCTTCAATCACTGTCCCGAGCATTATGATGAGAATTTGCTATTGAGGCAAGCTTTTATTCCTATGGCTAATAATTCACCGGTTAGATTGCGAAATCATTTTGAAGCCATTACAGAGGCTTATTGGGGTCTTGAAGAAGATGAAAAGGAGGTTGTTAGAAATACCTTTGAGCTGGCTAAGGATATAGAAAAACTCTGCAGCGATACCAGCATCGACTTTCTTCGGTTTGAGCAATTACCAGCGCGCATTGGTCCATTGCTGAAAACTTTTACCATGAGTTTATGGGAGGATTACCCACAGAACAATATGGTGAGCGCCAGCTATGGAACCGTTCAGGACCATTTTAATGCATTCGCTTCTCCTGATCATCAGAGCGCACTGATATGTCCCTTTTGCGGACTGCATAAATTGAAACCAGCTAATGCCATAAACAGAGATGCTTATGACCATTACATTCCCAAGGCATTTTATCCGTTCATATCTGTGAATTTTATGAATCTCTCCCCCATTTGTCACGAATGCAATGGTGACGAGAAACATAGTGATGACACACTATACAAGGATGGGATAAGAAGGCGGATTTTTTACCCCTTTGATGAGACATTTGAAAAAGATCAACTTTCGATAAAAATAATCGCGAAGGAAAAGTTTAACCCCGTCAACCTAAAGACTTTATTAAGCAATATCCAATGGGACTATGTAATAAAATATGCAGGTTCTGATGATTCAAGAACGCAAACCTGGGACGAGATATTTAAAATCAAGAGGCGTTATCGAGAAAATATTTTGATTTATCAAACTATATGGCATGAAATGTATCTACGTGTTTATAAGCGGGAAACGACACGCGGGAAACCATTCCGAATAATTATAGATGATTTAATGGAGGATACTAAATACAAGATGTACAATTCTCCTCTAGGCATATTGCAGTATATTTACTTCAGCTTTTTTATTTCAATTGACAACCTAGAAGAAAAGCTCATGGAAACAACCTTTATCCGTGACTAAATTTTAAAAAAATTTAAAATTTTTTTGGCGACACATCATTTGCATGATGCCCCTTTGGGGCAGGGGTAATAAGTCAAAAGGAAAACAGTTTTTAAAACCCACCCCCTATACTTTTTGCTTGCTACTACTTTTAAATTTCCTTTAAGGGTCTTGGCTTAGGTGGATAGAAGGCAGCTCCCGCCTCAACCTTGTCTATAGGCTTATCCATGTCTAAGAATTCATCTAATAGTTTATAGAAATCATGACCCATTGCTTTAGGTGAGCTGATTTCTATACATACTGCAGGCCCATTACAGTTTTTATTCCATTCTTCGTTCCAATGTGTCATTTGCGCCTTTAGTTCCTGTGCCCGGATCTTAGCTCGTTGTAGAATTTTCGCTAGTGTAGTGTTAGAGATGGTATTACCCTCAATAAGCACAATAGTATTATTCCTAATACTATCAAAAACTCCAATTCCATCTACCTGAGGTAAGGATGTGTATTTTATCAGCCACATAGGAAACCTTGTTATTGTCTTAATAGCGATCGCGATCATCGACTGGATCATAAGCCGCATCCAGTTCTTCGTCGTATTGTTCTGTGAGTCTTTTGGATTGGTGCCGCTTAAGAAATTCAATGTAGCATTGCATATCTGCCTGGCGCTGTTGCAGCATTATTACCCGGTGCCCGAGATAAGCCAGAAAAAAGATAATGAGTGCAAAGAGAGTTTTAGTCGTCCTATCCATGAGATTGGTGATGCGCCCAGTATTCCTGATAGGCTGGATGAAAAAGTTAGGCGTGGAATACATAGTACTCTGTGACAAGGCACCGCGAAGAGCCTACACCCAAAGATGCCATATACCCACGCCATAGGCGCAGGCGTCTTGTATCATTCTTGGTGTGTGTTTAGAAATTCGCGGTTTCTGTCACAAGAATGGCTAACGCCAGAATTATTTTATGTCGATATAAATATAAAGGGTTTTGCTGATATAATAAGTGATTCTATATCGCTATAACGTGTTCAGGAAAAGTAGTCGTCCAGACTTCTTCAACCGTTTTACATCATCTGCGTACTGAGTTTAAATATCGGCAAGTACATCGCAATCAATATAAATCCTATGATCACTCCGATAAAGACTATTAAGACAGGCTCCAAAAGCGCATTCAAAACTTCGGTCTGGTGAGTAACATCAGCGGTATATTGATCTGATAATCTACGAAACATTTTATCCAGGCCGTTTACTTCCTCTCCGACCTTGATCAATGAAATCATCTCATCGGGATAGATGATATGCTGCTGCATACTTTCATGTAAACTTCCTCCCTGAAGGATGCCATCTCTGATAGTATCAATAGTAGCCTCAATAGGATAAAAAGCAACCATCTGCCTGACCATCCTTAGCGCCTCCGTCAGAGGTACATTGGCGCTAGATAGCAGCGCCATAGCGTTGCAAAACCGGGATAAGTAGATCTTCCTTGCTATTCCACCAAAAACCGGGATCCGCATTGTAAGCTCAGCACTGAGGCTGCGAAACCAGGCTTTATCCCGCTGACGATAAAACATCCAACCTGATATAGCCGTCACTAATAAAAACCCAACCAGTCCTTTGCTGACGAGTGCTGATATGTATAAAACAAGTTTTGTCACCCACGGAAGCTCGCCTCCGAAGCGCTTGTACACATCAGCAAACAGGGGCACAAGAAATTTCATCATGAAGAGGACCGCTCCGAGGGCTGTGGCCAATACAACCAAAGGATAAGAGATAGCGCTGATAAACTTCCGGCGTTGAGCTATCTTATGATGGAAATATGTCGTGAGATCCGTCAGCACCTCAGATAGCTTGCCTGTTTCCTCACCAATCTGCAGGCTATAGTATTCAAAGGGGGAAAACTTACCTGAGGATAGAAAGGCCTGCGACAAAGACTTGCCCTTGATTACATCATCGAGGATCTGTTTTATCAGTGCCTTGTCCGGAGCCTTCTTTTGTTCCTTTGCCAGGAGCTCCAGGACCGTCCTGATATCAATGCCGGCTGTCAGGAGAATATTCATCTTGGAGTAAAGATTTTCTTTCTTCGTATCTCCAAAAATACCCGAGCCCAATGAGATTTCCTTATTCAACCAATAAGACAGGTTGAATCCTTTCGAAGGTGGTTTCTGCGCACTCTTTGGTGATTGTATTTTTCCTATATCTAGCGCCATTGCTCCGGCTGGTTCAACTTCTTGTTTAGTAATACGGTGGCCGGATACTGCTTTGTGAATATCCAAGATCCTTCCTCTGTCTCAATGCTAAGCCGTGTGATAATGTTTTTATCCAAAGCTGCGTTCTCGATCAGGGGCATTTTCATGTCCAGATGAAATGTGTCTGTCCTATCTCCCTGGGTCCTCCTTATGTTGTCCTCTTCAAATTTATAATAAATACTATCGTAGAGCAGTTCGCGGCTATCGCTATCCGGTCGCTCGTATATCGTATACATCCCATCATTAGTCTCGGAGGCATGAATACGGACTGCTTCCTCCATATCGCAATATATCAGGTCATACAGCCTGCTTCTTTTAGCTGCACGCTCTGTACGCTCTCTAAATCCTTTATGTAAGCTGTCTAACTCATAGATACTGACCACAGCGAGCACAATGACGATACTGCCGATCAGTAGTCCGGTCAATATTTCCACCATTGTAAAAGCCTTGACTCTCACTGGGAACTGATGATTTTGCGTTCTGAATAGAGAATTTCATTGTGGCCCCCGATAGCCCTCACAGACAGCACATACATTCCAGGATTACCGTTATAAAGCGTTACAGTCTTCTGAATAGTATAGCCTTGACCGCTTACTTCTTCATCCATCCACAAATGACTATCCTGAGTTTTAATAATGACTTCAATAACTGCAACTTTGATCCGGGTCTTTAGTTCTGCTCTATCAGATCTGATGACGTTGAGATAAGTCATCATTCCCATACCCACTCCGATGGAAAGAATCAGAAGCGCTATAATAGACTCTACTAATGTAGAGGCCTTTATTCGCAGGTATTTACTAGTTTTCTGTCCCATGGCTGATCATTCCATTTGCCCCGCTCATCAGCAGCCTGCTGAATAAAAACTCCGCTGGCAGCTTCTGCCTGTCGATGCGTCCATCTAATAGTTGATTCTCATAAATAGCAGTGGCCGTTTTCAGGTAGAATTTATCGCAGATCACTGTGCCATCTACTTGGCCGTTTAGGGTCAATTTATTCCCTGCATATATTAATCCTTGCACGTAAGCATCCTTAGCTATGTCGACCACACTTTTCCCATCATTGCCACCGAGTTCATACAGTTCTCCTTGAATACTGACACCGTCGTCCAAGTGGAGATAGGAGGGCTCTTCGGTGCTTTTTCTGTCCCGTATGTATACAGCAGATGGATATTCAAGCAGGCAATCCTTATGCACGATTACAGTATCGGTCGCTAAGAGCTGCATGGCCCCCTTACATCCTTCCAGTAGTTCTATTTTGGGACTTATAAAAAGAGCGCCCCTGGCATGTACACTACTATCTATCTGTAAACCATAGGGGGCAACAATTTTAATATTGCCAATCAGCATTACATCAGATAGTGTAAAGTGAGCCGGAAGTTCCAGCCTAAGTGTGGTCTGTGCGTATCCCCGGTATAACTTCTTCCCAATAATAGGCCAGTGCACTACTGTATCGTCTGCAGCCCGCCCCTCGCGACTAAACTGTGCCTCGACCATACTTTTTTCTTCCGCTTGTAGTAGTGGTATACTGGATTGGCTAAGAGAGATGTCGCCGTCAATCAAGATGCCCGACTCGGCAGTTTTGCCCTCCACAAAATTGAGCCGGGTGCCCATTTTGGGCAGAAGAGCATCTCCCACTATTTTTGCTTTACCGCAAAAACCGAGTGCTGTCTGATGGTCCGATAAATACAATGCCCTGTCGATATACGAGCCAGCCGGGAGAGCCCCCAGAAAGGCCGTACTCGTGTAGTGTGATGTACACTGATGCGACCTGCTGACCCCTATCCTGTATATTCCCCATGCATAGGTTCTGAGAGCTACACTATCTCTACTATCACCAAAGAGGCTGATATCCTGGCCTGACAGGTATTCTTTTGCGCTGGCCTGCCGGAGAAGCAACATACCGCTCTCTGAGTTTCTGATAAGTTGTTCTCTTCTGTCATAATAAGATAATTCCATCAGAGAATACCTCGTATACAAAAGTAGCATAGCGGATATAACTGCTATCAACACAGAGATAACGATGGCGTAATAAAGTGCTGCTGCCTTTAGCATCAGAGGTTATTTTCTCCGGATATCCTTCGAATCATTTTTATTTTCTACTGAGGCTTTCTTTTTGAAGAGTTTCTTCAGAAAGCTAATGACCGGATGCGCGTTATGGTCCACCTTAGTAAGGTCGAGATATCTTTTCATTACACCTTTCTCATAGTACTCTACCTTCACAGGCATACTGGCAGTATAGTAATAGACCCTCCCTTGAAGCCTGTTATTCTTATATCTGCCATACCTGGTCACATTGCCATTCTCATCAAAATCAGCAAAGTCTCCCTGCAATATGCCTCGGTGCCAGGTCATAGATCTTTTCATGCGGCCATTGGAGTGCCAGTATTTCCAAAAACCGTCTTTGAGTCCGTACCAATAGGTTCCTTGCTCCCTCATAGTACGATCATTATTGATCGAGGTATAGTCGCCGTGTAGCAGTCGCCCCGTATAGCCACCCTGATTGGACTGGATCTGCCCTCCCAGTACCCACGAGTAGATCCTCGTATCTCCTGGCTTGATCTTGCGGTGCTTGGTCATGGATATGATCTCGGTCTCTACGTAAAAGCTATCCCCTTTGGCAGTAAAGCTCTGGATGTCGGGATCGTATAGGCTGAATTGCCCATATACATTGCCTGAAAGTAGCAATGCCAACAGAGCCAGGAGGTATAGTAATTTCATATGTCTGTCTTTACCGGTCTTCATCGCAGCAGATTTATCTGGTGTCCGTCATAATCTATCCGGACAGAATCGTCATTAAATACTTTTAATAAAGTCAATATGCCTACCGTCTCTTTTTCCTTTAAGGAGATCTCCTTCCCTTGTACGCTAATCAAGGCGACTTTACGTTTGCCTGTATTATTGCTTATGATCCCCTTTAAAACAATGCCAGATGGTTTGTATGCGACAGCTGGTAATTTTGAAGCTTCCCTATTCTGGGTAGCAACAGAAGAAACTGGCTGCACTGGCTGGGTTTGTGACGCGATCCGATCCTGCCGGATCTCAAATGGATCCGGATAGTTGAGCATAAGAGCGAAGGAGTCCATTTTACTATCGTCCAATCTGCTGGCGGCATTGCTTGCCTCACCATAGATTTCTTCATCCTTATGCAGTGCCTTGTAAACCCTGAATCCGGCTATGACCCATATGAACATAAAGGCTCCAATCAACAGATATGTCATTCCCTTACTCTGCATTAATGCACCCTAAACTTGCCAACCGAACTATATGGGCTGCTATTGCCTGCCTGATCTCTCGACCGCACCCTCCAAAAGTATGTGCCGATCGGCATAGATGAGACGGAATAGCTGGTAGAAGCAGAGCTGACCTGCTGATAGAGTGTCACGAGTGAATCACTATACAAATACACGCTATCTACGATGGATGAGCCGCTGACGATACCCCTGTCCCATGTAATCGTAAATGGCGTAGTGACGGAGTCACCATATGCGGGGCCGACAAGGACGGGAGCATAAGGCGCCACCGAATCTATGGTCAGCGCCCTGGCTGTAAAGGCAGTCGAAGATGAGTTATTACTAGCTCTGACGCGCCATTGTAGCTCCCCTTGTTGGATACTGCTTACTGTAATGCTATCTGCTACGAGATCTGCTGTGTACAGCAATCCGCCGGCAGAGGTCAATAACTGGAAGGTGTAATAAGTGGTCTGCGAGATGGGATACCACCGAAAAGTCTGCGTGGTCTGATTGCTGAATAGGTTATCTGAAGGGTATTGTAAAATCACAGTCTGGGCTCCCAGCGAATCATTTCTCAAAACCACAAAGCTCTGCGTAGCAAAATCTGTTTGTGTACTGTTGTTGAGGGCTCGTACCCGCCATTGATAGGTGCCCGGTGTCAGGATATAGGTATACCGGTTTGTAGTCATAGTACTATCCACTATAAAATTTTGGATGTTGTCAAAAGTGCCTTGTACCAGTTGCAACTCATAAGTCGTGGCATCGGGTACCTGATCCCACCAGAAGGTTACAGTATAAGTATTCAATGAATCCCCGGTTTTCGGGAAGAGTACATTTACTTTTGAACCGCGGATATTTTCCTCGATCAGGGCCTTGCATCCTCCCAATGCGGCTACCGCAGCTATGGCGATAATAATGGCTATTTTCCTCATGACTGCTCCTTATTGATATTCTGTAAATACAAGGTCGCTACCAGGTACTGCTGGTGCGTTTTCATATTCTGGATGCGCTGAAAATCCGTACTCACGACATGACATAAATGTTCCTTTTGCTCCAACTGATAAATGAGGCGTACAATGTCTTTGTAGTCGCCTTGCACTTTCAGCGTATTAGTCTCAATGGCAAACCCCTTCTCTTTTTCTGTACTGACCTTGGGTATTTCTATGACTTTAAGCGCATTTTCATTGGCATAGCGACTCGCATAGGCTACGATCTGCTCCTGGTTTGATTTTGTAGAACTATAGCGGCGAATCTTCTCATTCATCATAGCCAATTCTTTTTGCAGCTGCTGATACCCTTGCGGCATGTGCTGAGCCTGCTCGATCTGAGTTCTCAGCCGATTATTATCCTGATAGAGTTCCCATGTCCTGGAAAACGCCAGGCGCCAGGTAAATAGCAATATCAGCACAGCTGCCAGGCCAAAGGCTAACGGATTATATTTGAGATCCCATTTCATTTGATAGCTATCAAAAGCGAGAAATCGCTATAAAGTGTTTCGTCATTCTTCTTGAGATACTCCAGCTCAGTCTTGTCTATCCAGGATATAGTGCCCAATTTTTTCTGCCATGCATTTAAGTCAAATACATTTTTGACTTCGCCTTTGATCCTTATTGATTTGCCCTGAAAGGCATATGTCTCATTGTCATTTTTATACCTGGGGTGGATATTGAGCTGGGTCCATATGAGACCGTCAGGGCGGGTGGCTGCCAACTGATCGGCATAATACGACTGCTCAGAACTGCTCATCCATCCAGATCGGCGTAGAAAGTCTTTTTTGCTTTCCAGCTCCCGGGCGAGACTATCCGTTTTCTGATAATTACCCCCCAGAGCTATGGCTTTTTCCTCCAGTTGCTCATGATACGAGCTGAATATGCTGAAGGCCACAAAATTAATCAGCAGTGCAATGAAAAGCACCGCACCGAAACCTATTGCTCCCTGGCGAAGAAGAGCTTCCTGGTAATAACGTTGCCGGTTATGTTGAATGTTGACAGCCGATCCCGGTTGATCCGGAAATAGTAAATAGGCCAGACCAGCAGAAAAACAAGATAAGTAAGGCTGCTGGACTATGATACCATTGCAATCATAGTCTGAGATGCCAGGGGGCTGTCTTTCACTGATTTTCCAGGTGCCTGATACTTTGGTGATCGTGCCCGCGGAGCTGAAAATAGTTTCGTCTTGGCCTAACAGGTCAAAGATGCGCATGGTTTGCACCGGTCCCAATGATATGGCCAGTAAATGGCAAGCACTCAGAGGCTGAATCAATTGTTCTATCAGGCTCCTGCGAGCTATACTGGTATACGCCGTACCGGAAATCTGATATGAGTCAATACAAAACTGAGTATCATCAGCACCGGGGAGGATGTCTCCCAGGCTGACAATAGAATCAGATAACCAAGGCAGAGATTTGATTAGGATTCCTTTACCATCTATGATCAGTGAAATGGGCGTCTGCAGCTGTTGGATTTCCTGAAGGCTGACTTGCTCTTTGCAAGCTGTAATAGTTACTTTTTTTTTGCGCTCTTCTAAAAGGCAATACGAATAAATAACAGTGTCGTCCTCTTTTACCTGAATACTGACGCCTGCTACTTTGTGTACCCAAACCAATCTCTTGAGCCAAGACTGCATATTAATATTGAATGGTTGGCTTTATCAGAATAAGCAGTTTGTCCTTTTCTTTCATTTTATCCCGCTGCCCAAATATCCACTTCAGAAACGGCACTCTAGATAACAATGGCCAGCCTGTACCCGTATCTGATCGGGTAGTTTTCTCCAAGCCTCCCAGCAGGACGACTTCCTCATTCTTTACTCTTATGATGGATTCAAATTTCCTATTGGAAGTGCCCGGGGGACCGGTCTGGCTGATACGGGCTGTAAAGTCCGATTGATTGACCTTAATGCCGAGCGTCACGATGTCGTTTCCCGATACAGTGGGTTCTACATCGATCGTAAAGTCGGCATTAACAGGCTTATATACTGTTGTGACTATTGTTTGTGGATTTTGTACTCCGACCACATTTTGGTTTTGCTCCTGGTAGTAGCTGGTTTCTCCGATATTGAGGCTAGCCTTATGGCCATTTAGCGTGGCGAGTTTCGGAGTGGACTGGATATCCACATAGCCATTGGTCTCCAATGCCTTGATGCCCATGTAAAAGTTAGGGAGTAATTTGCCGAGATTGGCAAGGCCTATCTTGTCAAGGATGTCATTGAGCGTACTCGAACCTACAGTAAAATCGACACCCGGCAGGATCGTGCCGCCCTCCGTTGCAGGTGCTTGTCCTATACCGGCCTTGAGGCCACCACTTACATCATGATTCTTTTTGATGTCTATGATCATGATCTCTATCGTTACGACTGGTACCGGTTTATCTATGGACTGGATGAATTTTTCGACCTCTGCTATTTGTATATTAGAACCACTGAGGATAATACTATTCAACTCTGTAAAAGGATATATCTGAATTCCCTGGCTCATTTCTTTAGGGATAGCTTCTGTCACATCTTTGACAGTGCGATGCTGCAAGACTACCACTCGGCTGTCGCGAACGCCTTCTTTCGGTCGCTCTCCAAAGAGATATATGTTGCCCTCTTTTTTGTAGCTAAAGGAGGTGGCCTTTAGGAGGGTATTTAGAAGCTCGTCATAGCTCACTCTTGAGAGAGATAATGTAATATTGCCCGATACATCTGTCTGGAAGACATAATTGACCTCCAACCTTTCCGATGCGGATTTGATGATGTCGGCTATTGGCTGGTTTACTACATCGAAACTGAGGTAGCTACTACCAGAGCTGCCCTTCTCAACCTTAAGTGGAATGTTGGCGTATTTATTCTTGCGGATACCAGATGACTTAGGCTGGCCGCTGGTCATCCCGGATGGATTGCCTCCAGTAGTTTGGCCTTGGGCATAGCCTCCCGATTCAAAACTATAACTACCATCTCTATTTTTGAAGAGTTCAAGGTTATTACCTGCTGCAATCTTCTCCAGAGCACCGTTGAGGGTCTCATTCTGGATATAGGCATTTACGGACTTATTCCGGATATCTGAGCCAACTGTAATGTTGGTGTTAGTGTTGATGATCAACTGACGCACCACTTCTGACAGGGTATCCCCCTTGAGGTCCAACGTCAGGCTGCTATCAGCATTTAGTATGACTGTGTTTCTTTTGGGAGCAGCTATTAGTTCATGTTTGACTTTATAAAAGGACATGATCGCTCCGGTAAAATGAATGTCCAAATCGTATTTCTGGCAGACAAAAAGAAGGACGTCCCGTACCTTTTCGTTTGTGAAATTGAGCGATACAACGGGATCTACATCCGGCTCTACAATGATATTCAAACGATGAGCATTGCCCATTCCAGCCAAAAATGCCTGAAGTGACGAGTTTGTGAGCGTGATATCTACATAGTCATCGAGGCCCGGCGCACTATTGCTGATCTCAGAAAATTTGGCTGCTATTGTATCATAACGGGAAGGCATTGATACTTGAGCACATGCACTACAGCTAATGGAAATGAAGGCAATAAAAAGAAAAAACCTGTTTTTCAAAGGACCTTTTAGTTACGTTATCAAAAAATTAACTGATCAGTAGTGGCATTACTTCTTCCAAAGAAGTCAACCCGTCTGCAACCAAGCTGTATGCAGAATCTTTCAATGTCACATAATCCGGAGGGGCCGTCTCAAATGAGCCGGTTTTAATCTGACCCTTGATATCCTCGTTTATCTCGATCAGTTCAAACAACCCCTTTCTGCCTTTATAACCGGTATAAAAGCAGTCTTCACATCCACACGCGCTATAAATGGTTTCCGGCAATTTATAAGATAATCCTGAAAATATCTCACTTCCGCGGATTTGTTTGCTGTTCATCTTTACTTTGCACTTATTGCAAAGCAATCTCACCAACCGCTGGGCTACGCTCAAATTGAGTGTATCGGCGATAAGAAACGGAGGTACTCCCATATCGATCAAGCGATTGATAGTACCCTTAGCGGAGCGGGTGTGTATAGTGGAAAGTACCAGATGGCCAGTCAGAGAGGCCCTGATGGCCATTTCTGCAGTCTCTTTGTCACGAATCTCACCTACCATGATGATGTCGGGATCCTGTCTCAGAAAAGTCCGGAGTGCCTTTGGAAAGGTCAAACCGATACTCTCTTTGAGTTGCACCTGATTGATGCCATCCAAAGTATATTCGATGGGATCCTCAATAGTTATGATATTACGTTCTGCCTTGTTCAGCTGTTTTAAAGTAGAGTAAAGCGTAGTAGTCTTGCCGGAGCCGGTGGGGCCACTGATTAGAATGATACCATTAGGCTTCATGATCGCCCTCTCATATACGCTCAGCTGGCTCGTATCAAAACCACATTTGGTCAGATCGAGCGAATAGATATCGCTATTCAGCAGACGCAGTACAATCTTCTCACCAAACATGGTGGGCAATACAGAGACGCGGAGGTCCAGTTTTTGAGTCCCGGATTTCAGCAGGAAGCGGCCATCCTGAGGGAGCCTCTTCTCAGATATATCAAGATTGGATTTGATCTTGATCTTATTGACCAGTCCTGGATATTCCGTCTTAGGGATAGTATACCGCTCTACTAGCAGGCCGTCGATCCGAAAGCGGATCCTGGCCTTGGCCTCATAAGTCTCTATATGGATGTCACTGCTATCCTGTGACTGAGCTTCAGACACAAGCTTGACCAGGAAATCGTCAGCTGCTTCACCTGAAAATGTAAATGAGTCCTGATTCCTGGCCGTTTCCTTGCGGTAGTAGCGGCTCAGATAGGTAGCCAAAAGATTGTCTTCTATTGCTTCAAGCTCTACACTCTTACCTATCAGGAGTTTGATCTCATCCGCCGGAAAGGCTTCCTTGCGGGTCTGCGCGATGTAGCAGGTTAGTTTTCCCCCGCTGTATTCCTTGGGCACGATGCGGTAGTGCCATGCCTGCTGGGCAGATAGCTGATTAATGACATCGGCGGGGATTTCTATTTCAGTCACAGGTAGCGATTTAGTACAGTATAGGTTTCTATATCCGTGCACCAGGGATGCTGCATGATCCTGCCGGCCAGCAAAAGCAGCATCAAATAAATGCTGTAAAGACCGGCAAGCGGTATAGTCAAAGATAGCCACTGCCGGATCAGTGCATAGGCTATCAGCACAAATATTAATCCCGCAATGTAGGAAAAGATATACTGTATAGGTGAAAACAACGGAGCAATGGCGAATAGAAACAATATATCACCGATACCTATCATCTCGTTGATCACACTTTTCAGTCGTTTGCGTTTTAAAAAGTAGTATAACTCTAATAAACCGACCTGTACACTCAAAAAAAGAATTATGTATAGAGAGTTATACCTGATTTCCGCCAATGCGATGCTGTTTGCAGAATACAATACTGAAACGATCAACACCGCGGCCAAAGCCCACGCTGAAATGGCCCTATGCTTAAAGTCTTCATAAACAAAAAAAGCTAACAATCCGTTTAGCAATATATAGGCCAGCAGGTTCATTTAGTCCTTCTGGATCTCTTTTAGGTTTTTGTCCTGGTCTATCTCCCATGTGTCGAATACGCCATTCTGATTGAAGTCTACAATGGCAGTCGCTCTTGCCTTGAAGCTATTATTGGTAGCACTGAGTATCTCTATCTTATAGTTTGCTTCGCCGCCGTCCTTTGAGAGTTTTTGCTGTTCGAATCCTAGTTCATTGAGGTCAGAACTGTACTTGCTGTTTTGCAGGAAGTAGTTGCTTTCCAGTAGTTGAATGTGCTTAAGTTGAAGTTTGGCCTCTGTGGCTCTGGCATTAGATATGAGGGGCATCAGTGAAGGGAGCGCGATCAGAACTAGTATGCCTATAATAATGAGCACAACAAGTAGTTCATTAAGAGTAAATGCAGGTAAACGATTTGATGTCTTCATTAAATTATTTATAACTACATTTTCACTATTCCCATTCCCAACACTTACCCTCTTCTAGACTGATTTCATAATATTACAATCCGCGCGCATAATTATAGTGATTTCGGCTTACAATCTTCTCTCCGCTTGGAGTTTCCTTGTAGGTTGCCACAAGTCTTCCATTATTGTCATATTCGAATCTTGAGTACAAATTATCATTGCCTAATATATAAGTAACCTGGGCTGTAAGAGGGTCATAGACATATGAATTCACCGATGCATCTGTTGGATGGATCCTGAAGTCATCAAAATAGGACGCAGTACCGCTCACAGTAGCCCGAATACTATTGGTAGTGCCGCCGATAGTCGTGATATCTGCTGTATATAGTTGCCAACCATTATTGTTTATTCCAGCCACCGCTGTAGCCGTCACTGTCGATGACCCAGTATACAACTTAAATACACCAGTCCCTCCCTTTATCCAGAGACTCGCAGAATACTTTCTGGGAGCCGTTTCCTTGTCCAACTGTGCCGAGTAAATTGTCGCCTCCGAGCCGCCACCGGCAAGCATGCCCGAGCCACTATGTGCCTTATTAGAAGAAGTAGAGGCCAGATATCCAGATGCGCCCGATATCTCGCCACCAAACCAATTGCTGCCCAAGATCGGATCTTCAAAGCTCGAAGTAGCAAATCCGGTATAGGAGCTGTTCGTAGCATTTCCGATCACCATTCCATTGTCATAGCCAATCTTAGCGGTAGCGAAATGATCATTGATATCCTTCTCTTCCAATGCCCTCGAGTAATAATCATACAAAGTGACTTCATTGGTCTTTTGCCAGCCATTGGACTGATTGGCATGTGTCGTACCAGAATATCCGAAGGTAGTAGACGGATCACTCCAATCAAAATCCGTGAAACTAGCATAAGTTCCATCAGCATTGATTTCTCCTTTCCAGGCCCATGATTGATATTTGCGCCATATACCAGTCCCCTCCGGACAGCATGGATATGGAAACCCTCCCGAATACACGTATGTCCCTATCGCATCATCATAATAGCGATAGCTCCAATCTTTATTCCAAGTCTGGATAGATACTGAGACTGGGTGGTAAGTACCGTTTTTTGAAGTAGAAAAATATGTGTAAGAGCCAGCTTCCTGCGTCAGCATATTTTTATTTCCGCTGGTGGCCATGGATCCCATCTGCGGATATATGGTATAGGCAGGTACTGAAACGGATTTATAGAATTCACCAAAAGAGTTTTCGGATATTATTTCAATCGGCGTGCCATTCACAGCATCATACTTAGAATAATATTTTGAATTATTCAAACCATCTTTAAACTCTGAAGTTTGAAGTAAGAAGGCCGGGTATTCTTCCTTGATAGTTTGAACCACAAAAATTGTGTCAGAGTTGACAAGGAAGTCTGACATATTTAGATTGCAGTTTGTTCCTCCGTCATTTATCCCGTTACTGAAATTCTTGACTCTCGTTTCATTAAATGCCTGCTGAATAATACCGATGCCATTCATTACCAAATTCGACGCACTTAAATCATTATATCCGCTCTGTACATCTCTATAATCCTTATAGGTATTACTGGTTGAGCTCTCTAATTGTCCCTGATTGTTGTATATTTCGGTAGAAATTAGCGCACCTAAAGACGCTGTTTTATCCCTTAACTTCCGTTTTCCCACCTTATATACTGCATTTGATCCTTGGGGACTGATATAGTCGTGATCGCCACCAACTACTTCGATCATTTTTGGATCAAACGTCTGAAACCTGTGAATTGTATAGCCGGGGGCAGAGTTGCCACTTGATCCAACACTCGATACCTGCACCTGCTTGTACATAACATTTGGGGGAGGTATCAATCTTGAATAATAAATCAGCTCAGAAAAATTGCTGTATATCGCTTTTCTATATTCTGCTTCGCCAGTTTTGCTAGCCTCCTCAAAATAGGAACCAAGCCCGTCTCCCATTGCATTGTTATTAAAGAAATGGTCTATCCATGTGGTATCGTAGTGTACCGGTGTCATAGAAGATGGCTCGTAGGTGGTGACGCCATAGCTTTCATTTGCACCATCATAGGAGTAAACCGAAGCTCCTAGCACGGCATTGTTGTTATCAAGTAGCGACAATTGCCTTACGCGCAACCCGCCTCCCCAGAGTTTTGCACCTTTTTTATCAGAGACGATGAACCCAGACTGGATGAATGGTGCATCATAATGAAAAATAAGATCATTTGTATGAGTAGGCTGAGAGATAAGGAGTGTGTACGAATCATTAGGTATAGGTGTAGTCAAAACACTATATAAGGAAGTCGAACTCACGGTCACACTGTGGGTGCTTACAGCAGTCACAGTGCAGGCATCATCTGACTTAGTCCTAAAGTGCAAATACTTGTCAGACGTACAGTTGTTATTGCCCTGCGCAGCGGCAGTTTCCCATACATTCCCATTGATTTCGTGGCCTACATCGATCAATTCCAGGCACAAAGAGATTTTATCACCTACAGAAAATAATGAACTCGGATCGAGATCACTGACAAGAGGGATTGTTATATTATTATTAGCCGCTTGAATGTGTTTCTCATCCACTGCCAGCATGATTTTATTGCTGTAGGTAGGAACTCCATAGTTATCAGGCTCGTATTTTATTTGGATCTTGGCTCCGACAGGTGTAGTGATTTGACGCAAAGACCACACATCGGTTGCTTTGGCAGAGACATCTGAGGTCCTCCTGTCTGCATCCTGATTATACCCCGCCACTTTAATATCTGGTTTATAGTATCCCCATTGATCATACAGATCTTTGTTATACGGAGGGTTTTTGGTTTCTGTAAAAGTGTAATTTGAAAAAGTCGCACTGGGAATATTAATATTACTTACGAATGAAACAGTAAATTGATTGGTCCCGATCAAAGCTTTAAGGAATAAATAGTAATGCCCTCCTGATCCGTTGCTGACCTTTAAAATATCGCCAGGCTGCTGGCTGCTGCCACTAACAAGAAGAGTACCTGATTTTTCACCAGCATTGATGGCTGTTAGACTACATGTTCCAGATTTCGGATCCGGCAAGTCATAATCAAACAAGATGGAAGGGGCTACCTTCTGGGCACCACGTCCTAGTATGTCTATAGATTTCAAAGTCAACTTACCACCTATAGGAACTGTTCTTGGTTGGCTTTGAGGATATTGCCAATAAGAATACCAAGAAGCAAAGTCTGAAAAATTTTGATAGACGCTATTATTGTCATAACTATTGGGTATTTCGGGACATAAAGGATTGGCATCATCATATATAAAATCCACGGCCTTCATACATTTACTAAACAGTTCGTTCTGATACCCATCATAGTCATGAATATCCAAAACCTTTTCGCCATTATGCAGCTTAGTATAAACTAGCGTTTCACTGTTTCCATTATAATTGACTTTTGTCGGATAATCACTGCTAAACGGAGCACTATGAGAACGAAGCGTACTTTCATTATCTATTTGATATAGATCGCTCTTCTTTAGTAACAAGATTTTTGATAATTTTAAAGATGATACTGGCAGTTCGATCCCGTTTTGCGCCATGGCCACTAAACCTGACGCATCATTATCTTGTGAAAATCCAGATGGATTGAATCCCTCTTTGGTAGAACTCTTGCCATCTGTTCTGATATCTTTGTAGAAAAGTGCTATATGCGACTGAGTTTCTACAGATGATAAATAATATATTTCTTTATGCCCGCTAGAATAATTTTCTCTTAACCCATCAATATCGATGCTTTGTCCTTCACCAGGAGAGCGCCATTTGTAATCGTCCGCCCATTTGTCATATTTAAATTTTACCCAATAGCCCAAATCATTATCATCTAATTTGCCGTTAGGACCGTTTGAATTCCCTCCCTTATCAACAAAATCCGGCCCCGTTATAGCCGTAAGAAGCCAAGTATAGGCATACGGTGCATTTTTTCTAATCTCAGTATATTGTTCTCCGAGGTTTTTACTTATTACTGATGTCTTTTCGTATTCTAAGAATTCATAAACGGGCAAAGAATAGTAGTATGTCACACCATTAGCATTTGTAATAGCAATGCATCTAATTTGTTTTCCAATATTAACCCCATTTAATGTATGATCAGGTAAATTGCTAGGACCATCATAATCAATAAACTGTTGAGACCCTTGCATATCATTTGTATACCAGCGAATATATTTGCTTCCTGGAATGGTACCAGGAGACCCATTGCTACCACTACAGATTCCATGGGTTGAATTAGGAGAATTAAATGCTGGAAGGTTATTAGCATCTATCGCAGGAGAAGGACTACCTGTGCTATTTGTCCAATAATTACTATTTGACAGGTCGCCCTTAAAGCGAAAATTAACTGTCGAGGTTGTTGTATTAAACTGAGTGTGCGGCTTTGTTGTACAATGTGGATCATCATAACTGTTTGAAACAATCCATCCGGTTTTCCTTATATCTCCAGAAGATCGTGTCATTGATATATTATCAAAAATATAAGGTTCTATCGCACCTGCGAGTCCTTGACCTGTGACATTATAAGCATCAAAATCTGGCAAAGAACCTCCGAGTTGATAGGTGGGGTCACTATTATTTATAGCCTCCGTTGGCTTGTGATATACAGCATCTAACATCGAATAGAAGTCATAATCATTAGCAGCCCAAGTCCAGGAGCTTGACGGAGACTGGCTAATAGTATGATCTGTTGCACATTGTCCATAATCGGGTGCATACAGAGCCCCCCAGGTAGTGGAGTAGGTTCTGTCGTCAAGCCAATAACGTGTATAAGACTTACCAAAGCTAAATGCTATTTGCATTCCAGCATACCAAAAAATTGGTAAGCTAAAGCCGGAGCTATGAGAACTTGTTGAAATCTTACCAGTTTGGGAACTGCCGCCACCATTAGAATATCCGCCAACATTCCAGCCACTACTATTACCATCGCAAGCAAGCGAGTAACCCAAGGCTTGACCATAACTAGTATTGAGTCCTATACCTATGCTCCCACCTGATCTGCCATCAAAAGTACGTGTCATGGACATACTTCCTCCTAAGCTGAGTCCTGCCCCCAATCCTATACCAGCTTGCATACTAACAGTATAGCTGCCGGCAGTAGAATATGAAACTCCGATACCAGCCTTCATTCCCCCTGCGCTAATTCCTACATCTGCTCCGAAATTTGCATTGATATTCTGACCCTTATAAGTATCGTGGCTGATTTCGATTCCCGCAGTGGCACCAATTTGAGCTGGCCCTATGCCGTACCCAAATGAAAAGCCGTAATTTTGGACTGTAGTTTCACCTCCAGACCAATAAGTGTGAGTCTCAGTGTAAGGATTCAATGGAATATCGTCAGCCTGTGTAGATGACATTGGAAACAAGGTGCGATCCAGCCATGTATCATCTGGCGTTCCATTTACATCACGATTAATTTCCCCAACATTTAGATTCCAGCCGAGGCCAGTCCAAGAGGCTTCCTGTCCGGTCTTGATCCCCCCATGATAGAATAGGCTGATAGGGTAGCTGCCGGCAGGTCCTGGGACCTCAAGTAAGGGTATCGAATATGTAAAATCACCAGTCTGCATTTGGACCATGTCGGTCACATCAACTGGCTCAAATGATGCAACCTCGGGAGTAGTAGGTCCGGACGTCAAAGCGTAAGAAACAGTAGGCAGGAAGACCGATTGCAGTAGTTCTATCATTAGAAAAACTGCTATCAGCTTTCTGAATTTGCGTATTGTCTTCATGAGTAAATTTTTATAGATCAGTTCAAAGTATTTTTAAAGTCGAGGGGTGGTATGGCTAATATATCTCTTTTGTCAAATGTAAATTTATTGGTACCGATGCCTAGTCCGAAATCCTCGATATTAAGCGTAAGCTCCCTATCATCCGCTGCAGTATCCTTTTTGAAGACAAACAACAGGTCGGTAGAGGCAGCCAAGCCATACATACGTGGATAGATATAGTCCACAAAGGGTATCGTGTCGCTATGCTCGTTTACCAAGAATATGTGCTCACCCATATTAAACATTAGCTCATTCATCTCAGCATTCAGTTCCTGCCGACCAGAGGTTGTCATCAATACCTCTTTGCCAGATCTGCTTATATTGATTACAAAATAGTCATAGCCACCAAAGTCTTTTCTGGCCTGCTCCAGGTCTTGCATCGTATATTTGCCCTTTCCTTGCACATCCTGCAGTATGATCAGGTCATTAGGCTTGTAGGATACTGTCAGCTTTACATCACCTATCTCCCGCTCCTTTTTCAATCCATGCCCTTCATTAGCAATGTATGATTGCAATTCTCTTTCCGTCACGGTATGGCGGCCACAGCCGGTGATAAGGCACACCAGTGAATGTATCAATATGGTACTCCGGATACTCACTTTTTGCCGCTGTATTCTTTATTCAGCCCTTCCAGTACCACGTCAGTAAGGTCTATCGACTTATCGGCATAGACTATATTGCCGCTGGTGGTGCCAAATATGATGGTGTAGTGGTTGTCCTTGCCATAGCGCTCGAGGTAGGCATTGATCTGCTTGATGGCGCCATCAGAGAGCTTTGATTGCTCCTGCTGGGCCTGGCCTTTCAGCGCCTGCTGGTACTGCACCATCTGCTGCTGTTTGTTTTTCAGCAGGTCCTCGGCCATGCTGCGCTCACGCGCAGACATCCCTGCCTGCTCTTTCTCATACTTCTGCAGGCTGGCTTGCATCTCGCTACCCATGGTATCTATATTAGCCTGCCAGACGTGGCTCTGCTCTTCGTATTTCTTCCGGGCATCTATCATGCCCTGATATTTCTCCATGATGATGCCGGTATTGACGTATGCCTTTTTGTCACGCCATATGAACACATACACTATAAGAGCAATGATGAGGCATAGGGAAATGATGGAGATTACAGTAGGCAAAGATATTGATTTCTTTGAGGGGGCATTATCGCTGTTTTTCACAAAATCGATGTTTAGTTAATTAGAATTTATAAAGAGATTATATTAAAACTATGCAAGAGCTATAATTCGGCATTCCTATTTTCAAACTCACCTATCCATTTACCTAATAATAGGGCTTCTTCCTTTGTAATTCGTCCATCTTGCCGAGCGAAACCAATATTGTCTTGAGCATATTCGTATTCAAATCGATTGGCTATCTTTTTTCTTTTAAATATTTTTTTGAGTAAGTCCTTTCCTTCATAATTTATACCTTCCTCTTTGAGTCTCTTCCAGAAAAAAATGGCTCTATCACCGTGATCATTATAAAAAACACTAAGCAGATTTTGTTTTAAATATTTTAAACTTGTAAGATTGCGATAATTTCTCTCTGGAAAAAGACACATCTGTTTCCATTCTTTCATCTCTCGAACTGCAATTAATTGTCCTTCTACATCGCTATCAGGGTGTTTTTCCCATGTCTCAATTGCTAAATCGATTGCGCGTGCCAAAAGCTTTGATTCTATTTCATATTTATCCATATAGTTGTTTTAAAAACCTAAATAATCTTTAGCTGCCTTAAGATATTTACTTAATAAAGGATTTTTAGGACTTATTCCGTTAATTCTGTTCCCGGACATTCCTAACGCTTCATACATCTCTATCTGTAACTGTTCAGCACCTCTTGTTGCCCAATATGCTGGATCAAATTCCGCTATACGTTTAAATTCTCCTTTTAGTGCTGTGGATAAAACTGCAGGACCATATTCTTTCATTTTGGGATCTCTATTATGCTCTGCATCTCTTTCTCTTACAACACTCTCCGGTGTACCGTACCTGCCCGCTCTACCAACGTATACATTTCCATTTACCATATTAGTTTTTGTATACGTCACATACCATACCCCCGTTTGAGGTCCAGATCCTCTATCCCATGCTTCCTTCAGCATAATTGCGGTTAAAGCCATAGCGGCGGCAGTTGCGGCAATAGAGCCATTGGGTGTTGCTGTAGGAGCATTGGTTGGTACACCTGTTAAACCGAACGAGGCGTTTGCTCCAACTAATTCAACAGGTTTACTGCTAGGCATGAAACCGTCTCCACCATACGCTGTAACTGTTATTTGTTGCAGAGCTCCTCCATCCACAATAGGATTATCTTCACCGCCATCCTCATCTTCATATAAGATCCAATTATTTTGCATTGCAATATATGGAGACCAATATTGTCCTACCGGATCAGTAGCCAGCCACCTACCTATCCTAGAATCATAGCTCCGTAATTCAAAATCATTCCATCCTGTTTCATCACATTTTTCTGCATATTGGCCCTGATAGCCGTAGCGGTAGCGATCAGCACCGATCAACTGCCTGTCCGGCTGCGGCATTCCAATGGGATAATAATCAGCTTTACTCTTGATTTTAGCATAGCTTATATTTTGTGGATCGGGTATACGGCCTATGGTAGCATGTACATTGCCCAGATGATCGCTGAGTTCATATTGATAAGGGTCAGATAGCACCTGAGAGGCGGCGCTGGCTGTCTGCTGATAGGTGCTGTAGCGAACACCCAGTCTACCTAAGCCATAGATTGGCGTTTCGATAGAAGAGTTGCCAACCCCCACATAATTAGGCATTCTTTGCATAATCCTATTTACCAAACCACCTAGGGTTTGGCAATAGTAAGTGAAATTATTGGCATCGTTGAGTGCTGTATTATTATAGTTGATCTTCTTCACTCTGTGCCCATTGGCATCATACTCATACGATACCTTTTTACGCGTCCGGTCATGATTCCACACGGTGGAGACTTTATGTAGTACATTGTAGTCGATAGCATTATCAGCCTCCAGTTCTGAAGTAAGCTGTCCTATCTCATTATACGTATAGTTGCCACTAAATTGGTTTTGCACCTCTCCGGTGACGGCTGTGTGCGTGGCGCTATTGTCTGAGACATATAGCAGCCTGTTTTTCATAGCTGTCATACTATTGCCGGTCTGGTCATAGTGATAGGTCAGGTTGTCTATGACCGTGCCGCTCCCGTCATAGCGCTGCAGGCTTTGGATATTGCCATTCATATCGTAGGTCAGACCAGCCTCTTTGTACGTATTGTTTGAGATGATATAAGCCGGGAAATACCCAGTGTTCATAGCCATATTTTGACTAATATAGGATACGCTGCAGGATGGTATGAAGCCGCCATACTGCGCGCCTGTTAGCCAATTGTGCTTCTGGTCATAAGTGTAGCCATAAAAATTCTGAGGCGAGTTGGGACTATACTCTGCATCGGCCATCGTTCCCAGCCCCTGTGTATGCCAGCGGACTGACCGTATCAGGCCTCCATATTGATCAGCAAAGCCTAACTCCTGACCATCTCTGAGGTACATGCCACCACGCTGGTAGTCATGATAGTGGTAGTCCAGCTCTATACCAAAGGCATCTTTCATAAAAGTGCCGTGCTGCCCGGTAGAGTAGCCATCCAGGCCTGGGTCAGCCGGCGAAGCCATAGCGCGCGTGGTGTAGAACCCATTAGAAGTAGATGTCACCATCTGGGCCTCCCCTTCAGCGGCTGCGTTGATAGCCTTGAGCGCTCCTCCCAAGGTATATGTGTAGTCTATTCCTTGTAAGTTGCCAGCCAATTCTGTACGCTTCAGTGGGCCGTGCAGGTAGTATTTATATGCAGCCTGCTGCTCTACAGTGCCAGCCTCATCACGCGTGGTCACATTGGTCAGTCGCTTGGCTGCATCATACGTATACGAGTGCGTAAACTCCTCTGCTGTGGCGGTCACATCTGTGTTTGTATTGATATACTTGTTATATATCGTCTGGATGACATTGCCCATAAGGTCATACTCATAATCTATGGTACGGTACCCCAGGTCCCCGATGTACTCCACCTCCCACTCCAGCCTGCCCAGCGGATCATAGCTAAACCAGCTACCATAGGCATAACTCGCGTCACTACCGAGGTTGTACTTGGTAGTGCGGGATGTACGCCCCCTGGTAAAACGCTGAGTCCTGCCTGCTAACCGTGTATCGTATGAAGAGAGACTGGCATCTGGCACGTCGTATAAGATCCGCGAGACCTCCTGGCACCTGCTATCCTCCAGCGGGTCTGGCTCGTCTTCGTGGCCGCTTATGTTTTTCAATGTACCCGAGAGCGTGCAAGTGCTCGCTGGAGCTAAAGGATCTGTAGCCAGAGGGGTGAAGTAAAATGCCGCTTGGGAGTTGATATTCGTGCAAGCATCGGTGCCGGATAGAGCTGCATTGTATTCGCCCACCTCTATAGGCCGTACCGCATCATCGTAGTTAGTATAGGAAAATTTGAAGTTTTTGCGCTGCTCTGCATTTTGAGAGAAACGTACCTGTCCGTCCTTGCGGTAGAGGTAGTCTGTCCGCTTTTCATCAGGCGTGTATTTCCAATGTGTCTGACTCAATGAGTTGTAGCTATTGACTTCCGCCATCGTGTGGTTTTTTGGCGTATTATCAAAAATGACCCGCTGTCCGTAAATGTTTATAGAAAGTGGCTGATTTACTAATGTAGATTCATCTGTTGGGTTCAGATTGTACTGATCAGTACCGACAGTTTGGCCTAACTCATCCTGGACGTGCTTTGACACAGCAGTGACTACAGCCCTGATGCCTGTACAAGTCTGGCTCTCAGTTTGATCTATAGCCAGTGGATAATAATATTGCCCCGAGCTCCAGTCACTATATTGGGGTAAAGCCAGATCCCCATAAGTCACATCTATAGATGCGGTAAAATATGGCTGATCGATAGGCACCGTAGAGGTGACACCATTATAGTCTACAAAAACATCGACATTAAAGAGGTACGTAGTACGGTATGTATAAGGCTGTGGCCCTGTCTGTGGTGTATAACCCAAATCATTAGGCGTTCCTACAGGGCTGGTGGTTCCCAGATTAGATGAAAGAGAGGTGAGTACTGTACCTGAGGGTGGAAGGGTCCGAAAATTGCCGCTACCCTGATTGGATGTGGTACCATCATATCTCTGCAGAATCACATAACCATCTCCTTTTTCAGTTTTGTGCACAGGGGTGGGTGTATACGATGCTGTCATCACTGCACATGCCGTAGTGAAGTTTCCCTGGCCAGATGGACACAGTGTGGCAACACTTTGATATTGGCTACTGAATGGTGCTATTGTCACATTGGGATTACTGTAGTCTACCCCTTCCGGAGGAATGGATTTAATCAGCCTGCCCGCCTTGTCATAGTAGTAAAGGGCGTAGTTATAATACTTCAAAGAATAAGAGACCGTTCTTTCCTTATTATGATTAGGTGTATAGGTACAGGGGCTGCTGGTCAGTCTATAATAACCAGGCTGTGCACCTCCGCCAGGAAAAGTGATATACCCCCCAGTCTGATCATAGGTACGCTGCACCGGGAGGAGGACATAGTTCTGATTGATATCATAAACTTGTATACTATCCAAACTTCCACATCCAGTTGAAGCTACATCTGCAATTTTGATCTGATTGACACCTTTGGGAATATGTATATCTTGATAGCCACCTACGGGTAGGCTAAAACTGACTGGCTGCAGTAGTGGATCAGTGCTGGATACTACATCGGCACTCAGGCATGTGGCCAGAGTTTTGCCTTCTATATCCCTAAAGGTGATAGCCTCTTGCCCATTAGCATCTACACTGATATACTTATATACTTTATGTTTAGTATGGGCTGCATCACATTGTGTTGGATCAAATACCGTATTCGATCCAAAAATATATGGGTTGAAACTATTATAGTAGTTATCACAAAAATTTTCCGACGTTCCATAGGCATAAAAAAGCTCCCCTAGAGAAGGCATTACAAAAGACCTGACCTCGTGGCCACTGCCCATCTTGAAGTCCTCTCCTGGACCTGATACACGTTTTACAGTATTGAATGGATCGTTGTAATATTCCGTACGTGAATATGGATAGCCCGAAGCAGCCACTGAAGGTTCCTCGGTGTTATAATTACTATAATACCAAGCCAGCTCGCCATATGATGGAGTACGGCCACTTGCCAATGCTACAGGAGTATTCAAATGAGTACCATCCCATAATGCCGGATTAAGGCTGTAATCCTGGCCTGCGCCAGCCAGGACAAACCCATCCTTGTAACAAAACTGGTCATTATCTATCGGAGCAGGCAGAGTGGTGATCGACTTTCGCCCAAACTGGTCATAAATAGTCTGGCTGGCCATGATTATATCTCTATCTACATTCATTACCTGGCTTTGAGTCGGGCGGCCTAGCACATCATAAAATTGTTTAGCAGCTCCTACGATCATGCCATTCTCATCATAAGTCTCTGTATACTGCCAGTTCATATCAGAGTTACAATCGTAGTGATATGAAGTGCCTTTACCTAAAGTTACTTTTATGGGCCAGATAAGTTGATGAGGGTAGAAAATTTGCTTGGGTAGATAGCTTAAGCCATGATGGTATCCTAAAGAAAGAATTCCTGAGTTGTATTCCTTTATCTGATCGTGATAGAGCAGCCTGTCATTTACGAAATAATATAAATCGGTAGATAGCTTTTTTATTTGTATGACATCGCCCTGTTTGGGGATCACACTACTGGTAAAATTAATTTTGCCATTGTGCAATATTTTGAACCCGGCTGAAGACGATTGAATACCATATCCCTGGTAAGTAGTCGCATCCGTGTAGTTATTCCCATCTGGGCCTGTGTAATAAAAACCTACAGTTAGATCTGGGTCAGGAGAAAGTATTTTCCAAGTCGCAGAGGCATTATCTGTAATCTGCATTCTTTGAGAAGAATACCCCGTGTTTAGCGTGTCCCAATCTGCATCATAACCGCTACTAAGGGCTAAGGCTGACAATATGGCTTTTGCAAAGATTCGCTTACTTGCGCAATTAGTATTCAGCGTATCCGCTACGGTGTCCAGCAGCATTGCATTCGTTAGGTACCTGGCAAAGATATCCGTGGTGTTATCAATCCGGATGCTTACAACATTCCCCAATCCCAAATAGTCATTGCCCAAAGCTCCACATGTACCCCTGAACCATTCCACAGTAGTACCCGGTATGGTATCAGCCGCTAATATGACCGTATCCCCCGAAAATACTGTATCCAGACTGGCATGGATAGTGAATGAATCTGGCAACATTGACACAGTATCTCTCACTACAGTTTTACACCCATTTGTACCTGTACCAGTCACACTATAAATGCCAGCTGAACTCACAGTGATATGATCAGACAAGTCCCCCGTGCTCCACAAATAGCTATTAGCTCCTGATGTACTCAGAGTCACTGAAAGGCCGACATAGGAAACTTTATTCATAGCCTGCAGCACTGGACCCACTTTGCCCGATATCGTGACACTCGCACTAGCGGTACAACCTCCTGCCATAGATGTGACTGTCACCGAATATGTACCTGCTACCGTACGGCCAATCTTCCGCGTAGTATCTCCAGTACTCCAAAGATAGCTCGTACCCGCAGGGCCGGGCAATGAATCTGCGGTAAGAATGGTAGTATCGCCCATACAGATCGAATCTTTTGAAGCATGGATCGCTGTGGTCAGGCCAGCCCAGCTGGCACATGGAGGATAGACGATAACGGAGTCCAGCTTAGTATTACCACCGTAAGCCCCATTAATAGGATAGGATATAAAAAACACCTTCTGAGGCGTAGGGGAGTTATTAATAAGTGTGTCATTCACATATAGGGTCACATTGTTGCCGAGTTTAAAGCCGGCTGTTGTCCCTGTCACCGTAGTAATATTGGTTCTATACCACCCTACTCCTGAGGAGGTAGAGGAAGGTGTTAATTTTATGTTGGTCGCCTGTCCGCTAGCTACATATGGCTGATAGTTGGTAACGCTCAAGGTAGGTAAGACAAGACGACCTGCAGTCATCATACCATTAAGGTATAACCCGCTTTTGTACTCGTGAATAGTACTATCGGACCAGCGGCAGACATTTCGTGTGACGGTCAATATTTTACTATATGTATCTATTGGTGCATAAACAGGCCCTGTAGCGGGAGATACGCTGCTACCCAGAAATGTGGTATCTCCTGGCCATCTCGTTTTATACCAATCTATAAAATCAACTGTGTCAGGACCGTTTAGCAAGGGTGCCCCTTGCACGCCTAATGTGCCCGGCTCTCCCATATTGACTATCGTAGTAGCACCAGCTAGGACACTCTTTGATTGATAGACGACAGGGTGTTGCTTAGGTACTACGCAGTGACTGGGAGTGGAAACAGTAAAAGAGCTAGGCAATACCGTAATATAGCCTGTGAAAGAGTTATAGTATATACCGTTGCTATTTGCCCGGATCGTGTATTTGACCCTTTGCGGCATATTGGTAGTATTGGTCAAAACCGCACTTAGTTGCCCTTGAGAAAAATAGGTGGTTGATGTAGCGGCATTTGTAGATCCTGATATGCTAGCGTTATCCCTACTTAAGTTAAAACCTAAAACAGCACTGTCTGCTGTCGGAACGATATTGAAAGGGGTGCCGCTCGCTACTGTTGTGACATAATTTAATGGCGTCCAGTTTATAAATCTACTAACCGTCACGACATTGATGCTCGCAAATTGAAGATAATCACTATAATAATAGGAGTTGCCGCTGCAGCTACACATATTTCTATTGCGTACCAAATACTTACAACTCGTATCTGCAATGGTATTTATAGTATAACCCGATCCTATGTAGCTGGTATCGCTGCCGACCACTTTATACCATAGCACCTCCGTGGCAGTGACTGTAGTATCTACCGAATATTGAATATGGGCACCCTTGGCATAAGTAGAAGCATCACCATATAAAAACATCCAATTTTTAGGTCTAGCGGGCACAGAGCAAGGATCGCCCGGCAGAGCCGTATCTGGCAACACTGTGATATATATGATCTGATCGTCTGCCCAGCAGCCTGCGTATCGTGGATAGCTCCTCAATAAAAATCTGACCCGCTGGGGAACGGTAGTCCTATTTTTTAATGTGACGCCCACATTAGACGTTTGATAAAAAGTCCCTGTAACAGGTCCAGAAACATTTGCTGTATCATCACGATAAAACGCAATAACAGGATCAGCCAGATTATATGCGTAATCTTTCGCATTGGCATACGCATAAATACTGGTAGGGCTACCACTACAGAGCGTAGAGGAATAAGTGAGATCAAAAGTAGGCTTGGTCGCGGTATCTTGAATCGCGCTGATCGTGGCCATGAGGGCATACTGGCTGTAATAGATGCTGTGCGTGCTATCTCCGCAGGCGCAGTAATTTTTGTTTCGTGCTATATAGGTACAGATAGTATCGGGAGCTATAGCTAGTGTATCGCCACCTCCTTTATAAATTGTATCGCGTCCTTTCACTTGATACCACTCGCGCTCATCTACGGCTATGCTAGGTTTGCCGGCCCATAGCTGCAGTTTACCTCCTCTGTATATCCAGGCATTAATGGCTCCTCCATACTCAGCTGGTACTGCAGGGGCATAGCACTTACTATTAGATGCTGACGGGGAAGGCAAGACCGTAACCTGAGTTTTCTGAGGGGTGCCCAGGCAGCCGCTCAGGTAAGGAGTAAACGTGATATTAGTAATCTGGGAGCTGCTGGTCGTATTGGTCAGCGGAATCCTGTACGCATTGGTCACTCCTGTCCAGGTAGCAGCGCCTTGAGTGAGGTTTGTCGTGTTGTCACGAGTCATCGTCAGGCTACAGGTACGGCCTACGGCATATACACTGACATCTGTCATCGTGCCATTGCAGATCACCGGGTCGTTATTTACCAAAAGGAAGGTCGCCCCAATATTGGCTGTGGTAGTATCAAACCTGATCGAGGCGCTGGCCACGTAGCTACTATATACTGTGCTTTGCGTAGGACCGGTACAGTAGCATGTTAGTACATTGCGTGCCAGAAACTTGCGCGGCGTGTCCAAAGTATAGCTGATCGAGGTCCCAGATCCTATCTTTACGGTGTCTGTGCCATTAATAGTATACCAGAGCGTAGAATCCCCCAATGGACGGGACACAGTCAGTGTCATACTGGAGCCCCGAAAGACGCAATTATAATTACCTACTGTTGTTATAGTATTGGGAGAGAGTACGGTACAACTGCACTGAGAATAAGCCGTAAATGACAACAAACAGGTGATAAAAAGCAACAGTGTTTTGCTAAATGATGTTCTCATAGTCAAAAGAGCTGGTAAGATTAAAAGTTGGGTTGAGGACAGGAGCCGGATGCGTCTATGCTTCGAATGACCACCTGGCCCATAAAGGGCTTATAGTTCCAAGCATCGAGGTCTGTATAAGTGTAACTATTGTTCCCTTGGGTATCCACGCTGATTTTGACAGAAAGTGGGATCACACTGCCAGGCGATAAACTAGCCGTACCCTTTATGATCAGAACGCCGCTCTCTTTGTCATGGATAATGCCCGAAGCGGGGCGGATAGTCCAGCAGAAACCACCAGGAAGCGAGACAACATCGTCGATGCGGACTGAATAAATATTTGAAACTATAGTCGTTGAACTATCAGGCAGGATCATTTGCTGGCCTCGCTGATGATAGGTACCAAATGGGATAATCAACTCCGAATAGGCACCACTTAAAATGCAAGGCGTAAGACCTCCATTTGCAAAACCCTGATCACTATAGAGAATGTCTTCTGAGGGGTAGGTCTTTAAACTATCATCTGCGCAGCGCTGACCGTAGGAATCAAAGTAAACACAGATACACGTAAGTAGGGCCAAAATTGTTTTCATAGACGTATTTCACATTTGTAGTTCCGGGATGATATCGTTAATAGCAGAACGTGAAGTTTTATGCGAAATTCACGAAGCTATTTTTACATCTATATCAATAGCGGAGTGCCACAATTATATCCCTTTATTTAAATAATTACAAATTCAATGCGAAAAAATATTACATCTAATCATATGAGAGTATTAGTAACTCGATTTAAGATGTTCGGGTGAAGGCTAATGTGGAATGTCTTTTCTCAATATTGCTCATAGGCTGCCCATAGCAAGCTTGAGTTGGAATTGCTGAGAGATAACATTTAAGTCAATAGCCTTTATCAAATGAATCATTGCCTGCCGTTGTAGTTATGCAGGGCTCGGGATTAATAAAGAATAGGTAAATTGGTCCTTACAAGAAATAAAAAATTGAATGCCAACACTATGGCCTCAGTAAAACTACTAAAATGAGGATTAATAAAAACAAAAGACTGCAGCGTATAAAATTAAAGCAAAGCATTAAGGGCATCGAAATTAACCCCTTGGCTTTTAATGGATGGTTTCTAATATGCGCTGAATGCGTCTTGGCGGATATTGCAAAACAAGGGGGCAATAACATTGACAAAAGAATGTTAAGGTTATTGTCATGCATTTATGAACTGTATACGGAAAAGGGATTCGCATATACCAAAGAACTATCCTTATTAATGGGCATGGATAATAAAACTGTAAATCGCTTAATATATTTCATGACAGAGGCAAATCTTTTGATTCGGCTTCCAACAAAGAAAAAAGTAATTGGTATAAAAACAGAAGTCTATGGGTGGGCACTAACCGGTTACGGCCTGAGTGTGATGCAGGATATAAAATCTTCTTGGTCTAGTTTAATGTGGGATTTGCGCCTTGGATCAGATATTACTCGACAGAGAATGTTAAAAAGCAAATAACTTAGCGATAAGACTACTGGTTGAATAGGAGGAAGGGAATCAAATCCTGTATTTTATTAAGCTCTTCTTTTTCCCGGAATATAGTCTGGCACAGCCAAAAGCGGTTTTAATACATAGAGGCGCTTGAAAAGAGCAGTAATTGGTTCGATATTGGACGAAGAGGGGGAGCTACAAAAAAGAGACGCAATTGCGTCTCTTTTTTATTTCCTGCCATTTGTATCTGCTCGATACGCTACTGGCCTATAGCCATCCAGCGGATCTTAGTCACTGCATCGCCGCTGAATACGGCCTGACCTGCTATCTGGAAGGTGCTTGCGGTGATATTCATGAGCTTTACGCCCGCATTAGATCCGGAGCCGGCACTGGTGGCCGCATCTACACCAGTGGTCAGCGAGTATACATTGGCCGCGCTGGAGAAGGCTGTAGGGAAGGTGACCGTCGCTGCAGTATTGCTGGTGAATGATACGGTACCCCACTGTATCAGGAGTGCCCCCATTTTGATGTAGCCATTGGTGCCGAGGCTGGAGGTGGCCCATGAGCCGATATCGAATGTGCCTGATACTTTCATGTTAGTATTTGTGCCCCCACCGACGAATACGGTATTGCTCGACGTGCCTGTGCCCCATGGCCAGATATAGGCGTTGTTAGCGTCTTTGCGCATTACCACATTACTGGAGCCAGAGGTTGTATTGCTTCCTGACAGGAGAAAGCTCTGTCCATCAGCACGCAGGTAGGTATCCGAGAATATATACGATGAGGCATGGGCCACGCCGCCCACATCCAGCGTGAAATTTGGCACCCCGTTGCTGATACCTACATTGCCACCAGAGAAGTCGATGGTACGGCCGCCCATGGTCACCGTTCTATTTGCCGTCAGCGTACCATCACTGTTAAAGATATTAGTGAGCAGTGAGTTGGGGTCTACCCAGGTTGCATTGCCGGAGGCGTTGCTTTTCAGCAGATACCCGTTTGACGCACCGTTGGTCATCTGAAAATATTTGCTCGTCAGGCTATCCCTTACTGTCACATGATCATTGGTGAAATCACCATAAATAAGTGGGTAAGAGCTGCTGTCATTATTGATATACAGCTTATTGCTGCCCGTCTCATTAGCACCCGCACGAAAGCCTATGAATATATTTCCAACGCCCGAGACATTATTGTAGCCTGCACTATTTCCTACTACTACGTTATAATCGCCGCTGGTATGCAATTGCATCGCAGTTGCTCCTATGGCCACACCACTGTTTCCAGTCTGGTTGTCACGGAGCGCGGCATTGCCGAGAGCAGTATTGTAATTGCCCGTAGTGATCCCTGACATGGCACTAGGCCCTACAGCCACATTGTTGACACCGCTGATATTGGTTAGCATGGCCTGCAGGCCTATAGCCACATTGTTGTAGCCCGATTGATTGCCACTCAGGGCAGTATAGCCGATGGCTACGTTACTATTGCCGGATGTATTGCCCCCCGTACCTGCACCTATTGCCACATTGTTAGATCCGCTAGGTGTATAGGAACTTACACCAAAAGATATGTTGCCATTGTAACTAGTCGGCAGATACCCTACCCGGTTACCATTAGACTTAAAGATGATCGGCATATTATCTATAGTACCGATGAAATTGCCCGAGTTAGTGCCGCTATTGCCATTCAGGCCCCAGAAGAGTCCACTAGGGTTAGCCCATGTACCATTGCCTGTGGCATCGCTTTGGAGTATATAAGTATTCGCTGCACCATTCGTTATTTGCAAATATTTAGCTGTCAGGCTGTCATTTACAGTCAGGTGGTTATTTCTGAAATCTCCATAGATGAGAGGGGCTGGATTGCTGCTGTTGTCTACATATAGCTTATTGTTGCCTGTTTCAAATTTACCGGCATCATTACCTAGAAATACGTTGCCACTACCCAGGGCAGAGGCACCCGCACTTGCGCCTATGGCGACATTGTTACTACTGTCACGCACATTAATCAGTGCCCCATAGCCCATTGCCACGTTAGCATTGCCGGTCATATTGGTCTGCATAGTAGCGCGGCCTATGGCGACATTGTTTATGCCAGTGGTGTTACCATACAGCGCCAGTGATCCTGCTGCTGTATTGTAGTTGCCGGTTGTATTATTTCGCATGGCAAGAGGACCTACAGCTGTGTTTGCGGAACCATCCGTATTGAAAACCATAGCATCCCTGCCTACAGCCACGTTATCAATGCCGGATCCTGCTGCGGCACTCATGCTGCTGCGGCCTATAGCTACGTTATTGGCACCGGTCATAGCGGCATTGCCACTAAAAGTTCCGATCGATACATTGTATGTGCCGGAAGGTATTGCTGCTCCATACCCGAGTGCAAGGCTGCCCGTAGATACCTCGGGGAAATAGCCTACTGATCCTCCTCCGGCCTGGAGACGCAGTGGCACCAGATCAGTAGTCCCGACAAAATTGGCAGCGGTAGTGCCGGCATTGCCATTGACTTTCCAGAAGAGGCCATTGACATCTACCGGTGTCCAATTGGTGCCATCGTATTGAAGAATGTCACTAGTCGATGGCGCTGTGCCAGAAACAGGTTTGCCCTGTATGCCTGTGACCGTAAGGGCTGGATACGTACCGCTCAGATCTCCGCTCGCCGCGCCAAGTGATCCTGTAGGGCCAGCTGCCCCTGTAGGCCCTTGCGCGCCTGTAGCTCCGTTAAGACCAGCCGCACCTGTGGCACCGTTAGTCCCGTTTGCGCCGGTCGCACCTTGCGGACCAGTTGCTCCTGTATTGCCTGCTATACCTGAAGGTCCTGCCGGACCTGCTGCACCCGTTGCGCCGTTAGCCCCGGTAGCTCCTACTGAACCTGTAGGACCTTGCGCGCCGGTGGCACCTTGTAAACCTGTTGGCCCTTGCGGACCAGCGGCGCCATTTACACCATCATTGCCGGAAGGGCCCATTGGACCTGTCACACCATTGGAGCCATTTGCTCCTGTGGGTCCTGTAGGGCCATTCGCACCTGCTGCGCCCGTTGGGCCAGCACTACCGTTCGTTCCATTTGCACCCGTAGCACCTTGCAGGCCGGTTGGGCCTTGCGGGCCGGTGGCTCCATTGACACCATCATTGCCAGAGGGGCCTATTGGTCCTGTCGCACCATTGACTCCAGCTGCACCGATCGGGCCGGTACTACCGCTGGCACCATTTGCTCCAGTGGCGCCTGTGGGTCCTGTAATGCCATTCGCACCTGCTGCGCCCGTTGGGCCTGGACTACCGACCGTGCCATTTGCACCCGTAGCACCTTGCAGGCCTGTAGGGCCTTGCGGACCAGTGGCACCATTTACACCATCATTGCCAGTGGGACCTTGGGCGCCTGTAGCACCCGTAACTCCATCTAATCCTGATGCGCCGGTGGGACCTGTAGCTCCTCCGCCAGCACCTGTCGCTCCTGTGGGACCCGCTGCGCCAACAGTACCTGCTGCACCAGTTGGGCCGGTATTACCATTAGTTCCATTTGCACCCGTAGCACCTTGCAGGCCGGTTGGGCCTTGCGGGCCAGTAGCTCCATTGACACCATTATTGCCAGTGGGGCCTATCGGACCTGTTGGACCATTGACTCCAGCTGCACCAGTAGGGCCAGTATTACCGTTGTTTCCATTTGCGCCAGTGACGCCTTGTAAACCTGTTGGACCTTGCGGACCGGCCACACCATTGATACCATCTACTCCTGATGCCCCGGTTGGGCCTGTAGCACCACCGCCTGCACCCGTGGGACCAGTGGGGCCTGTGACGCCATTTGTACCATTCACTCCGGCAGCACCTTGTAAACCTGTTGCACCGTCATTACCTGCGGGACCGGTCGGACCAGTGGCGCCATTGACACCATTCGCACCATCTATGCCTGATGGACCTGTTGGGCCGGTAGCACCACCGCCTACACCCGTGGGACCAGTGGGGCCCGTGACGCCATTTGTGCCGTTTGCTCCGGCAGGACCTTGTGCGCCTGTAGCGCCGTCAATGCCAGATGGACCAGTTGGACCTGTCAAGCCATTGATGCCATTCGCACCATCTATGCCTGATGGACCTGTAGGACCGGTGGCACCACCGCCTGCACCCGTGGGACCAGTGGGGCCTGTGACACCATTTGTGCCGTTTGCTCCGGCAGGACCTTGTGCGCCTGTAGCGCCGTCAATGCCAGACGGACCAGTTGGACCGGTCAAACCATTGATGCCATTCGTGCCATCTATGCCTGTTGGGCCGGTGGCACCGCCGCCTGCACCAGTTGGACCCGTGGCCCCTGTGACACCATTTATACCATTTGCTCCAGCAGGTCCTTGTGTACCCGTTGCGCCGTCAATGCCAGATGGACCAGTTGGACCTGTCAAGCCATTGATGCCATTCGTGCCATCTATGCCTGTTGGACCAGTTGGACCGGTGGCACCACCGCCTACTCCTGTCGGACCTGTTGGGCCAGCTACTCCATTATTGCCGCTTGGGCCTTGTACACCTGTAGCGCCATCGGCGCCTGTAGGACCAGTGGCACCGGTGATGCCATTTGATCCCGTTGCACCTTGTAAACCTGTCGGGCCTTGTGCTCCGCTTACTCCGTCAGTGCCTGATGGACCCGTTGGGCCGGTGGCACCGCCGCCTGCACCAGTTGGACCCGTGGCCCCTGTGACACCATTTATACCATTTGCTCCAGCAGGTCCTTGTGCGCCTGTTGCGCCGTCATTACCTGACGGACCTGTCGGGCCTTGTGCACCTGTTACTCCATCGACACCTGATGGGCCAGTTGAGCCCGTAGCACCATTGACGCCATTCAGGCCCGATGGCCCTGTCGGGCCCTGGGTACCAGCTGTACCTGTTGCACCGGTATTGCCGCTTGGTCCTTGTGGGCCTGTAGCGCCGGCTACACCTGTGGCTCCTGTCAGGCCAGGACTTCCCGCTGAGCCGGTGGCTCCGGTACTACCACGAGGTCCGGTAGGTCCGGTGCCGCCACCGGCATTGCCGGCAAACAGGGCATAGGGCACACTCATGAGCTGCGTAGTGCCCATGTCGGTATAGCTGGTGCCGCCATTTACATCTACTTCTACCTGCAGGTATTTGGGGCCACTGCCCCAGGCTACGGTAGAAAGATTGCCGCCGCCAGTGCCTATCACAGCGTTGAAAAGGCCAAACTGATTGGTGGTGAGTGCATGCGTTTCCTGAAACACTACGGTACCCGCAGCTGTCTGGTCATGGATCGTAAACCTGATAGCTACATGCGTATTGGCTACGATATTGCCGGCTGCATTCCTGACTATCGTCTGATAGTTGATCCCCTGCGGGGGTGCCTGGGCAAACGTAAGCACAGCGTAGAAGGCGACGAGAACGGTAAATAATTTATTCATGACGGGAGGTTGAGGTAAAATCTTCTGTAATAAGCCAATACGTATACTAGTAGGCACACTTCAGATAAGAACAGAATTATATTCAACAAATATCTCCATCCATCTTATCTTAGTCTCACGACAAAATCACGACAACCCACCCGACATGGCCCTTGCATCAGGCACCAGATCAGCAGCTGGGCTCCTAAATGAGCTCGGAGAAATCTCTGAGATGATCCATCAGGATACGCATCAGGCGGCCATGACGCTGGAGAAATTTAAGACACGGCACCAGCCTATACGGCTGCAACAAGTAAAGGCAACTGCCGACCTGCTCACACTACTTATAGCCTCCATCCGAAATGACTTTGACAAACAGGCTATAGACCATCGGGCATTGACGGATTACTTTCTGCAAGAAGAAAAGTATGATGAAGCTGCGCAGGTGATGCTGGCGCGGGCCCGGCACTTTTTTACAAATGGGAACCTCAGCGGCGGTGAGGAGATCGTACAGCAAGTGCGCGACCAGCTGCTCGACAGAGTTTCTCCCCGCGTGCAGGTAGTGTACCTGACGCGCCTCGCCTTCATACACGGCAAGAAGAACCAGTACGAGGAAAAGATGGCAGTGAGCCTGCAGGCGCTGGACAAGCTCAAAGCTATGGGCGAGCCTGACATGTGGCATCGCAATATCATCACGGTATTCTATACGCAGATCGCCTTTGGCTATATGGCCAATGCAGATTTTGAGCGTGCGCTGCCATACCTGCAGCAGTCGCTGGCTATCACTGAGTTGCCGGGGGTTTCTACGTATAACAGGTTTAATGTCTACAGTTACTTTGCCGTGTACTACGAAGAGCTGAAAGACTATAGGCAATCTACGGCCTGGTATGAAAAGGTAATATCGCTACTGAAAGGAGACGCTCTGCATCAGGCATATCTGCTGCAGACCTACCTGCAGGTGACTGTCCACTATCACCTGCTATACCGCGACCCGTCGCTCAAAGCAAAAGAACGACAGGAAATAGAGCAGCGACAGAAGTCCCACATACGAGCAGCGTCAGCGCTGCTACCACAGGATGAAACCAGTGGGCCCTACCTGCTGTTTCAGTATGCATCTGCCATGTTTGCCTATCAGAATAAGAGCTATGCCAGGGCGGCTGCGCTGCTGGGCCGCTGCCTGCCACAGTATATCAGAATGAAGCACGATCTCTCCGTGCGCAACTGCTACCGCCTGTCACATGAGGTATACTATGCCTGGGGCAAAACTACGAGCGACCCTAAAAAGCTGCTGAAAGCCTATGAAATGCAGCAAAAGGAGGGCGAGATGATAGAGGCTCAAAGCCAGCAGTCACACCTCCAGAAAATGGAAGCTGCACAGGTCAGACACGCACTGCAGCAGGAAGAGCTGACCCGCAAACTGCTACAGCAGCAAGTAGAGGCGGTGAATAAAGAAATACAGCTAACCACCATCAGCCTGCAGGAGAAGATCAAACTACTGGATGAGCTAAAAGATTTTCTCGAGGCGCTCAAGAAACAGGGAAGTGCAGGCCAGCATACCCTCCGTACCATCATACAAAAAATAGGTGCCACCCGGATCACCGAACAGGAAAAGGCGATGCTCCAGCAAAAGATGGATGAAGGAAATCACACGCTATTTAAACTGGTAGCGGACGCCTATCCGGCACTGACCCCACGTGAGGTACATGCATGCGGTCTGATCAAGACAGGCCTCTCTGACAAGGAGCTGTCACGACTCTTTGGGTCCGGGGAGCGGGGCTATGAGCAGCTACGCCACCGCATCAAAAAGAAGATGGAGCTGAGTCGAAAAGATAATCTGGTAAAACACCTGATGGAGCTAAGTATGAAAGGTTCTGGGCTCTAGCTGCGCTGGCCTGTGCCGGATCCAAAGCATCGGTCAGTTTACCTTGCCTCCAATAGAAAAGGGACGCCGAAGCATCCCCCTTCAAATTTACCACCCAGATAAATTTATTTCCAGCCTCCGCCGAGTGCCTTGTAGATATTGACATCGGCTTTGAGTTGCTTGTTTCTGATCTCTATGAGCTGCATGCGTGACTCCAGCGCCTCGCGCTGTGTGAGTAGGACCTCCATATAGTCTGCACGTGCCGAGCGGAAGAGCTTGTCTGATACCGTAATGGATTGGTTCAGGATATTGACCTCATTTGATTTGGTTTCATAGCTCTTGGTGTACTTGTCTATAGCAGAGAATTGATTGCTCACCTCTATGTAGGCTTTCAGAATGGTCTGCTCATATCCATAGACTGCCTTCACCTGATTGGCACGGCTGGTCATGTACTGCGCTTTGAGCGCATTCCTATTGATGAGTGGCGCAGCTATATCACCGAAAAGGGAACCCAGCAGTGACTCCGGCCTGAACCATACAGCAGGATTGAACGCCTGAAAGCCGATCTCAGCAGAGAGGTGGATGGTAGGATAGAAAGCAGCCTTAGCCACCTTTACGTCTAGTTTCGAGGCAGCCAGTTCTTGCTCGGACTTGCGGATGTCAGGGCGATTTTCAAACAGCTGAGCAGGAGTACCGATGAAGATAGAGTCAAACCTCACCGTATTGAGTGTAGCGGCGGTACGCCTTACCGGCTGTGGGAAACGGCCTACGAGATAGTTGAGATGATTTTCTGTTTCTACTATCTTCTGCTGTATCTCGTATTGCAGATTTTGTGTATTGAGCAGCTGCGCATCAAAACGGTTCACCGCGAGCTGTGATACTGCTGCATTTTCCTTTTGCTGTCGCACTATGTTGAGCGCATTTTTCTGTATCTCGATATTCTGATTGATGATCTCCAGCTGATTGTCCAGCGTGAGCAGCTCGTAGTATGACTCTGCTATCTCAGACACGAGATTGGTCACCATAAAGTTCTTGCCCTCTACACTCGCAAAGTACCGGGCTACGGCCGCCTTCTTGGCATTTCGCAGCTTCTTCCAGATGTCAAGCTCCCAAGAGAAAGCGGCGCTGATCGCTACATCTCCCAGCGGCTCCGGAAACTTCTTGCCAGGCTGCACCTCCAGCTGATCTTCTACTGCACCCTGCGGGGTGTAGCGTGGGGTCTTCTCCACACCTCCACCTAGCTTCAGTCCTCCGGAGGGTAGGTATTCGCCTTTGCGTGCACGCACCTCGGCCTGTGCTACCTGTATCTCCTGCATGGTGATATTCAGCTCCTGATTATTGCGCAGGGCAGTATCTATCAGCGCTATCAGGTCCGGATCGGAAAAATAGCGTCGCCAGTTGATATTGGCAGAGTTGGTCGTATCCTGTGTGCCACCGTTGTAGGCAGATGGGACAGTTTTATTTTCTGTACGTATCGGCTCTTTGAATAGTTTGCAGCCTGCTATAGATACCAGCAGCAGGATAGCCGCGACGTATTTATGCATTGTTTTCTTCCTCATTTTTTCTGCCTGTTATCTTCTTTAAAATTTTCTTGATGTTCTTGGAGAGCGCAGCCTCAGACTGGCTTTCTACAAAGTCCTCACTCAGCGGGCTGGCATCCTCATCACGTATCAGCTGCTTGCCCTCAGACAGCTTGCCAAATACGAAGTACAAGCCAGGGATAGCGATGATGCCAAATACAGTACCGAAGAACATACCTCCCAGCGCGGATGAGCCGATGGTCTTATTGCCCACAGCACCCGGGCCTGTAGCTACTACCAGCGGCATCAGACCCGCTATGAAGGCAAACGATGTCATCAGGATCGGACGGAGACGCACGCGGGCCCCTTCGATAGCCGCCTCCAGTACCGTAGCGCCCTGTATGTGCTTCTGCACGGCGAACTCTACGATGAGGATAGCATTCTTGCCGAGGAGGCCCACAAGCATGATGAGGCCCATCTGCGCATAGATGTCATTGGCGAGGCCCATTCCCTTGAGCAAGAAGAAGGAACCAAAGATACCCGGAGGCAGCGACAGGAGTACTGCCAGTGGTATGAGGAAGCTCTCATACTGCGCAGCAAGGATCAGGTACACGAAGATCAATACGACGAGGAAGATGATGATCGCTTCATTGCCACGGCGTGCCTCATCATATGATAGACCCTCCCACGCTATGCCGTAGCCGTGTGGCAGTGTCTCGGCAGCGACCTCTTGTATTGCCTTGATGGCATCACCGGAGGTATAGCCAGGAGCAGGCACACCCTTGATAGATGATGAGGTATAGAGATTGAAGCGCGTGATCTCATTCGGACCCTGTGTCTTCCTCATGGTCATGAATGCTGAGTATGGCACCATCTCTCCCTTATCATTTTTGATAAAGAGATTGAGGATATCCTCAGGTAGCTTGCGGTACTCAGGGGCAGCTTGTGTGTAGACCTTAAAGAAGTTGCTAAAGCGGATGAAGCCCTGCTCATAGGTACTACCTATGAGGATATTCAGGTTGTCCATCGCCTTGCCTATGGATACTCCTTTCTGCATCGCCATCTCGTTATCTATCACCAGCTCATACTGCGGATAGTTGGCCGCGAAGAAGGTGAAGAGTCCCGAGAGTTCTTTGCGTTTTTTGAGCGCAGCCATAAAGTCCTTATTGACCTTGTCAAACTCCTGGTAGTCTACCGTGGAGTTCTTATCCAGCATACGTAGCGAGAAACCATCCGATGAACCGTAACCCGGCACCGCTGGTGGCTCAAAGTACTCGACTACGGCACCCATGTCTTTGGTCTTCTCCTCCAGCTCTGCTATGATCTGTTTCACATTGTGCTTGCGGTCAGACCAGTCGCTGAGGTTGATAAGGCAGGTACCCGCATTGGAACCGCGACCCTCTGTGAGGATCTCATATCCGGCGAGTGACGATACGGAGTGTACGCCGTCTACCTTCATGGCTATCTTTTGCAGCTTGCGAGCTACATCATTAGTACGCTCCAGCGTGGTGCCCGGAGGCGTCTGGATAATGGCATAGATCATACCCTGATCTTCGTTTGGTATGAAGCCGGATGGCAGGATCTTATTGACACCGAAGATGGCAAAGGCAAAACCGAAGAGCAGGCCATATGTCACCACGCGGCGATCGGTGATCAGCCTGAGGAAGCCCGTGTATTTATTCGTAGCGGTCTCAAAGGTCTTATTGAACCAATCAATAAACATATTGATCGGGGTCCGACTGCGCTTCTGCCCATGTGTATTCTTCAATATCATGGCACACAGCACAGGTGTCAGAGTGAGAGCCACCACCCCAGAGAGAATGATGGAGCTAGCCATAGTGATAGAGAACTGCCGATAGAACACACCCACCGGACCGGACATAAATGCTACCGGGATGAACACTGCCGTCATAACGAGTGTGATGGCAATGATCGCACCGCTGATCTCACCGAGTACTTTCTTCACAGCCTTATATGGCGAGAGGTGGTCGTCGTGCATCTTCACGTGCACAGCCTCCACCACCATGATCGCATTGTCCACCACGATACCGATAGCCAGTACGAGCGCAAAGAGTGTCACGAGGTTCAGCGTGAGGCCAAACATCTGCATGAACAGGAAGGACCCGATCAATGATACCGGTACTGCGAGGATCGGGATCAAAGTAGACCGCCAGTCACCGAGGAAGATGAACACCACGAGTGCTACAAGGATAAACGCCTCAAGGAGTGTATGGAGTACCTTCTCGATAGAGGCATCCACAAACTTTGATACGTCATAGTTGATCTCAAAGTCCATGCCGGGAGGAAAGTCCTTTTTCAGCTCTGCCAGCCGGGTCTTTGTTTCTTCTATGACTTTACTCGCATTACTACCTATGTTCTGCTTCAGTACGATAGAGGCAGCAGGGAAGCCATCCTTATTGGAGTAGATGTCAAAGAACTCACTGCCCAGCTCTACTGTGGCGATGTCTTTCAGTTTGAGGCTTTCACCGGTCGGATTGGCTTTGATGATGATGTTGCCATATTCTTCCGGTGTACTAAATCTTCCCTTGTAGGTCAAAACGTACTCTAGTGATTGTGCAGATTTGCCTGATGCCTGGCCTATACGGCCAGGGCGGCCTATCACGCTCTGCTCGCTCACGGCGTCCATCACCTCTTCGGTAGATACATTATAGGCACGCATACGATCCGGCTTTAGCCAGAGGCGCATGGCGAACTGACGGCTACCCAGTATCTGTGCGCGGCCCATACCCTTGATACGCTGCAGCTCGGGGAGTACCTTGACGCTGGCATAGTTGTACAGGAATTTCTCATCTGCATTCTTGTCTTTAGAGTAGAGGTTCACGTACATGAGCATACTCGGCTGTAGCGGCGAGATCACGACACCCTCGCGCTGCACCAGCGGAGGGAGGTTGTTCATGACCTGATCCACACGCGTCTTGATGTTTACTACGGCAGCATTGGGGTCAGTGCCCGGATCAAATACGATCTGGATCGTAGCCTCGCCCGCGCTCGTAGCATCAGAGATGATATACTGCATGCCTTGTACACCGTTTATAGCGCGCTCCAGCGGGATGAGGGTGGACTTTACCAGTACGTCTGCACTCGCACCCGGGAAGGCGATGAACACCATGACCCGAGGCGGAGCGATCTCGGGAAACTGCGCTATCGGTATGGTCTCGATAGCCAGTATACCCAGGAATGTAATGGCCAGGGAGATGGCTATCGCCAGCACCGGCCTATGTATGAATTTGCTGAACATTTTTTCTTGTTATTGGTCTTACATTATTCTGCGTGCAGGCCTCTCATATCAGAGATGGCTTTCTGAGGATCTACATACTCTGTCTTGATCTTATCATTAGCCTGTACCTTGCGCAGGCCATCGAGGAGGATATGGTCATCTGTAGTGATGCCTTCTGTCACTACGTAGAGGTGTGGCATCTCCTGGCCTATGGTGATCTCACGGGCGCGCACGGTGCCATCTTTTTCTACTACGTATACAAATTTCTTATCCAGTACCTCAAACGTAGCAGCCTGCGGGATAATCATCGCATGCTTCAGGGAGATAGGCATCAGGATATTGCCCGTCTCACCGTGGCGCAGCACGCTGTGAGGATTTGGGAAAGTGGCACGGAAGGCAATGTTACCTGTCTCATTGTTGAAGTCCGCTTCTATCGTCTCTACCGTACCCTCCTGGTCAAACATATCCTGATTGGCCATTTTTAGTTTTACTTTGGTAGGGTTGTCAGATTTCTTGCCTGTGATATAGTGCAGGTACTCAGATTCCGGCACATTGAAGTATACCCACATCTTACTATTGTCAGACAGGGTGGTGAGCAGCTCACCATCATCCAGCAGGCTACCCATCCGGACCATAAAGCGGTCTATAATACCATCAAAAGGTGCGCGTATCTCTGTAAACCCGAGGTGCGTCTGCGCGAGGCTGAGCTCTGCTTTTGCCTTATCCAGCTTGGCTTTGGCCAGTGCCAGTTCCTTAGGCGATACGATATTGCTATCAGAGAGGCTCTTGGTATTCTGGTATTCTATCTCTTCAAAGTTTACCTCTGCATCGGCCTTCTGCCTCTCATTCTGATAGACTGTCGGCATGATCTGGAAGAGGAGCTGCCCCTTCTGCACATGCTGGCCTTCGTCTATGTAGATATTCTGCAGGTAGCCCGGCTCCAGTGCGCGCAGCTCAATGTGCTGGATAGAGTTGATCTTTGCTACATATTCTTTGTAGATGATCGTGTCCTTGATGATAGGGCTGGTGATCGGAAAAACCTCCGATTCCTCTTTCTCCTTTTCTGTGTGATGGCAGCTGGCTAATACTAACAGGACGATAGGACAGATGAGAAGTGCGATCCTCTTCATGATGCTTTTTGATTTTGAATTATGATGATTTCGGTATAACCGTGACGGTGAGCCATATGCTCCCTGCGGGGCAGGTCATGCCTGCGCGGCAGTTGTGGCGAGAGTCCGTAGCCTAAGCTCAAACTTTCGTTTTGACGAAAATACTATACGAGGAAACTCCGCCAGCAGTGGTGGAGCATGAAAAGGTCTGCAGACGGGCGCGCCTGTACAGACTGGGAGAGATGCAAAAGGAGATTAGTGCTCTGAGTGAGATCCAGTGCGCTCTCAAATGAGATGTGGTGCGCCATTTCTATCGGATCTATATCAGTATTGTCATCGTTTGAGCTGTCATCTGCCATCTCTATGAGCTCCAGCGTGACGCGGGATAGATGCACAGAGGATATGGAAAGAAGGGGCTGATCTGCGAGGTCTGTCGTAGCGACCAGGGCTACATTCACTCCGTCCATAGCTGCTAGCGGACTGGTACCCGGGGCAGAAGACCTGACAGTCCAAAAAGAAAGGCCCATGACCAGAAACAGGAGGCAGTTTAAAACCACCTTGCCAGAGATACCATATGGGAGCTTCTGTTTGATACTTGTCTTTGTTACTATCCTAAAATGAACCGCAAGATTAGCGAACATATAGTGAGGGATAGAAAAAATAACGTTTTTTCAGTTAAAGCCGCGAGGAGTCGCGGCGAATCCCAAACTACTGTCGGTCATTCCGGCAGAAGGTATAGACAACAGAAAAAGGCAATTGTTAAATGGGTTAACCAATTTTTTTATTGACGTCTGATAGTCAGCTCCTTAATTTAATTTATAGAAATACATTCCATGCGTTTTCTTTACATATAAAAGAAATGCACTTGTAAAAAAATACGGGAGACATTCCTGTCTCCCGTATCGTAACCCTGATAACATTTAAAAATCATTTGCCCGTAGTCATATTCAAGCGCTCATTGATCGCATCTACCTGCGCTTTGATCTGCTTGTAGTTTTGGGTCTGCTCTGCTGACTGAGCTTTTAGTTTTTCGTTTTCTGCTTTCAGCTCCTGTATGGTCTCGCGGTCTGTGCGCTGTTGTTTATTGAGCTCCTGTATAGCGCCTATAGCCAATGCTGTGATCTGGTCAAAGTCTACCGTGCGGAAGTCATTCACCTTTTTGCCATAGACGAAGACATTGCCCTGCTGCCCGGTCCAGCTCTCCGTGCGGAAAGTATGATCACTCTCTACAGCCGTCACCTTCGCCGGATGTGCCGTGTTCTTCTCATCATAGAGTAATACTTCATCACCCTGCTCAAAACCATGAGCAGCAGATGTAGATATGATCAGCACTCCATCATCTGTGCGGACTGATGCAGCCAAGGCAAATACTGTCGGGATGACATCATTATTCTTATTGACAGCGGTAGGGTATACGCTCTCTATCTGCTGGGCTATGAAGCCCGTCTTAGAGCGGTTGCCTCTTTGGACAGAATCTATGTACAGGTACTTAGTGACTTCCAGTCTATCAGCTATATCCAGCAGCGATGCTGTGGCAGGATAGCTTAGGTCGCGCTTGATACGACGGTCGCTCTGCACATTGACCTCCGCTGAGAGGATGCGACCCGATGAATGTATAGATACAGGTACTGAGCCGCTATTGCCCGGATTGCTGCCAGCCCCACCACTAGAGAGGTAGCCATAGCTGGTATAGTTCGTCGTGACAGTGCTGGCCACATCCAGCGGATATGATGGATTGCTGATACCGATACCGGTATTGCCATTTTTCAGGACTACCAAAGCATTGGAATAGCCAAATCCCGGGTTACCATTGCCTATGGTGAAAAGCCTGTCAGATCCTATCCAGTTGGTAGTAGAAGAAGGAGTATAGGTAGTATTATACGAGCCTACTACTAGCTCACCTTCAGAAGGAGCGTTCAGTCCACTGCCCAGAGTTATACTCTGCACGCCGCTGGAGGTATTGTTATATCCTATACTCACAGCACCGGAGCTAGTAGCACTACTACCTTGTCCGGCTGCGATGGCAGCGCTGCCGCTGGCAGTATTGGCCAGGCCGAGAGACACAGATCCGGTATTAGTGGCGTTATTATTTTGTCCGATGGCTGTGCTAACGCTGCCACTTGCACTATTATTCTGGCCTATAGCAATAGCAGCAGTACCTCCTGCGGTATTGGATAGGCCCATCGCCACAGATCCTGTATTAGCGGCACTGTTATACTGTCCGGCAGAGATACCGTAGTTGCCATTGGCCGTATTATTACCACCTATAGCAGCTGCTCCAAACCCTCCTACAGTATTGGTAGTACCAAAAGCCATAGCTGCATTATTTGACGCAGTATTTAGATACCCTATGGTAGCTGAAACGATGCCTGTAGCATTATTGCTTTGGCCGAAGGCCATGCTAAAGTTGTTTGTGGAAGTATTGCCATATCCCAAGGCAGCAGCAGTATTGCCACTCACATAGTTAGACGCCCCTCCCGCTATACCATACTGAGAGAAAATCCGGTTGTTGGTACCAAAAGCAGCAGAAGCAGTGCCGTTAGCATTGTTATATTGACCGACAGCAAAGGCATTGACACCGCTGGCAGTATCGACACCGCCAAAGGCCGCGCTGGATCCACCGCTAGCCACAGTTTGATAGTTGGCCGCGAAAGCCTGATTGGCGGTAGCCTTAGATTGGTACCCGAGTGCATCGCTGAAAGAAGCACTGGCCGTGACCGAATAGCCGATAGCTGCACTCTGATGGCCGGAGGCAGTATTAAACAAACCCACAGCCAGGCTTTGATTGCCAGATGATGTACTATTAGACCCAAGAGCAATACTACAACCTCCTGTAGAGGTCAAGTTGGCGCCCATGGCTATATTACCTTGATTGAGACCATTAGATGTTGGAGCAAAATAGAAGTTGCCGCTTGAAGCTGCAAAGGTGATATTGCTAGCTCCCATGGTCACGGTCCTGTTGCCAGTCAGGGTACCGTCAGAGTTGTAAATATTTTTTGCTGAGATCGTAGCCGGGTCTACCCAGCTACCCACACCAGTGCCGCTACCCTGCAAAACATAACCGTTTGCAGCACCATTGGTCATCTGAAAGTTTGTGGTCTTTGTATTGCCTGCTACCTCCAGTGCGTTGGTAGGTACATTGGTACCTATACCTACCCCTGTGGCTGTGATGCTCATACCTAGTACATTGCCTGTGCCAGGTGCAGATGAGCCTCCGGCTGTGGTAGAATTATTCAAGTAAAAATCTATTGCATTGAGATTGCTGCCTACTGCACTGTTATGTCTCGTAGAGATGAAATGCCTATATCCGCCGCCGCCATACTGGATGGCAATATCAGCATTGCTTTGGCCACCTACCAGCACTGCACCGCTTCCTCTACCGGATAAAAGCTCAAAAGCGCTCACTTGTGACAATGGTGTATTTGTATTATTGCCCCGAATCAACGCATTGGCTCGCAGATCCATCAGAGAGGCTATACCGGAGAGGCTCATTACAGGCGTGCTCGTGGCTGTATTGTAAAAATCGAACTGAGCATTCCATTCGCCAAAGTAAGTATGGTCGCCACCGCTACCCAGAGAATATATGTAATGATTAAGATCTGTGCCTGCCAAGTAAAGCTTGTTAGCCGAAGTGCCATTATTATTGATCAGATACAGGCTACCATTGACATTGGCATCACCGTTTACATCCAGCTTATATGCTGGTGCAGAAGTGCCCACGCCCACATATGTACCATCATCATAGATGATACTGCAAGTGGCACTAGTACCATCTGACTTTAGCACCCTATTTGGAATAGCGCAGCCTACAGGACCCGTAGATCCTGTGGCCCCGGCTGGACCTTGAGCACCAGTAGCACCCGGAGCGCCAGTAGCGCCATCTACACCGTTTGTTCCATTCGCACCTGTAGCTCCGGCTGGACCGGTAGCGCCATTAGAACCGGCTGCACCAGCAGGACCTTGGGCACCGGTAGCGCCAGGAGTACCCTGGGGGCCAGTAACGCCATCTGTGCCATTTGTTCCATTTGCACCGGTAGGGCCGGCAGGACCAGTAGCACCAGCAGGGCCTTGAGCACCGGTCGCACCAGCTACACCCTGCGGGCCGGTAGCGCCATCTACACCGTTTGTTCCGTTCGCACCGGTAGGGCCGGCAGGACCAGTAGCTCCGTTAGTGCCTGCTGCACCGGTCGGGCCAGCTACACCAGCAGGACCCTGAGCACCGGTCGCACCAGCTATACCCTGAGGGCCGGTAGCGCCATCTGCACCATTTGTTCCATTCGTACCTGTAGGGCCGGCAGGACCAGTAGCTCCGTTAGTGCCTGCTGCACCGGTCGGGCCAGCTGCACCAGCAGGACCCTGAGCACCGGTCGCACCAGCTACACCCTGAGGGCCAGTAGCGCCATCTACACCATTAGTTCCATTCGTACCTGTAGGGCCGGCAGGACCAACTGCACCGGCAGGACCTTGGGCACCGGTCGCACCAGCTACACCCTGAGGACCGGTAGCGCCATCTGCACCGTTTGTTCCATTCGCACCTGTAGGGCCGGCAGGACCAGTAGCTCCATTAGTACCTGCTACGCCTGTAGGACCAGCTACACCTGCAGGGCCTTGAGCACCGGTCGCACCTGCTACACCCTGAGGGCCGGTAGCGCCATCTACACCATTTGTTCCATTCGTACCTGTAGGGCCGGTAGGACCAGTAGCTCCGTTAGTACCTGCTGCGCCCGTAGGACCAGCTGCACCAGCAGGACCCTGAGCACCGGTCGATCCAGCTACACCCTGAGGGCCGGTAGCGCCATCTGCACCGTTTGTTCCATTCGTACCTGTGGGGCCGGCAGGACCAGTAGCTCCGTTAGTGCCTGCTGCACCGGTCAGGCCAGCTACACCCTGCGGGCCGGTAGCGCCATCTACACCGTTTGTTCCGTTCGCACCGGTAGGGCCGGCAGGACCAGTAGCTCCGTTAGTGCCTGCTGCACCGGTCGGGCCAGCTACACCAGCAGGACCTTGAGCACCGGTCGCACCAGCTACACCAGCAGGACCTTGAGCACCTGTTGCACCAGCTACACCCTGAGGGCCGGTAGCGCCATCTGCACCGTTTGTTCCATTCGTACCTGTGGGGCCGGCAGGACCAGTAGCTCCGTTAGTGCCTGCTGCGCCCGTAGGGCCAGCTACACCCTGAGGGCCAGTAGCGCCATCTGCACCGTTTGTTCCATTCGCACCGGTAGGGCCGGCAGGACCAGTAGCTCCGTTAGTACCTGCTGCGCCCGTAGGACCAGCTGCACCAGCAGGACCCTGAGCACCGGTCGATCCAGCTACACCCTGAGGGCCGGTAGCGCCATCTGCGCCATTACTTCCGGTCGCACCGGTAGGACCGGTGGCACCTCCACCAGCACCAGTAGGTCCAGTTGGGCCAGCGATACCTTGAGGACCAGTTGCTCCATCATTACCATTTGCACCTGTCGGACCAGTTATACCTGCCACGCCTTGAGGACCGGTCGCACCAGCTATACCTTGAGGGCCAGTAGCGCCATCTGTGCCATTTGTTCCATTCGCACCGGTAGCGCCGGCAGGACCAGTAGTACCATTAGTGCCTGTTGCACCGGTAGGACCAGCTACACCCTGAGGACCGGTAGCGCCATCATTGCCATTTGCACCTGTCGGACCAGCTATACCCTGAGGACCTTGAGCACCAGTAGCCCCATCAGCTCCTGCAGGACCTTG
>APMI01008596.1_pt1 | contig 62558 bp, 54 predicted proteins | sample 667938 | NCBI WGS metagenome assembly APMI01 (sample SAMN01084076, study PRJNA167559) | wastewater metagenome | biome: Wastewater | place: Denmark: Ejby Moelle, Odense | collected 2011-11-28
CGCCAGCGCGGCGCGGGCCGCGCTGCACCTCGATCAGGCCGGTGCCGAGGCAGAAATTGCCCGGCTGCTGGCAACCGACCGGGCCGACCGCCCCGCAGCCGAACGGCGCCGGCTGGCCGCGCTATTTCTCGCGGCCGGGGATCCGGCTTCGGCCAGGGTGCAGTGGTTGCGTCTGGCCGAACCGGAGCGCGTCGCGGCGGACGGCCTGACCGACGCCTTGTTGGGAACGATAGCCGCGATCGGCAAGCGGCCGAATGAAAATCGCGAAGTGGCGGCCGTGGTGGCCGCGCGTCTTGGCCTGGAACGCGTCTGGCCCGTGGACGACCACACCGGTGATCGCGCGTCGGGGCCCAGCAACGCGGAGATGGACGCGGCGATCCAGCGGCTGTGGGATAACAACTGGTCACACGAACGCAGACCGTTGCTCGAACAGGTTCCGTCACGGCTCAAGAATGGGGCGGTGCTATCAGTCTATCGCGACGAGAACAGCCTGGCTGCAGCCCGATACGCCGTGGCGTCGGATTTTGCCGCCACCGCCGCTGACCCCGCCGAACAACGCTATGGCCGGCGCTATCTGGCCTATTGGGAAACGCGCAACCTCCGCATGGTTGCGAACATGCGCGAGGCCATGGGGCCAACGCCCGGGACGCGAGTGTTGGCCATCGTCGGCTCATCGCACAAGCCCTATTACGAACGCTATCTCGGGGTCCTCAGCGAAATCCGCTTGGTCAGTACCGACGAGGTTCTCGCGGACAAGCCGCGTTAGCGGCAGCGGCCCGCTGGGCGCGCTTACTGTCCGTTTGGGGAAGAAACGCTGGCTTGCGCTTTGCTCGGATCAGCAAAGTTGAGACAGCTATGTGCGCTCACCAGCCCGATCCCCACGCCGGACTGAGTTTCTCATCCGCAACAGGGCACGGCATCGCGCGGCTGCCCCAAAAGGCAGGATTGCAGCGCGTCCCTGCACGGATAGCAGCTTGCCATGACACGGCTTATCCTGATTCTGGGCGATCAGTTGACGCCTTCGCTCTCATCGTTGTGCGCCGCCGATCCGGCGAGCGATGTCGTGCTGATGGCCGAAGTGGCGGCGGAAACGACCTATGTCCGGCACCACAAGAAGAAGATTGCCCTGGTCCTGTCGGCGATGCGCCATTTCGCCGCGGAGCTTCGCACCCTTGGCTGGAACGTGGATTATGTCCGGCTCGACGATCCGGATAACACCGGCAGCCTGCGTGGAGAAGCCCATCGGGCCATGGCGCGGCATGGCGCCAGCAGCATCCTTGCGACCGAGCCGGGCGAATGGCGGTTGATGGAAGAGATGAGCGCCTGGGCCGAGCTGTTGCCCGATACGCGCTTTCTGGCCGATCGCCACGGATTCGCGCGCTGGGCCGAGGCGCGCAAGAGCCTGCGCATGGAGCATTTCTATCGCTTGATGCGGCGCAAGACGGGGCTGTTGATGGACGGCGAGCAGCCCGCCGGAGGGCAATGGAATTTCGATCACGACAACCGCGCTCCGCCGCCGGGCGCATTGGGGCTGCCCCAGCCCGCGCGCTTCGCTCCCGACGCGATCACGCGGGACGTACTCGATCTGATAGCGCGACGCTTTCCCGATCACTTCGGCGATCTTGAGCCGTTCTGGTTCGCCACGACCCGATCCGATGCAAGGGCCGCCTTTGACCATTTCCTGCGCCACGGCCTGCGCGATTTTGGCCGGTATCAGGATGCCATGCTGAGCGGCCACCGATTTCTGTGCCACGCCGTGGTCTCGATCTACCTCAATCTGGGGTTGCTCGATCCGCTGGAAATGTGCCGGGCGGTCGAGGAAGAATGGCGCGCTGGCCGCGTGCCGCTGAACAGCGCGGAAGGTTTCATCCGGCAGATCATCGGTTGGCGTGAATTCGTGCGCGGCATTTACTGGTGGCAAGGCCCCGATTACGCGAGAGTCAACGCGCTGGATGCGCGGCGCCCGTTGCCGTGGTTCTACTGGAGCGGCGAAACACCCATGGCCTGCCTGCGCGCCTGCATCGCCCAGACCCGCGAGGAGGCCTATGCCCACCACATTCAGCGGCTGATGGTGACAGGCACGTTTGCCTTGCTCGCCGGCGTCGATCCCCACGCGTTGCACGAATGGTATCTGGCGGTCTACGCCGACGCGTTCGAATGGGTTGAGCTACCCAACACCATCGGCATGAGCCAGTTTGCCGACGGCGGCTTGCTGGCCAGCAAACCCTATGCCGCGAGCGGTGCCTACATTCAGCGGATGAGCGACTATTGCGGCACCTGCGCCTACAACGTCAAGGCACGGGTGGGGCCACAGGCGTGCCCGTTCAACTTCCTGTATTGGCGCTTCATCGCCACCCATGCGGCCACATTACGGAGGAACGGCCGCATGGCGCAGATGGTGCGCGTATGGGACAAATTCCCGCCCGATCATCGGCGCGAATTGCTGAATCAGGCAGATGCCTTTCTGGCCGGTCCCGCGCTTGCGCCTGCCCCGTAAGCCAAACAAGCTGGCCGGTCAGGCGTGCTCGCACGCTCACCATGGTATGCGTGTGCCGTCCCAGGCAAAAAAGCCGCCGCTGTCCTCCGGCGTGAGGCGGTCGATCACATCAAGCAGATGCGCGGCGGCTGTTTCCGGCGAAAACAGCTGACCCGGCGCTACACCTGACTGGAATGGTCGGGAAAGGCCGGTGGCCACGGTGCCGGGATGCAACGCGACGATGACCGCCAGGGGATGCGTGCGCCGCATCTCGATGGCGAAATTGGCAATCAGCATGTTGAGCGCGGCTTTGCTGGCGCGATAACCATGCCATCCCCCCAGCCGGTTGTCGCCAATCGAACCCACGCGCGCGGAAAGAACCGCAAACACCGCACGCCGGTCCTTGGGCAGCCTGGGCAACCAGTGTTTGGCGATGAGCGCCGGACCGATCGTGTTGACCGCGAACATCCGGGCCATGGCTTCGGGCTGTATCGCCCGCAGCGTCTTTTCAGGCATGACCGCTCCGGATTGGTCGTGAAGCAGACCGCTTGCTACCAGCACCAGATCGGGCGGTGTCTCCAGGATCGAGCAGGCATTGATGATGCTGCTTTCATCGGTCAGGTCATACAGGAAAGGTATCCGTTGCGGTCGGGGCGGCAGGGGGCGGCGCGATCCCGCATGGATATGTGCGTAGCGGCCGCAAGCGGCCAAACGATCCACCAGAGCGCCGCCAACCCCGCCACCGGCGCCGAACACAACCGCGCAGGTCATCGCGCGATGCCTTCCAGAACAGGCCGCTCCCGCGCCCACAGGACCGCGCGGTTGCGATCGCGTTCGCCGCGCCAGACCATGCTGACCATGGCCGCAGTGGCCTTGTTCGCAGGCTGATTGCGCACAGGGTCCACCTTTTCAACAAGCACCATGTCAATCGTCCACGTCGTGGGAGCCAAATCATTCGTCTGATTGGCTCCTGCCATAGACACGAGAGCGCCTGAGACGGGCAATATGCACGACAGTGCAAAGTGGGCCTGTCTTCCCGCGCAAAGGCGCGTGCCCACCTCTCGCTCGACCCGCGCGCGGCCTGCGCTGGACGATCACGTCATCCGCGTAACGGGGCGTGAGGCCGGCGAAGCGTTGCGGTTGCGCGCATCGGCCACGGCCGCAGCGCCTTGCGCGCTCATGCCGCCGCCTCTTCCGCCACGAAGTAATCGCGGCGCAGCGTGCGCGCGGCCAGCAGGAACATCGCCCCGGCGATGAAGAACACACACACCGCCGACATCAGCGCCGACCGCACGCCAGTCGCCGCCGCCGCAGCGCAGGCGTGCTGGAGGGCGTCCACGGCCTGCGCCCCCGCCTTCATCGCATGGCACTGCGTCAGATAATCCCCACCCTGGAAAGCGGAGGAGGCGAAGCGATCGCTCATCCAGCCGACGAAGGTCGGTCCACCGCCATAGCCGACAAGCGTGTAGAACATGCCGAACACAGCCGCCCCGGTCGCCCGCATCCGCGGCTCCAGCAGATTCTGGATCATGCCGATGGTGGGGCCGTAGTACAGCAGCAGGAAGCAGCCCGAAATCACCAGCAACACGGTGCCAAGCAGGGGCGATGCGGCGCTGAACGCGATCCAGTAAAAGAACGGCGCAATGAACAGGCCGATCGCAGCGCCCCACGCCGGCCAGCGCCCATCGCCCCGCCGTGCGAGCCAATCGGTGCCGAACGACCCGATAAGCAGGCCGCTGCCCAGTGCCAGCGCCGAGATCGTGCCATAGAGCGCGCCCGCAGACCGCGCCGGCAGATCGTAAACCCGGCTGAGATAGACGGCGAGGAATTGCGAGATCGAACTCATGCCGAAGCCGGCGAGCGCCCCGCCCGCGATGACGAACATCAACGCTGGCTTGCTCGCCACCACTTTCAGGAACGCCCGGAAATCGGGCGCCGGCGTCTTCACCGGCGGCATGTTGTCCGCCAGCCCCCGGCGCGGTTCGCGCACCAGCAGGATGAACAGCAGGCCGATCACCACGCCCGGCAGTCCCATCACGATGAAGGCCGCGCGCCATCCCCACATGCCCGTCACGGCACCGCCGACAGAGGCGCCGATAAAGCTGCCGATCGGCGATCCCAGCAGGATCAGGCCCATCACCGAAGCCCGGCGTTCGCGCGGGAAAAGGTCGCCCACCAGCGACGACGTGGCCGGTTGCGATCCGGCCTCGCCCATGCCCACGCCCACACGGCACAGCATCATCTGCGCGAAATTGCCCACGGCCGAACAGGCCATCGTCATGGTCGACCAGAACAGGATCGCGGCGGTGATGATGCGCACGCGCGACATGCGTTCGGCCAGCCGGCCGATCGGCACGCCCAGCACCGCGTAAAGCAGCGCGAACGCCAGCCCCTGAAGAATGCCGAGCTGGAAATCGGTCAATTGCAGATCGACCTTGATCTGCTGCGCGGTGACGGCAAACACCGACCGATCGGCGAAATTGAACGTCGCGACCAGGAAGCTCATGGTGATGAAAGTGCGACGATAGCCCGTCGACAACATCCGTTCGTCATCACCTGTCCGCATTGCTCTCCTCCGGGCGGCGCTTTACCGCTTTCGCTTGTTCCGCACCCGTACCGTCTGCCGGCACGCCGTTTGTGCCCCCGTGTGTGGCGGATGGTTGGTGATTTATCAATACGATTTGCAAAAAAGTCAGACCGGCTCGTTCAGCCTCACCAGATCCGCCAGCGTGGCAGTGACGGGCACCTCCACCCCCAGACGTTCCGCTTCGCGCGCAACGGCACCGTTGATCGCCTCGATCTCGGTCCGGCGGCCCGCCAGCCGGTCCTGCAGCATGGATGCCTTGTGCTGGCGATGATGCTTCAGCGCGAAATCGATCTTGCCCTCGATCCGCGCGATATCGATCGACAGGCCCTTTGCCGCCGCCGTCGCCGCCACTTCCCGCGCGATGGCAAAGGCCACCCGTCGGCCGGCCGGGGTATCCATGCCGCCCACGGTCAGCCCCGTGACGGTCGCGATCGAATTGAGCGCCGCATTGAACGCAACCTTTTCCCAGACGCCGCCTTCGATCGCGGCATCGTGGTGGGCATCGATGCCCGCGCCACGCAGCAGGGCCACGGCCGCTTTCGCGCCGTCATCGCCCTGGGGCCGGTAACTGCCCAGCCGGACGGTGCCGTGGCCGTGCGAGGAGACGCAGGTGGGCGCTTCCAGATCGGCGGGCATATCGGTCACGCCCATCAGCACCTGTTCCGCCGGAAAGACTTCTGCGATCGCCTCGGCATTGCCGATGCCGTTTTGCAACGTCAGCGCGAAGGCAGACGCCTGCACCAAGTGCGCAACCGACGCGATGGCAGAGGTGCTGTGCATGGACTTGGTGAACAGCAGCACCAGATCGACCGGCCCCGCCACATCCGCTGCCAGCTTCGCCTTTATGGGGATTCGCCGCTCGCCGTCATCGTCGGCCAGCGTGATGCCATCGCGGGCCAGCGATTCCAGACGCGCGCGGTCCACGTCGACAAGCGTTACGGAAACACCCGATTCCGCCAGCTTGGCCGCGAACAGGCAGCCCATCGCGCCGGCGCCGACGATCACCACTTCGCGCATCCGCATTCTCCCGCATCATTCGCCCGCGCGCCCGGGGGGCGGGCTGCGGCAATCGCAGCCAGCTAACCAGTGGCTCCCGATCTCGCAAGCGGCGTCGCCCCGCCCTTCACCGCGCCCTGCGCCAGCGGCAACAGTTCGAACAAGCGCCGCGCAGCCGGAACCACGCTGCCCCGCCGACGCGTGTAGACATAGAAACGGCGCTCGATTTCCAGGGCCTTCACCCGGATCGGCAAGATGGCGCCCCGCTGCAATTCAGCATGGAGCAAAGGCATCGGCAACCAGCCCAGCAGGGAACTGGCGGCAACGGTCGCCAGCATGGTGCCGATCGAACCGGTTTCGACCGCCACGTCGGGCAACGCTTCGCCCTGCGCGGTGACGAGGCGGTGAAACAGCATGCGCGGCGTGCTGCCGATCTCCGGCATGGTCCAACGCTGCCCCAGCGCCGCGCTCAATGGCACCTCCTTCGCCCCGGCCAGCGAATGCCCCGCCGCTGCGAAGGCGGTGTAGCTATCGGTGTAGGCCAGTTCCGCCATCGGCCAGATGTCGGGATGCGGCTCCAGTTCCGGGGCAATCGCCACGTCGATCTCCCGTCCAGCCAGCGCCTGGACCAGCCGGTCTTCGGGCGCGTCCAGCAAGTCGATGTGCAGGCCCGGCGCCATGTCCAGCAGGGCCGCGATCATGCCGGGCAGCATGGTGCGCGCAACGGCCGCCACCGCGCCCACACGCAGCCGTCCGCGCCCCAGGCCACGCAGGGCGTCGAGCGCGTCGGTTGCCTGTTCCATCTCGAACAGCAGCAGGCGGGCGTGCGGAATCAGCGTTTCCCCGGCCGCGGTCGGCGCCATCCCCTTGCTGTGCCGATCGAACAGCGGCTGGCCGAAGCGCCGTTCCATCTCGCCAATCAGGCGGCTGAGCGCCGGCTGCGTCATGAAAGCCGCTTCGGCCGCCCGTCCCAGGCTGCCCCGGTCGACCACGGCGAGGAATGCCCGCAATTCTCGCTGATCAAAAGCCATGCATAATCTTTATGACTTTTGCAAAATTCCGCAATGGCGGCGGTTGCCTTGTCGGCCGATAAGACGGGCGAAGAACGGGGAACAGCAAGATCATGCACACGGTTCGCGATGCAACGCTTTCGCTGCTACGCACGCTGGGCATGACCACGGTGTTCGGCAATCCGGGGTCGACCGAGCTGCCGATGTTCCGGAATTTTCCTGAGGACTTCCGCTATATCCTGGGGCTGCAGGAATCGATCGTGATGGGCATGGCCGATGGCTTTGCCCAGGCGACCGGCAATGCCGCGCTGGTCAACCTGCACTCGGCGGCCGGCGTGGGCCATTCGCTCGGCAACCTGTTCACAGCGTTCAAGAACCAGACCCCGCTGGTGGTGACGGCAGGGCAGCAGGCACGATCGATCCTGCCGTTCGAACCGTTCCTCTTCGCCGAACGCCCCACCGAATTTCCGCGCCCTTACGTGAAATGGGCGGTCGAGCCCGCGCGCGCGCAGGATGTGCCGGCCGCGATCGCGCGCGCCTATTACGTCGCGATGGAGCCGCCCTGCGGCCCCACGTTCGTTTCGGTGCCGGTGGATGACTGGGACCAGCCCTGCGATCCGATCGCGCCGCGCCGCGTGGTCGCTCGCAATCCCGGCGACCCGCTGCTGCTGGACGAGATCGCCGGCGTGCTGGCGCGGGCAAACGCCCCGGCCTTCGTGCTGGGTGCCGGCATCGCGCGCGATGGCGCGTGGCAGGAAGCGATCGCGCTGGCGGAACGCCATTCGGCCAAGGTCTGGGCCGCGCCGTTCGCCGCGCGCGAGGTCTTTCCCGAGCGGCATCCCCTGTTCGCGGGCTTTCTCAACCCGGCCCGGGAAGCAATCGTCCACGACCTTTCGGGTCACGATCTGATCCTGGTCGTGGGCGGCCCCTTGTCGCTTTACCACACCGAGGGGTTCGGACCGCACCTGCCGGAAGGCGCGCAACTCTACCACATCGTCGATTCCATCGCGGTGGCTAGCTGGGCGCCCGATGGCGCGGCCGTGATCGCCGATGCCAAAAGCGCATTGGCGCGGCTGCTGGGAGGCCCGGCGCCGAAGGCACGCACGCGGCCGGCCGGCCGCGAAATTCCCGCGCCGCTCGCGGCCTCCGGGCTGACCGACGCTTACCTGCTCCAGCAGATCGCCCGCCTGCGGCCGGCCGGGTCCGTGATCGTGGAGGAAGCGCCATCCAGCCGCGGTGCGATGCACGATCATTTGCCTATCCTGGATGCGGGCGGCTTCTTCACCTGCGCCAGCGGGGGGCTTGGCCACGGATTGCCCGCCTCGGTCGGTGTCGCGCTCGGGCGGCCCGATGCCAAGGTGATCGCCATTCTGGGCGATGGATCGAGCATGTACGCCATTCAGGGCCTCTGGTCGGCCGCGCAGCTGGGCCTGCCCGTCAGCTTCGTGATCGTGAACAACCGGCGTTATGAAGCGCTGGTCAACTTCGGCCGCCACTTCGGCTTGCAGCAGACTCTGGGGACCAATCTCGACAATATAGATTTCTGCGCGCTGGCCCGGGGCCAAGGCCTTTCGGCGGTGCGCGTCGATACGGTAGAAGCTCTGGACAGCGCGCTGACCGCTTCCTTCGCGGCGCAGGGGCCGACGCTGGTAGAAGTGCTGGTCGATTGACGCGCACTGCCACGAACGGGGCTCCATGAACGGGGCTCCATGAACGGGACAAGGACAATGTTCACCGGACGCCTCTCGGACCTGATCGACGACCGCCCCGATGAAGGCATCTTCCGCGTCAGCCGCGCGATCTTCGACGATCCCGGCGTCTTCGAGCTGGAAATGCGCCACATCTTCGAAAGCGGATGGGTGTTCCTTGGCATCGCCGATCAGGCGCGCGATCCGCATGACTTCTTCACTACCGATATCGGCCGCGTGCCGGTGCTGGTCAGCCGCGATGGCGAGGGCGCCCTGGCGGCCTTCGTCAACTCCTGCCCGCACCGTGGTTCGCGCGTGGCGCAGACACTGGCCGGCAATGCGCGCCTGCACGTGTGCCCTTATCACAGCTGGAGCTTCGACAGCGCGGGCCGCAACAAGAACGTGAAATTGAAGCGCGCCGGCTGCTATGCCGAGAGCTTCGACGCGCAGAGCCACGACTTGCCCGCCCTGCCCGCCTTCGGCGAATATCGCGGCTTCCTGTTCGGCAGCCTCGATGCAAACGTGCCGCCGCTGGAAACACATCTGGGCGAAGCGGCCAAGCTGCTGGATCTTGTCGCCGATCAAGGCCCGGATGGCTTCGAACTGGTGCCCGGTGCCGTCACCTTCACGTTCCAGGCCAATTGGAAGCTGCAGCTCGAAAACTGCTCCGACGCCTATCACTTCACCTCGACGCACCCTTCCTACATCCGCATCCTCGAACAGCGGCAAACCGCCAACACCGGCTTCGCCGTGAAGTCGGTATGGGAAAGCAGCGACTATTGGCGCGAGGACGCGCAAGGCGTGGCCGGCGGCAGCTTCAGCTTTCCCCACGGCCACGTGTTGAACTGGGGCATTTTCGGCGTGACCGAGGCGCTGCCGCTGTTCGAGCAGGCCGAAGCGCTGGCCGAACGGCACGGCGCCGCCAAGCGCGACTGGATGTTCAACATGCGCAACCTGTCGATCTTTCCCAATCTGCAGATCGCCGAAAACGCGTCGAGCCAGTTGCGCGTCATCCGCCCGCTGGCAACGGACCTGACCGAAATGCGCACCTGGTGCATCGCTCCCAAGGGTGAAAGCGCGCAAGCGCGGCGCCAGCGGATCCGGCAGTACGAGGATTTCTTCAACCCCAGCGGCATGGCCACCCCCGATGATACGGTCAGCTACGAGAACTGCCAGCGTGGCTTCGCCAGCCGCGTAGATCCCTGGCTGCAAGGCTATTCGCGCGGCACGACAGCCAGCAAGCCCGGCGGCAACCCGTTCTCCGACCTGATCGGCATGGAGCCCGCCCGCAACGTGCTGGCCGATGCGCAGCTTGGCGATGAAACACTGTTCCAGAGCTACTATCGCGAATGGGCGCGCCGCATGGCGGGAGTGATCGGACAATGACGCTGTCCCTGCAAGACGCGGAAGCCATCCTCTATCACGAAGCGGAATGCCTTGATGAAAGCCGCTGGGACGATTGGCTGGACCTCTATGCCGAAGATGCCTGCTTCTGGATACCGGCATGGAAGAACGAGACCGAAACGACCACCGATCCCGATACGGAGCTCTCGCTGATCTATTACAAGGGGCGCAACAACCTGGCCGATCGCGTGTGGCGGGTGCGCTCCGGGCAATCGGTGGCCTCCACTCCGCGCATCCGCGCCGTCCACTTGATAACCAACGTCAGGCTGGTGAGGGCCGACGAAGCGAGCGCGCAAGTCGCGGCGAATTTCGCGGTCAATCTGTTCGACAAGCGATCAGGCCGGACGCATACCTTTTTCGGGCACTACCGGCACGCGTTGCGGCGCGAAGGGGATCGCTGGCTGATCGCTGGCAAGACGATCGTGCTGCTCAACGATACCATCCCCACCGTGCTGGACTTCTACTGCATCTGATGGAGGATGTTTGACCCCGTCCCTGGAAATGCCTCCAGCGGGAATGAGAGGAATCTGGCAAAATCGAAGCTGCGCGCAGCTGGAGGTTTTGCATGAAGAAGTCGAAGTTCACAGCGGAGCAGATCGCGTTTGCGCTGCGCCAGGCAGAAGTGGGAACGCCGGTCGCCGAGATCTGTCGGAAGATGGGCGTTTCCGAGGCGACGTATTACCGCTGGAAGCAGTTGTATGGCGGTCTGGGGCCATCGGAACCGCGCAAGATGCGTCAGCTTGAGGAAGAGAACCAGAAGCTGAAGCGCCCTTGCGTGGCCCACTCCCATCCGCTGGCGGCTCTGGACCGGCCTGCCTTGCCAGCCGATCTGGAACCGCATGTGCAGCTTGTGCTGTCGGACCCGCTCGAAACACAAGGTGCCAATTACGGGCTGGCCAGCGCTCGCCTGTGGCGCTTTATCGACCTCGGGCGGCGGCTGGATTTTCTGCTCGCGGGGCTCGGCTGGTGCCGCATGCCCGACCATGTGGTCGCTGCGCCGATTGCCCGGGGACAGGTCGTGCGTTTCCAGATCGAGGACGACCCTACCCCGCGCGAGGGGCTCACGATTTATGCCGCGCATCGGCGCGATCGCGGGCTCGGTCCGGGCGGGCGGCGTCTGTGCGACGAATTGCGCCAGCGCTTGATGTGAAAGGGCAGAGCCATGATCCACTTGGCAGGTTGTGCGAGCAGCCATGCATCAGCGGGTAGATGGACCTCAGCCCTTCGGCATGGACACGATCGTCATTGTGCCCGGCGCCTTCACCCTTCACCACCGGTACTGCGCATTTCATGCATGCCAACCAGCTATCCTGCCGTGCAGGCACTGCATGGGCAGTTGACGGCCTCAACGCCAGCGCATCAATGGCTCTTTATGCGCAGTCACTGGTCTTTGATCCCGTTTCGCACGCGGCCTGTGGCCGCTGAAAGTCGAATGAAGCTCGGAGGAACGGCAGGTTTTGGGAGAAGCTGTTGTTGAAGAGCCAGTAAGGGAACGACAAGGCTTGGTCGGGTTCGTCCAGTCCGCCGCGGTGGGAATTACCGCCTTCAAAGGGGACGTTGCACGGCCTGGGGGCCGGCCACCAAACCGCTCCTTCGTTCATCTTCTGGGGAGAGGCGGCAAGCGGCGGCTTACAACGACGCGGCAAGCATCGCCGCTCGGCGCCAATGGCGGGGCTGCGGACGCTCCGCTGCCTAATCCGGCAAATTCTGCCCCAGCAAAACCACCTCGCTGCCATCTGCGACCAATGCGTTGCCGTCAAAAGTTTTCAGCCCGAAAATGGGATCGCCTTGTGGGTCATGAATATGTGCCTCGGCTTGAACGAGAATGCTTGGCAGATCGCCGTCTTCGCCGCGCCACAAAGCGTATTGCGGGATCAAAACGTCAAGAGCGCTAGGCTGAGCCCCTTCCGACGATTGCTGGCAGAAAACCGCGTTACCTTGGTCAACGTCATCCATTTTCGCGGATCGCCCTGCCAGAAAGCCTTGGGTTGGGAGCGATGGCCAATTCATGAGGCTATGAATTGCGCAAAAAACGAATGGCCGCAATGTTATCGTGTCCGCCAAGCCAGGTTTTTGCGCGGGAATGGCGATAGCCGCCGCCAGCGTGCCGGCGTCACGCTCCGCCTCTAAAGTAGACGTTCAGTGCCTCCGGAGGCTCAACCCAAACTTGTCGTTCATTCATAAAATGCTCAGGGCAGATGGCGCGCCATGCGTGTCTTGAGCAGTTCGACGAGTTCAGGTTGCATGAAGGCATAATCGTCCGGGATATCCAGACAGATAATCCGTTGCCCGCGCAGGGCCTTGCGGAATCGCCGTTGCAGTTTGGCGCGATGCTGCTTTTCCATCACCACGATGATGTCGGCCCATGACACGAGTTCAGCGGTCAGTTGGTTTTCAGCATCGTGGTTGGTGCCCGCAGAAGAGACCTCCAATCCCGGATAAAGAGCGAAAACTTGCTCGGCTGTAGGGCTGCGCAGGCGATTCTGGCTGCAAATGAAGAGTATGGCTTTCAAGCAACGCCTCTGGCGAAAATCTGCGGACGTTTTTGAGCGCCTTGCCGAAAAGGTCAATCTGAACTACCAGCCTGTTCAGCCAAATCCGGCCTGTTCTTAAACCGAGGAAAGGAGAAGACCATGCGCGCAGCATTCGCACGCCACAAATGCCGCTTCTTATTTCCCTGTGTTCAGGAACAGATTGCATGGGCAATTCTCTCACGGGCGACGCGTCTCGCCTGATTGCTTTCCGCGGCCTTCGCGCCGCTGATTTTCCCAAATTTTTTGCCGTCGTCGCTCCTCTCTTTGGGGAGGTGAATCATGCGCGATGACATGTTCAAGGTGATTGTCGAACGCCCTCGCTGGGGCGCACGGCACGCTGCCTCGCCCAAACTGAAAAGGATGCCTCACGCCGACACGAAGCATATCGGGCTCAAGCGCCATGTTCGCATCGGTGCGCCCTACACCAAGATGCTCAACGAAAACCTTGCCCCGCTGCTGCGCTACTTGCGCCGCCAGCGCGGGCGCCGCTGGGACGCCGTCTTCAGCGAGATTTGCGCCAGCCTCGACACAGGCAGCACCGTCAAAATGCACGTGCGCCAGCATATTGAGGACTTCGTTCTGACGCGTATCTCGATCGGGCGTGGCGGCGAGTGGATGTTCGAGGGGCAGGTTCTTGGCCACAATGGCCAGTGGTTCCGCCGACGGGAGCTGTTTGTTGATCCACGAGACGGCATCCTCAAGGATATGAAGCAACTTGAGGCATGGCTGGCCGCGGGACAGATCCACGGCAAGGGAGGCCTGCGATGAGCGACATAACTCTGATCGCCGCCGATCCCTCGCGTTTCGACCCTCTAGCGCTGGACCAACTCGACGCCTGCGCGCGCTATGGCGGCATGGCGCGCGTCGTCGGACTACCCGATCTCCATGCCGGCAATGGCATCGCGGTGGGCGCGGCTTTTTGGTCTCCTACCCACATCTGGCCCCATTTGGTGGGCAGCGACATAGGCTGTGGCATGGCGCTGTGGGAGACGGACTTGCCTTTGCGCAAGTTTCGGCTCGGCGCGGTAGAGCGCAAGTTGCACGGACTGGATGGGCCTTGGGCGGGCGATGGCGCCGCGGCTCTGGTCGAGGCCGGATTGCCGCCCAGTTTGGTCAGTCCTGCGCTGGGTACCATCGGCGGGGGCAACCACTTCTTCGAATTCCAGCGCATTGAGGCGGTAGCAAATGAGGAGCGCTTTGCTGCATTGGGCTTGGCGCAGGATCGGGTGTGGATGATGGTCCACAGCGGATCGCGTGGGCTGGGGCAGGCTGTCTTGCAGGCGCATCGCCAGCCTGACATCAGCCAAGGCATCCCGGCCAATAGCTCGCAAGCCCAAGCCTATCTGTCCGACCACGATGCGGCCTTGGGCTGGGCCATCCTCAACCGCCAGATCATCGCTGTGCGCTTTTGCGATAGCCTTGGCCTTGAAGGGCGCTGTGTGCTGGACATCTGCCACAACAGCGTCACCCCGCATCAAGGCGGGTGGCTGCATCGCAAGGGGGCCGCCCCCGCTGACAAGGGGCTGGTGACCATCCCCGGCTCGCGCGGGGATTTCAGCTATCTGGCCGAGCCCATTGTCGATGGCGCGGATCATGCCCTCCATTCGCTGGCCCACGGCGCGGGGCGTAAGTGGAGTCGCAAGGATGCCCACGCCCGCTTGTCCCGCCGCTTCAAGGTGGCCGATATGCAGCGTACGAGCCTTGGCAGCCATGTGATCTGCGAAGACCGCCGCCTGATTTTCGAGGAAGCGCCCGATGCGTACAAGGACATTGGCATGGTCATCACGGATCTGGAACAGGCAGGGCTGATCCGCGTCATTGCCAAGCTGCGCCCCCTTCTCAGCTACAAGACGAGGGCAGCATGAGCGAGGTGATCCTGCACATCACGGCGGGCAAAGGTCCGCAGGAATGCCGCTGGGTGGTGGCACAATTGGCACGTGCTTTTGCGCGTGAGGCAAAGGGCATCGGGCTGGAATGCGAGTTGCTCGATGGGGCGGAAGATTTGTCGCCCTCGATCCTGCTGCGCATCGTGGGCGATGGGGCCTCACCCTTTGCCGCCCAACGCATTGGCACCAACCTGTGGATCGGCAACAGCCCCTTTCGCCCGACACACAAGCGGCGCAACTGGTTCGTCGGCGTGGCTCTGGCGCCGGAGCCCGAAACCATCAGCGACCTGCGAGAGGACGATATCGAATATCAGGCAATGCGCGCCAGCGGGCCCGGCGGCCAGCATGTCAACAAGACCGACAGCGCCGTGCGGGCCACCCATCGTCCAACGGGTCTTGTCGCCACAGCGCAGGAACAGCGATCCCAGCACGCGAACCGCAAGCTGGCGCGGCTGAAACTGGCGATCATGCTGGACGAGCGGCGCGGACAGGCCAAGGATGATGCGCGCCGATCCCAGTGGCAGGTCCATCAAGAGCTTGAACGCGGCAATGCGGTCAGGGCGTACACCGGAAGCAAATTTGCGCTGAAGGCATGATCAGTCACCCGATGGAGAGCAGATGCTCGCCATCGCCCTGCCTTGTCAGTTCGATCCGCCGCCCCGTGAAGCGCCTGGCGATGTCGATAGCCGTGCGCGTATGCTGGCTGGGTTTCACGGTCGTGAAAGCGCCACCACTTGCCAGCACGAAAGGCAGGACCAATTGGTCAGCGAGATACGGTCCTGCAAATGCCGAGGTCGCGATGTAGCCTGCCATGCGCGCAGCGGCAGTCTTCGCCAGGCTTTCCGCAGGGACGCCAAGCTGGCCGAAACCGCTCACGACTTCGGTGACGTTGGCGTAACGCGCCTCCAACATCAGGATCACGCCCGGCCCCTGTTCAGCCGGGAGTTCGCGCACCACAAAGGCGTCGTCGGACCAAGCGGCCAGGTCGCGCCTGGCGCGCGCCAACATGCGTTCGGCGATCTCGGACGGCAGACCTGTGTAAACCGCGTGTCCGGCAACACCCAGTTGCTCGCCGCGCGTGGTGCAATCTATGGGGACCAATGGCGCCGGGACTATGTCGACCTCGATCCGTCCACCGCCGCGCGGATAGAAGCCGTGCCGGACGAGCCGTGCGGAAACGGTCGGTCCCATGCGGTTGATGACCGGGAGAAAAGTCCGCTCGATGAAGTCGAACGGTGGCGCCAACATGTTGTGTGTGCCACCTTCGAGAACGAGGCGCGATGGACTGTCGGCAAGGATGAGCGGCATCAGTACGGTTTGGAGTACAAGGCCGGTCGATCCTGCGGTGCCAACGGCAAAGAGATACTCGCCGGGGACCGCTCGGCCGGGGCGGAATTCCAGCTCGGACCCGCCGACAGCAAGGCCGGTGCATTCCGAACCTGAAATCACGCATGCGGCTTCCACTGCGGTCACATGCTGCCGCATGAGGCCGGGCTTCGAGCGCTTTGCGCGGATGTTGCTGATACGGAACGGCTCGCCGGTTAGGAGCGACAGCGCGCATGAATTGCGCACCATCTGCCCGCCGCCTTCGCCTTCCGATCCGTCGATTGTGATCATGGTACTTTCATTCGATGGGGCAGGTCGCCCGCGTGAAGGGGGATTACCCCTTCACGCAGACCACCTGCTTCAGCGTATGAACAATCTCCACCAGATCGGCCTGTGCGGCCATCACGGCTTCGATCGGCTTGTAGGCCTTGGGCGTTTCATCGATGACGCCCACGTCCTTGCGGCATTCGACACCTTCGGTATCGCGGACATGTTCATCGAGCGTAACGAGGCGCTTGGCCTCGTTGCGGCTCATGACGCGTCCGGCCCCGTGAGAGCAGCTGTCGAAGCTCTCCGGGTTACCCAGCCCGCGCACGATGAACGACTTTGCGCCCATCGAGCCCGGGATGATGCCCAGCGTTCCCTTGGCCGCGCGCACCGCTCCCTTGCGGGTGATGAGCACGTTCTCGCCGAAGTGGTTCTCGCGTGTCACATAGTTGTGATGGCAGTTCACCGCTTCCAGCTCGGCCTCGAAGGGCTTGGCGATCTGGCCCCGAAGCGCGGCGATGACGTTGGCCATCATCATGCGCCGGTTCAAGGCCGCAAAGTCCTGCGCCCAGCCGACCGCCTCGACATAGTCGTCGAAGTGATCGGTCCCTTCCGGGAAGTAGGCAAGGTCCTCATCGGGCAGGTTGATATGCCACTTGCGCATGTCCTGCTTGGCCAGTTCGATGAAGAACGAGCCGATGGCATTACCCACGCCGCGCGAACCCGAATGCAGCATTACCCAGACGCGCGCCTCCTGATCGAGACACAGCTCGATGAAGTGGTTTCCCGTGCCGAGCGTGCCGAGGTGCACCAGGTTGTTGGTGTTCTTCAGCCGCGGGAACTTGTCGCAGATCCGCTCGAACCGAGCGACAAGCGTGGCCCAGGCCTCGACAATCGCCGGGGGCGGCGAACCCCAGGAACCCTTGTCGCGCTTGCCGCGCCCGACATCGCGCCCGTGTGGCACGGCCTGCTCGATCGCCGAGCGAATAGCCTCCAGGTTGTCCGGAAGGTCATGCGCCATCAGCGAGGTGCGGGCGGCCATCATGCCGCAGCCGATGTCCACGCCAACGGCCGCCGGGATGACCGCGCCCTTGGTGGGGATTACCGATCCCACGGTGGCGCCGATCCCCACATGCACGTCCGGCATGGCTGCGACATGCTTGAAGATGAACGGCATCTTCGCCGCGCGCGAAAGCTGGTCGCGCGCCTTGTCGTCCACGGGTACGCCGCGCGTCCACATCTTGATCGGCACGCCGCCCTGCACGGCCTGAAACTCGAACGTCGTATCGGCCATGAACGGCCTCCTTTGCTTGCATCATGGTGCCGGCGACGAAGTTTGGCGAGACATTACCCGGCTCTCAGCCGGGTGGAGGAGTCGAACCTCCTAGCCCGATGTAGTCCCGCCGGCATTCGCCAGCATTGAAAGTGTTCACGGCGACGAGGTGTGGGAAAGACATGCCCCCGAAGGGGCGCCGCTCTAACCGCTGAGCTACAGGCCCGCACATGGTGGACCCGGCGGGATTCGAACCCGCGACCGGCATCGTCACAAGATGTAGTCCTTACCCGGCATTCGCCGTGAATCGGGGTTGCCGTGGCGACAAGGGATGGCGAGACGCGGTCCTTAAGCTACGTGTCGGCGGCGGGATTCGAACCCGCATCTCCCGTCACCCCTTCTCCCGCAAGAGATATGGCAGATCGGGGCGCTTTACTCGTCGGACCTTCGGTTGGGGACATGTAGTCCCACCGGCATTCGCCACGGCAATTCGGTGAAATTCATCAAAGGGTCACGGCGACCAGGTTTGGAAAGACATTCGTGCTCTACCAACTGAGCTACCGCCCCGAGGGACAGGCGGGGATCGAACCCGCGACACCGACATTATCAATGTAGTCCTTCCGGCATTCGCCGTGACCCTTTTCTATCATACCTCCGTATTCTGAACGATCTCGACCCAGTCACGCGACTGCCCGGAGGCAAAGCGCGCCATTGCGTCGAACACCGCGTCGGTGAAGCCACCGACATTCATGATGTCTGCGCGATCCCCCTTGGAATCCGGGGCCTGCGTGGAGCCATAGGGCTGGATGTCGATGCAGATCAGCTTCGCGCCCGGGTTGCGGGCCTTCAGCTTGTTCCACTCGTTCATCGTCGCCGTGGCGCCGCGCCGCGAGGGATCGACCCAGGACTCGTTGTCCGAGACGATCACCACGACATCCACCCGCGCCCGCTCCGTGTTGAGGAGCGCCAGCGGAGCCGAGACATTGGTCCCGCCGCCACCGACCCCGGCCAGCTTCGCTGCATTCACCGCAACGCGGGCATGGGGATCGAGCTTCAGCCTGACCACGTTCTGCTCGAACGGGATCACCCGGGCATCGCGGTTCTGGCGCAGCACGGCGGCGGCAACCAGCGCGGCGATGTCGATGCAGCGCACCTTCGAGCTGGCACCCTTGCGGTAGCCCGTCGCCGGCGAACCCATCGAGCCCGAGACGTCGGGGCAGACCACGACCTGGTCTTCCAGCTTCGGCACACCGGCCAGCGATGCTTCGAGCGCGCTTTCGAGCGCCGCCTGTACCGCCAGTGGTACACCGTCACCCACCTGACCCAGTGCCACCATCAACTGATAGGGCATCGGGCGAACGCGGGTGATCGCTGCGGGATCGGCGAGCCGAGCCGCGACCGCTTCGGTGACCCCGTCTACCGCGAACGCGCCATTACGCGCCAGCGTGTTGAGGTTCATCCGCAGCGCCTGCCAGCCCATGCGGCCAAGACCGTCACGGGTAGCAAGGACGCCCCACTGCTCAGACGAGAGCGGGAAAGCGGTCAGCCATTCGAACGGCACCGGGGGCAGCTCGCCTTGCGGCGTCCGCTTCCAGGCTTCGAACGCCGCGATCTCGACGGGCAACGCTGCCACATCGTATGGCTTGCCAATCAGCCAGCCATAGAACGCACGCCGCTCAGCATTGGCTGGAGCCGGGTGGACCATCTTCACGATGTCCGCCAGGCTCGGATCGTTGCCGGTAGCCGCCTGCATCAGCTGCGCCATCGACGCCTGCTCCAGCCATTCGCGGACCAGCCGCTTCGGCCGCGAGCCAAGCGAGGCACGGCCAACCTGACCCGAGCGCATGATCTGCACGAAGGTGCGCAGCATGCGGCCGTTGTCGATCACGCGCCGGAACACGCGCACCGACAGGTCGGGATCGGCCACCGTCAGATAGGCCGCCAGCAGAGCCGGCATATCCTTCATGGCGCCCGACTGGCGCGCATAGACCGCGCACTTGGCGACCCATTCCGGATCGACATCCTTGGCCGCCAGCACGACATCGGCGAGCTGGGTCTCCGCGCTCGAGTAGAAGCCATCGGCGAGCGTGCCGGTTGCGGCAAGCTGGGCCAGCCTGGCTTCGGGGCCATAGGCATAGGCGGCCCCACCCGCCTGGTTGACCGTGTCGGCGCGCGGCAGGAACCGCGACAATGCCGAAGCGAAAAGATTCCTGTTGGCCATAGTCCAACTCCAAAGCTTTCGGACCTGCGAGGCGGCCGGCCCATTCCGGCCGCCTCATGGTTCCGCTGGTGCCGGGCTGTTCGACCGACCCGACGCCAATATCGTTGCAGAGCGCGTGCCAGTTGCGCTCGACAGCGCTAGGAATTTTTATAATAGATTGTAATTAGGCCATTTTATCTCCGATTTGAGATACTGAACCCTCGACATTGCTTTGCAGCATTTCCCAATATTGTATCCCTGAATATAAGATTATATATCCTGAGCGCATGAAGCCCACTACGGTCATCAGCTTTCTCGGCTCCACGCTCGACGCCTCCAAGTTCGGTCCGTCCCGCTGGATGAAATGGCGGCCTTCTGTTGGCCTGTGCATGCACGAGGACCTCCGCGTCGATCGTTTCATCATGATCCACGGCTCGGCACACCGCCGCCTCGCCGAATATGTCAGCGAGGACATTGCATCGGTCTCGCCTGAGACGTTGGTTGAGCGGCACGTCATCGACTTCGCCGACGCTTGGGATTTCGAGGAAGTGTACGGCAGGCTGCTCGACTTCGCTCGCTCGCAGCCGCTCGACCCGGATGTCGAGGACTATCTGATCCACATCACCACCGGCACCCATGTCGCGCAGATTTGCCTGTTCCTGCTGACCGAGGCACATTACTTTCCTGGCCGCCTGCTCCAGACCCAGCCTCGGCGCGGCGCACCCAATGCGGCCGGGACCTGGAGCGTGATCGACTTAGACCTGTCACGCTACGACAGCATCGCCACCCGCTTCGCCAGCGAAAGCGCGGAAAGCACATCGTTCCTCAAGTCCGGGATCGAGACGCGCAACGCCGCGTTCAACGCGATGATCGACGAGATCGAGCAGGTCGCCAGCCGCACCCGCGCTCCGATCCTGCTCATGGGCCCCACCGGTGCAGGCAAGAGCCAGCTTGCCCGCCGCATCTTCGAACTCAAGAAGCTAAAGCGGCAGGTCAGCGGTTCGTTCGTCGAAGTGAACTGCGCCACCCTGCGCGGCGACAGCGCGATGTCGGCACTGTTCGGCCACAAGAAAGGCGCCTTTACCGGAGCGGCAGCAGATCGACCGGGCCTTCTGCGCACCGCCGATGGTGGCATGCTGTTCCTCGACGAGATCGGCGAACTCGGCCTCGACGAGCAGGCGATGATCCTGCGCGCGATCGAGGACAAGCGTTTCCTCCCGGTCGGTGCCGACCGCGAGACGGAAAGCGACTTTCAACTGATCGCCGGCACCAATCGCGATCTCGCTCAGTGCGTCGCTGATGGCACCTTCCGCGACGACCTTTACGCACGTCTGAACCTGTGGACTTTCGCGCTACCCAGGCTCGCCCAGCGCCGCGAAGACATTGCGCCCAACCTCGATTACGAACTCGACCGCCACGCCGAACGTGAAGGCGAACGGGTGACCTTCAACAAGGAAGCGCGCGAACGCTACCTCGCCTTCGCGATGTCCGGCGAAGCGCAATGGCCCGGCAACTTCCGTGATCTTGCCGCCAGCGTCACCCGCATGGCGACGTTTTCGCCAAAAGGGCGGATCGACAGCGAAGTCGTGGACACCGAGGTCGCGCGCCTGAAGCGTGCGTGGACCGGAAAACAAGACTCACTTGATCAATTGGACGGCTTGCTAGGCAAGGAGGCCTTGGCCGGCATCGACCCCTTCGATCGCGTTCAACTCGCCTTCGTTGTCGAAACCTGCCGCGCCAGCCGTTCACTTTCAGATGCCGGACGCAGACTTTTCGCCGCATCGCGTACCAAGCGAGCAAGCACCAACGACGCCGACCGGTTGCGCAAATATCTGGCGCGCTTTGGTATCACGTGGGAACTCGTGACTGGGTAACGCTTAGTCGCAATAGCTGACGTTTACGGCATTTGATCGCATCGTCCAAAGCGGCCTTCCGTTCATGGGGTGCCTTCGGCGGCGTGACAAATTGGCTATTGGAGAATTCGTCATGGCTGCGGAGATCACGGCAACGATCATAACGAGGATTGTAAGCACTTCCATGTAGCAATGCTCGCACGGAACCCGGATTCCGGTAACGATAGCTTGGGCAGCAGGCGATTGACGTAAAGCACTTCCCTTGATTCAAGGCTGCTTTTGAGAGGCAGGTCTGAGCGGGGGTGATCTCACCGAGGCAGAATGGCGCGTGTTGAAGGGCTTGTCACCAATCGAGCCCAAGAACCGTGGTCCAGGCAGGCCGCCAGAGCTGAACCGTTCGATCATCGATGGCATCCTCTGGCGGCTTCGGTGCGGTGCTCCATGGCGTGATGTGCCGCCCAAATATGGCAGTTGGAACACCATCTATCACCGGTTCCGGCGATGGAGCGGGGCCGGGGTCTGGGAGGGCGTGGCGGTGACTTTGGCCGAGGTCATGGTTGACAGCGGCCACTACAGCACCACGGTTCGCGCCCATGTCTCTGCAGCGGGCGAAAAAGGGGGACTCATCGACGCGCTCTTGGTCGCTCGCGGGGCGGGTTCACCAGTAAGCCACTGCATGGCCGATGCCCTCGGACGACCGCTTGTTTTCCACCTAACGGGAGGAGAAGCAGCGGATTGGAAGGCTTAGACGACCTGATTGACTTGCCTGAACGGCGCCGGATGCTTTTCTGGCGGACAAGGGCTACGATGCTGACGCTATTCGCGCCAACCTTGCCGCGCGGAAGATCGAACCCGTAATTCCCGGACATTCCAACCGCCGGGTGAACATCGAATATGACGGGCGCTCTGCAAGCAACGGAACCGCATCGAACGCATATGCGGTCATCTCAAGATCAACAGTGCAATCGCGACCCGATACGATCAGTCGGCCAAAAGCTTCCTTGGCATGGTTCATATCGCCACCGCTCGATACTGGCTCAAATTTGTCCACGCCGCCTAGTAAGAAGACGCTTTACATTAATGTGCTCAGCCTCGAACACTCTGGACCAAATAATTGTAAAGTGCTAATGTGGATTCCAATTATTTTGGGAATGGGAACTTCAATCTTTTGGGAGAGCCCATTTGACCGATGTGCGCAAACTTGCCTGCATCGCCTGTCCCTTGGCGTCCAAGGCCGGCGAAAAACGCCAACGCTTGGAAATGACGTCGCAGGTTGTGATCACAAGAATTTGACGAATTGGCTCTTTCCCAAACGAATTGCATCCACTCACCAAGCCATCCGCGGAAACCTCCACCTCAACATTCGCAGTACCCTCCCAACCCTGACGCGCAGCCTGAGCGGGATAATCATCGTCAGAAAAGATCTCTGTTACAGCCTCTTTTGGCTTGGGAGATGTGACCGCAGGCTTGCCGGACCCACGATTGATGCGCTCCAACTCCACGGTACACCGCTTGAGCATCGAGTATTGTACGCCACCATCTTTAACAGATACCAGAAATTCTGGCAAATTTTCAAAAGTCTTAATTTTAATCCCCGAATATCCAAAAAATATTCTGAGTATACCAGATCCTACATCTACCTCAGTTTTATGAAGATCAACGTTAACCTGAATATCTTGCACGAGACTCGGGAGGTCGATAACTATCTTTCCACTTTGGTCTGTATACGGAACTATTTCTACCGAAGCCGCAGGGATCTGGTGCTCGTCTACCAAAGCATTTCCTTGGACGCTTAAAAATTCTCCGCGTCCTCGAGTCATAGCCGCATCTACGCTAAGACCAATTATTCGCCCATCCTCAAATCGTATTTCAGCCTTACCAAAATAGGTCGCACAGCCATTTGCCCCCCGAGAGACAATCCCGTTGGGGCCAACATCCCAGAAGGTCGTGTTCTGCGGCCATGACTGAGCCATAGCAACATTTGGAAAAATCATTAAGATAGAAGCTACGACTGCAAAGATTTTCATGATCAAAACTCATCAAGGCACGGTAAATTCTCGATTCCGGCTTTCTTTATCAACAGTTCAAGCCCATCTCAATGCGCTCTCACAAGCCGGATCAGAGCTTCTCCGCCATGATCGCTTTCGCCGGAACCTGACGCTGACTTCGCCTGTCATACTTACCACTGGACCTTAAACGAACTTGTTCAGGACGGGCACTGCTGCCCGCATTCCCTGTCAAGCTGCTATGCTCGCTCGACATCCGCATTGTCGGTGCGGTATTATGCTGTAGGGTATGCGAGCAGCCCGCTGGCAGGTGACCATGTTCGATTTTCTGACAAAGCAGTTCGTCGACATTATTGAGTGGTTGGAGGAACCCGGTCAGCTGGCTTGGCGGGTGCCTTTTGCAGACCAAGAGATTCAACATGGCGCGCAGCTGACGGTGCGCGAGGGACAGATCGCCGCCTTCGTCAATGAAGGCCGGATTGCCGACTACTTCGGGCCAGGCCTCCACACTCTGGAAACGGCCAACCTGCCTTTGCTCTCAGACCTAATGAACTGGGACAAGGGCTTCCGTTCACCTTTCAAGTCTGACGTCGTGTTTCTTTCGCTCAAGGAACAGCAGGGGCTCAAGTGGGGCACAGCTCAACCCATCACTATCCGCGATACCGAGTTCGGCGCCCTGCGGCTACGCGCGTTCGGCTCGTACTCCATCCGCGTGAACGAAGCTGTACCTTTCATCTCAAGGGTGCTTGGCACCATGTCCGGCGTGACCGTCGCATCGCTCGAGCCGCAGTTGCGGGCCGCGATCCAGACCGCGATGGCAACAGCGTTGGGCGGCAGTGGCATCGCTTTTCTCGATCTTGCGGCCAGCCAGCAGGCCTTGTCGGACAGGATCAAGGTCGAAGTCGACAAAGCATTCGCCCAGTGGGGCCTTACCTGCCTTTCATTCTACGTGGAGAGTGTCTCGCTACCCGACGAGGTGCAGACCCATCTCGACAAGGGCAGCTCCATGCGGGTGCTTGGCGACCTTGCCGGTTACACTCGCTTTCAAGCCGCCGAAGCCATCGAGCAGGCTGCGGGTAACGACTCCGGAGTAGCCGGTATCGGCGCAGGCATGGCGGCCGCGACCGCCCTTGGCGGTGCTATGGCCCAGGGACTCAGCGCTGCGCCCGCGGTACAACCTTCCGCCGCAGTCGAAGATCCCTTGGCGACAATCGAGAAGTTGCACCGCCTGGTGACGATCGGAGCCTTGAGCCAGGAAGAATTCGAGGCCAAGAAGGCCGAGCTGCTCAGCCGGATCCGCTGAGCATAACCGGGGCGGGGGAATGGAGAGCGTGAACTGTCCCTCTTGCGGGGCTTTGCTCCCGCTGCGCGATCCGGGGTTGCCTTACTCGACCTGCCAATACTGCCAGAGTCTCGTCCGGCGGCGGGATGGTGTTGTCGAAGCAGTGGGAACGGTGGCCAGCTTACCCCAGGACGTTTCTCCGATACAGATCGGCACGACATTCGCCCTCGATGGCAACAGTGCCGAGGCGGTTGGCCGGGTGCGCTGGGGTTGGCAGGATGGTTCGTGGAACGAATGGTTCCTGCGCGCCGACGATGGCCGGCATTACTGGCTGGGCGAGGCCATGGGCATGTATATGCTGACCAGCGAATACCCCGCCGTGCTGGAGGTGCCTGCTATCAGGAACTTCGTCGACGGTAACGCCATTGCCGTGGGGGTCACCGTGAAGGCTGGCGGCAAATGGCTCGCGGCAACAGATGTGAAGGAAACGGCCTGTCTTGGCAGCGAAGGCGATCTGCCCTTTCCGACGCTTCCGGGCCGGACCATGACCAACGTCGATTTCCGCAATGCTGACGGCGACGCGCTTTCGGTTCAGCGGGACGATGATGGCACGACGGCGTGGCTTGGTCGCTGGAGCGATCTGGCAGGTTTGCAGCCTAGGAACCTGCGCTGGATCGAAGGCTGGACCATGCCCGGAACGCTGGCATGACACTGGCCCGCGCCGTCACTTGCCCTTCGTGCGGCGGTTCAATCGAGGTGCGGGCTGCCGGCTACACCGTCACCCTGGCTTGCCGTTATTGCGGGTCGGTGCTCGACGTGGCCCACGAAGATGTCCGGCTGATCACCGCCTACAAGCGTGCGAACGCCAATTTCGCCATCGAACTCGGCACGCGTGGAACCTTATTCGATGTCGAATGGGAAGCGATCGGAGCGCTGCGTCGGCGGAGTTCCGGAGCGATCTGGCAAGAATACCTCCTGTTCAATCCTTATGCGGGATACCGCTGGTTGGTCGTTGCTGATGGTGAGTGGCAATTCGGCACGATGCTGCTCGATCAGCCGGAAGGCGCAGGGGCTTCGATCGAATGGCGAGGAGAGAGATACGCGCTCGATGACGAAGCGACGGTCGAGACCACGACCGTCCTCGGCGAATTCTACTGGCGCGTTTCACGTGGGGATCGCGCGCAATGCACGACCTTTGAACGCGGAAGCGACTTCCTGTCCCGCGAGACCACGACGGACGAGGTCACATGGACCCAGCTAGTACCGGTCCACCAGCACGAAGTGGAGGACGCATTTGCTGTCAGGCAGCGCTACAAGCCTCGGGCGGGCCTTGCGACCAAGCGGAATGGTTTCTTTTCGGCGCCGGGCACGGACCAAAACGACTTGCCGATGATGTTTCTCATGGCACTGGGCGCGCTGCTCATCATTGGGATCGTCCAGTACGTGATGAGCGGACCAAGCCTGTGCGCCAACAATCGCTTCAGCGTCATCGTAGGCGCCGCCACCACGACCCACAAGATTGGCACGATCGACGTGAAGCGACCTTGGCAATTCGTCACCATTCAGGCGGACAGCAATGACTTCAGCAACCGCTGGGTGGATCTCGACTACAGCCTGGTCAACCGCCGCACCCAGCAATCGATCGACGCCTATGGCATCGTGGAATACTACACCGGGTCAGACAGCGACGGCCCATGGACCGAAGGCAGCCATCATGGCGAAACACTCTTTGCCGGCGTTCCGCGCGGCAGCTACGATGTCTACGTCGACACCGGAGCGCATGGCTGGCCGATCGATCCGCCCGCGAATCCGGCGGATCCCAACAACCCATGGAGCGCGCCGGAAGCGGTATCGCTGTGGTTCAACGCCTGTACCGGAGGGTATTCGTGGGGCACGTTCTGGATTTTCGCGATCCTACTGCTCGGCGCGCCTTGCCTGATCGTGTGGTGGAGGCACCGGGGTTGAGATGAGCAAGCGCCTGACCGCTTTCTCCGCTTGGTGCGCCTTCCTGATCATCCTGGCAGGCATCGCGACGTGGTTCGCCTGGTCGCCCTTCTCCGACGACGAGCGACCTGTCTCCTCCGCCTATCGCGGCCCCACCCACAAATAGTCCACCCTTTGCACGATGGAGTGCTGCCGATGCTGACCCTCGATGTTTTCCTCGCCACCGTGCTTTATGCGGCCCTTGGTATTGTCATATTTATCGTGAGCTTCGTGCTGGTCGACAAGTTGACGCCAGGCGAGCTCTGGCGCGAGATCATCGAGCGCAAGAACCTTGCAGTGGCGCTGCTTGCCGGGGCTGTGGCGATCGGGATTTCCAACATTATCGCCGCTGCCGTGCATGGTTGATCCCGTCACGAGGGATGACAGCGGGGTTGAACCAGACTCTCCTGCATCCCTCGCCGTCATCCTGCTGGTATCGGTCCTGGTGGTCGCTACATGCGGCCTAATCTACGAACTGCTCGCAGGGACACTCGCCAGCTATCTGCTTGGCGACAGCGTAACGCAGTTCTCGACCGTTATCGGCAGCTACCTGTTCGCCATGGGCGTCGGCAGCTACCTGTCGCGCCATGTCCAGCACAACGAGATCGGGGTGTTCGTTCGCGTCGAAATCCTGATCGCCGCGCTCGGTGGATGGTCGGCGGCCGGGCTCTTCTTGCTCTTCCCCATCGTCGAGGATTTCCGGGTCGCACTCTATGCCTTGGTGCTAGCGATCGGCATCCTCGTTGGCCTGGAAATCCCGTTGCTGATCCGCATCTTGCGCCATCGCTTCGCTTTTCGGGACCTCGTTTCGAACGTCCTCACTTATGACTACATCGGGGCCCTCATCGCCTCCTTGCTATTCCCGCTAGTCTTGGTGCCATGGCTGGGCATGATCCGCACCGGTTTTGTCTTCGGTCTGGCCAATGTCGGCGTGGCCGTCGCCTTACTTCTCGCCCTGCGCGCGCGGCAAGGCATTGGCCGCGATCTCGTCGCAGCCCTCATCGTGCTGGTATCGCTCATTGCCGGCCTGTTTGCAGCTGACCACATCCAGCGCAGGTCGGAAGTCGCGTTCTATGGGGAGCCTGTCATTTATGCCCGTTCGACGCCCTACCAGCGCATAGTCATCACGCGGCAGGACAAGGACCTGCGTCTCTATCTCAATGGCAACCTGCAGTTCTCGACACGCGACGAATACCGGTATCACGAGGCGCTCGTCTGGCCCGTGTTGGGCCGCGTTGCCCACCCACGGCAGGTGTTGATTCTGGGTGGTGGCGACGGACTTGCCGCACGTGAAGTCCTGCGCGATCCGCGCGTATCGAAAGTGACGCTGGTCGATCTCGACCCAGAGATGACACACCTGTTCCGGGATGTGCCCCAGCTTGCCCAACTCAACAGGCATTCGCTATCCTCTCCCAGAATGCACATCATCAACACCGACGCATTCCGTTGGGTCAGAAAGGCGACCGGGCCCTATGATGCGATCCTGATCGACTTCCCCGATCCCACCGAATTCTCGCTCGGAAAGCTCTATACCGAGAGTTTCTATCGCGAGGTCGCACGCCTGCTGGCCCCGGCGGGGGTGCTGACGGTGCAAAGCACGTCGCCGCTGGTGGCGCCGCGCTCTTACTGGACGGTGGCAAGCACGCTTGAAGCTGCCGGGCTGTCGGCGCGCGGCTATCACGCCTATGTTCCCAGCTTCGGCGAATGGGGTTTCACACTGGCTGCGCACAGCCCGCCCGGGGATGCGGTGGCGCTTCCGGTAGGGCTTCGGTTCCTGACGCAAGCGAGCGAACGGGGCATGTTCGATTTCCCGCCCGATATGGCGCGTCGCCCCACCCCGGTGAATCGCCTCGACAACCAGGCTCTGGTCCGCAGCTTTGCCGAAGAATGGGGCCATTACGATGGCTGATGCCACCCGGCGCGATCTCCTGAGAGTCAGCGCCGCCGGAGCAGGCACCCTCGCTCTGGGCAGTTGCGCCAAACCATCCATCTCTGGCGCGCTCGACGGCGCGAATTGGCAGCGCGGCCATCTTGTCCGCGACGGCAAGTTTCCTCCTGCAAACGGAGCGGAGCAGCAGGCGGCAATTGTGATCGCCGGCGGCGGTGTGGCCGGGCTCTCCGCGGCTTGGCGGCTCAAGACCGCCGGCTTCGACGATTTCGTTTTGTTGGAGCTTGAGGACACCGTTGGTGGTAACGCACGATCTGGCCGCAACCAGGTGAGCGCCTATCCACTTGGCGCCCACTATCTGCCAATCCCGAACAAGGAGGCTGTGGCTCTGCGGCACATGCTGAAGGAGTTCGGCATGATCGTCGGCGAAGAGGGCGGTGCCCCGGTCTACGATCCGTATCAGCTCTGCGCCGATCTCGAAGAACGCCTGCTTTGGCGGGGGAGTTGGCAGGAGGGGCTCTTTCCTTCCAGCGGACTGACAAGCGAAGACGCAGCCCAACGCGATCGCTTTGCAGGCGAAATGGCGCAGCTGCGCAATGCAGTGGGTGTGGATGGGAGACCCGCGTTTGCCATACCCCGCGCCTATTCTAGCGCCGACCCCGCCTATACCGCGCTCGACCGCCTCTCGTTTGCGCAGTGGCTCGATCTGCAGCGCTACACCTCCCCCGTGCTGCGTGCCTATCTGCGGTATTGCTGTCGGGATGACTATGGAACCGAACCGGACGAGGTTTCGGCATGGGCTGGCGTTCACTATTTCGCCGCACGCCGGGGGTGGGCCGCGGGTGCCGACGGCGATCGTGAACTAACCTGGCCAGAAGGGAATGGGCGGCTCGTTTCGCTGCTGCATGAACAAGTCGCCGGCCATATCCGGTCGGCGCGCAGCGTGTTCGCAATTTCCCAGCGGAGCGACATGGCTGTAGTCGATGCCTTTGACCACGAGGCTGCATCCAGCACCAGGTGGAGAGCGGCTTGCGCGATCGTCGCCATGCCGCACTTTGTGGCCTCGCGGGTAGCGCCCGCCCATGCCAACAAGGGTCATTTTCGCTATGCGCCCTGGGTCGTGGCCAATGTGACCGTCAACCGGCATCCCAAGGGGCGAGGCGTAGGCATTGCCTGGGACAATGTCTCGACCGGCAGCGACAGCCTTGGTTATGTCGTCGCGACGCACCAGTCGGCCAGCGGCGGCGATGGCCCAACCGTGCTGACGTGGTATCTTCCCCTGTCCAAAACCGCTCCACAAGAGGCGCGAAAGCTTTTGATGACGCGCACGTTGCGGGCATGGCAGCAGCTGATAGCGGACGATCTCCTGACAATGAATCCCGATCTGGCGGGCGCCATCGACAAAATCGACGTCTGGCGCTGGGGCCATGCCATGATCAGTCCTACCATAGGCTTCCTGTCCGATCCGGCGCGCAAGGCGGCGATCGGTGCAGCACCGCCCGTTCTCTTCGCCCATTCTGACCTGTCCGGTCTTTCCCTCTTCGAGGAGGCGCATTACCGCGGCGTGGTCGCGGCGGAGGCCGCGCTGACCCACCTTGCTCAACCTTTCGAGAGCCTTGTTTGACATGACGCACTTGCCTGGCACCAGTGTCCATCTAATTGCGGACCTGAGCCACGCGACGGGGCTGAGCGACTTAGCGTTGATCGAGGCTACATTGCGCCAAGCAGCTTTGGCAGCAGGCGCCAAAGTCTTGAGCGTCCATGTTCACGCCTTTGGCGGGGACATGGGCGTAACCGGGATCGCCCTGCTCGCGGAATCGCATATATCGATCCACACTTGGCCAGAAACTGGTGAGGCGGCAATTGACCTATTCGTCTGCGGCAAAGAGGTGAATGCAGAATGTGGACTAGCCGTAATTGTCGAGAATTTTGCTGCGGTGATCAACCAGACATTTAGAATTGAACGACTTTCAAAAAATATTCTCACCGAAAATGAGTAATATACTGACCTGTCTGAATGACCGTGTCGACCACCTTCGTGACCGGATAGAAATTGCCGCTGCCGCAATAGCCGCCGTTCAGGCACCTGATTTGGTGCGCCGGAAGCGGTCGTGTGCTTGCCTATGTCGCTAGGCCCGTGAATAGCATGGGTTGGTGGGGAGAGGACGTCTAAGCAGGTGCCGCGGAAAGATCATCCCGTACCTTGGTTAGTATCAGTCCCAAGAGGTTTTGGCCTCGCCATTGTTTGGGTGAGTGCCCAAGCGGATCATCTACCCCGCGACCAACACCCCAGATCCAATCTCGTGGATTTGCCTCAACCAGCATGGCCTTACCAGTATTTCGAAGCTGCCTGAGTGCTCCTGGATTCTGGCTAAACTTTGCTATGTTCCCACGATAGACGATATCGATCTTCCACTCGTTCCACTTCTCGGGTTCGAAGCCTGAAACCAGCTGACCCAGTCGTTTTTGTGTGCTCGGGTCGGGGCTCGCCAGAATCTGTCGAGCAACCTCCAGATCGCCAAACAGAAGTGCTTTCGCGAACATCATCCATTGCTCGGCAGCAACGAACGACTGACCATCAAGGTTGAAAGGCGTGAAATGCCATTGGCTGAACACACCCTTCAAGAACGGCACAAAGGTATCAAAGTCGGCCGGATCAGGCAGCGCGGTATATTGAACGGCTGGCTTATCAAACTTTATTGCCTGCATTCCGTTTTCGCCCCCCTCGGCGTAGGTGCGTGGCACGATGTGAGAAAGCCTGCAATGTCGCCGTGTCCGAAAGGCCGCTTTAGGCCCGTTTGGGGTGGGATGCTGGCGCGCCCCAAGGACTACCGTGAAGCAGCAGCAGGCTGCAGTTCGTCCATAGTCACTCTGTCTCCGCTTTTCCGGATTTCACGAATGAGGTTGGACCAGTAACCGTGCCAAGGCTCAAGCACGTCATTAATACACGTTCTTCTGATCACCAGCGGCACGCGTAGCTGGCCCACTTCCCAACGAGCTTCGGCACTTACACTTACCTTAGGACTTTGCATGGCTACGGTCTGGCGGAGCGTTTTGCCATGGCTATCCAGCAAGCCTGAGCCCCAAGGTGACATGCCGATGCGTTTGGCGATTGCATCGAAGCTACGTTCCAACTTTCTTGGACTGATCTCCGGAAAGTCGATAGTTGCTCGGGCCAACACCCGCTCCCGCGTCGGGTGAGAGCAAAAAGTAGTCATCGCTCCTGACGGTTCAGAGGCGACATTGATGAGGACGGCGATCGCCAAGGCTGCAAGACAAGGTCGCTTCATCGTTTGAGCTTACCAGCGAGTCGAACGTCCGCAATGTTGTGGTGTCCGGAAACCCGGTTATTCGATGCGCTGGCGATAGCCGCCGCCCGCGTGCCGGCGTCAAGCCCGACGACTGCCGCCGCGATAGTGGCCGTTCAGGCACCTGAGCTCGTACGCCGGAAGCGGTCGTTTGTTTATCGATGTCGCTGGCCCGGTGAAAGGCCTGGGTTGGTGGTTAGCTGCCGCTCGGCGTTGTTGACATCTGCTTGCGCATTGTCTGCTCAGCGAAGCTCACTGCTTCTGCAACAGTCACCGTAAAGACGCCGCCTTGCGCCTTCCGCCACTCGGCTATGCCGCCGTTTGCGTCAGGAAATTCCGCTTTTGACGCTGAGAGTTTCGTGACGCTCGCATCCAAGGAGGCCCTTGAGAAAGGTGCGTGCTGAAGGGTGCCATTAACCGGCAAGCCATCGAAATGTATGCCGATTATGCTAACGTGGTAGACTGGGCCGCTCTTAGTAAACTGCGGCGAAACCTCGATTTTTTGTATCTTGAGCAACGATCCTTGGTCGCCCGGGCGAGTTTGATATTCCCAGACCTGACCTTCCGCGTATCTGTCAACGGTCGGGGTGGCCGCCATCGCGCCCGCCGCCATGACAAGTCCAAAGCACGCTAATCCTAAGTGACGCATCGCTCTCTCTCCTGACCTCGATGGAAGCTGCACCATCGGCGAGGCGTCCGCAACTGGGCGACAACCGTCAAGACCCCTTCAACCCTCTCCATCCTCCCCAGTCATGCCAGCTTAGGCTGGCATCTCTGACCTCATGCAATCCGGCACGAGATCCCGGCCTTCGCCGGGATGACGGGATTTCGGGCGACGGGTTCTGGGCGGTTGCAGACGTTGAACGCTGCATTCACGCCTCGCAAAACCCGCGTTTCGTTCAGGCGGCGATCCTTGGTTTCGGCCCGACGTAAAGGGACGCGGGCCGTATCAGCCTGCCATTGGCAACCTGTTCGCGCGCATGGGCGAGCCATCCCAGCGTTCGGCCCATCGCGAACACGCAGGTGAATTCGCTAGCGTCGAAGCCCAGCGCTTCGAGCAACAGCGCGGTGTAAAACTCGACGTTTGTTTGGAGTGATCGGTCCGGCTTGCGCTCGCGCAGGATCTGAAGGGCTGCCTGCTCCACCGCCTCGGCCAATGCCAGCCGGCCCGCATCGGGAGAGAGCCCTTTCAGCGCGCGCTTGAGCGCGTCCGCTCTTGGATCGCGCACCCGGTAGATGCGATGGCCAAAGCCCATCAGCCTGTCCCCCCGGTCGAGGGCACTCTCGATCCAGCGCCGTGCGTTGGACGCGTCACCGATCGCGTCGAGCATTTCGATAACCGGCCCGGGTGCGCCGCCGTGCAGGGGGCCTTTCAAGGTGCTGAGCCCCGTCAGCACCGCCGACGTCAGTCCGGCCAGTGTCGAGGCGGTGACGCGCGCGGCAAAGGTGGAGGCGTTGAGGCCGTGATCGCAGACGGTGACCAGATAGGTATCGAGCGCCGCGGCTTCTTCCAGCGTCGCCGTGGTTCCCCGCACCATCCGCAGCACATCGGCGGCGTGGTCCGCCGCCGGATCGGGTGGTACCAGATCCTGATGCTGGCGCCGGCGCGCGACAGCGGCGGTGAACACCGAAACTCCCGCCAGCAGCCGCAAGGCGGTCCGCACATCATCGCCCTCGGGTATCCGCGCCAGCAAGGCACGAACCGTTTCGACCGGGTTCAGGCCAGCGGGCATGGAATGGGGCACCTCGACATGCGTGAAGGCTTCGACCCGCGCCTCGCCCAACATCCTTTCCAGTCCGTCCAAGTCGGGCAGATCATCAAGGAACCCGTCGAGCAACAGGTGCGCCGCTTCCGCGAAACGCGTGCGCCCCGCCAGCTGGCCCAGTTCGAAGCCGCGGATCACCAGCCGTCCAGCGGCACCATCGACATCGGACAGAACTGTGCTCGCGGCCACGACGCCTTCCAAACCTTCCGCCATCTTCTGCATCTCCTGGACTTGACGGGCACAGGATTCCGGCGGAAGTTGATTTGGTCAATCTTGATCAACTTAATCAATGTCTGGGCTTGAGCATGGCTGGCTGGTTGACCGCAGAAGAAGTGATGGCGCGGCTCGGCCTCCGGGCGCAGACGCTTTACGCCTACGTCAGTCGCGGACGGATCGAGGCGCGGCGGGACGCGGACGATCCGCGGCGCAGCCTCTATCGCGCTTCGGACGTCGACCGGTTGCAGAAGCGGCGTGCCCGTGGCCGGGGACAGGCCGCCGTGGCCGAAGAAGCCATCGCCTGGGGAGAGCCGGTGCTGGCATCGGCGATCACGACGATTGCGGACGGCAAGCTCTGGTACCGGGGCAGGAACGCCGCGTCGCTTGCCGAGACCGCAAGCCTCGAAGGTGTCGCGCGCCTGTTGTGGGACTGTGGCAATGAGCGGTTCCCGACACAAACCAACACGATCGCGCCGGGCCGTGCGCACGACCGGATGTTTCAAGCCCTTGCCTGGCGCGCTGCAACAAGCCCCGCCACGCGGGGACGAAGGCCCGAGGCGCTATACTTCGAAGCGGCAGCGCTGCTCGACCTTCTCGTGGACGCGGTGGCCGGAGGCTCGGGCGACGGTCCGATGGATCAGCGGCTCGGCCGCGCGTGGGGGTGCGACGACGTCGGGACGGACCTTATCCGGCGGGCCTTGGTCCTGCTGGCGGACCACGAGTTGAATGCTTCAACTTTTGCAGCGCGCGTCACGGCTTCCACGGGAGCATCGCTGGCGGCCTGCGCGCTCGCCGGACTTGCCGCCCTGTCCGGCCCTCTCCATGGGGGGATCGCGACGCGCGTGCGCAGTTTCCTGACCGAAGCCGGCAAGGCTGACCCGCATGGAGCCGTGTCGGCACGTCTTGCGGCCGGCGCGGCACTGCCCGGCTTTGGACATCCCCTTTATCCTGATGGAGACCCGCGCGCAAAAGCGTTGCTGGCGGCCTTTGATCCGCTGCCAGAGCATCGTGATCTCGCGGCGGCCGTGCTGGAGGCCACGGGCGAACTCCCGAACATCGATTTCGCCCTGACCGCGCTCACCGAGCTTGCCCATCTTCCCGAAGATGCACCGTTCCAGATTTTCGCGACCGCGCGGTGCACCGGCTGGATCGCACACGCCCTCGAGCAATCCCGCGCCGGGAAGCTGATCCGGCCGCGAGCCAGATATGTCGGTGTGGCGCCCGATACAGTATTTGCCGAGGCAAACCCGTGAGCGTTGCGGAAGCTCAAACGCCGGGAACGAAGGCCTTGATCCAGTTGAGGATTTCCGCGCGGCGGCGTCTATCGTCGGTGATGTCCTCGTCCACCCCCAGTTGCCAGGCAAGGCCGGCATCCTGAGGCGCGGCGGCAAGGCTGGCCAGCACTTTCACATAGGCATCGAGCGCGGCGCGATCGGCGAAGAAGCCCTGCGCGATCATGTCGTCGGCATAGAGCGTGTAGAGCTGGACGAGCTGGGCAATGTCGAATTCGGGGTGGTACTGCACCGCCCAGACGTCGCTGCGCCCCACCGGCACGACCGCTGCCTGTACCACGCTGTGCGCGTTGGACGCGAGCAGCGTGGCGTTGTCCGGCAGGCGCGTGACTTCGTCGTAATGGATGCACGGCGCATCGAACACCGCGCCCTTGCCCGCGAACATCGGGTGATCGGTACCCGCCGCCGTGCGCACGATCTTGCGCGCGAAGCCGACCTCGCGCCCGCGCGGATTGTATTCGACCTGCCCCCCGGCGGCCATGACGGCGATCTGCAGGCCCCAGCAGCTTCCGAACACCGGCAGACCCGCTTCGGCCGCGTCGCGCAGCATGGCGATCTGGTTGGTGACGGCGAATTCCTTGTCATAGGCATGAAGCGACGAACCGGTGACGACGAAGCCGTCGTAATCGGCGAACGACCGGCCACCGGGGATAGCCCAATCCGCATCGGCCGCGTTGACCACGTCCAGATCGAAATCGGGAAAATGCGCCAAGATCGCCAGCGCGTAGATCTCGCTGGACGAACGCACGCCCAGCTCGGCGGCGCGCGCGCGCTTGTCGGCGGTATTGCCTTCCATCAGAAGCAGTCGTGTCATCGGGTATCTCTAGTGTTGCGATTGCAAGGTATCCGCGCGGTAACGCTGCGGCGGCACGCCCACCCAGCGGGTGAAGGCGCGCGTGAAATTGGAATGCTCGGCATAACCCAGCCGTAGCGCGACCTGCGCGATCGAGCATTCAGGACGGGTGCGGAATTCCAGCATCGCCTGCCGCATCCGGCATTCGTCGAGCAGTTGCTGGAAGGTCAGTTGGGCCTCGGCCAGCCGGCGCCGCATGGTGCGGCTCGACATGCCGATCTCGCTGGCGAGTTCATCCTGGTTGATCTCGCCCTGCGACATGCGCGCGAAGATCATCGCGGCCAGGCGATCGCGTGCGGGTTCGGCGCGGCGCTTGCGCGCGATCTGCGTCGACAGGTCCTTGAGATTGCTCCTGGCGTCCGATGGCGGCATCGCCGCATCGAGCATGGCAACCGGAAGACTCAGCGAATTGACCTCGCCGCCAAAGCTCAGGCGGCTGAGCGGCATGGCAAGCCCGGTATCGCGGCGCGCGCATTCGAACCCCAGCTCGATTTCGTCCATCGCGTCGGGCACGGCCATGCGCACGATGCGGGCGACGATGCCAAGGCTGAACATGGCGTCATGGTGGCGCGGCCAGATGTCGGGATCGAGGATGCGGTAATTGACCGTTGCCGTCCCGTCCTTGACCTGAAAGTCCAGCGTGGTCGAATCCTGGAGCAGTTCGAAATGATCGGCAAAGCGGCGCAGGGCCGCGCCGAGCGTCTGTGCCGAGGTGATCGCGGTGCCGATCTCCCCCAGTTGCGCAAGATCGTAGTTGAGGCCGATCGTCCATGTCGCGGCCGGATGATTGGCCCGCTCGCCAACGGATTCCGCCATGCGCGCGAAACGCTTGAGCGAGATGCGATTCGACGTGGCAACGTCGCCGTTGTCGAGACCTGCCCGGGCAAGGGCTTCGTCGGGTTCGATACCGAAGGCGGGCATGGAGTCGGTCCACCCGCAAAGCGCTTCGGCCTGTACTGCCGGTTGGCTCATGGCTACTCCCCTATACGATAGTCGGAATGCGATTCCCGATCTTGACAGGAGCGTAACGCAGCCCCGCCATTCCAAATTATCCGAAGCGGTCATTGGATTGATACTTTCGATCAAATCCGGAGCTTGCTTTGATCGGGAATGCCACTTGGCCAGTCCTGCCAAGTGAACCTGCCGCCGCTGTCCTAGGAACTGGCTCCTTCAAGGGGAGGGACTCGCATTGGCCCAGCAATACGACGTCGACAGTCCGGCAGCCGTTGTCAGCGCAATCGTGCTGGGCACGCTGGGCGTTCTTTCGTTCATCGTCCAGCCCGCGCTGGTTCAAGGCTTCGTCACCCACCTGCATGTCGGCGAACCCGAAGCGCTGAACCTTGCCGGCATCGAGATGCTGGGTGTCGCCATCTCCTCGATCGCCATGGCGCTGGGTTCGCACCGGTACGACTGGCGGCGAGTCATGGCGGCGGCACTGCTCGTCGCGGCGCTGGGCAACGGCCTTTCGGCCATGGCATCCGGTGGCGGCACGCTGTGGACTGCACGCTTCATTGCCGGACTGGGGCACGGCGCGATCATCACACTGAGCTTCACCTTCGTCGGCCTGACGCGCAAGGTGGACCGCAACATCGCCTTGTATCTGGCTCTGCTGCTGACCTACGGCGCGATCGGCGTGTGGCGGATGCCGGCGTTTCTCGATCGGTTCGGCCTGCCGGCCCTGTTCTGGCTGTTCGCAGCCCTTCTCGTTCTCGGGCTGGCGACCGTGCGCAACGTGCCGCGCACGCACGAGGCGCGGGCCGAAATTCCTGAAGGCGCGCGCGATCTGCCGCATGGCATGGTTGCGGTCGCGCTGGCGGGCGTGCTCGCGTACAACATCGCGCAGGGCATCGCCTGGGCCGTGCTGTTCCTCGTCGGCATCGCGGCCGGTCTTGGCGAACAATCCGTGGCCGACGCGCTGTTCGCCTCGCAGGTTCTGGCGATCGGCGGCGCGCTGGCATCGGTGTTTCTGGCAGGCGCACTGGCGCGCGACCGCGCGATCATGATCGGCATTCTCGGCGGCGGGGCGTGCATCGGGCTGCTGCTGGCCCATCCCGGCATCGTGCTGTTCGCGATCAGCGTCTGCGGCTTCAACGTGCTGTGGAACTTCGTGCTGCCCTTCATCCTCGGCACCGTGGGGGAGTTCGACACGCGCGGGCGCATGATCGGCCGCGCCGTGGCAATGCAGATGCTCGGCCTTGGCACCGGCCCGTTCCTGGCGGGGCTGCTGACCAACGGTTCGAGCTATACCCTGGTCGAACTGGCCTGCATCTTCTTCTTCCTTGCCAGTTTCGCGCTGCTGCTTCTGCCGATGCAGGCGCACCGCCGCCTGCTCGCGCCGCAGGGCTGAGGATACCGCACGCACGGCGCGGGCGGCGTCTGCAAAACGGAAATGTCCCGATCTGCCAAGCAGGACGGGGCGCATCGGTATCTCCTGCAATCGACACCGGCGCGTCAGCCACATGGCGACGGTCCGGGCGACACAGGGAGATTACGCAATGACGCAGCCGTATCATCGACTGTTCCATGCTTCGCCGATGGCCATCGCGGCGGCCATCGCGGTCATCAGCGCCACACCGGCCTTCGCCGAGACGCAGCCGGCCGCGGAAGCGACCGAAGCGCCGCAGCAGGGCTTCGGCGATATCGTCGTCACCGCCAACAAGCGCAGCGAGAACCTGCAGAAAGTCGGCATCTCGGTCTCGGCCTATTCGGGTGACCAGCTCAAGGCGCTGGGCATCACCGATACCACGCAGATCACCCAGCAGATCCCGGCGTTCCAGTTGAACGCGTGGTCACCCAACGTCACGATCTTCAACCTGCGCGGCATTTCGCAGAACAACTTCACCGATTACCTCGAAGCGCCCGTCGCGGTGTACATGGACGATGCCTACATGGGCTCGATCAACGGCATTTCCGGCCAGTTGTTCGATACCAAGCGCGTGGAAGTGCTGCGCGGCCCACAAGGCACCCTGTTCGGCCGCAACGCCACCGGCGGCCTGGTCCACTACATCAGCAACGATGCCAGCCAGGCCGATTTCAACGGCTATGCCGAAGCCAGCTACGAACGCTTCAACCGGCGCGCGCTGGAAGGCGCGGTAGGCGGTTCGATCACGCCGGGGCTGCGCTTCCGCGTGGCCGGGCGCGTGGTCAAGGCGGATGGCTATATCAAGTCCGCCGCCGCCCTGCCCGGCACTTTCGACGGCAACGGGCAGGATCTGGGCGGCGAAAACGCCTGGGCCTTGCGCGGCACCGTGCAGGCCGACATCGGCAGCGACGGCAAGCTGGACCTGTGGTTCAAGCACAGCGAGGACAACCACGTCGCCACCGGCGGCTATGTCTTCGACAACTGCGATCTGCTCGCCAACGGCTATTGCCACGTCAACCCGGCCGGCCTCAGCGACGGCACCGGCGGCGTCATCAACGGCATCACCGGCGCAAAGGCCAGCCCCTACCAGAACTTCTCCAACGATCGCGGCAACTTCGATCGCCGGACCGACATCTATCAGGGCAAGCTGGTCAAGAAGTTCGGCGGCGTGGAACTGACCGCCATCACCAACTACACCGATCTCAAGAAGTCCTATGCCGAGGATGGCGATGCCCTTCCCGTCACCGTCATCCAGTTCCTCACCACCGCGCGTTACAAGCAATTCAGCCAGGAATTGCGCCTTTCGGGCGACAGCGGCCCCTTCCGTTGGCAGGCGGGCGCCTATTACCTCAACATGAAGATCGCCGGCTCGCTCACCACCATCGGCGCGCCGGTGCTGGGCACCGCCTTCGCCATCAACGGCGCGGCCAACGATCCGCGCGTGGTCGAGGACTATACGCTGCGGTCGAAGAACTGGTCGCTGTTCGGCCAGGGCGAATACGATCTGTCCGACACGCTGACCGTGATCGCCGGGGTGCGCTATTCCAAGGACAACAAGTCGATCGACTATACCTCGCGCCTGATCGACACGGGCTTCCCGACCGTGGTGCGCGCCACGGACGAAGCGTTTGCGGCCGTCGTTCCCGGCATCAACCGCATCAAGTATGGCGACTGGGCGGCCCGCGTTGGTCTGAACTACAAGCCCAATCCCGATACCCTGCTGTTCGTATCGTGGAACCGCGGCATCAAGGGCGGCAACTGGACGCTGAGCGCCGATGTGACGCCGGCCAACTTCCGCCACGATCCCGAACGGCTCAATTCGTTCGAGGGCGGCGTGAAGTGGTCCAACGCCGGTCGCACGCTGCGCGCCAACCTGACCGCCTATCACTATATCTACGACAACTATCAGGCGTTCTCGGTACTGGGCGGCCTGCCGCAGGTGAGCAACAGCGACGCGCGGGCCACGGGCACGGAGCTGGAAGTGTTCTGGCAACCGGTCAAGCGGCTCAACGTGAACCTTGGCGCGACCTGGGAGACCACCAAGGTCAAGCAGATCCTTGGGCCGGGCAGCCAGATCGGCCCCGAATTCTTCCCCGGCGCGCCCGATGCCCAGTATTGCGCCAACCAGGGTGACGGCACCTTCCTGTGCACCTATCCGCAAAAGGCAATCACGGACGCCAAGCTGCCCAACGCGCCGAAGTTCAGCATCAACTACCTGCTGCGCTACAACATCGACGCGTTCGGCGGCAATCTGGCGGCGCAGTTCGACGGCGTGTGGTACGACGACCAGTATCTGGAAGTCACCAACGGCGCTTCCTCGCTGCAGAAGGCCTACAACGTCTCGAACGCGTCGCTGACCTGGACCACCGCCAACGACCGCCTGTCGGTCCAGGTGTTCGGGCGCAACGTGTTCGACAAGGCCTACCGCGCCTATACGCTCAACCTCGGCATTCTCGGCACCACGTCGGTCTATGCCAAGCCCGCCACGTATGGGGCGAGCGTGACGGTGCGCTGGTAACACCCGACATGAGGGCGACGCCGGGCCGGGTTTTCCGGTCCGGCGCTGCCCTCTGCCGGCCGCCCCGGACCACCGGGCGCTTTGCAATTCTGGCCATTCGCCCCTCGGCGCAAAAGGAATTGATCCTAAGCATCATGCTGCGCTGCAACTGCGGCCTTCGATCAATTGCATTTTCGGGACGGGCCATAGCTTTCGTTTCGTGAACAGAAGCCGGCCGCGACGATTCAGCGGCGGCATGAACAGGGGAGTTCATCATGGGGGTCCACCGCACATTGGGACGCAGGCTTGGCCTGCTCGGTACGTCGATGCTGGGGGCGATGATCGTCGCCGCGCCGGCCTTCGCGCAGGAAGCGCCGCAATCCGCCACGGAAGGCGCGAACGACGCCAGCGGCGAAATCATCGTCACCGCCACGCGCAAGTCCGAAGCGCTGAGCAAGGTTCCGCTGAGCGTCAGCGCCTTTTCGACCGAAACGCTCGACAAGCGCGGCGTGCGCGATTTCAGTGACGTGATCCGCCAGACGCCGGGCGTGGTGTTCGAAGCCACCAACACCACCACCAACATTGCGATCCGCGGCATCAATTCCACCGTCGGCGCGGCGACCACCGGCGTCTATATCGACGATACGCCGATCCAGGTCCGCGCGCTCGGCTACAGCGGCGGCAACGCCTATCCGGTGATCTTCGATCTGGAACGCATCGAAGTGCTGCGCGGCCCGCAGGGCACGCTGTTCGGCGCGGGTTCGGAAGGCGGCACGATCCGCTTCATCTCGCCCCAGCCGAGCGCCACCACCACCTCTGGCCGTATCCGCTCGGAACTCTCCTTCACCGAAGGCGGCGCGCCCAGCTATGAAATCGGCGCGGCGTTCGGCACGCCGATCGTGCAGGACAAGCTGGCGATCCGCGCCAGCGGGTACTACCGCCGCGATGGCGGGTACATCGACCGGGTGCGCTTCGAGGACAAGTCGGTCGTCCAGAAGAACGCCAACTGGAACGAATCCTACGTCGGCCGCGTGGCGCTGGCATGGACACCCACGCCGCAACTGACGATCACGCCTTCGGTCGTGTTCCAGAAGCTCAACACCAACGACAGCGGCGAATCCTGGGACAATATCGCGGCCGACCAGACCCAGCCGAGCGTGCCCTTCTCCGACTATGCCAACAACAAGCTGCTCAACGGCAACCGCGTGCGCGAATGGAGCAAGGACCGCTTCGTGCTGCCCTCGCTCAACATCCGCTATGACCTGGGCGGCGCGGACCTGATCGCGATCGGCTCCTATTTCGACCGCAAGCAAACGTTCGTGTCGGACTACACCACCTTCGACCAGAGCCTGTTCACCGGCATCACTCTGCCGATCTTCCCCAACCAGTCCGCATTCAGCGACTTCGTGAACACCCAGAAGAACTGGACCGGGGAACTGCGCCTGCAATCGACCGCCAAGGATTCGAAGATCTCGTGGGTCATCGGCACGTTCTACCAGCAGGCCAAGCAGACCTCGATCCAGCAGGTCAACGACACGTTCTTCTACCAGTACGCGCCGTTCCTGGCCGGCATCCTCCCGCCCTTGGTCAACGGCAAGCTGATCTATGATCAGGCCACCACGTCGAAGGACACGCAATATGCGGTCTATGGCCAGGTCAACTACAAGCCGGTCGACCGGCTGACGCTGACCGTGGGCCTGCGTTATGGCGAGACCAAGTTCGCGATCAACTCCTTCGCGCAAGGGCCCGTGGTCGGCCCGTCGGTCACCGACGTCGGCACGCAGAAGGAACATCCGTTCACGCCCAAGTTCGGCATCGATTTCCAGGTGACCGACCGCACGCTGATCTACGGCTCGGTGTCCAAGGGCTTCCGCCCGGGTGGCTACAACCCACAGGTGGGTTCGCCCTGCGGACCCGAACTCGCCTCGCTCGGCTATCCCGGCGGTCGCCCCAAGCTTTACAATTCGGACTCGGTGTGGAGCTACGAACTGGGCCTCAAGACGCGCGTCGCGGACGGGCGGCTGGGCATCCAGGGCAGCGCCTACCAGATCGACTGGAAGAACATCCAGCAGTCGGTTGCGCTCAATTCCTGCGGCTTCCAGTTCACCGGCAACCTTGGCAACGCGCGCAGCCGCGGTTTCGACCTGCAGCTCGACCTGAAGGTCAGCGAGCAGTTCTCGCTCCAGGCCGAGGTCGGCTACACCGACGCCAAGTTCCTCAACACGTTCCTCGGCGGCCCCAGCGCGACGGTGCCTTCGGTGACCAAGGGCAACCACATCGCCTCGCCGCCGTGGACCGTGTCGGTGCATGGCCAGTACGATATCCCGCTCGGCGAGAACAAGGCCTACGTCCGCACCGACTTCGACTACCGCGCCTATCAGAGCGCGCTGACGCCGGGCATCGATCCGCGCAACGGCGGGTCCGATCCGACGCTGTCCAACCCGCCGGCCGTGAAATCCTGGTCGATGCGCGCGGGCTATCGTTTCAGCGGCGTTGATGTCTCGGTGTTCGTGAACAACCTGCTCAACCAGCACATCTGGGCCGGGCGGCGTTCGCGCGACAACGGCTTGTCGACGATCTACCGTTCGAACATCGTGCGTCCGCGCACCTTCGGCCTGACCGCCGCCTACAGCTTCTGAGGCGGCGGCCAGCAAATCGAAAAGACGACAAGGGGGAAATACCGACGATGGCTGCTCACTGGAAACACCTGCTTGCGGCGACCGGCCTCGTCGGCCTCCTTGCAACGGGCGGCGCGGCTGCCGCCCGGCCGGCCGCGAAAGCCGCCGCAGCGCGAACCGCGGACGTTCGTTTCGTCAACGGCCATATCTACACGCCCACCGGCTGGAAGACTGCCATGGCCGTGCGCGACGGCAGGATCGTCTCGCTCGATACGCGCACGCCCGCGCGGCAGGTGATCGATCTCAAGGGCCAGACCGTCCTGCCCGGCCTGTACGACATGCACGTCCACCCGATCCTGCAGGCCAAGGGCGGCGAAGGTCGCTGCCGGGTACCGCAGGACGCCAACGCGGCCAAACTGCTCGAACTCGTCGCCGCCTGCGTCAAGCAGGCGAAGCCCGGCGAATGGGTGACCGGCGGCCAGTGGCAGGCCTCGCTGCTGGAAGGCACGCCGATCACCGCCGCGACGCTCGACGCTATTTCTCCCGACAACCCGCTGATGCTGTTCGATGTCAGCGGCCACAGCGTGTGGGCCAATTCCAAAGCGCTCGCCGCCGCCGGGATCAGCGACACAACGCCCAACCCCGAAGGCGGGATCATCGAGCGCGATGCGGCGGGCAAGCCGACCGGCGTGCTGCGCGAGACGGCGGGGCGGCTGGTTACCGGCAAGGTGCCGCCGCAATCGCGCGAGGAAACCGGGAAAGTGCTGCGCGAACACCTCCAGATGCTCGCGTCCTACGGGGTCGTCGGCTACGTCGAGGCAATGGCCTTCCGCGACGATCTGGAAGTCTATGCGGACCTGGCCGACAAGGGACTGCTGAAGCAGCGCGTGCAGGCCTGCATCGCCTATTCCGAAGCCGGGCAGGCCAATCCCGATTTCGACCGGACCGTGGCCGACCGCGCCAAATACGTCCGGCCGCTGTTCAACGCCAATTGCATCAAGGTCTTCGCCGACGGCGTGCCGACCGAGAGCCACACCGGCGCCATGCTGGGCGACTATCAGGCCGGCCAGCCCAACGCCCCGGCGCGCGGACTGCTGCTGTTCGATCCGGCGCAGATGGCGGAAAATCTCGTCAAGTGGGACAAGCTGGGCGTGACCGTGCTGTTCCACGCCGCCGGCGACCGCGCGGTGCGATCCGCGCTCGATGCCATCGCCGCCGCGCGCAAGGCCAATGGCATGAACGGGCCGATCCACCAGGTCGGCCATTCCACTTTCGTCGACCCGGCCGACCTGCCCCGCTTCAAGGCGCTCAAGGCGGCGGTCGAATATTCGCCGTACCTGTGGGACCCGCAGCCGATCAACGACGACATCACCAGCGCCGTGGGCGAACCGCGCATCGATCGCGTCTGGCCGATCCGCGAAGGGTTCGAGGCGGGCGCACTGGTCATCGCCGGGTCCGATTGGGCGGTCGTGCCCAAGCCCGATCCCTGGATCGGCATCGAAACCGCCGTCACGCGCCGCAATCCCGGCGGCGGCACGCGCAGCTTCGGCCTGAAGGAAGCGATCACCCTGCCGCAGGCTATCACGATGTTCTCGATCGATGCTGCCAAGCGGCTCGGCACCGCCGCCACCGCCGGCTCGCTGGAAACGGGCAAGGTCGCGGATTTCATCGTGCTGGACCGCGATCCCTTCGCCGGTCCGCCCACCGCGATCCATGATACCCGCGTGCTCGAAACCTGGGTCGGTGGCACGCGCATCTACCAACGCACGAAACCCTGACCGATGCGCCGGCTGGCGATCACCCTCACCCTTTGCGTGCTGGCGATCGCCGGTTGCGGGCGCGCGCCCGACAAGCCGCCAGCACAATCCGGTGCGGCCATCGCGGCGGTGGAGCACGACGCGACCGGCTGGCCGAGCTATGGCGGACAACCCTCGGGCACCAAGTATTCCGCGCTCGACCAGATCAACCGCGCCAATGTCGGCTCGCTGCAAGTCGCCTGGACCTATCACACCGGCGAAATCTCGTCCGGAACCGACGATACCGACGCCACCGTCAGCGAACTGACGCCTGTCTATGCCAACGGGCATCTCTACATCTGCACGCCGTTCGGGCGCGTCGCCTCGCTCGATCCCGCCAGCGGGCGGCAGGTGTGGTCGTTCGATCCGAAGAAGCCACGCAGCGGCAACATGTATGCCGAGAACTATTGCCGGGGCGTCGCCTACTGGGAAGCGCCGGACCCGCAGGCGCGCGCCGCCGAATGCGGCAAGCGCGTGCTACTGGCCGGGCAGACCGGCATGCTCATGGCGATCGACGCCGACCGGGGCCGCCTGTGCCCCGGCTTCGGCCAAGGCGGGCGCGTCAACCTCGCCGCGCTCGACTACAAGGGCGAAGGTCCGCTCGCCAACACCTCGCCGCCGGCGATCTACCGCAACGTGGTGATCGTCGGCGCCTCGGTCACCGACAACAAGTTCCGCAACTCGCTCGACGGAATCGTGCGCGGGTTCGACGTGGTCACGGGCCGCGAGCTGTGGAGCTGGAACCCGATCCCGCCCGAACTTTCGGACCGGACCGGCGCCGCCAACACCTGGGCGCCGATCTCGATCGACGCGCAACGCGGCTGGGTGTTCCTGCCCACCGGTAGCGCCAGCTGGGATACGCTGGGCGTCAACCGCATCGACGCGATCCCGGACGCCAACGCCGTGGTCGTGCTGGACGCGCAGACCGGCCGGCGGGTGTGGTCCTACCAGACAATCCATCACGACCTGTGGGACTACGATCTGCCCGCCATGCCCACGCTGGCCACGATCGAACACCAGGGCCGCCCGGTCGATGCCGTGATCCAGGGCACCAAGACGGGCAATATCTTCGTGCTCGACCGCCAGACGGGCAAGCCACTGTTTCCGGTACGCGAAATGCCGGTGCCCCGAAGCGACGTACCCGGCGAACGGGCGTCACCAACCCAGCCGATGCCGGTGCTGCCCCACCCCGTCACCTCGCAGGCGCTCACCGCCGATCAGGCCTGGGGCGCGATCGGGTTCGACAGGTGGCGCTGCAAGGCGAAGCTGGCGGCGTTCCGCAACGAAGGCATGTTCACCCCGCCAAGCATCAAGGGCTCGCTGCTGCACCCGAGCTTCCTGGGCGGCACCAACTGGGGTGGCATTGCCTACGATCCCAACACCGGGCTGGCCGTGGTCAATTCCTCCAACCTCGTGTCCTCGGTGATCCTCAAGCCGCGCGCCGAATACGATGAAAAGCGTGACAAGCGGCCGGGCGTCTCGGTCTATGAGATGCGCGGTTCGCCTTACGTGATGCTGCGCGAAGTGCTGCTCTCCCCGCTGGGCGCGCCGTGCAATCCGCCGCCGTGGGGCCAGCTGACCGCGATCGACATGAAGACCGGGCAGACGCGCTGGCAGATCCCGTTCGGCCGCATCCGCTTCTCGTCCGGCTTGTCCTCGCCCGCATCGTGGGGCGCCCCCAACCAGGGCGGGCCGATCGTGACGCGCGGCGGCCTGATCTTCATCGGCGCCAGCCTCGACAGCCGCTTCCGCGCCTATGACATCCAGACCGGGCGGGAAGTGTGGAGCGCGCGCGTTCCCGCACCCGCCACGGCCACGCCGATGACATTCCGCCATACCGACGGGCGGCAGTACGTGGTCGTCGCCGCCGGCGGCCATGGCGGATTTGGCACTCCGCTCGGCGATGCGCTAATAGCCTATGCCCTGCCTCGAAAGGCCTACGCCCCGCCCCGAAAGGATTGACGTGATGCCTCGTCTCGTCCCTGCCCTGATCGCACTTGTGCTGGCATCGACGCCCATGGCGGCGCATGCCAGCCCGCCCGCGTGGCGCGCGAACGTCGAAACCTTCGCGGCCACTCATTTCAAGCACACCGCATGGGGCTTCGCCCATTCGCGGCGCGACTATGCGCTGGCATCCGCGCTGGCGGCGGAAGACCACGCCACGGTCGATGACGATGTGCTTTATGCTGCAGCCATGCTGCACGATATTGCAGCCTTTCCGCCGTGGGAGGACGCCAAGAAGGACCATGCCGATCGCGCGCTCGAGCTGCTGCCAGCCGTGCTGCGCGACGCCGGCTTTCCGGCGGCCAAGATCCCCGCGGTGCTGGAAGCGACCCGCACGCACATGTTCGATCGCAAGCCGGTCGCCCCCGAAGCCATCTATCTGCACGATGCCGATGCGCTCGACTGGCTGGGCGCGATCGGCGTCTATCGCCTTGTCTCGCTGATCGACACCACCGGCGGACAGCCCGATGGTGCGGCCACCGTTACGCAGCTGCGCACCTTTCTCGCGGCGGTTCCGGCCGGGGTCGTCAGCCCTGCCGGCAAGCGGGCGCTGCCGGGGCGCGAAGCCTGGCTCAAATCGTTTCTGGATACGCTCGGCGCGGAAAGTGACGGGATGAAGCTGCTTTAGGCGGCAAGCGCCCAAAAGTAGACGTTGCAGACACGACGGCATTGTGGACGTTCGATTATTGCGATACCTTTGGTCGATGAAGCTATTCAGGGCCGTGTTCATCAGCTTTCTGGCGGCAAGTTGCTCGGCCGAATCTGCCCCAGAAAAGTCTCTTCCCTCGTGCTGGAATATAAACGACTTGGACTTAGGCAGGTTTGTTGGCCAAGGGATTTTTATCACCTCAATGGAGGGGATTTCCCTTCAGGCTCCTGGTTGTGACGACAGCAATGGATATAACAGTTTTAAGCTATCACCGCCGGTCGACCAAGCGATTCGCGACTACATGTTGCGCGGTGCGGGGGAACGATTCATCGGGTTCACCTTTCACGGTCGAGTTGCCAACATTGGGAACCGCAAGCAACTCGTCATTGACAGCGTGGATCAAATTCAGGGCGCGGAAGAGCCGCGATGGCTGGCTGATCTTGAGCGTAGCCATTGAAGAAAATGATCTCCCGGCGAAGTCAGCTTCCCACCAATCTCGGCCGCTGAGCGCAATTTCGCGACGTCCGCTCCCCCTAACCCCCTTCCCGTTCCGTCCCTTGTCGGCGATTTCCGGTAGCCGTCGTCCCTCCAGAGCAGGATGTGTCCAGGTGCCCTAAGCAATGTCGCTTTCGCGATAGCGCTTGGGCGTGGTGCCGAAATAGCGGTTGAAACTGCGCACGAAGCTGGCGCTTTCGGAATAGCCGACGGCGAGCGCGATCTCGGCCACGCCGCGCTGGCTCTGGCGCAGCAGGCGCGCGGCGGCGTTCATGCGCCGGTCCTGCACGATTTGCCGCCAGCTGACCCCTTCCGAGCGTAGCCGGCGGTTCAGCGTGGCGACCGAAATGCCCAGCGTGTCGGCCGCCTCCTCCAGCGTGGGCGTCGTATCCAGCGGGCTGGTCTCCAGCAGGCGCATCAGATAGCCCGAAGGGCACAGCGCGTTCTCGGTATCGGCGGCGCGGCGGCGCAGATGTTCCTCGATGATCGGGAACAGCGCCGCATCCAGCACCCCGCCCCGCTTGTCGAGAAAGCGGTCCTCGAACGAGAACGAATTGGTGTCCTGATCGAAATAGACGTCACACCGGAAGAAATCGCGATAGGCGCGATAATCGCCGTCGCGCGCGTGTTCGAAGCGCACCTCCACCAGCTCGAAATCGGAACCGGCGTAATTGCGCGCGAACGTGTGCATCGCGGCAACGGAAAATTCGGCATCCTGACGCCGCTTCTGCAAGGTCTGGTCGGTGATGACGTATTCGAACGTGGCGATGCCGTCTTCCTCGACAAAGCCGTTGCGCGCGGCCTGCTGCATCGTTTCCAGCAGCGAGGTGAACCCCCGGAATGCCGCGCGCAATGTCGGCGCGCTGAGGAACAGGAAGCCCAGCGGGCCAAGGCTGTCCGATCCCGCCAGCCGCCCGGCATAAAGCCCGAAATGCGGGTTGTTGGCCCGGATCGCCGCGATCTCGAAGAAGGAGAGGAAGTCCTCCAGCGCGATGACGCCCTTGGGATCGTCAAGGTCATCGCGGCGCAGGTTGTACATGGCCAGCAGCGGTTCCGGGCTGCATCCGGTGAGGACTAGGCAATTGGCGACGTGGCGCAGCACCTGAATCGAAATCGTCGGCTTGCTCATGCCACGGTTGCCTCCCTTCGGCGGGATCATTCCATAGCATGGGCGCGGAGGACAGGGGCATGCGCTGTTTGGCCGATATTGCCAAATCGGCGAGCCTGCAAACTTGGCCGATGATGCAAAGACAGCGACGGTGCCACGCAGTCTCCTGCGGTCCGAAAGGAATCCCGGATGACACGCCGATCCCGCTCTCTCCCCTCGGGGGCCACCGCGTTGGCCGTCACGCTGGCCAGCATAGCCCCCATGACCGCCCAGGCGGCGGAACCCCTAGCCGACGCCAGCCTTCTGTTCGTGAACGGCACTGTCCTGACGCCGCGAGGCAGCGCCGAGGCGATTGCCGTGCGCGATGGCGCGATCATCGCGGTCGGGCGCAGCGAGGAAATTCTCAAGCTGCCCCATGCCGGTGCCACCACCGTCGACTTGCAGGGCCGCACGCTGATGCCCGGTCTCTACGACATGCACGTCCACGTCTATCCGGCGGGGCAGGCCAAGCTCGCGTGCAAGATTCCGCAAGGCGCGGGTGCGCCGGTCATCTTCGCCACGGTCAAGGCCTGCGCCGCCAAGGCAAAGCCGGGCGCATGGATCACGGGCGGAAGCTGGGTCGCGGCGGCGCTGAAACCCGGCGAACAGACGCGGCAACTGCTGGACAGAGCCGCGCCCGATAATCCGGTCATGCTTGACGACGAAAGCCTGCACAGCGTCTGGGCCAATTCCCGCGCGTTGCAACTGGGCGGCATCACGCGCGCCACGGCCAATCCCGCCGGCGGCGTGATCGATCGCGACGCGAAGGGCGAACCGACCGGCGTCCTGCGCGAAGCGGCCGCGCGCAACCTTCTGGCCGTGCTGCCGCCGGTTCCGATCGACCAGCAGGTCGCGGCGATCAAGGCCGCCACCGATGAGATGCTGTCCTATGGCATCATCGGCTTCACCGATGCCGCGATCCGGCGCGACGGAGCAGAGGCCTATGCCCGCTTCGCCGCCACCGGCGGCCTGCGGCAATATGCGCGCGGGTGTGCGGTATGGGGTCCGAATTCGGGCGGCAGCGAAGGCCTTGTCGCCGCGCGGCAGGACTATTCGAAAGGCCGCTTCCAGCTCGATTGCGTGAAGATGTTCCTCGATGGCGTGCCGCTGGAAGGCCGCACGGCAGTGATGCTGCAACCCTATGAACCCCGCTACGGGGAACATGGTTCGGACGGTACGGGTGGCGAAAAGGGCCTGATGATGGTGCCGCCCGACAAGCTTAATGCCGCCGTCACCGACTTCGATCGGCAGGGCCTGCTCGTGAAGTTCCATGCTGCCGGCGATGGTGCGGTGCGCGAAGCCGCCGATGCCATCGCCGCCGCGCGCAAGGCCAACGGCTGGGGCGGACAACACCACGAGGTCGGGCACAACACCTTCATCGACCCCGCCGACGTGCCGCGCGGGCGCGAGTTGCACTTCACCTGGGAACTTTCGCCCTACATCTGGTGGCCCACACCGATCACCTCGGTCGATATCGCCGCCGCGGTCGGGCCTGAACGGATGAAGCGGTTGTGGCCGGCGCGCGATGTCATCGAAAGCGGCGCCAACGTCGTGACCGGGTCGGACTGGCCGGTGGTGCCCTCGGTCAATCCGTGGCTGGCGCTGGAAACGCTGGTCACGCGGCAAGTGCCGGGCGCCACCGGCGCACCGATCAACGAAGGGCAGCGCATCACGCGCGAACAGGCGCTGGCGCTGATGACGCGCAACGCCGCCGCCGAAATGGGCCGGCTCGATCGTGGCGGTACGATCGAGGTCGGCAAACTGGCCGACGTGATCATCGTCGACCGTAATCCGCTGACCGCGCCGGTCGGCACGATCCACCAGACCCGGGTGATCCGCACCTACATCGCGGGCGAACTCGTCTGGTCCAGCGAAGGGAATGCCAAGCCGTGACCACTCAACCCCTGTTCCTGACAGACGAACGCACGTTCTGGCACAGCACCGGCGTGCAAGCGCTGTTCCTGCCGATCGGCGACTGGGTGGAGCCGCCCTCGGGCAGCTATGGCGCTGACACGCCGGGATCGAAGCGGCGGCTGGTCAACCTTGTCCGCGCCGCCGGGTTCGATACGAAGCTGACCGTGTCGAGCGCACCGTCCGCCACGCGCGACGACCTGCTGCGCGTTCATCCCGCCAGCTATGTCGATGCCTTCAAGCAGCTGAGCGACGCGGGCGGCGGGGAACTGGGCCTGTTCGCGCCTTTCTCGAAGGGCGGCTATGAAATCGCCACGCTGTCGGCGGGCCTGGCCATCGATGCGCTCGACGCGGTGCTGACGGGCCGCGCCCGCAACGCCTATGCGCTGTGCCGGCCCGCCGGGCATCACTGCCTGGCCGATCAGTCCATGGGCTTCTGCCTGCTCGCCAACATCCCGATCGCCATCGAAACGGCGAAGGCGCGGCATGGCCTTGGCAAGGTCGCGGTGCTCGACTGGGACGTCCATCACGGCAACGGCACGCAATCGATCTTCTACGATCGCGACGACGTGCTGACGATCTCGATCCACCAGGATCGCTGCTTCCCGCCGGGGTACTCGGGTTTCGAAGAGCGTGGCGAAGGCAAGGGCGCGGGCTTCAACCTCAACGTTCCACTGCCGGCAGGCAGCGGGCACGAGACCTATCTCTACGCGCTGGAGCAGGTGGTGATCCCGGCGCTGCGCGATTACGCGCCCGATATGATCGTCGTCGCCAGCGGGCTGGACGCCAACGCGGTCGATCCGCTGGCGCGCCAGCTGCTGCACAGCGACAGCTTCCGTGACATGACGGCGCGTATCGTCACGCTGGCCGACGAACTGTGCGGCGGGCGCCTCGCGGTCATTCATGAAGGTGGCTATGCCGAAGCCTACGTGCCGTTCTGCGGCCTCGCCATTCTGGAGGCCCTGGCCGGCGAACGCAGCGCTGTGATCGATCCGGAACTGGATTTCTTCCAGGCCCAGCAGCCCGACGAACGCATGATCGCGTTCCACAAGGTGCTGATCGACGAAATGCGCGGGCAACTGGGTTTCTGACCTTTCCCGCCGCCGCTCCCCCCGTAGCGGAGCGGAAGGACGCCCGCCCTCGCCCGCCCGAGGGCGCACTGTGCAAGGACGGTTGCGGCATGGATCGTTCCCCGATCCTTGCACGCTTCCGTCCGCGCACGCGGTTCGGATCAACCGGCCAAAGCGTCCAGCGCAGCTTTAGCCTCCTCGGTCAGGGTGAGTTCCGCCGCCCCGCAGTTCTCCGCCAAATGCGCGGTGCTGGACGTCCCTGGGATCAGCAGCAGGTTCGGTGATCCCGCCAGCAGCCACGTCAGGGCCACCTGCAGCATCGCACTGACCGAAGCTGGCACGCGTCTTTCGCAAGGCTCTCTCCGGCGATTGTGCCGCCTTTCCTGAAGACGCATCCCCGGGTCCGTATCGAGGTGACGGTGGAAGACGGCTTCGTCGACATTCTCGCTGCCGGCGCGGCCGCTTGTCCGCAGGCTCAAGATTGTTCGAGCCTTCCCGCCGCGAAGTCGCGCGCGAGCGCGATAAAGGCCTGGAAGGCCGCAGAGGAATTGCGCCGATTGGAATAATAGAGACACAGCGGCACAAGCGGCGGTGTCCAGTCTTCGAGAATGCGCACGAGCCGTCCCGCTACAATGTCGTCGCGTATATCGGCTTCCATGAAATAGCCGATCCCGGTGCCGTTGGTTGCCGCGATCCGGGCCAGGGAGGCCTCGTCGAGGGTGATCGGGCCCTCGACATCGAGCTGCAATTCTTCTCCGTCCTTTTCAAACCGCCATCGGAACAAGGCGCCATTGGGAAGCCTCACGCGAAGACAGGGATAAGCGAGCAACTCCTGCGGCGCCCGGGGAATAACCCTGCTTTCGAAAAAGGCAGGAGATGCGACCACCGCCATGCGTCGCATTTGACCCAGCGGTATCGCGATCGCGTCGCTGGGCACCAGATCCGCGCTGCGCACGCCCAGATCGAAGCCTGCCGCAACGACATCGACAAGCCGACCCTCGGTGACAAGGTCGATATGGACCTGCGGATAGCGCTGCAGATAGCTGAGGACCAGTGGCGCCATGATTTCACGCGCGGCCGTCGCGAAGGCATTGATGCGCAAGGTGCCGGACGGCGTCTCCTGCTGGGCGCGCACCATATTCATCGCTTTCTGGATCTCCTCCAGCGCAGGCTTGATCTGAGCGACGAATATCCGGCCCGCATAGGTGAGCGAGACGCTGCGCGTGGTGCGATTGAACAATCGCACGGCAAGCTCCCGCTCGAGCTTGCCCACCGCGTTGCTGATGGCCGTGGTCGACATGCCAAGATCGAGCGCTGCCGCTCGAAACGAGCCGCACCGAACGATGGCCAGGACAGCCTCGAGCTCAATCAGCGAATGGCGAGTCATTGATCCGATTTTCGTGATACTTCATGTCAATTTGTCTCGATTATCAGGCGAAAAGTCCATCGCTAAATGGGCCTCGTCACTATCGAGGAGATCAACATGTCAATGGACCTACCCAAGCCGATCGCCGACTATGTCGAGGCAAACGCCCGTCTCGACATCGATGGCATGTTGAAGCCCTTCCTCAGCGACGCCGTGTTTATCGATAACGGTAAGCACTTCGAGGGCGAGGCCGCGATCCGCCAGCTGTTCGAGGAAGAGGTGATGCCGGTGAAGGCGATCTTCACGCCCGATACCGTTCGGGAAGACGGCGGCGACGTGGTCGTCGAAGGCCCCGCCCATGGTGACTTCCCGGGCAGCCCGCTCCGCTTCACCTACCGCTTCACGCTGGAGCGCGGCGCCATCAGGACGCTGGAGACCACGGTATGAACATCAAGACCGATCCCACCGAGTTCGCCGGCAAGCGCGTTCTCGTCAGCGGTGGCACCAAAGGCTTGGGCCGCGCCACCGTCGAACGCTTCCTGGCCGGCGGAGCCCGTGTGGTCACCGCCGCCCGCTCGATCAAGGATTCCATAGAAGGCGTCGAATATGTGCAGGCCGACCTGACGACCGCGGAGGGCGGCGAAGCCTTCGCCAAGGCGGCACTCGAGCGGCTGGGCGGCATCGACATTCTCGCCCATGTCATCGGTGGCTCGGCTTCGCCGGCGGGTGGCTTCGCCGCGTTGACCGACGACCACTGGCTCGCCGAGCTGAATCTCAACCTGCTGGCGACGGTCCGGCTCGATCGCCTGCTGATCCCGCAGATGCTGGAGCGGCACGGCGGCGTTGTGGTGCACGTCACCTCGATCCAGTCCGTCCTGCCGCTGCCCGAGTCCACGACAGGCTATGCTGCCGCCAAAGCTGCGTTGAGAACTTACAGCAAGTCGATCTCGAAGGAGCTCGGCCCCAAGGGCGTGAGGGTCAACTCCGTCTCGCCCGGCTGGATCATGACGGAGGGCGCTGACGACTTTCTCGAAACACTGCGGGCCACCAGTGGCGGCACGATCGAGGATGCGCGTCAGTCCGTGCTCGATGCCCTGGGTGGCATCTCGATCGGGCGGGGAGCCGCGCCCGAAGAGGTGGCCGACCTCATCGCCTATCTCGCTTCAGACCGTGCCGCCGCAATCCATGGCGCCGAGTTCGTCATAGACGGCGGGACGATCCGCACCGTTTAAGGGCCGGCTGGCACTCGTCTCGCTCGGGGACGTTCGCCGCCTTCAATACGGCTGATGTCCGACCCTGGCCTCCTGGCTGCAGTCAACGCTCGGTCACATCGCGTTCCATCGGCGCCAGCTTGGCCAGCACCCGGTTCTGCGCGGCGAAGGAAACATGCGCTTCGCGCATTGCGCGTTGCAGGTTTTCGACCAGCGTGCGCTGTAGCCGCACGAGGTCGTGCTCGGCGAAGATCGCCTTGATCCGGGGATCGGCCACGTTGAGTTCGACGAAACGTGCGGTAATGCGGCGGATACCCGCCTGCCCGCCAAAGGCCCGCGCCATGCCTTCGCCGGCAAATGGCTTCGCCCCGGCGTTGGCATCGCTCTGCAGGTAGGGATCGACCGGAAGCTCCTCCGCCACGCTGGCCGCCCCTTGTCGCCACCGAACCCACGTCGACGTAGGCTGCGGTCAGCGTTACATGGCGGGTCACCGCCCAGCCCGTCCTCGCGCAGACGATCGTGCAGGCCCTCGCCGCCGCGGGGCTTCCGGCCGCCCGGCTCGAATTACGCATTGCAGACTGTCCGGCCCCGCTCGGTTGCCGTCATGTGCGCTTACGTGTGGCGACTTGCCCCCGAAATCGAGCTTTTGCGTGCGACCGGCCGGCTACCGTCCGGTCTATGGCGCTCCTATGTAAGTGAAAGCTCCCCAGAAAGCGGGGTGCGACTGGCGCGCCCGTATCGCGATCCGCAAGCTCTCCCGAACGCGAGCGAGCACGCAAAGCCTCTTCGGTGGCGGCATCGTAAAGAAGCACATCACCCGGCCCGGCCGCGAAGGCCTGCTGCATCTCCGCAGCCTCGAGGCGCGTTCCGGGATGAATGCGACACGCACCTATGTGCACTACAGACCGTCGACGGCACTCGCCGGACAACTTGACCCGGCGCAGGCCATCGATACGCTCCTGGCTAAGGCAAGGTCCGCGCTGTTACCCGCGATGGTGGTGCTGATTGCCGTCTTCGCGCGGGAAGCGATCGTGTCAACCTTGCGCGTCAGCGGCATGATATTGCCGATCCTCGTTTCGTCTCTCTCGCTCGTGATCTTTTTCTCCGGCTTCGTGCTGGATATCATCGAGGGCGTAACGGGGATCGAGGAAGCCGCGCGCGCAGGCCGGCAGGTGGACCTTGTCACCCCCGCCATCCTGACAGGACTCGACCTTTACCGCGAACTTGCGAATTCGCTCATGAAGCTGTTCGAGTCTTGGATCGTGGCGCTCATAGCGGCGCCCGCCAGGGCGATCCGCTGGATCGGGGCACAACTTCTCTGACGAGAACCTGCGCAAGGCGTCGGCATTGCCAGCGGGCGCGCATCTGTGCCAGACGGAGCTTCCCGACAACAATCCGATCCGGTTGCGACGTTCGGGGCCGGGGGATGCAAGCACAAGAGAAGCGCCGCACACGCATGAGCCGCGTCACCATCAAGGATGTCTCAAAAGCCGCCCGTGTCTCGATCAAGACGGTTTCCCGCGTTCTCAACAAGGAACGCTACGTCAGCGAGGAAACGCGCATCCGCGTCGAGGAAGCCGTCGCGCAGCTCAACTATCATCCCAATCTGGCGGCGCGCACGCTGGCCGGGCACCGGTCGTTCCAGATCGGCCTGATCCACGACAATCCCAGTCCGTTCTACATCTACAACATGCAGGCAGGGGTCGGGCAGCGCTGCCGCGAATCCGGCTATCGCATGATCGTGCAGCCTTGCGACATCGCCGCGCCGGGCCTGCTGGGCGATATCGGAGCACTGGTCGATCAGGTGCAACTGGACGGCATCATCGTGACCCCGCCGGTAAGCGATTCCGTGGAGGTCCTCGCGGAACTCGAAAGGCGGCGCATTCCGATCGTGCGCGTCCAGCCCGGCACGGACCTGACCGCCACCTCCGCGGCCAGCATCGATAACGTGCAGGCCGCCGATGACATGACCTCGTACCTCATTTCGCTCGGCCATCGCCGCATCGGCTTCGTCAGCGGCCACGCGGGGTATGCCGCCAGCACCCAGCGCTTGACCGGTTACCGGCAGGCGCTGCTGCGCGCCGGCCTCGGCTATGACGCGGCGCTGGTTTCTCCTGGCCGGTTTGACTTCCAGTCGGGCGTGGAAGCGGCGGAAGCGCTGCTCGCAATGGACCATCCGCCCACCGCGATCTTCGCCAGCAGCGACGAGATCGCGGCCGGCGTGCTTGCCGCCGCGCACCGCAAGGGCATCGCCGTGCCGCGCGATCTTTCCGTGGCGGGCTTCGACGACAACGATCTGGCGCAAGTCGTCTGGCCGCCGCTCACCACCATCCGCCAGCCCGTCCACGCTCTCGGCTATGCGGCGGCGGACCTCCTGATCGGCGCCGCCGACCGGATCGAGCGCCGGCTCCTGGCGCACGAACTCATCGTGCGCGGATCGACCTCAGCGCCCGGCGAAGGGTAATTGCTTCCGGGGACGATTATCCTTGTCTTTCTGCGTATGACAACGTTATCCTATACGCGATAAAGAGTGACGTTGGGGAGAATGCAGGATGTCGCAGGTCAGCGATCGACGCCGATGGCTTGTCGTGGGACTCGTTTTTGTCGCCATCGTGCTCAATTACGTCGACCGCCAGATTCTCGCGCTCCTGAAGCCCACGCTCCAGGCGGAGTTCCACTGGTCGGACCGCGATTACAGCCACATGGCGTCGGCTTTCCAGTTCGCTGCGGCGATCGCCTTTCTCGGCACCGGCTGGTTCATCGACAAGGTCGGGCTGCGCCCCGGTTTCGCGCTGGGCGTCGGCGTGTGGAGCCTGGCCGGCATGGCCCATGCCTTTGTCTCCTCCGTCGGCGGGTTCGTGGGCGTCCGCGCCGTGCTGGGCGTGGCGGAATCGATCGGCACGCCGGCCGCGGTAAAGACGGCGGCCACGTATTTCGAGCCGCGCGAACGTTCGATCGCGCTGGGGCTTGGCGGGATCGCGCCCAACGTCGGCGCGATCCTCACGCCGCTGCTCATCCCGCTGATGGCGCTGATGATGGGCTGGAAGGCGACCTTCCTGATCGCCGGCGGCCTGGGTCTGGTGTGGGTCGTGGTCTGGCTGGCGGTGCGCCTGCCCGAACAGCCTCAATCCGATGCCGAAGCGCCGACGATGGCGTGGAGCGCGCTGCTCACCGACCGGCGCCAGTGGGCCATCATCCTTGGCAAGGCGCTGACCGATCAGGTCTGGTGGTTCCTGCTGTTCTTCCTACCCGACCTGTTCCACCGCGTGTTCGGGCTGGACCAGAGCGCGCTGGGGCTGCCCGTGGCGCTGGTCTATGCCATGGCCGCTGTCGGCGGCATCACTGCCGGCTTCCTGCCCGCCGCACTGATGGGGCGCGGCTGGAGCGTCAACGCGGCGCGCAAGGTCACGATGCTCATCTACGCCGTGATGGTGCTGCCCGTACCGCTGCTTATCCATGCGCAGAGCCCGTGGCTTGCCGCATTCATCGTCGGCGTCGCGCTGTTCGCCCACCAGGGCTTTTCCACGAGCCTGTTCGGCCTCACGACCGACGTCTTTCCCGCCCGCGTGGTCGGCTCGGCGATCGGCATCGGCGCGTTTGCCGGAAACCTTTCGGGCATGGCGATGATCGAGTTCACCGGCTGGTCGCTCGATGCCGGGCATGGCTATTTGCCGATGCTGCTGATCTGCGCCGTCACCTATCTGGCGGCGCTGGGCGTCATCCACCTGCTGCTGCCGCGCTTCACCGCGATCGGCGGCGACAAGGATGGCGCATCCCCCGTCCTTGCCCACTGACGCCGCGCGCCCGGCAAGGCGGGGGTTGGCTCAGCTTACCATCTCTTCGCGGATCGAACCGCGCGCCATCCAGAACAGCGCCGACGCCACCGCGCCGAACAACACGAAGATGAGCAGCGACCAGCGCACGCCTTCCGCCGGCCCAAGCCCGAACGTATTGCCGATCAGATCGCTCACCGCGCCGACGCCCAGCGGCCCCAGGCCCAGCCCGATCAGGTTGACGAGGAACAGCAGCACCGCTGCGGCCGTCGCCCGTGTTTGCGGCTGGACCAGACCCTGCACGGCGGCATAGCTCGGGCCATACCACAGCGTGTTCAGCACGGGCGGGAACGCGAACATGAAGAGGGCGAACACCGCCGATTCCGTGAGCAGCCCGACGATATAGAAAGGAATGCCCAGCAGCGTGGACACTGCCGGAATCGCCACATAGGCGCGCAAGTCACGCGCGCCGTGGCGATCCGCCAGAAAGCCACCCAGCCAGGTGCCAGCTGCGCCGGTCAGGCCCAGCACGATCCCCAGCGTGACCCCGAGAAAGCCGGTCAGCCCCAGGCCGAAGCCATCGGCCAGCGGGATCAGCTCGGCGGCGTGGTTGCGGAAGAAGAACGGCGCCAGAAACGTCGCCGCGCCATAGCCGATGAAGGCCTTGATCGCCCCGGCGAAGGCGATCAGCCAGAACGTCCGCTTGCCCCTGATCTCGGCGATAGCGTCGCGAAAGGGAATGCGCGCCACGGCCGTTGCGATCATGTCGGCGCGCAACCGGCTACGCGGCTCGATCAGCGTAAAGCGCGCCACCAGCGCCATCAGCAGGCCGGGTACGCCCGCCAGCAGGAACGCCGCGCGCCAGCCGTGCGCATCCGCCACCATCCCGCCCAGCGCCATGCCGAACAGACCGCCCAGCGGCGTGCCCAGCGCATAGAAGGCCAGGGCGGACGCGCGCTTTTCGCGCGGGGTGTAATCGGTGATCAGCGAATGGGCCGGCGGGGTGCAGCCCGCCTCCCCCACGCCCACGCCAACCCGGCACAACACGAGCTGGGCGAAGTTCTGCGCAAAGCCGCAGGCCATGGTGAACAGGCTCCACACCCCGGCCGCCGCCGCGATGATCCGCGGGCGATTGCCGGTCTCCGCCAGCCGCGCGATCGGAATACCCAGAACGGTGTAGAACAGGGCGAAGGCCAGCCCGTTCATCACCCCCAGTTGCCAGTCGGCCAGATGGAGATCGTGCTTGATCGGCTCCGCCAGGATCGAAACGATCTGCCTATCAAGGAAGTTGAGGATGTAGATCACCAGCAGAACCCACAGGGCATAGCGCCGATAGCGCTCCGGGACAGGCGACGGGGCCGTGGGCTGTTCAGTCATGGGATCCTCTCGCAACGGGTTGACACGCCGCTCCCTGCCGTTCTTATGACAACGTTATCAGGGAGAGAGCACAATGGCGCGCCTGCTGGTCTTGCAGTCTGTCTGGGGTTTGGACAAATGCCCGGGCTTCGACATCGAGAACGACCTCGACACCGCGCTGGAACGGGTGATCGCCGCCGGGTTCGACGGCGTTGGCGTGAATATCGTGCGCGCGGCCCGGACCGCGGGCGTCGTCCGGGCGATGAACCCGCGCGGGCTGGCGTGGGAAGGGCAGGTCCTGGTCCATTCGGCGGATCAGCTCGCCGCCGCCATCGCCGAAGCGCACCGGCTGGGCGCACACCATCTCAACGTGCAGATCGCGGGGCCGGTGGCCCACCTGTCCGATGCGCTCGCGCTGGTCGACAGCCTCGTTCCGCTGGCCGAACACGCACCGCTGCCGGTATGGTTCGAAACCCACCGGGGCCGGCTGACCAACGACCTGCTGTTCACCCTGCGCCTGCTGGAAGCGCGGCCCGACCTGCCGCTGACGGGCGATCTTTCGCACTATCCCGTGGCGGGCGAAATGGAGCTGCCGCTGCGCGCGGACCAGCTGGCAGCGATCGAGCGCATCCTGCGCAATTGCCGCAACTTCCACGGCCGCATCTCCACAACGCATCAGGTGCAGGTCACCTTCGACGCGCCGCAGCACCATGCCTGGCGCGACCAGCATCGCGCATGGTGGCGCCGGGGCTTCGAGCTGTGGCTGGAACGGGCCGGATCGGATGAGGCGCTCCCTTTCATGTGCGAACTGGGGCCGCCGCCCTACGCGATCACCGCGCCCGACGGGTCGGAGCTTGGCAACCGCTGGGACGAAGCGCAACGGATGCAGGACATGGTGCGCACGCTCTGGCGCGAGGTCAACGGCGCACCCTGATCCGGCAGCGAAGGCCATCCGTCACGCGTCGACGTCGACCGCCGCCCGCCATGCGGCGTAAGCGGCGTCGGCCTGGTCGCGCGTAACCGCAGGGTGGAATTCACGGCCATACCGCACGACGGCCGACAGGTCGGCCGCGTCGAGCAGCCCCGCCCCCAGCCCGGCCGCCAGCGCTGCCCCATAGGCCGTGCCCTCCGGCACGGCATGGCGGCGCACCGGGCGCTGGAGCGTGTCCGCCTGCAACTGCAGCAAGGTATCGCTGGCGGAAAGCCCGCCATCGGCGGGCAGCGCTTCGGGCACCGGCAGCGCCTTTTCGATCACATCGACAATATCGCGAAAGCGATGCGCGATTCCGTGCAGCGCGGCGCGCGCGACTTGCGCCGGGCCGCTGCCAAGGTTCAACCCCGCGATCATCCCGCGCGCATCGAAGCGTCCGTGGGGTGCGCCCATGCCCGCCAGCGAAGGCCGCACGATCACGCCGCCGCTATCCGCGACCGAGGCCGCGGCAGCCGCCAGGACAGAGGGCGATGCGAACAGCCCCAGCGCACCGCACATCCATTCCACAAGCGATCCCGCCGTGATGACCATCCCCTCGATGCAGAACCGCCGCTCGCCTCCGGCAAAAGCCAGTGCTTCGGCCGGCATGCTGAAGTGGGGCGCCATCGGTTGATCGCCGGTGTTCGCCATCAGCACGCCGGAAGTGCCATAGGTTACCTTCCACGCGCCGCGTTCGAGCGCGCCATGCGCGACCATGCCTGCCTGCTGGTCGGCAATCAGCGCGGTGATCGGCACCACTGCGCCCAGCGCGGCGGGCGCGGTCCACGCGATCGGCCCCCAGCTTTCGACCAGCGCCGGAAACATGCTTTCGGGCAGCCGCTGATACTCCAGCAGGGCCGGGTTCCAGCCCCCGCCGCCGGCGTAGTCAAAATAGCCCGTCATCCAGCCGCAGGAAATGTCGGTCACATGCGCCGCGCCGCCGCTGAGGCAATAAACCAGCCAGCTATCGAGCGTTCCCCACTGGAGATCGGCCGCAGGCTTGCCGGAAAGCGCGATGGCGGCGGGAAGCTTGGCGGAGGGCACCTGCGGCCAGGCGGTGAAGCCGGCCGCGCGCAGATCGCGATAGGCGTCCATGCCGCGCAGGTCGCTCCACACCAGCATCGGCGCGGCCGGCTGGCCGGTGTGCCGGTCCCACACCACCACGCTGGCGCGCTGCGAGGTGACGCCGAGGACCGCGACATCCGCCATCGTGCGGCCCGCCGCCGCCAGCGCGCCCGC
>APMI01002256.1_pt1 | contig 62307 bp, 42 predicted proteins | sample 667938 | NCBI WGS metagenome assembly APMI01 (sample SAMN01084076, study PRJNA167559) | wastewater metagenome | biome: Wastewater | place: Denmark: Ejby Moelle, Odense | collected 2011-11-28
ATAACGCTTGCACCCTCCGTATTACCGCGGCTGCTGGCACGGAGTTAGCCGGTGCTTATTCCCCTGGTACCTTCAAGGCGATATGAATACCGCTTTTTATTCCCAAAGAAAAGAAGTTTACAACCCATAGGGCCTTAATCCTTCACGCGGGATGGCTGGATCAGACTTGCGTCCATTGTCCAATATTCCCTACTGCTGCCTCCCGTAGGAGTCGGGCCCGTGTCTCAGTGCCCGTGTGGCTGATCGTCCTCTCAGACCAGCTACCGATCGTCGGCTTGGTGAGCCGTTACCTCACCAACTACCTAATCGGACGCACACTCATCCTGTACCGCCGGAGCTTTAATTACAAAAGAATGCTCTCTCGTAAAATTATGGGGTATTAATCTCAGTTTCCCGAGGCTATCCCCCAGTACAGGGCAGATTGTGTACGCGTTACGCACCCGTACGCCACTCTCATAGTATTGCTACCATTTACCGTTCGACTTGCATGTATTAGGCCTCCCGCTAGCGTTCATCCTGAGCCAGGATCAAACTCTCCGTAGTAAAAGAGTTGATTTCCTAACTAATAAAGGAAATGATTATTGATTTTGCTTGGATACCTTATCTAGTTATCTATGTTTCTTACCTATATTTCAAAGAACTTTTTTGACTGATCCGCTACCTTTCGATAGCTTCGTTTGTCAAGTTTGTGGTCGATGTTTTGTTTCCAAAATCACTTACCTTTCAGTGTCGTTTTAGATTCGTCCGAAACGCTTGCTGCGAAACGGGACGCAAAAGTAGAAGTTATTTTCGAACTTCCAAACTTTTTCAGAAATTTGTTTTCTTTTTTTGTTTCAGCCGTTTGACTGGAAACTGGAGCTACATGAGCCCTCTCAGATCAGATGTGCGGTGGATCCTGTCGAGCAGGATGCTTTGCCAAGTGTATGGCGCGTAGTCGCTACGCTTTGGTTTTCATTGTGCCGTTCTTTTCAGAAGCGGGACGCAAAAGTAAGAAGGTTTTTTTAATCTCCAAACTTTCGTGAAAGTTTTTTCTGTTTTTTTCAGCTGCGGAAGCTGCGGGGTCTCTGATGTGCAGTGGACTCCGGAAGAACCGGGTGCTTTACCATTGAGACGGTGCGTATCACTACGCTGTACCTGTTTTATTCCCCCGGACAAGTATCAAAAGAACGTCGTTGTGTCCGTTTGGGGAGTGCAAATGTACAAACCTTTTGCAAATCCGCAAGGGCTGTGCTGAAAAAAAGTGCAATCAGGCTATACAGATATACCCCGAAAAGGTGCTGAAAGCATTGCTACGACTATGTTTGCGTGCGATTCATTTTTTTGAAAAAAAGTGCTGCCCCAAGGGAGAACCAGTGGTATGCCGGGTACCTATATACATGGCCAGGGGCTGTAAATGGTCTTTTGCCCCTCTAAAAGGCTCTGGCAACGGTACATCTATATAGTAGTGGCCTTGACGGGAATGGCAAATAGGACTAGTTTAGCGCACTCATACTGCTATATAAACCGATGATCACGACCATGACTGCCTGCTGCAGGTACTATCTCTCTATCTCTATGCTATATATAGCTACGGCAGCCACAGCCGGTGGTGATACGCTCAAGTATCCTGTAGCTCCTGTAGATAATAGCAAGGACACCTTTGGCACTATAGCAATAGCCGATCCATTCCGGCCGCTGGAGACAGCATCTGCTGCGCGCGCGCAGTGGCTGATGGATGAGAAGGTCCTCACTGACACGTACTTCGGCCAGGAAAGCCGCCGGAGTCAGCTAGAGGATGACTACACCATGCTGGGCAGCTACTCTAGCAATGTACCAAGGCCCTCAGGCCCCTACTATCTGGAGCGCTACCTGGAAAACGGCATACAGGCCATATATACCAAGCGGTACCTGCATGATGAGGACCCCATGCCGCTGATACGTGCGCCTCAGATAGCGCCCAATCTGAAGGTGATCGGAAATGTGACCATCTCTAAAGATGGGAGTTATGCTGCATTCGAGTACTCTGGCAATGGTAGCGACTGGACAGAGATAGCGGTATATGACATCCACAAGAGGAAGTTTCTGCCGGATCATATTACTAATGTACGCTATGGCTCTGTGACGTGGCGGGAAGATGGCTTCTACTATCAGCAGTATGACACGATAGATGCTGCGGGTCGCTATACAGCGGTGTCTTACAATCAGAAATTGTACTACCACCCTCTCGGCTACGCGGATGATATCCTGGTATGGGCGGATCCACAGGCGCCACTAGCTCATTTTTCAGTATCAGTGTCTGACGATGAGCGCTTTGTGCTATTCACCGAGGTAGAAAGCAGCTCGGGCAAACAGATCTACCGCCTCAAAGATCTGGTGACAGACAGCCCTATGCTGGTCTATACACTGGGCGAGGAGCAGACGCTGAGCCTGCTGGGCAGCAGTGGAGATAGTGTGTATGTGCTGCGGCGCTCCAAGACGGACTACAACGGGAGTATACTAAGGATAGACGTACGAGATCCCAGGCACTGGACCTCACTGCTAGACAATCAAAAAGACTATAGGATAAAGGATGCAGCCTATGCCCATGGCAAATTTCTGCTAGTGATGGCGCATGAGTTTCAGGAGGTGCTTGTATCCCTGACAGATGGTGGGGATGACCTGAAAACGATCAAGAGTCCTGCCGGAGGCAGTGTATCTATTATGGGATATGCTGCAAAAGAAGATGGCTTTATACTAGCGCTAAGCTATTTCATCTGCCCGCCTATCGGAGAGATCTTTCACCTGAAAAAGGGAGATGTAGAGATAATTGATAAAACACGGATACTATTTGATCCGACCAAATATGAGTTTATCTCAGACCACTACCGCTCTGCAGATAGTACTCTGGTGCCCATTTTCATCATTCAAAACAGGAGATATAAGGACAAACCTACTCACGCAGCCCTGCTGGAGGTGTATGGGGGCTTTGGCATCACCCCTGCTATGTCATATGATCCAGGGCTGCTGATATTCCTCAATAACGGAGGTGTTTTTGCATTTGCCAATGTACGGGGTGGTGCCAACTCAGTGAAAGACTGGCATAAAGATGGCTCGCTACTAAAGAAGCAAAACACTTTTGACGACACATATTATGCAGCCAGGTACCTCTTAGAGCATGGTTATGCAGAAAAAGGCAAGCTGGCCCTGACCGGGGGCTCAAACGGGGGTCTGGTAGCGGCGGCAGTCATCAATCAGCATCCGGACTGCTTCCGGGCGGCGATCCTAAATGTGGGCGTGTATGATATGATCCGGGCGGAACGGTTTACTGTAGGCGCCTTTCATATCCGCGAGTTTGGGACTGTGGCCAAAGAGGCGGAGCTACTCAATCTACGGTCTTACTCACCGCTGCATAATGTGAAGCCACATACGCAATACCCGTCTATGCTGATCCGGACCGGGGAATACGACGACCGTGTGCCGCCGCTGCACTCGTACAAATATGTAGCAGCGCTGCAGCAGCTGACAGAAAGTACTAACCCCATCCTGCTGAGAGTAGTGCCCAATGCCGGGCACCATACCGGTGCTGATTTTGGGCAAAGGACTACGCTCAATATGGAGTCTTATTCATTCCTCTTCAAAGAGCTGGGACTGAAGTACAAAGCCGGGTCTTCTTATTGGTAGCAGAATCCGTCGGGAGCGATATCAGAAAGCAAATACAGTCTTGCCACCTTCATCGTCCTTATATACATAGTTGACTACACGGGGCCAGAGGGGCTTGATGAGTTCCTTCTCCCACCCTGCCAAATCCTGGCTGAGATCCGCCACTACCTTAGGCTTGAGTGTGGCCAGGTTGTGTTTCTCTTCTTTGTCTTCCTTTATATTATACAGGACGGTAGTATTGTCATATTCATTGATGATGAGCTTCCAGTCTCCCTTGCGGATCGCTTTATTGAAGTCGCTGCGCCAGTAGAGGGCATTGTGAGCGGCTTCCTTCTTTTCGCCCGTGATGAATGGTACGAGGTCTACACCGTCGTATTTCCTGTCTGATGGCAGGTCCATATTGACCGCAGCAGCCACTGTGGCAAATATGTCGAGAGAGATGACCGGCTCATGATATACGGTACCTGGCTGTATGTGCCCCTTCCATTTCATCATAAAAGGTACACGGATGCCACCCTCAAAGTTTGTAAACTTGCCTCCCTTGAACGGGGCATTGTCTGTAGTACCATTATATGATACGCCGCCATTGTCGCTCAGGAAGACAATCATCGTATTGTCCGTCAGGCCCAGGCTATCTACATGCTGGAGCAGACGGCCGACCTGGTCATCGAGGTTTTTGATCATGGCGGCATAGGTGCGCTTGACCGGGTCTTTTATATTGGAGTACATATTATAGTACTTCTTCATGGCCTGCAGGGGCGCATGGGGCGCATTGTAAGGCAGGTACAGGAAGAATGGACCGCTCTTGCTGCGGTCTATATATGAGATAGCCTCGTCGGTCAGCTTGTCGGTCAGGTATTTGTTTTCTTCTTTCTCCTCGCAGCAGTTGCGCAGGATGGCACAGTTGCCCCGGCGGCCTTCGGCGGTCTGCCACTCGTGCTGATCTATAAAGTCCCTTCCTATGTGGGTGTTGACCACATCAGGATTGGAAGTAGGTGTATAGAGTGTAAATGCCTCATAAAAACCATACTGATAATCAAACCCACGCGCACAGGGCTTTGCAAAGTCTGCTGCCCCGAGGTGCCACTTCCCTATAATAGCGGTAGAATAGTCATAACGCTTCAGCATATCGGCGAGTGTGATCTCTGATGGTGGAAGGCCCTGGCGGAGGCGATCCTCTGTAGAGGGCACATCGGTCTCCTTGATAGGAGTGAGGGGGCGGAAGCGCGGCAGCATTTTGAGGCCATAGTACTCGGCCATGTTTTTAAGGTAGCGATGGTTGGGCTGAAACTCATGACCGAAACGCTGCTGGTATCTACCGGTCAGCAGCCCTGCACGAGATGGAGAGCAGACCGGAGAGGAGATATAACCTTCGCTAAATACTACACCATCCTTACCCAGCTTGTCAATATTGGGTGTGGTGATAGCCTTATTGCCATACAGGGACAGATCTGTAGGACCGAGATCATCAGCGAGGATAAGTATCACATTGGGCCGGGAGTGACTTTTGATATCTGCTGCCGGCTTGGCCAGAAAGTCCTCTTTGCCCTTGATCAGCTTTTCATCAAAGTATATTTTATACTTATCACTATAAAAAGGGCGATGCAGGAAACTCATGCACAGCACCCCGACCGCGGCTAAACCGCCGGCTACCACTACTCCTTTTATAAATCGCATATACCAAAGCTAACGAATAAGGGAGAAAAAGTTTACGTCCAGTTTCCTCTATTTCGTTAAAGGGATGGTTAAATTTTGGAGACTCTTCTGACGGGCAAAATAGACCCCAAAAAATGCGATCAAATCATTGCTATCAAATGGTTTGAGTAAGAATATTTTACCAGAGATGGGGTAGTGAAAACGCACACGGGGGTTGTCGAATTTGCCACCGCTGGAGTAAAGTGATTTTTCAGCACAGTTTCCATCAAAAGGGGACGGTGAGATAGTGTGGATCTATTCATTGAGGTATTTCGTGAGCTCATCTTCTATGCGCTTGCAGGAGACGAGCAGAGGCTTGTGCGTGATCTCCAGGCTGAAAGTATGCTCTGAGATAGTATAGTTGCCATTGATATGGCCTATGAGGATGGGCAGCTCAAAAGTGCCGGCAGCTTCATCGCCCACCAGCTTGCCGCCATGATGTGTGATAGCGGCCTGAGCTTTTTCCATGAGCTCCTTGCGATTCTTTACATTACCTATATGGATGGCGATATTGCACTTGGCCATAGTCTTTGTCTTTTAGACAAATCTAAAGAAAACGCGTAGTACGTCTATAGCGCAATCCACAGGCCTGTGTCTAATGAAAAAGCCGCTCTGAGGGAGCGGCTTTAAATATTTTGATGAACAGCTTTTAGAAACGAGGGCAGAAGAGAGTTTCCTTCAGGCTGTATGTCTTAGGGAAGCCGATATACATGAGCGATATCTCAAAAGCACCTGTGCCCGGACCGGCGTCCTTAAACTTATTGACAGTGAAGTCATAGCTGGCGCCGAGTTTGAAACCCTTAATCTGGAATGCAGCATAGGCGATAGCCGATTCTGCCTGATGGTCCTTTGTGATGATATCATTAGACCTGCTGTAGACACCGAGGGTGATATTTGTACGCATATTGATATCATATCCGAAGCCGAGGCCTGCGTTGAGCTGATTGGCTACAGACTGCTTCATCCAGAGTACGGATGGGAGGAGGTGAAAACGACGACCAAGTGTGAAATCGAGACCGCCGGAGATATTGCCACGCAGGTAGAGTGTCCTCTTGTCTGTAGTAGTGGCCAGGTTGTACTTAGGCACTGCGGTATTAAAGATGGTACCACCGAGGTAGAGAGCGATCTTATTGGTCAGCTTGCCATAGTAGAGGAGGCCCACATTGAGGTTGGCATACTTTACATTTGGCTGGAGATTGATACCGCTGGCGATATTCTGGTTAAACTCATTGCCCTGATACTGGCTGGCAAACTGAGGATTTTTGTAGCCGGTCTGCGTGTAGCCGATCTGGAGGCCCACAGAGAGTTGGTGATTTGGGCTCAGGTGGCGGATATAAGAACCGGAAGCCACCAGGCTGAACGTCTGGAAAGAGCTGGCACCCGCAGCATCATATAAAATATAAGCACCGACACCTACCGCATCCTTGCCAGCAGTACCCAGAGATATAGGCATATCAAAGGAGATAGATGGGGTCTGATATGGCGAGTTGAAAAAGCCATTATTGACCCCGGAGAACCACTGGTTCCTGTATATAGCGCCTACCCTGTAGCTACCTGGTACTACGCCTGTGAGGGCGGGATTGGTAGTCAGCGGCGTATTGTAAAACTGCGTATAGTGTACATCCTGCGCACCTGCGGTGAGGAAGGTCAGAGCTGCGAGGGTGGCTAAATAAAATTTCTTCATTATCAAGTTTCTCTTATGGTTAGGTTTAGGGTTTCAGATCAGAGTTACCAGACCAGGGCCACATTGCCCGTCACTGTAGGGTATAGCTTGTTGGTCTGCTTGTTGCGCACCTTGGCCAGGAATACATAGTTGCCCTGATCCTGGAGCTTGCCATGATAGTGGCCGTCCCACTTGTCAGTACCGTCGCGCTGGCTGTCAAACACCATTTCGCCCCAGCGGTTGAATACGCTCAGCTCATCCAGAGCTACGATATCACCCTGATTGATGATGGTGAAATAGGTATTCTCTACCGGCACACCTACGCCACCCGGCAGAAATGCTGTAGGGAAAGTAAAGTCCCTCTTGATAGGAATAGTATCTACCAGTGCAAATACAGAGTCATTGACAGCCGGTGTCCATGCACCCTTGGTAAACTTGATACGGCCTGAGCCTGACTGGCCAGGGCCGGCTACTACCTGCTGCATATTGACCCACTGAGATGGGGTACCCGTCCACATACCGATAGACGCCCACGGGCCATCTGCGATCTGGTCAGAGTGTATAGAGAGATCTGCAGGAGAATTGTCAGATGCATCTACGATATGGTAGAAAACATCATTCACTGTCTGGATGCCGCCAGATTTTTTGATAGTGTCATAGCCATCATCTGTAGTGGTAGTGGTAGTAGGCACATTCTCAGCGTAGCGTACTTTATAGTACCTGGCCTGGGTATTGGCCGGCACTATAGACGCCTCGCGTACCTTGGCCACACCGCCATCATTGACCCCTGTAGGGAAGATATATTCTGCCTTTTGATTTGTATTTCTCACCAGACGGCCACCTGCGGTGCTGCTCACAAAGCTGGTGTTCACATTGTACTGCACGATAGATGCCGGATCACTATTCGTCACATTGAGCCAGTAAGATGTCGTAGCGTGCTCAGAGCCAGAGAGCCAGAGAGCGTTGGTCACGGTCACATCGCCATCTGTCTGCTTCTTGGTGCCGAGGCCTACAGGCGTAGAGTCAGTGAGGTTATAGAAAGTATTTGTACCTGTGCCGGAGATATTCTGGTCGGTACCATAGAGGGTCACCAGGGATTGGTCAGGAGTCCAGGTAGCATTATTCACCCAGTCCTTCTGCACGAAATATTTGCCGGTATTGGTACCTGCGCCATCCGCTGTGCCGAGTGTATTGACAAAGCTACCTTCGATCACGACTGTACCGGCATTCTTGAGCGAGCCTGAAGCTGCATTCTCCAGAGAGCCGGAACCCGTGGAATTATCAGACTTGACGATCATGACACCGCCCGTAGTCACGGCCACCGGAGCGCCGTTATTGTAGAAAGTCTGAGCGTAAGTCGCAGACAGTGCGACAGATGCTAAAAGGGTGAGTAGGGTTTTCTTCATTGCTTACAAGGTGAAAAGGGTATAATACCACAAAAATGTGGTATGTCTAGTCCGTAAAATTATCTTTTTATGCCTATTTGTCAAATTTTGAATCGAAAAACTCCGCCGAAAAAGCCATTTACCTAAATCAAGGACAGTCCACAGGAAATGGGTGCAAGATAGACGTAGTGCGGGATTCAGAGGATGCATACCTTAGCGGAAACATTCTCATTCCATGAAAAAAATAACGTATTTAATTAGTTTTATAATCTTATCTATCAGTCTTTCATCATGTTTGGTGTCAAAGAAGAAATTTGACGAGCAAGAAGCGCTGGCCAAGAAGAGTATGGCAGAGAAGCGTGACTGCAATGAGAAGCTGGATAAAGCCAATGCCGATATAGCCAACCTGAATGACCAGATCAATAAGCTGAATGGGCAGATAGCCGACCTGAAAAACAAAAATCTGAACCTGACCGAGCAGACCGAGCGCCTGACCAAAGCCAATGAGGACGCCAATAAGCTCTACGAAAGCCTGAAAAACCAATACCAGGACCTGAGCAAATCCAGCTCTAAGGATAAAGAAAAGCTGAGCCTGGCACTAGCAGAGAAAGAAGCTACGCTGAACGACAAGCAAGCCGAACTGCAAAGACTGTCAGACGCGCTGAGAGAGCGCGAAAAAAGGGTAAAAGACCTGGAGGCATCTATAGCCCGCAAAGAGGCTGCCCTGGCCGACCTGAAGAAAAAGATCACGGATGCCCTCACAGGATTTGCCAGTGATGAGCTGAAAGTGACGCAGAAAGATGGGAAAGTGTATGTGTCACTGTCTGATAAGCTGCTCTTCAAGTCAGGTAGCTTTGCGGTAGATGAAAAGGGTAAATCTGCCATCGTGAAAGTGGCAGAGGTGATGAACAAGCTGACAGACGTGACGCTGGTGGTAGAGGGCCATACAGACAATAAGCAGTATACCGCTGCCAAAGGTGAGGTAAAGAACAACTGGGACCTGAGCTCTATGCGCGCTGCTGCTGTGACCAATATCGTGGTAAACGAAGGAAAGCTAGATCCTAAGCGGGTAGTGGCAGAGGGACATGGCGAATTTTATCCGGTGGCATCTAATGACACACCGGAGGGCCGCAGCCAAAACCGCCGTATAGAACTCGTACTCTCTCCTGACCTGAAGGAGATATTCAAGATACTGGATACTACGCAGCAGTAGCCTTTTGGCGCTTGCTGGCTGTTTCTGTATTATTGCGCTCTGATGAAAAAAGAGCCAAAACAGATAGACAATGTGGCCATCACCGCCATGGCCTCCAAGGGCCTGGGTATAGGCAAGGTGGACGGTAAAGTATTCTTCGTGGCCGGTGCAGTGCCGGGAGATACGGTGAATGTCCGCATCACTACAGACAAGAAGAAATATGCTGAGGGAGGTATAGCTACGCTGATCACGCCATCTGCGCATCGCACGGAGCCGGTGTGTGAGCACTTTGGCACCTGTGGCGGCTGCAAATGGCAGCACATACAATACAGCGAGCAGCTGCAATACAAGACACAGATCGTAGAAGATGCCCTGATCCGCATAGGTAAGCTGAGTATACCGGAGGTGAAGCCTATACTGGGAAGCCGGTCCGACTACTTCTACCGCAATAAGCTGGAGTTCAGTTTTACGGACCGCCGCTGGCTGACTCAGGCTGAGATAGATGGTGGGCAGGAGTTTGACCGCCGCGGGTTGGGATTTCACGTGCCGGGCAGCTTTATGATGGTGCTGGATGTAAAGAAGTGCTGGCTGCAGGGCGATCCGTCTAATGCTATCCGCCTGGCAATACGCGACTTTGCGATAGCCAATGATTTTAGCTTTTTCAATATCAAAACACAGGAAGGTCTGCTACGCACGATGATGATCCGTACTACCTCTCTGGGTGAGATCATGGTGCTGGTGATGTTTACCTCGCAGGACGATGAGAAAATAGAGGCGCTGCTAGGTCACCTGCAGGAGCAGTTTCCACAGATCACCTCGCTACAATATGTGATCAATAATAAGCGTAACGATACCATCTATGACCTGCCTACCTATGTATATAGCGGCAAAGACCATATCGTGGAGCAGTTGGGAGATTATAAGTTTAAGGTCAACCCTAAGTCTTTCTTCCAGACCAACTCTGATCAAGCGCGGGTGCTATATGATGTGGCAAAGGAGTTTGCCGATCTGAAGCCTACGGATGTAGTGTATGACCTCTACACAGGTGTGGGCAGTATCGCACTCTACGTATCGGGTCTCTGCAAAAATGTAGTAGGTATAGAGCAGGTAGAGGCGGCGATAGAAGACGCCAAAGAAAATGCAGAATTGAATGGTGTGACCAATTGTGCCTTCTATGCCGGTGATGTGCGCATGGTGCTGAAGCCCGAGTTTATAGCTACCAATGGGAGGCCGGATGTGGTGATCACTGATCCGCCTCGCGCTGGTATGCATGAGGATGTGGTGAAGACGCTGCTGGAGTTGGCTGCTCCGCGTATCGTCTATGTGAGCTGCAACCCCGCTACCCAGGCACGCGACCTGGAGCTGCTGGCCTCGAAGTATGACATCAAGAAGATACAGCCGGTGGATATGTTCCCCCAGACGACGCATATAGAGAATGTGGCGGTGCTGGAGCTGAGATAGTTATTTCTTATACCTTAGTCAGGTAAAAACACACCTTGAAACGTTTTGAAGGATTTCTCTGGATCGTGGTGGCACTCGCATTTGTAATGAGGCCATTCGTAGATACTAGTCATTTTATTTTTCTGGCTGTACTGCTTATCTCTTGCTCATATTTTGTAGGAGGGTATTGGCTATTCAATCTGGAAAAACCCCGCAGGAAGCTTATTCCTATCTTGTCAGGATTCATACTTGGACCTTGTATTTATATATGGCCCTCCATTATTAAATTGAATATTGCGACCCCCTTTCAGCTATTTCGTATTGCTGCTACTGGTTGTCTCGCCTTGTTCCTTCTTCTTATCATAGTTTTCTCCAAGAGACTAGGGGGAATCGCGAATAATATTAAACCTCTTTTTTGGCGCTCGGTTGTGATATTAAGTATCACGGGGATTTTTACGCCTCAACTTATATACTATAAACCATATCGTATCCTTTCATCTGCTCTCAATAATGGAGACGGTAATCTGAGAAGTAATATTGAAATGTTTGACTATTACGATCTCTATAAAAAAGCACAAGACGCTGGCGACTGTGACAATGCGATCCGGTACGCATTATTTGAAAATCTCGCTGGCAGGAAATGGCTTGGGCTAGACAACAGGTCCGAAACGGCCGCTCTCGCCTTCGATACGATTGCTTTGACATTAGATAGTGTCAGTATGGATGATAGCGTCAAAGAAATGTTAAGTGAATCAGGCAAGTACGCAAATAATCTGCAAGCTATAGGAGCTACTTATGATCACATCTGGGATGCCTACGATTGCAAAGCATCTACAGCATTTGCCAACCAGCGGTATGATACTGCCCTTAAATATTATCTTCTAGCTGATAAAGCTACAGCCGAATTTTATCAGGATAAAAATAGCAGATCAGTGAACTATTATAAAATAGCTCAGTGTGACAATAAACTAGGTTATTTTAAAAAAGGCACCGATTACCTGACAAGAGCCCTAGAGATCCGGATGAAAAATGGTGATACGGCAAGCCTTGCCGTGGGTCAGATAATCAGCGAAATGGGCATTAGCTGCTCGCACATGCATTTTTATGCTCAAAGCAATCACCTTTATAGAATCGCAAACGCTATATACCGGAAAGATAGCACCAATAAGGATGCAATAGATGAGCTGGTATCAAATTACACCTTTCTTTCCCAGAACCTAGCTACAGAGGACAGCCTTGATGCAGCCTTTTTTTATATTAAGAAAGCGATCTCTCTGGAAAAGCCCGGTGACTTGAGGTATTGCATCTCTTCACTATACTATGCCACCTATCTGACCAAGATAAGTGTGTATGATAAAACCGACTCTGTCCTGAGGGAATCTAAAGAATGCCTGCAAGCCAATCACAATCCGTATGTGAGCCTGGCCACATATGATTACCTCGCTTCGTTCTGTCATGCCGCGTTGGCAAAGTATGAGCTTGCGAAAAATGAGATATCCGAAGCTAAAACTGTATTAAAAAATGCAGGGCAAAGAAGCACGGAGCAGTATCAGTCCTGCCTCCTTTTATCAGCGGATATACATCACATACTCGGTGAGTATCCTGATGCTATCAATGACTATGATGCCGCCCTCAGTATGATCTCTACACGCGATAGCAGCAGGCGGATGCAAAAAGCGCTCATAAAATCGAGCACGGCAGAGCTATATCTGACATTAGACGAAACGGCTGAAGCAAAAATAGCTGCTACTGAAGCTATCCTGCTAGCTGGATCTGACACTGGCAAAAGCCAATCTTCTAACAATGTCCTTTACAACAAGCTGGCTTATGTAAACTATGCCTTGGGGAATGTGGGCAGATCTAAAATGCTTTACGAAAAAGTACTGTCTAATAATGCTGCTACGAATTACAGATATACCATTACAAGCGCCTTAGCGTACAATGGCCTCGGCCTGGATGCGCTCGCGGAGAAAAGACTAAATGTGGCAGATTCATTGTTTGACAAATCCCTGCATATGTATAGACGGCTTGTGCATGAGAAAAATCCTCTCACCGCTCAGGTATATGTCAACTATGCTCTTTTAAATGTTGCCCAAAACAAACTGCCTGAGGCCGAGGAAAAGTTGCATAAGGCTCAGGCTATCGATCAATCCTTCCTCTCGCCTGACCATGATGTTTTTGGTGACATAGCAGCCGCCATGGGAGATATTTATGTCCGTGAGGGAGATAAGATCAAAGCGCGCGAGTATTACGAAAGGGCTATAAATATCTACAAGAAGAAGTTTGATCCCGGACATAGTAAAATCAAGAATCTTCAACGCAAGCTTCTCTGACCATTGGAGACAAGCAGATTCAGCTTAAATTGCAGGCCGTAATTGTGCAATTTGAAAAACTCCATCCTCTTCTCCTCTATCCTCCTCGACTGGAACCGCCACTCCAATGACCGGCAGATGCCGTGGAAAGGGGAGCGCGACCCCTATCTGGTGTGGCTGTCGGAGATCATACTGCAGCAGACACGGGTAGAGCAGGGACTGCCTTATTTTTTGAGGTTTAAAGAGGCTTATCCTACCGTGCGGGACCTGGCAGATGCGCCGGAAGATGATGTGATGCGGCTATGGCAGGGGCTGGGCTACTACTCCCGCGCGCGGAACCTGCACCATACGGCGAAGCAGATCGCCTATGAGCTGAAAGGCGAATTTCCCTCTACATATCATGACATAGTAAAGCTGAAAGGGATAGGTCCGTACACAGCTGCAGCTATATCGTCTTTCATTTTTGGAGAGCGGCAGGCGGTGGTGGATGGGAATGTGATACGAGTGTTGGCGCGGGTTTATGGGATCGATATGCCTTTTGATACGACGGATGGGAGGAAGCACTTCTCGCAGCTGGCCCAGGAGCTGATCAGCGCAGAGCATCCGGGTGAGTACAATCAGGCTATCATGGACTTTGGGGCAACGGTCTGTACACCGCTGAGTCCGAAGTGCGAGGAGTGCCCTTTCTCAAAAATGTGTGTGGCCTATCAGAAGGACCTGATCAGCGAGCTACCTGTCAAGTCTAAGAAGATTGTTAAGAAGGAGCGGTTCTTCTACTACCTTGTACTGAAAGATGATAAGGAGATCCTCATCTCAAAGCGCAGCGGGGACGATATATGGAAGGGGCTTTATATCCTACCATACATAGAGTCAGACAAACCGCTTCGCAAAAACATCGGGCAGCGGGTCAGCGACTTCCTTGGGCAAAAGGCGACGATTTCGGATTACTCCAGGCCTTATAGTCAGCAGCTTACGCATCAGAGCCATCAGTCGGTCTTCATCTTTGTGGAGGGAATTGACCTGCAAAATGTTCACATAGAAGGTACCATCCGGGTGCCGCTGGATAAATTGAGTACCTTTGGCTTTCCTAAAACAGTGCATTTGTTCCTCGTGGAAAATTCACTACTTTAGGTATCTTAATTTATAACTAAATACACAAGAGATGGTAAACAGGGTTCAACTGTTAGGCAGACTGGGGAAGGACCCGGTCTTGAAGCATTTTTCTGAAAACAACGTGATAGCCGAGTTCTCTCTGGCCACCACAGAGTCCTACCGCGACAAGGAGGGCAAGTGGGTAGAGGTGACCGACTGGCACAATGTAAAGCTCCCCTTCAAATCTCTGGCAGAGCGCGCCGAGAAGTACCTGAAGAAAGGCAGCCTGATCTACCTGGAGGGTAAGATCAAAACAAGGAGCTATGATGACAAAGACGGTAACAAGCGCTATGTGACTGAGATAGTAGCCGAGAGCCTCCGTATGCTGGACAAGAAGGACGGCAGCACTGGTGGCGGCAGCTACAGTGACAACGGTGGCGGACAGAACTACTCCTCCCAGCCGCAGCAGGAATACGCCGGCAATGACAGCAGGCCATCTAATAACATAGATGACGACCTGCCATTCTAAATGATCAACCCGGACAGGCAGGGATACACTCTGCCTGTCCTTATTTTTTCACTAAACCATAAGTCCTTGGACCCCGGCCCCGCAAATCTCCCCCCCAGTTGCCTGATCATCCTCAGCAGCTTCATACACATGCCCGATACGGGCACCATCCTTGCAGCTTTTGCAGCGCTTTTACTGATCCTGTGCTCAGCCCTGATGGCTGCGTCTGAGATCGCGTTTTTCTCTATCACCAATGTGGAGAAGGAAGAACTGCGCGATAGCGAAGAAGAATCCGATCAAAAGCTAGCCAAACTACTGGACCGCCCGCGCTACCTGCTATCTACGATCCTGATAGGCAATAATGTGGTGAACATCGGCGTGATCATCATCTCGTACTACATCATCACGCACATTTTTGAGTTTAAAGATGTAGCGATTGGTTCTTTCACCGTCCCAGGTTCTGTGTTTGACTTTACCATCAACGTGCTGGTGGTGACTTTCTTCCTGGTACTCTTTGGCGAAGCCATACCAAAAGTATACGCCTCTCTGAATAAGCTGAAGATAGCGAGAGGAGTGGCAGGGCTATTTGTAGTGCTCAATCGCATCTTTTATCCCATTAACTATATCCTCGTGGGCTCTACCTCTATGATAGAGAAGCGTATCAAGCGTCACAACGCAGAGATAGACATAGAAGAGATCAATAAGGCGATAGAGATCACTGTAGAGAATAAAGAATCCGGTAATGATGTGAAGATGCTGAAGGGCATCGTGCACTTTGGCAACCTGACGGTGAAGCAGATCATGCGCCAGCGTATGGAGGTGGCTGCTGCTGATATCACGTGGAACTATGAAGAGCTGCTGAACTATGTGCGCGAGGTGGGCTACTCACGTATACCCGTGTACACTGAGAATATAGACCAGATACAAGGTGTGCTCTACATCAAAGATCTACTGGACCATCTCAATCAGGATATCACCTTTGGCTGGCAGAAGCTGATACGCGAACCACTGCACGCACCAGAGACGAAGAAGATAGATGATATGCTGCGCGAGTTTCAGGCATCGCATAAGCACCTGGCTATCGTGGTGGATGAGTTTGGCGGTACATCAGGTATCGTGACCATGGAGGATATAGTGGAAGAAGTGATAGGTGATATCAAAGACGAGTTTGACGAGTCTACGGATACTAATATCCGCAAGGTGAATGACAACACCTATATCGTAGAAGGTACTATGCCGCTGCATGACTTCAGCAGGGCACTGGAGCTGGACACAGGTCACTTTGACGAAGTGCGTGAGGATGCAGAGACACTGGCCGGCCTGCTGCTGGAGCTAAAGGGCCGTATCCCTAAACAGGGCGATGAGATCAATTTTGAAAAGTTCAACTTCCGCATACTGTCGGTGAAAAATAACCGTATAGAGAAGGTAAAGCTGGAGGTGGCGAACTGATGTGCCTGAGTTTGTTTATTTTTATCAGACTAATCACTACTATATGATCTGCTTACTAACGATACACCCTCAGTATATCACTGACCAAAAAGGCAAAAAAATATCTGTGATAATCCCTATCGATGAATACGAGCGTATAGTAGAAGAACTGGAAGACCTGGAGGATGTGCAGCTGTATGATGAATCCAAAGCCGATGGTGAAATGCCAATACTTATGGAAGATGCCTTCAAAATGATAGAGGCATCTAAAAAGCGCAAATAATGAGCTATCAGGTCAGTATCCGAAAAAAAGCTATTCAGGCGTTAAAAAAGATATACGAGCCTGACTATTCCAAAATTAAAAACTGCCATCATAAACCTGGCCGATGATCCACGGCCCTCGGGTTGTAAAAAACTAAAAGGCCGCCCCGGTTACCGTATCAGGGTCGGAGATTATAGAATCATCTATGAAGTGATGGATAAAGTGCTCCATATAGAGGTAGTACAATTAGGTCATCGGAAAGACATTTATCAATAAAATAGCTCTGTGCGACAATCATATCTTCTCTTTATTTCAGTCATCGCTTTAGCATTGTCATCTTGTCACGGTGACTACAGCCCAAAGCCAAAGGCCTATCCCCGCGTCGTATTTCCCGAGAGGAAATATGAAATGTATGACTCAAAGGATTGTCCCTTCCGATTTGAGAAGCCTGTGTATACGCAGATACAGCATGACAGCTCTGCTATGGGCATGAGCCAGCCCTGCTGGATCAACGTGGCCTTCCCGGATTTTAATGGCACGGTGAACCTGACCTACAAGGAGATCACCAAAGATATGACGCTGGAGAGGCTGCTGGAAGACGCACACAAGCTCTCCTTCAAACACACCAAGAAAGCTAACTATATAGACGAGAGCCTGATAGTGAATAAGCATGGCGTAAGCGGTATCTTCTACAATGTAGGTGGCGATGCTGCGTCTAATATCCAATTCTTCCTCACGGATAGTACGCACCACTTCATACGCGGCTCGCTTTATTTCTACAATGAGCCTAACAGCGACTCGATGGCGCCGGTCCTGACCTTTGTACGCCAGGACCTGGACACGATGCTCAGCACCTTTGAGTGGAAATAATAGTGACTCAGTGCGGGCTGTCGTTTTTATGAAATATCTTTGACACCCGTCATGAAAAGGATACTCCTAGCCTCCCTTGTAATCAGCATTGTTTTATGTTCCTGCCAGTTTGCGCGGACTGTGGTGTATAATGACCCGGGGCTGCAGGATTTCAAATTTATGCCGTACTCCAAAGTCAAAACAGGTACCTACCAGCCGCTGCCGGAGTCATCCATCTACAATACGATGAAGTTGCCGGACTCATTGCAGAAAGCGCTGACGCAGACACAGACAGTTGCTTTTCTCGTATTGAAACATGACAGCATAGTGTATGAATGGTATGCGCCGGGGTATAGTGATAGCAGCCGGACCAATCCATTCTCTATGACGAAGTCTATCATGTCTATCCTGACTGGTATCGCGCTGAAGGAAGGAAAGATAGGTAGCGTGGATGATCCGATCGGCAAATACTATGCGCCATACCAGGCAGACAGCCTGAGCCGTGTCACTATCAAGCACTGCCTGACCATGTCTACCGGGCTCAACTATCACGACCACTACCTGAATCCGGTGGGCCATGTAGCAAAGCTGTACTATGGAAATAACCTCCATCAGTTCGTAAATACCATGAAGTATGAAAAGCCGGCAGGGTATGAGTTTCGCTACAAGAATGTAGACCCGCAGATCCTCGGCATAGCACTGACCAAGGCTGTGGGCATGAGCATGACACAATATGCCTCAGAGAAGCTATGGCAGCCGCTCGGAGCCGCACATGAGGCCTGGTGGCTCACGGATAAAAAAGGCGGCATGGAGAAGACGTACTGCTGCTTTCACACAGATGCGCGGGATATAGCACGCATAGGAATACTGTACGAGCACTATGGCAACTGGCACGGCACGCAGATAGTGGATAGCAGCTATGTGCGCACCTCTCTCTCTCCTATCAATATATGTGATGGGGAGCATGGTGATACCGTGATCTGCAATAGATATGGCTATCTATGGTGGCTACGAAACACGGACGGTCACGGAGACTATGCTGCGGACGGTATGAAAGGTCAATACGTGGGTGTGATGCCTGATAAGGATATTGTATTCGTACGGCTGGGGCTCAGGGACTGGTATCAGACGGGACATCGCTTCGGCAATTATCCATTTCTATACAGGACGATAGCGAGATCGCTCAGGCAGATGTTTGATAAAAAATAATGAGGATCAGCCGATCTTGAAGTGCTTGAGACGACGCACTTCTTCTTCTGACAGGAAGCGCCAGCGGCCACGTGGCACATCCTTCTTGGTGAGACCACCAAAGTACACACGGTCGAGCTTGATCACCTCATAGCCGAGCGATTCAAAAATACGGCGCACGATGCGATTCTTGCCAGAGTGTATCTCAAGACCTACCTCTCCCCTGTTTTTGGGATTAGTATACTGCAGGTCTGTGACCTCTGCTATACCGTCCTCCAGCACTACACCATGTTTGATCTTGTCAAAGTCATCCGGCTTGAGAGCTTTGTCCAGCACAGCGTGGTATATCTTCTTGATTTCTTTGGACGGGTGGGTGAGGTTTTGAGATAGCTCGCCATCGTTTGTGATGAGCAGTACGCCCGTTGTATTTCTATCGAGGCGACCTACGGGATACAAACGCGGCTTCTTTGTGCCCTCTATCTGATCGTATGCAGAGCGTATCAGGTCGAGTACCGTGCGGCGGTCCTTCTCGTCAGTAGTAGTAGTGATACAGTCTTTCGGCTTATTGATCAGAATATAAACTTTCTTCTCCGGAGTGATGCGCTTATCATCAAAGGTGATCTTGTCTGTCGCCTTGACACGATAGCCCATCTCCTTTACTACTATTCCATTCACTTTCACTTTGCCATCGGCGATCAGCTCATCAGCCTTGCGGCGAGAGGCTATACCTGCATGTGCCATAAACTTATTGAGGCGCATCGTATCAGGAGTGTCGCCCTGCTCTACAGGCTCCGGGCCTTTTATCTTGCTGAGGCGCTTCTGGATCTTGGAGTCGAGAGAGGTGGTAGGCGCAGCAGCTTTCTTCTTGGCAGGCACAGCAGACTTGGCAGTCCTTTTCACAGGCTGCTCTGGTGCTATCTCAGCAGCAGGCTTCTTCTTGTAAAATTTCTCGAAGGGACTTTTACTACTATCTGATTTGCTCTTCGCCACTTATCAATCTATTATCGCGCGAATATAATCATTTTCACCTCATCTCACGTACGCGGTGCTGCGACCTCACTTCACCTCTACTGATATGATCTCTACTTTGCGCTCCAGTGCTGCTGCGGGATTGTAGACAGAGTTGCGCGTGTCCTCCAGTTTGTCACTGACACTTTTTGATGCATTTTCCTCTCCGAGTGCTTCGCTCTTCAGCACCAGCTGGCCCCTTTCTATAAAGTAATTGAGCATGCCATCGTGATAATGGTAGAAGTAGTTTTCCAGCGATGCGATACGGCGGTCGGCCAGTTTGATATTGTAGAGATTATAGTTGAGCGGAGAGCAGTAGCCCTGTATGGTGATCTCGATCTTTTTGCCTGATTGCAGGGCATCGAGCAGCTGGCGGCTAAACTGTATGAGATCGTAGTATCCTTTGTCTACTTTCTTAGTAAAGAGATCGAAGACCTCCCGCTCTGCCTCCGTTTTACTATCAGCCGTGAGGCCTTTGCCAAACTCTTTTTTGTACCGATCCAGCAGCCTCCAGTATGACTGATAGGTCTCTACATAATTCAAGGCTGTGGTATCGCGTAGATTGCAGCACTCAGGTTCATCATTGTGAAAGTACAGTGTGACCGGTAGAAGCTTTTTCATACGCGCCACTGTCTGGTCTATGTAGGTCTTTGGTGTATCGGCTATGAGCTGCCGGAGCTGCGCTACTCTGGCGCTATCCAGGTGCCCGTCAGGGTTGGTCACAGCAGCAGTCACGCTATCACGATGAGTTTCCTGAGTGGTTTGTGTGCGGCTTGTACTGTCATTTTGTACGAGTGCTACCGGTGTGGTATCCATCCTGGTAGTTGTATCCACCACAGGTGGCACCTCTATGTGCTCGCCTGTCTCGTACATCCAGATATCGTTGCAGCAGGTCTCCGCTTTGATGTATTGCGATCCTTTGCGATTGGAGGCAAAGAAGTTCTTTGACCTGTCCATTGATTTGTAAAAGTAGAAGTCGTTTTGAGGAGAGTTGATGGTTTGACCCAGATTTTGTGGTGTGGCCCATGCGCCATTCTGGTAGCGGCTGCTGAAAATATCAAGACCACCGAACCCGTAGTGCCAGTTAGACGCAAAGTAGAGCAGTCCGGTCTGGCTATCGTAGAATGGAGAAAACTCTTCATCCTTGGTATTGATTACTGCACCAAGATTGACAGGTGGAGATAGGACATCGTTTTTGAAAGAACTCATCCAGATATCAGTCTTGCCCTGGCCGCCGGGGCGGTCACTGATGAAATATAGGGCTTCATTGCCACTGTCGTCCTTGCCTATATTGGGCTGTGTAGTGGTGTAGCCGGAGGAGTTGATAGTAGAGTCCAGCTTCACAGGCGGGGAAAGCATTTTTCCCTTCACATCAGAGACGTAAATATCACAACGCAACTGTGTTGGCGCTCCCTTTGCCGGCTCGCATTGAGTAAAGTAGAATTTAGTGCGGGAGGCATTGTAAGCACCATTGGCTATGTGCATGGCCTGATCTGCCGGCACATCGAGGACCTGAGATGAACTATAGTCTGCCGGCGATGTATATATCCGTGCGAGATAGCTCTCCTTTTTCTTTGGCGGGCTGACATTGCGCAGCGAGGAGAAAAGGAAGTGACCGTCAGGAGACTGAAATGGATTGGTCTCAGAGTAGGGTGTATTGATCGTATCAGGCAGGTGAATGACCTTCGATTTTTCTTTGGTCGCATTGGCCTTGGCCCAGCTGCAGGCCTCCAGCTCCTGCTGAGCTTTCTCCGTATAGTAGTCGTGACCCTTGTAGCGATTGAGAAACTTTTTGAACTGGGCGGGTGCGGCATCATAGCGACCCAGGTAGCGCAGCATGGAGCCATACCAGAAAATAGCCATCGGGTATTCTTTCAGCACATCTTCTTCTGTTACTTTCTTATATACCTCTGCGGCATTTTTATAGTCATTGAAACAACGTAATGCCTCAGCGTACTTGTACTTCATCTCCAGGTTGAACTCATACTTTTCCAGTCCCTGCCGGTAGTATTCTGCTGCATTGTAGCAGTCACCCTTTTGCATGGCCTCGTCGCCATGGCCGATATACTGCTGTGCCGATTGCGCGCACACCGGCTGAGCCCATAGCAAAAGCATAGCAAACGATGCCGCTCCTACCAGGCGCATCACGAGACGCCTCGACTCAAAATATAGGGCAGGCAGCAACGTTAGACTTCAGTTTTTTGATTTTGGAAAGGATATAGATCACAGACAGCTCAAAACCACCATTGTAGCGGCTAGCCGGAGTGAAATTAGAATGATTTATATCGTAGCTGCAGTTTACCTGCAGGTTATTGTAGTCCATGCCAGCCATGACGGCTGGTGCATCTCCTATCCTATAGTACACTCCGGTATTGAGCGCTATACGAGAGGACGGGAGCGTAGATAGATATGTCTTGAGGTGTATGCCAGGCACAAACTCCTGACGCGTCTGCTGGCGCTGAAAGAGGAACTCAGGTACGAGATCCAGCCGGCCAGCTATTTTAAATTGTCCACGGAAATGGAAGTTGTACATCGGCGCCAGCGTCACGGAATGGTCGCCATAAAAAGACTGGCTGGGCATATTGAGATGCGCCACAGATGCACCGATGGTAAAGTTGTTGCGCAAGCCCTTATTCCATTTGTAGGCCAGGCCCAAAGACATATCGAGAAACAGAAAACGCGTGCGGGTGTAGACTTCACTTGCCGGTATATTAGGATTGAAGGCATCGCCATTAAACTGATTGTCAAAAAAGAGATTGGTATAATCAAAGGAACGATTGACAAATCCGATCTGGTAGCCCAGCGAGATGGTATGCAGATCGTGGCTGCCCCAGTTGAGCTGATATGACATAGAGTATGCAGCGTGTATAGAGGTAAAACGGGAATCGCCCGCACGGTCATAATAAAACAAGACCCCGCCACCTATCTTATCGTGATTTTTGAGCGTTACAAAATTCATATCAGCGGAAGCGGAAGCAGTGTTGTAGGCTACCGGCACGGACTGCCATTGGTTTTTATAATTGCCCACAAAGCGGACATCTCCGTCAAATAAATTGGTGTTGGCGGGATTCTGATTGAGCGGAGAAAAGTTGAACTGTGTGAAATGGATATCCTGCGCTGAGCAGACCATAGCTACCAGGCAATAGACTATGGGCAAGGTAAACCTGATCAGGCGCCTTGTGCTACCTGCAGTTTGATCTCCTATAGTAGATATAAGTAGCATTACCTCAATAATGTCACGTTGCCCTTTCTGAAATATTTCTCACCACTCTCACAGGTACCCTCTGCGTACCAGCCGAATACTGCGGGATCCTGCCTGGTGCCATGATAGGTGCCATCCCATCCCGTATTGATATCCCGTGTCTCAAACATTTTCTGTCCCCAGCGGTCATATACGGTGAAGTATAGGTCATCGATCTTATTACCACGCACAAATAGCTTGTCATTCTTGCCATCCCCATTTGGGCTGAAGGCGTTGGGCACAAAGATGTGCGAGGATGCGCACGGAGTGCGGTATACCTTTACGATGACGGAGTCGCGCACTTTGCAGCCATTCTGATCGGCCACAGTGACCCAGTAGGTATTAGTCTCCCGAGGGTAGGCCAAAGGGCTGTCTATGGTCAGTGAAGACAGTGTGCTATCCGGGTCCCAGGTGATAGACGCCGCGTCCGTATAGGTCAGGTGCAGGCGGGACGTATCTCCATAGCCGATAGAGTCTGGAGTAGCGGAGGCTGTCAGGTGCTGCAGGGATGATATTACATTGACTGTGATGCTATCCTGATACATGCAGCCGGTGACGGCATTCACACCTGTGACGTAATAGGTGGTGGTAGCCGATGGATTGACCAGGGGGTGATCCGTATTGCCACCTGACAGGATGCCAGAGGGTGGAGACCAGTTATACAGCATCGTCTGGCCTGCGGTATCTGACACCGTGAGGCGGAGAGTGTCGTGCGGACACAGGACGTTAGACCCCTGCGCGGTAATGGAATCATGAAGGATCCGCACCTGCTGTGAGAAATAGGTCCTGCAGTTGATACGCGTCTCCATCATATGGTATACTGTATCCTGCGTGGGTGTGAGGTAGGGGTTTGATATAGTAGAGTCACTGAGCCCGGCTGATGGTGTCCATGTGTAATGTATAGAAGTATCTGTACTGACCGGAATACCTATCTGTATCGCGGTGCCCGGACAGTCACTGACGCCCGCCAGGGTGACGGTAGAGTCATTGCGTGAGATGATGATCTGTTTGGTCACTGTGTCAGCACCGTTGCAGCTGCTACCGTCTGTCACTATGAGGGTGATATTGTATATGCCGGGAGTATTGTATACATGAGACGGATTGACCTGAGCCGATGTAGTACCATCATCAAAGATCCATTTGAATGTAGTAGTGGCGGTGTCAAATATCTTGCTCTGATTGACAAAGTTGTAATGGAAGGTATCGCAGGCGTGAGGCGGGGACTGAAAATCTGCTATGACCAGCGGCAGGTCCAGATCCATTTTGAAGATAGCATTGTTACAATTATGCGACCCGTTGTGATGCGAGACCACATTGGCGGGATAGGTGGGGAAGGAATCATTGCCACCGCAGCCTGCGCATACGGATTCATATATGACACCTTTCTTGTCAAAGCGGCTGGTACCACCATCTACGTGATCCTCAGAGATGGAAGAGCCGAAATAGGTGGCATATGTGATAGCCGAGGCGTCATCCTTCATGACCATCACGTAGAAGTCATTGCCGTCTGTATGCGGCTGATAGGCGTCTGGTGTCACATACAGTCCGTTTGTACTCAGGCTGACCCCATCTCCAAACATGGCCAGGAAATCCGACCCCCAGCCGGACATGTATATACTATTGCAGCGATCTACCAGAAAAGCGGTAGGAGACAGATCCGGTATACCGCGGCCATTGCCAAAGCGGGTAGACCACACCACTGTATCCAGTGTGTAGTTAAACTTAGTGATATACTGGCCGCTCTTGGGAATGTTATACAGCGCATTTTTGGTGAAAGCTGTGGTGGTATCAAACGTTTGCCCCAGCACATAGACATTATTTCGCCGGTCTGTCTGTACAAAGAATAGCTGATCATAGTCCGGCGTACCGTAGAGTGTGGAGCGTATCAGGCTATTGCCGTTCTGATTGATGAGTGTAATGAAGCCTTCTGCGCGGCCACCATTGCTCAGTGGCTGGTAGCTGCCAGCTGTACTGGGGAAGTCATTTGACGTAGTGCCGCCGCAGACAAACACGTTGTTGCTATTATCCAGCGCCAGCGAATAAATGGCGTCGCGATCACTGCCGCCCAGGTAGGTACTCCAGATCAGGTGGCTGAGGTTATTATCCAGCTTGGAGAGTACGCCATCCATCATCCCTCCGATAGTAGTCTGGTAGGCACCTGCAGTGACAGGATAGTCTGCAGAACGGGTGCAGGAGGCTATGTAGACGTTGTCATTTTTGTCAATGTCTATCACGCCACGCACCTCATCGGCATACTGATAGTTTAGAAACTGGTATTCGGGGTAGTTGAGCCCATCATTTCCCGTACCTCCCAGGAAGGTAGAACCCACGAGTGCCGATCCATCCTGAGTGAAGTGTGTGATAAATATATCAGAGCCGATATTGTAGTCTACTGCCAGGCCGAAGAAGATACCCGGGTCAATGCCTCCATTGAATGAAGTGTCATAGGCAGCAGCTGTGACAGGAAAGCGGCGGGAACCTGTAGTGCCAAATACAAAAAGCTCGTCATTGCTATTGACCACCATGCTGTGTGGCAGCTCATCTCCCTCGCCGCCCAGATAGGTACTGTAGAGGCGGGCAGTCCCTGAGGGGTTATATTTGATAATGCCGATATCTACACCAAACTGGTCCTCCCCAAAATTGATATTAGGCGGCATGATATAGCCCCCCGCCCAGGTGACCTGGAAGGCACCGACCGTGACCGGATAGCCCGTACCAAAGACACTGCCTGCTGCGTAGGCATCACCCTTGCTATCATAGGTAGCGGTATAGCCAAAGTTATCCGACGTGGACCCGGAGTATGATGAGAAAACCAGTGTAGGATCTATGACAAGATCATAGCCTGGATCCCATCCATCGGGCAGGACAAAGGATACTACTCCCTTGTCATATTTGTATCCGCATTTTACGGTTACCTGTTTGCCATTGATATACTGATAGGCGTATGGAGCGGACTCGACTACAGATCCTACAGAGGTGTGGATCACGAGCCTGCCATCTGCTATGCTGACCGCATCTGCCCCTTCGTACCTGAGCTGAATGGCCACAGTTTTTGCCTGGCCCTTGCGCACTATCCAGTCATACTTGATATTGCTACCCGCTGTGTAGGCATGCAGGTCTATGCCCTGATATACATCGGTGTAGGTCAGGTCCCGGTAGGCAGCTACATGGCTGGCCCAGCGCTTGCGGTCCTTGCCTAAGAAATAGTTGTAGTAGTCAGGCTGTTTCGCTGCGGGTATATGGCGAGCGTCGGGATTAGCATTGACAAACACCTCACGGAATGCGTGCCCGTGTATGACGGGATCGAGCTCTGCTTTGTAGTGCACCTCGCGGTGCAGGTCATGACGCAGCCTGCGCATATCGCCGCTATCGAGCAGGGAATAGGTAATACAATTCTTTTCAAAAAAGACGTTTGAGTTGGGCATCTCTGCCTTGAAAAGGACGTTGTGATGCCACTGGCCCTTATTTTCCTTGAAAATGATATTGGTGCAGGATGTGCACAGCCCCCCGGCCGATGTGGCACCTGACCATAGCAGCACAAAAACGAGAACAAAGAAAAGGTGTACCAGACGCCTCATCTACAGGAGAAATTATACTACAAAATAGTACGTTTTAAAGACTTGTTCAAGGTTTTGACCGTTCCGTACCATAAAGACGGCTGCGCAGTGCAAAGAGTGGCTTCCGATCTAGCATATTCTGTCACAACCGAGTCAAAAAAGCGAAAATCGATTTGATAAACACAAATGCAGTCCTGATTGCTTAAATTTATTGTCCCTATTTAGTCATGCTACGCCTATCATTTTTTCCGGCATCATCACGTATGGTCAGAGTACTTGCTTTGGCAGTATGGATGGCTGTGAGCTCGGCTGGCATGGGACAGGACGTCCACTTTACTCAGTTTTTTACTAATCCGCTTATTCTCTCTCCTGCCTCCACGGGATACTTTCAGGGCAACTACCGGCTAGGAGTAAACTACAAATACCAGTGGCCATGGGCTACGGGGCAGCAAACCTTCAACTATCATACTCAGGCTGCCTATGCCGACTTTTCTCTTTTGGAAAACAAGGTACGTCACGGCTGGATGGGTATAGGTGCCAACTTTCTGAATGACGACGCCGGTGATGGTCGCCTACGCTATATGAGGTTTGGGGGCAGTATAGCCTGGCACCAGGCCTTTGACCGGGAAAACCGCTATGTGCTGAGTGCAGGATTTGTAGCCAACTATATCAGTAAGTCAGTAGACTTTGACAAATTCTATTTCAATAATCAATGGGTCGATGATCAGGGCTTTGACCGGAGCGTACCTAACTATGAAAATCCTAACTCTACTAGGATATCTCAGGTAGACCTGGGCGCCGGGCTGAACTTCAATGCAAAGGTGAGTGACAAGCTGCTGTTAGGTACGACCTTCTCGATGCTGCATCTCAATAGGGCTAAAGATGATTTCTACGGCGATCCGAGCAGGCTTTCCTTTCGGTATATCGCGACACTGATGGCGGAGTACGAGATCAGTCGCACGCTCAGTGTCACCGGCAATGCCTATATGACCTACCAGTCTAAGGCATACGAAATAGTAGCAGGGGGAATGGTAGGGTATAAACCCCACGACAGGTACAAGCACCATATCAGCAGCTCTACTCTATACATAGGTGCCTACTATCGTGTGAAGGATGCGGCATCCCCTATCATAGGATACCAGTATAAGCAAACACGACTACTCATAAACTATGATGTGATCACGTCAAAACTAGCAGTACCGGGCAAACTGAATGGAGGACTAGAGATATCTCTGGTGCATGTGGGGAGCTTCCCACACCGGAAAAATCCGACCAAGGTAGCTTGCCCGAAGTTCTGATATCAGAGGCGCTCGCGGATGGGCGCGGCGATACGTTCAAATTCTTCCTTTTCCAGCTTAAGCTTAGGATCTGAGAAATTGATACTACCGGAGTGCAGTGGTATGAGGTGCACATGCGCGTGCGGCACCTCCAGGCCTATGACAGCTATACCCACCCTCAGGCACGGGACGGCCTGACCGATAGCCAGCGCTACTTTTTGTGCAAATAACATGAGGCCAGCATATGTCTGCTCATCGAGATCAAAGATATAGTCTACCTCCTTCTTTGGCACTACAAGTGTATGCCCCTTGGACAGCGGGCTGATATCCAGAAACGCAAAATAGTTTTCATCCTCGGCTATCTTGTAGCAAGGTATTTCTCCTCTGATGATGCGTGTGAATATGCTTGCCATAGAATGTGATTTATCAAAGGCCGATGGCCAGCACCTCAAACTCCATGGCACCAGCAGGTGTCTGCGCCACTGCCTTCTCTCCTATTTTTTTGCCGACCAGAGCTTTGCCTATAGGTGAGGTGATAGATATTTTGCCCTCCTTGAGATTAGCCTCAGCTTCACTCACTATGGTAAAGGTCTGCTTCTTGCCCATCTTATTATTCATGACATCTACTTTGGTGAGGATACCCACCTTAGAGATATCTACCTTGCTCTCATCCATCACACGGGCACTACCTACTTTGCCTTCCATCTCAGATATTTTGGCCTCGAGCAGCGCCAGCTCTTCACGGGCAGCATGGTATTCAGCGTTTTCGCTCAGGTCGCCTTTCTCGCGTGCCTCAGCTATAGCCTTAGATATTTCCGGCCTTTTGACAGACTTCAGGTATTTCAGTTCGCTGACCAGAGCCTCGTAGCCATCTTTGGTCACATATTGTATATCAGCCATCCTCTTCTTCTTTTTCTTTAAAACGGAAAGACGCCCCGTAGGACGTCTTTCATTGTAAAATTAGTAGACTTTATTGTTTTGACAAATCTCTTCTTACATCTCCATGTAGATCTCTACACGGCGGTTTTTGGCGCGGCCAGCAGCATTAGTATTCTGATACTTAGGCTTAGCAGAGCCATATGCCTTGGTAGAGATCCTGCTCTCATTGATACCCTTAGACGCAAAATAAGCCTTGACTGCATCTACACGATCCTGAGAAAGTTTCTGGTTGGCAGCTTCTTCACCTACATTGTCAGTATGACCTTCAAAAGATACCCTGTATGAAGGATTCTTCTTCATGATATTGATAAGGTAATTGAGATAGCCATATGATTTTGCCTGGATCTTTGACGAGCCGGTCTCATATTGCAGCGCCTCATAGTCATTAAACTGAAGCACTGATTTGCCACCACGAGATACTGTATCGACGCTTCCGCCGGTATATTCTGTTTTCTCCAGTACGGCCGCTATCAGTATAGTATCCTTCACGATCTGTACTTGCGTCTTTATGACTGTATCGATCTTGACTATCGGTGTTTCAGCCTTGAGCTTCAGCGCCTGATTTACCTTGATCAGTGAGTCTATTGCATTATCCTTCTCCTCTACTTCCTCCACTGTCACCTTGCTCTTCTTACCTTTCTTCTTGGTGCTGGCACCCTGATCGTAAGCAGCAGCGGCAGCCGGAGTCTCCGGAGCTGACACTATCTTATCCTTGGCAGTCGCACCTGAGCCGAGGGATACCCTGAGACCTACTGAGTGCGTATGCTGGAAGTTATTGGTAGGAGACGTCATACGGAAGCCGTAGTCAATGGCGAGAGCTGGCGTAGACTTACCTTTCTTAAATGGTACATTGACAGACATACCACAAGCGAAACCATTGTAGGCTGTAGCTGTTTTAGCCTCTTTAAAGATACCATTCTCAAAGCGATAAGCGGCGCGTACCATGAAGATCTCCTGCAGGGAAAATTCCGCGCCGAGGCCATAGTTGTCAAGGCCGAATGCGTTAGCAGAATACTGCCCCATGAAAGTCAAGCGATAGCGCTGAGTAAATTTGCCAGACTGAGCACCATCGAGCTCGATCTTAGGACCCAGCCAAAGATCATAGGACATACCCATATTCAGCTGAGTAGGCAGTTCAAACTTGTTTGTCTTCTTGCTGACAGAGGTGCTGTAGTTAGTAGACAGAGCAGCATCAGCACTGAGAGCGTCGCCGCCAAACTTCATAGGCGTACCTACGTTGCGCAGTGCTACACCAAAGTGTAGGTTCTCTTTTTTGCCTGTGGTGTACTGAAGCCCTGCGTCAAACCCAAAACCAGTAGCTGTCACGTTGCCCACGATCTCAGATATGAGCCTGAGGGTGATACCGCCGGTGATGAGATTGTCTCCCATCTTTGGCGTAGCTCCGAGTGAGAAATTCTTCGCGTATGATGCTCCGATATTGAGATAGGTCGGCTTGAAAGTACCTGCCCCGCCTTCCGGCAAAGAGGTGGTGGTCCTGTCTATTGTACCAAAGTTGAGCGAGTTGATAGAGATTGCTATCGCATTGCTTTTGACCCTGGTGGCAAATCCACCCTGTACTATATTGACACCTGCGCCAGTGAGCCAAGAGGTGTAAGATGCTATGATCTCCGTACCACGTGTGAGACCCAGACCAGCTGGATTGAGCTTTTCAGCCTCCAGGCCCTGTATGCCCGCCACGTTGAGATTCCAGACACCAGCGGAACGCGCATAGCCATTCATGTTTAGCTCGGGTGCACCAGACTCACCTTTACGATCAGGATTGCCGGCATATACATTTTGCCATCCCAAGCCTGCTATTATACCTACTACTAAAAGTTTCTTCATAAACTATCTTTTGTTCTGTCCGCTGATTATTAGAAGTTAGAGATATCGGTAGGACGCATTGCGCCAAACCATTTCAATATCTTATGACCTACACCAGGTGCATTGATATCAAAGAGGTAGATGCCACTGGCCACTGAGATATTCTTGTTATTCTTCAGGTCCCAGTCCAGGGTATTGTCAATATTGACGCTACCAGTATTGTCATTCAGATTAAATCCGTCTGATATCTCTATGCGCTTGCCTGTAGCCGGATCATTGCCCGATATGGACCTGCTAAGTGTGCGCACCAGCTGGCCATCCAGCGTATAGATCTTGATAGTGCACTCATTAGGCAGGTTTGTGATCTTGACACGAGAGTCATTTGCAGATATCTCGTATGATGAATAAGCATAGTAAGGATTTGGCACGATACGTATCTTATCCAGAGCAGATTTAGCTACAGAGTCATTGTTTTCTACTACGCCCTGACCCGTAGTGCTAAATTTATACCTTGGCAGCGCATCGCCGCCTGTAGCGGTAGCATTAGTATTAAACTTAGCATAAGGCTTTTGGACGCGCAGTTTTATTGTCACTGTATTATTGTCTGGTATCAGGCCGTCTGCCATTGACTTCATACTGTAGCCTGGAGTAAGATATGGCATAGCAGTCCACATGATATGATCATAGAGCTGCACGACCTGTGCAGGGTAGATCTGATTATATGGATTATTGACCATGGCCTGATAGTAGGCAGGATCTCCCAGTGTACCCCAGATACGGTCTCCAGGCTGTATAGAGTCCGGCTGATAGGCATAATCCATAACGTAGATATAGTGACGACCACCAAAAAATGGAGCATAAGGCACAGTCGGATTACCATTATTCAGGACTCCTAATACCTGTGAACTAGGATTCCAATACATGTCTGTACCATTCTGGTCACGCTCATCAGATGCCTCGCCAAAGGCCATCTCCAGCCTTTGTCCTGTTTCCACATTGACAGCGTAGCCCGGGAAGTAAGACATACCCATAGTACCCTGGTCCTCGGTTCCATCCTTATGGACTGAGTAGTGACCGCGAAGCATACCCTTTCGAGGTGCCTTGTTAGTACTGTTAGGATCCAAATTAGCTCCCTGAGGATTTTCGCCAGTTTCAAATACAGCACAACGGGTCCACTTGCTGGTATCTGAAGTGATGATGATATCTACGCTCTGTAGCTTATCCAGGTTGTTTCTCGGAGGATATGCACGGTCATCGTAACGATTCCACTTGAAAGCTGGACCGCCTACTGTGCTCGGCCTGCCTCCTGTGGTCACCGTAGGGCGATCTGAAGCACTCCAGTTTGCGGTGAGGCAATATGGAGCCCATGTGCCTCCTGCTATTTTACCAAATGCATTGTCCGGATCTGAAAAATGGAAATCTGTAGCTCCGGAATAGTAGTAAGCATCGCTAAACACATTACAAATGGCATCAGCCGGTGTACCAGAAGGTACTGTACAGGTTAGGTAATTTTGTCCAGAGCGGATCCAGTTCTTTACATCGTTTGTGACACTCGTATCCTTGATAAACGACAGCCAAGGCTTAGTAGAATCCTGGAAGCTAATGCTACCCGAGATGGCACCATATACAGGAAGGCTATCGAGATAATTGATATAGATCGGGAACGGTGTGCCCAGAGTAATCGAAAATCCATACTCATTGCCAGCCGAATCAGCCACGATCTGCTCATATGGGCGATCAAGCGTACGGGTGGAATGAATCGTCACATTGTTGGTCAGGTCCTTGAGCTCCCACCATGCCAGTGAAGATACGTTTACACCATTATATGGAATTGTATCATGGATTTTGAGTTCGAAATCTGCTGATTTGAGCAGCAGCGGATCAGTGATCTTGAGCCCGATAGGGTCGTAACCTACAGTATAGTCGAGTGTGTCAGCATAGAATGCCGGGCTGTTCATGATCTTGTCTATAGTAGCAGGCGTGAGATCTATATAGTTGCCGCCATTTCCCTGGCCTTCCAGACGCTGTACGAGAGCTGAGCTACCCCACTTGCTATTCAGTAAAGTCCCGCCGTACTCAGAGGACGGATCTGCAGGTATAGCAGTGTACTTGTTGAAGTTCTTGCCAATGAGGAATGGCTGAAACTGGCCTACACCAGTAGAAGGATTGAATACCGCAAAGTTATTGCTGGCAAATGCCATCACTCCAAAATAATAAGTCTGGTGATTGACCATCTGGCCACCTCCGAATACGTCTAGCGAATCGACAAACGAGTGCGCTATACCGAGGTTAGGCAAAGCGGTTCCAACACCCGGTATTGTATTATTATCAGGAGTCCAAAGCGTCACACCTGACGCAGGGTCCAGTGATTGAGTCCAGTTTGTGAGTTGCTTGATTCCATCATTGATATCATAAATAGCTACAGGTATCGCCTTGGCCGGATTGGTCAGGTCATTGGATGATACGCTGGCGTCTACCAGCTGGTATACGATATAGCCTTGATATTTGTAAAGAGAATCCTTATGTACACCAGAGATAAAGCCCTTGCGTACACGCAGTGGATCTACCTGAGCATAGGACTCTCCGATGTTATTGCCCTGAGCGTCGTCTACCACATTAATGATAACCTTGCGATCCAGCTCACGAATAGAGAGGAGCGGAGCTGACGGACCTTCCAGCTGCTTAAAGCCGGCATCGAATAGTGCCTGCGCCTTATCATCAGCTGTGCTGATAAAAGACCAGCTAGGGCAGTTAGACCCTACGCCACCTGTAGGCTGGACAAATACCACACCGACGGTGATAGTCTGAGAGGCACATGGGAGGAAAGTGAACGGACCAGAGGTCTGTACAAAGCGGCGGTCATTGGCCCATATCGCCGCGCCTACCTGTGGATTGCACTCAGACCATTGTGTAGAGATGCTAGGATCACCCGGATACATGAAGTTGGTCTGCGTAGTAGAGTTTTGATACCCGTTACCATACATGGTCACAGGTGTACCATCCTTCCACTTGCCTGTCTGATAGTTGCGAAACTGAACGGCAGTACCAGGGTCACCTGTCGGACTGTTTGAGTTAGTATAGCTTTCAAAAGCTGTAAGACCAAGCTGCCTGTGAATCTTAGGACCGGTCGGATTAGCCGGATTGACATACAGCGTAGTATCTACTGGCCCCTCAAAGAAGTCAATACCGAGCATAGGCAAATCACAACCGTAGCCGATCGTACCATTGCTACATGCAGCACTTCCGGTCTTGTCACACACATAGTTATACCCAAGATCGAAAGGAGTATTCTGAGGTTGACCATTGTAGATGATGCCAAGGCTACGTGATACATCGCAACCTACACGGTCATTGTACGGACAGCCCAGATCGGGGTCTACGTACTGAGACATATAGGTCTTATTGAGCACGGCACCAGACTTATTCAGGATGTTATAAGTATAAAAGGTCATGCTATTGATCTCATCCGAGCTCTGGAAACCAAAGGCAAGGTTATTGATCTGTATACCGATAGGCACCCCACCACTGGTACCGTTATGTACGTTACCTTTATCGTTGGTCACCCAGAAAACCATTTCATCTGCGTATGCAGTATTCTTAGCATAGCTCAGAGTATCTACGTTACAGCCTATTTGAGGAAACAGGGGTGCTGCTATGATACCACCTTGCTTGATAGTCGGATAGTCACCATGTGCAGGATCATAGCTGCCATCGCCATCCGCATCATAGAAGGGTGCGAGAATACCAGATACATCATATCCCTTTGCGGCGAGATATGGGTTGCCCTTGGCAGGCCAGTACTTCACGCTATCACTCACACTGCTGATAGGCAGATTCACATTTGCAGGATTATTGCCAGCTGCGACGAGAGCTGTTTTATAGGCGGTAATAAGAGGCTTGATCTGAGACGCCCATACCGGGAAGTGCTGATCCCACAGGTTGCAGGAAGCGAGGGAGGTCGATCCACCATTATCCAGTGGGCCGGAGTAGTAGTCAGAGCCGCCATTCTGACGATAGGTGAGCGCTGCGATCTTCAGGTTATTACCCTGATCGAGACCAGACACCCAGATAGCACCGGCGTAGATGGCCTGTGCATTCGCCGCACCACGGGCACCCTTAGGCACCTCATATGCTGCAGACGACACAGGCACGTCAAACCACATATCACCCGCTGTGAGGAGTGTAGCCCTGACGTTATTGATATCCATGCTAAACTGCGAAGTAGGCAGGTTGCAATCATTCGCTTCCGTTTTGAATGATGTAGCAGGAGCTACATGAGACGGACCGTTTACCAGCGCCCTGGCGAAACTATGCGTGCCGGCCAGCGAGAGGGCAGCCAGGAGGCAGGCAGATAATATACGGGATTTCATGATCATTATATTTTATTGCGTGTTCTTAGTTATTAGAAGTTGATATTGGCACCGAGGTATATTCTCCTAGGGAGGCTATAGTTGTCGGGGTTATTCACCTTGGCCCTGTACAGATCCTTGTATGACTGTGGATTTGTCTTAGACGCTATCACGACCGCGCTACCATTGGCAGTGAGGAAGCCATCATCATTAGCATTGAGCGTATATGGATATACCGCGAGTATATTCTCTGTATTCAGCAGGTTCTGGATGTATACATAGATAGAAAGGCCGATCTCCCTCTGATCTTTTGAATCAGATTTCTTGCCTACCTTGAAGTTGAAATCTTTATTCACCCTCAGGTCCAGACGGGTATACCATGGCAGACGGCTAGCCAATGAAATAGTACGCTGACGACCACCGGAGCCTGTGATAGAGGCCTCGTCTGTCACAGTAGCTGTCTGACGTACCGGAGTACCTGAGCGGAGGTTCATAGCGAGGTTGATACCAAAGTTCTCCAGGATCTTATAGCCATTGATGCGTGGACCATCATATGCAGCTCCTTCGCCAAAACGATAGTCGATCACAAATTTGAACTGATGGCGGGCATCAGAGTTGATCGGATATACGCTACGGAAGTTAGGCTGGTTATTGCTGATCAGATAGAGCTGAGACTGATCATCAGAGCCTGTACCTTCTACAAACTGGAGTGTATAGTTAGCATTGAACTGGAAGTTGTGGAACCTCCTGAAGTCTATCAAGAGGCGGAAACCCTTGGCAGAGCGGAAGTCGATATTATCGTATGTCAGATAGTCTGACGGGAATGCATACTGCATTTTGCGCAGCTGTATCAGATTTCTTGTCTCCTGGTAAAAGGCCGATACAGTAACGGCTGCAAACGTCGATACTGCCTGCTTGAAACCAAACTCGTAATCTGTCTTCCTGATCGGTTTCAGATTAGGGTTATTCTTAGCTGCAGAATATTCTGTAAAGTAGTAATACTCCGCCAGATTTAGCTGATTCCTATCCTGCGGCCTTTGAGAGAGAATGTCATAGTGCGCAAAGAACTGAGCCTTGTCTGTGATATTGAATGCCAGCTGGAGACGTGGCATGAAGATGTACTGTGCCTGATATTTAGTGAATGATCCATTAGGGTCATAGTTTGCACTCTTGATGTATGACTTGGCCGAAGATGGTTTCATTGTATCCACACCCGGGATATTGAGGTATGGCAGGAGGCCGTTTGAGCTCTGAAGAGACACAAACTTGCCGGTAGTGACACGACCGTATTGATCATACCAGTTGTCACCCTCCCTGTAGCCGGTCACCTTGGCGTTAGGACCGTTGTTGTCAATATATACTACGGCATCAGAAGGTATATTGCCAGGCACGTTAAACTTAGACTTTATATCAGCATCGCCGGCCTTCTTGGTAGCATAGAGAGAGTATGGATCTTTCAGCACATACTGATTGGCATCGTAGCGATCTACGCGGAGACCGATCACAAAGCCGAGATCTTTATAGAAGAACTTGTCCTGGATGTAGCCAGCTGCATATTGCGGCATGAAGGCTCCCATATTTCTGGTATAGTTGCCATTAGCATCTTTAGCCTTGAAGAAGTCATTCAGAGTAGGCTGTGTAGTGAGCACATTGCCTTTGTAATCATAGCCATAGTAGCTGAGGATACTGGATGATCCACCACCGGTGTACTTCAGAAGGTCATCAGCTTTGAAGAGGCCGAGGTTCAGTTTGTGTGGATCTACGGCATAGATATCTATCAGGTCTGTACCATTAGGATCGTAGCCGAGCGCACCTCTCAGGTTGCGGTCAAATGTTTCCTGCTGTGACAGATTTGCGAAAGAATTATACTTGATCGTATCTGTAGCTGTAAAGTTGGCCAGATTCACATGTGCAGAATCGTAATCAACACCATTGATACGGAAGATCGGATGTGCAGTATCCAGCGCGATGTGCGTATTCACGAGAGATTTCGCTGCATCCCAGAGATTCAGTGGGTTGATCAGGTAGCTCCTCTGCACACGCTGCTCAAACTCGATACCCATTTCTATTTTGTGGGTATTTGTCTTGTCGCCGCCCAGCTTTACGATATCAAAGGCACCTTCTACCTTGCCCCTGTATGATTCGTTGTTCTTATCTATACCGTATCCATTGTACTGACGGCCTACGTTGTACCACAGATCATAGATAGGGTTTGAGCGGGTACCGTTTATCAGACCATTGTTAGCCTGGATATTGTTTACGTTATCAGCATAGCCAGCCCTGGACGAAGAAGGCGCTACATAACTTCCATCCGGATTTTGAGTAGCTCCGAGGAGCTCATAGTACTGGCGTGTAAACGTAGCACCCAGCGGATTGATAGTACCCGGTGTAAAACGTACGAGTGTATCCGTTTCTGTCAGATTTTGTACGAAACCATTGAGGTTATAGGTCTGTCCCTTATTGTTCACAGTCTTATTGCCTACGCCAAATTCGTAAGCTCCTTCTGTCTGGAATTTGCCTATATAGCCATAGTCAAACAGGTTAGCACCATGAGACTGGTCAGCATATCCTGTCTTATATTTCTCATAGTCAAACTGGATCGTATAGTAGCCGTTTTCTACAGCCAGTCCGGTCTTCTTCACCGGAGCCTGCTCAGCACCTGGCTTAGTAGGCTTAGGGCCAAAGCGCTGCGTCAGCCTACCATACATGTAGTAGTTAGTATTGGTATACAGCGGATTATGCTCGGCATTGAGGAGGGAGTACTCCTGTATGTAGCTGTGATACTTGTCATAATCATAGTTGCCACCAAATGCGATCGAGATATTCTTAGTAGGATAGATACCCAGCTCACCGCCACCAGTGTATTCGTTCTCATTATTATTAGGCTTCATGCTGGTCTTGTACATATCCTGGAAGTTCAGGAACTCTGCCTTATTATAGAAGCCTCCGTTTGGATTGACTACCAGTGGGCCATTCTTGATATTATCCAGTGCACTCTTCTTTACCTGCCAGATACCTATAGCCGATGGAGTGCGGTCATCATCATGCTGATACTGGAAAGAGAGAGAGAGACCGAGTACAGTCCTCTTATCGCCGGCAGTGCTGGTTTTATCCTTCAGCTTGAGGAGCGGCATGCTGACATTGGCAGCGGCACGGGTAGTACCGAATGCATCCAGCCCCTTAGTGGTTTTACCTTCTACGCTCCCAGTCAGACCTTGCTGTGCATCATTCAGCGTCACACTGATGATACCGGAGGTAGCATCGCCGTACTTAGCGGAGATACCCGCTGTGAGTACGCTGATCTCACGGATACCATTGGTAGGCAGGTTTACATTGCCTATCACACGGTGGCCGTTCACTATATATTGCACTTCATCTGGACGACCGCCATTGATTATCAGCGACTTGCTGCCGGCATCGGTTTGGGTCACACCTACCGCACTTGATGCGATATTGGCTACGTTTAGACCACCTGTATTCTTGATATCCTTGGCGCCGATGTTATTCTCGATCTTGGTATCGGTAGGGTCTACCAGCGGCCTTTCGTATTTCTTTACCTCTATCACTACGTCGCCCTTCGTTGCGTTGATCGCCTGCACCTTCATCGGGAAATTGACACGTGTAGGCTTGTCAGAGTAAACCGTGACACCGGTTATAAGCTGGGTCTCGTATCCTATGAAAGTAACCTTCACATTATATGTACCTGCAGTCAGGGGGCCGATGGTATAGTTGCCATCCAGATCGGCTGCACCACCTTGTCCGGTAGTCTTACCATTCACATCTACGATCTGAGCTGTAGCACCGATCAGGCCCTCCCCATTCTCATCCAAAATCTTACCCTTGATCTCACCCGTGCTCTGTGCAGAGACGGTCATTATCGCTATCCAAAAAGCGGCAAGAGTTAAAAGTTTCTTCATGCTCCTAAAATATTCTGGTTAAACAAAAGCGGACAAATATAACATTCTCCCTGAACAAATATAATAAGTGTTAAATGGGGTAAACAAGGGGTAGGGGTAGTCTTTACACAAAAATGACATAACCGCCTGAAAATGGCACTCCGATGACCGAAAAAAGGTCATTTACCGATAAAAAATGACAATGTGTCGGGTCGTTTTTAACAGGTGTATAGGGTAAAGTTTATTCGTGATCAACGCCATCCAACGCATAATTTAAGCGCTAGAAAAGGCCGCCTGGCAGGCTTAATGTTTGCTAAAAATCATTGCTGTTTCGGGGGTTTAGTCGTACCTTCGCAGACTTCAAATGGCAAGTTCTGATACAAAATCCCGCAAAGAGATAAAAGCTAAGAAAAACGAGGTCACTGACACGGTCATAGCAGGTGCTGAGCCGGATGCAATAGAGGTCTATGGCAGCCGGGTGCACAATCTCAAGAATATAGATGCGGTGATACCGCGAAACCAGCTGGTGGTGATCACCGGCCTGAGCGGTAGTGGCAAGTCTTCCCTCGCTTTTGACACGATATATGCCGAGGGCCAGCGCCGGTACCTGGAGAGCTTCTCTGCTTATGCACGCCAGTTTATAGGCGGTCTGGAGCGCCCCGATGTAGACAAGATCACCGGCCTCAGCCCTGTGATCTCTATAGAGCAAAAGTCTACCAACCGCAATCCCCGGTCTACCGTAGGTACAGTGACGGAGATTTATGACTTTATCCGTCTGCTGTATGCCCGTACATCTGAGGCCTACTCGTATGTGACAGGCAAGAAGATGGTCAAATTTACCGAAGAGCAGATCATAGATAACCTGCTGACCCAGCACAAGGGCCGCAAAATGACCATTCTGGCACCTGTTGTAAGGGGGCGCAAGGGCCATTATCGTGAGCTTTTTGAGAATATCCGCAAACAAGGCTACCTGAAAGTACGTGTGGACGGTGAGATAGTAGAGGTCAAGCCCAAAATGCAGCTCGACAGGTTTAAGATACATGATATAGAACTGATCATAGACCGCCTGGCCATGGAGGCGGACAGTAAGGACCGTATCCGCCAGTCGGTACAGCTAGCTATGAAACAGGGCAAGGGCCTTATTCAACTACTGGATGCGGACAGTAATGCCCTGTCTACCTTCTCAAAGCACCTGATGTGCACGGAGTCGGGTATATCCTACGAGGAGCCATCGCCTAATACGTTTTCATTCAACTCGCCATACGGTGCCTGCCCGGTATGCAATGGACTGGGTGTGACCTATGAGGTACGCAAGCAGATCATCATACCTGATGAAACGGTCTCTATCAATAAGGGAGGTATCCTGCCTATCGGCGAAGCGCGGGACAATTTCATTTTCAAGGAGCTGACCAAGTTGTCCAAGCAGTATAAGTTTTCTTTGTCCTCCCCCATCCACTCGATACCCGAAGAGGCACTTAATATGATCCTCTACGGCTCTAAAGAAGAGATGGAGGAAGATGATGAAGCTATAGAGATACTGGACTTTGACGACCGCTGGTACACACTGGAGAAAGGCGGCCTGGCCGGTATGCTGAAGCGCTGCTTCAAATACACTACATCTGAGAGTATCCGGTCATGGGCAGAGGACTATATGGACAAGGTGGCCTGCCACGAATGCCACGGCACTCGCCTGCGCAAGGAATCACTCTGGTTTAAAATAGACAATCGCAACATAGGCGAACTGGCAAACTGGGACCTGGACGTACTGGCAGACTGGTTTAAAGACCTGGAGAGCCGGATGAATGATAAGCAGCGGACCATAGCCCGTGATTTATTGAAAGAGATCCGCACACGTATCCAGTTTATACTCGACGTAGGCCTGGAGTACCTGACCCTGCACCGCCCGGCCAAAACGCTGAGCGGCGGCGAGGCGCAGCGTATCCGTCTGGCCACACAGATCGGATCACAGCTATCAGGCATCACCTACATACTGGATGAGCCGAGCATAGGCCTACATCAGCGGGATAACAGGCAGCTGATACAAGCACTGCGCAAGCTGAGCGATGCACCTAATACGGTGCTGGTAGTGGAGCACGACAAAGAGATCATGCTGGAAAGTGACTACATACTCGATATCGGTCCGGGTGCCGGCGAGCATGGGGGCCGCATCATAGCGCAGGGTACGCCAAAAGAGTTTATCAAGCAGAAATCTGTGACAGCCCAATACCTCGCTGACAAGATATCTATACCAGTGCCTGCAGAGCGCCGCAAAGGCAACGGCAACAATCTGGAGCTGAAAGGCGCTACGGGCAATAACCTCAGGAATATTTCTGTGAAGTTTCCTTTAGGGACCTTCATCGGTGTGACGGGCGTATCTGGCAGTGGCAAGAGTACCCTGATCAATGAAACGCTCTACCCGATCTTATCAAAATACTTCTATCGCAGCAATCTGAAGCCGCTAGCCTACAAAGAGATTAAGGGCCTGGAGCACATAGACAAGGTGATAGAGATAGACCAGACGCCGATAGGCCGGACACCGCGCTCCAACCCAGTCACTTACATCAAAGTATTTGACGAGATCAGAAAGCTGTATGCCATGCTGCCGGAGGCCAAGATCCGTGGCTACGCGGCGGGTAGATTCTCTTTTAACGTAAAAGGAGGCCGCTGCGAGGAGTGCCAGGGTGGTGGTATGAAGGTGATAGAGATGAACTTCCTGCCGGATGTAGAGGTGCTATGTGAGAAATGCAACGGCAAACGCTATAACCGCGAGACCCTGGAAGTGCGCTATAAGGGAAAGTCTATCAATGACGTGCTGAATATGACAGTAGAAGACTCTCTGGAGTTTTTTGAAAACATCCCATCTATCTATCCTAAGCTGAAAACGCTGCACGATGTAGGTCTGGGCTATCTGAGGCTGGGCCAGTCATCTACTACGCTGAGTGGTGGTGAGGCGCAGCGCGTGAAACTCTCTGCGGAGCTGAGCAAGAAAGATACAGGCAAGACATTCTACATACTGGATGAGCCGACCACCGGTTTGCATTTTCAGGATATCAAGATACTACTGGATGTGCTGAACCGGCTGATAGACCGCGGTAATACGGTGCTCGTGATAGAGCACAATATGGATGTGATCAAGGTGGCAGACTATCTGATAGATATAGGCCTGGAGGGAGGCGCCAAGGGCGGTACAGTAGTAGCGCAGGGCACACCTGAGCAGGTAGCTAAAAACAAGGAATCTCATACAGCCAAATTCCTCAGAGAAGAACTGAAGATAAAAGCTTAACGCTTTTAGAAAATCACCTTTTTGAGATGCTTGTAGTGCTTTTCGGGGTCTTTCCTGTCCCTGCGGGAAAAACCGGGCGTAAGTTCTTTCTGCATCTCGCGTGCTACAAAATCCCGGATCCTGGCCATATCCTTTGATATAAAGGTCTTGAAAGGAGGATGTAATTGCTTCTTTCCATTCTTGCTATAAAATAAAAGGCTATCAGGATGGATGGTAAAGGTGTAATAGCTGTAGTAGCTTGCCCCTGATTTAGCTTTGGCCGGTACAGGCCAGACCTGGGGTTGAGTATTGACCAGGCATCCCAGCTTCTCCTCATGAGGCACCAGCCATGGGGTGATATTGGGGCCTATATTGATAGAGCGCTTGAATACGTAGCGTTCGTCACGGAATATCACCTTGCTGTCCCACCAGACATCGCGGTTTCGATCTGCCTCCGGCAAATCAATCTGCTTGGCACGGTCTACTATATCATAGGCCTCCTTTGTCTCTTTCTTTGACTTCACAGGCTCTAGTGAGGTGATCATTTTTTGTATCTCGTCTGAGGCGATCTCTGAGTAGGTGAGATTTTCGCGCTTTGTCAGGATGCGGAGGGTAATGTTTCGACCGATGCGCGTGCCGAGACAGTTGGAGTAAGTATCCTCGGGAGTAAAACACGACTGGCGCTCGTCAAAAGTATAGTTGGGCTGGTGATAGTGCCAGCTGGCTATCTCATGCCACTCCAGCCGCTCAAAGGCGATCTTCTGCGCCATAGCGGCAATATCATCCAAGGGGAGGGTACTGACCCCTTTTAAATCGAGACGTAATTCGCCTCCTTCGTAAGGCAGGTCAAAGCCTTTGGGCTCGGTGATCATTTTGAAGGTCAGGAATACTGCCCAGTCTGCAGCAGCCCGCATATGCGAGAAGTCGATGAAGCCGCCACGACAGGTATAGAGTGCGCCGTTCTTTTCCTTGATATCAGGTTTCCCAAAAGAATGCTCGCCGTAGTCATTGGGTTCTACAAAGTCGGTGATGGGGAATAACGGAACAGTGAAAAAAGACAGACCGTATCCAAACTGGGAGAAATTGCGGCGCTTTTTGCCTTCGGGGTCAGTCAGCTGCTCTGAGAAGTGTGCTTTGATATATTCCGCGTTAGATTCCTTTGCACCTTGGGTATCAGTAGCAGCGTGTAGATGAATACAAAAAGTGAGATATGAAATGATCCCAAAGAAACGCAGAGTATTTTTTCGCATGGCTTAGGCAGTTTTTCCCCAACTGCCTGATAGGCCAAATTCTGTGCCGTTTATGCCTTACTCACTGACTGTCAGGGTATAGGTCAGGTCACCATAGGGTGTGATATGATCGCTCCGGTCGGCATCTATCCATAGCGTCTCCATAGCTGTGATATAGATACGATCACCCGGCTGAGCCTTAGATAATGTCTGCTTTACTTTATCTGACAGATAGTTCAACGCAGAGTGAGCTACTATGGCAAAGGTATCGTGCATGAGTGTGATCTTGCACATCAGGTTGCGCCGTATGGCGGCCGGGGGGATCTTGCCATCAAATAGAGAAAGCATACTGGCTGAGCGGAGTTTGCCCACCGGGATCGTACCATTATCTGCCAGCGTATCCTTGCCCAGAAATAAGATCACAGGAGACGGTTTTACGCTGCCGGGCACATTGGGGACATAGTCAGTGTACCTGATAGTAGCTACGATCTTGTAGTCCTGCGTAGCCAGTACTTTGTTTTTATCATCCAGTATGCGGATGGTGCCCCTACTGGAGCCAGAGCCTACTACTGTGACTTTTAGTGCCAGCGACTTTCCATCCTTGGATGGAAGTGAAGTCACCTCTCCAAAGGTAGCATCTGCTCTGGTCACCATACCCGGCGCCAGACCTGTGACGGTAAACTCATAACTATACCCGCTATGCAATTCGCGCAGGACGGGCAGAATAGAGATCGTCCTCGGTTTGGAGACACGTATATCGAGGTCTGCTTTCTGAGCGGCAGCAAACAGACCAATCAATATCAGGGGAAAGGAAAACGATTTTCACTTGACGGCTACCTGATAGGCAGGCGCAGGTGTGAAAACTACAGGGCGCATAGAGTTTTGCCTCCATTGTTTGGTTTCTACGTTTTTTGAGTACAGCGCAATATAAGCTTTAATAGGCTGGCGGCTGCCAAACATGAGGTACTCTACGCCGTCATTGTCAGTATATCGCCCGCATTCCATGCGCAGGCACAGGATCGAATCCTGGCCGATACCTGAGCTGGGGTCACTGATAGCTATCTGATAAAGCTGATTGATCCGGAGGGTATCAAAGCTAAACCAGCTCGTAGTGATCGGACCTGTACGCTTCCTGACCCTAAAGGTAACATCATCGCTCTGAGCCCCGGCCATGACCGAGACCAATAAGAATAAAACAAACAACAAACGCTTCATGTCCTACCGGGTTTAGTCAGAGTGGCTTTACTTATATTATAACGTTGATATCGGGTGAGGAATTGCGCCTCCATCGAGCGATTCCTATTCCAAAGCAATAAACCGGCACATTTCTGCGCCGGTTTCCGTTTCCACTTGATCGTTTTGCCGGATCTATATCTCCAGATATTTTTTCACCTCGTCGGTGCTCTTAAAATCTTTGTCGATGAGTTTAAACCTAAATTTCACAGTGCCCTTCTGTGCGGACTGCTGCTCTTTAAAACTGCGGGTATCCACTACGGCCAGTTTATTATCCATGGTCATAGCCCAGAGTACATTATCCTTAGATGGGTTAAACTTGAAGCTGCTACACTCCCCTTTAGCGGCGCCATAAGGGAACACCGCGTTGCGATCCTTCTCTACCAGATTGAGGCAGGCCAGGTCCAGTTTCTCACCAGACTCACTCTCGAGGCTGGCTACTACATTGGCCTCGCGCGGCCAGGATATCGGGCTATCACAGTTATAGGTACCAAAGCGGTAGATAGACAGCGTGCGATATATAATCTGCGTCTTGCCCAGCGTAGCCTGATATTGGCGCTCGCGCACTTCTGCCTCGGCTATAGCTTTATCCATTTTCTCTTTCATGGCCTGTGCCTTTGCCTCGTATTCCTTGCGGGCTTTTTCTTCTGCCTCTTTGCGTGCAGTGAGTTTGGACTGATAGAGTGCAAATTTGCTATCGTACAATTTCTGCGCAGCAGGCAGGTCTTTGTCTTCCACCACCGGCGTGGCTACTACTTGCATCTTGCGGGTTCCCTTCACAAACTCGATCTGGTAGTCGATGCCTGTCAATTTTTTGAGCTTCACGTCTTCCCACTCCGCTTTAGCAGAGTTTTTATCGAAGTTCAGTTCATCTTTCACCTGAAAGCGTACATTCTGATACATGGCTATCTCGGGAAATTCATTCGCATCAACTACGATATGAAATTTGGTTTTCGCCTTGTCAGCCTTTGCTATGGGCATTGGTTTTTCCTTTTCGACTTCATGCACTGCTGCAGTCGCCTTTTTTAGCTGCTGTTCGCTTTGAGTGACGGCGGGATCCGATTTTGTAGCCCCCATATCTGATGAGAGACTTGCCATAGCATCTGTGGAATCAGACAGGCCTACTGGCATAAGGTTCGTTTTATTGAGATTTACCCATTTCCTCTCTGTAGTGTCCAGATAGTAGGTATTGTACCGATCCTCTGATGTATTGGAAACCATCTGTACCTCTATAGGCTTTCCAGGATTGGCTGTCAGCTCTTTGCCATTCTGCCAGGCTGTGATCTCCATCATGCCGGCAGATTCGAAAACATATTTTTGACCGGCAGAGTCGTAGATCATAGGGATACCGCTGAGGAATATGTCTTTCTGGTCATGAAACTCGCGGTAGCGGAGCGTGACCTTGCCTGATACATCCTGTCCATCTGCGGTGCGGAAGGCATCTGCAGGTACATGCAGGCGTGAGCCACTACTGTAGGTGAGGTCTGTGACCGAGTCGGCATCTACCGTGAAAGAATCACGGGCGATATCTGCCTGCGTTACGGGCGGTGCTATATAGGCCTGTGGTGTCGCCTTGTCCTCACCAAATAGCATCACGAGCGATACTGCTGTGGCTATGATAACTGCGGAACTCCCGGCAAAGAACCGGCCCGTGCGGTAAAAGGGAATCTTGACTGCCCGGTAGGTGTGGAGCAGTTTGTGAAAATCCCTGGCTGACGACAGGTCCGCGTCTGTCAGCGGCGGTTGATTTCTATTGATCCTGTATTTCATTTTTATATCCTGACCCGATAGGGTATTGGTCTCTCTTTTGGTTTATAAAAGTTTTATCGATAGTGGTCATTTTCTATCCATGATGCCCTTGAGCTTATCCAGCAGCCTGTAGACTTTCATCTTGACCGCAGACTCATTGCTGTCGCGTATCTCGGCGATCTCTTTGAAGGGGCGTTTCTCAAAAAAGCGCATCTCTAGCACCTGTACATCGTCCTCCTCCAGGTGCTGCATAGCAGCCAGGAGCATCTCCTCGCGCTCCTCAGAGTATGGCTCCTGGAGCTCGTCCATCATACCGACCATGCCAGCATCATCTATATTGATCGTGCGTTGATTTTTTGTTTTGCGGTAGCGGGTGTTGATCTCATTCAGCGCTATCCGGTACAGCCAGGAGGAGAATGGGAAACCCCTCGGCTCATAGCGATCCAGCGCTATCATAGCCTGTAGAAATACCTGCTGGGTCATATCCAGCGCCTCCTCACGGCTGCCCATACGCTGGTAGATGAAGCGAGCCAACTGGTCGTGATACTTGGTATAAAGAGCGGCAAACTGGCTACGGTCAGCCTGGGCAGCGAGGACCATCTGGTCATCTGCCGATAGGTGGGGGGCGGTTTCCTCTATGGTTCCAGGCATGGGCGTGATCTGTCGGGTTGTGGCTTGCATAGTGTACTGCACAGCGGTGCTTTTGCTATGTATAATGCCCTACGAAGGGCAAAGTCACAAGAAAAACGCAGAAAAATAAACTTTTGTATGCAGCAAGGGCATAGGACCTCCTATCAGGCGTCGCGGTCCTCGCTGAGACGTACCTTTTCTATCGGATTGGCAGTCATTTCTTTGTACTGGCTTCGATGGTGATAGATATCGATGGCCTCGTGGATAGCTGCTCTGAATGAATCAGTACTTGCCATATCTTTACCTGCGATATCGTAGCCGGTGCCATGGTCGGGTGAGGTACGGATCACCTTGATACCCGCAGTATAGTTGACTCCGGAGCCAAAGGCTATCGTCTTGAATGGTATCAGGCCCTGATCGTGATACATGGCCAGTACGGCGTCAAATTTGGCATAAGAGCCGGCACCAAAAAAGCCGTCTGCGGGATATGGACCCATGCATAGGATCCCCTTGTCACGGGCCTTGATCACTGCCGGAGCGATGATCTCTTTTTCCTCTTTGCCCAGCAGGCCATTGTCTCCTGAGTGCGGGTTGAGGCCCAGCACAGCTATACGCGGCTTCTGTATGAGGAAGTCTTGCTTCAGCGTCTTATTGAGCATCTCAAGCTTGGCTATGATCTGCACCATGTCGATCTTGCCCGGCACTTCTTTCAGAGACAGGTGATTGCTCATCAGGCCTACCCGCAGGCGGTCACTGGTTAGGAGCATGAGGGAGTTTTCACTACCTGCCTTTACGGAGATGTACTCTGTTTGCCCCTTGAAACCAGCGTAATGCTGGCTCACGGTCTCTTTATTGAGCGGACCAGTGACCAGCACATCTATCTGGCCGGCTACGAGGTCTTCTGTCGCTTTATTAAGCGCCAGCAGGGCTTTTGCGCCCGCGTCTGAGGTAGCCTCGCCGGGTGTGATATTGACGTGCTCCTCCCAGCAGCTGATCACATTTGCCATCTTAGGATTCAGGTCCTCCAGCCCCTTCACCTCGTGTGACTGGAAATGCTGGGACCTCATATGCTTGGCAAAGAAAGACAAGACAGATTTGTGACCATAGATCACAAAATCAGCATTGCGAAACATGCGCTCATCCTCCAGTGTACGGATGATGACCTCCGGACCGATACCATTGTAATCGCCTATCGTAATGCCTACTATCAGTTTCCTATCCATAATACCTACACGGCCTCAAGCGAGGCAAATCTCAGATTAATAATTCTTGATAAAATCTACCAGCATCCTGACCCCTACGCCGGTGCCGAAGCGGCCACGGTAGCTGTCCTCGGCCAGCAGGTACGCCGGTCCTGCTATATCGAAGTGCAGCCAAGGGTAAGTGGCAAAATGCTCGAGGAACTTGCCCGCTGTAATAGCGCCAGCCTCAGAGCCACCTACATTCTTGATATCAGCTACGTCAGATTTGATCAGTTGTCCATACTCCTCCCAGAAAGGGAGCTCCCAGATATGCTCGTGTACATTCTTGCTGCTGGTTTCCAGCTTCTGCTTGGTAGCAGTATCTGCTGTACCCATGTAGGCAGTAGCCAGGCCAGACAGGGCAGCCTTGGCGGCACCCGTCAGTGTGGCAAAATCAAATACTACTTCCGGTTTGTACTTGGCAGCATAAGTCAGCGCATCTGCCAGGATCATACGACCCTCTGCATCAGTATTCAGCACTTCTACATTCATACCGTTCATCATTGGCACTACATCACCCGGCACATAGGCATCCTCACCCGGACGATTGTCCGTAGCCGGTATCAGACCGACCACATGTACTGGCAGCTTTAACCTTGCTATAGCATACAGCGTACCTATGACGGTAGCAGCGCCACCCATATCGCACTTCATCATATCCATGCTGTTTGGCGTAGGCTTGAGACTCAGGCCGCCGGTATCATATACTACACCTTTGCCTACCAATACTATCGGCTTTTTGTTTTTTGCCTTCGCTGGCTTGTATTCCAGGATATTGAATGTAGGAGGCAACTGTGAACCACGGTTTACAGCCAGCAGGCCGCCCATCTTCAGCGCCTCGATCTTTTTCTTATTCAGCACCTCTACGGAGAAGCCAGCCTCTTTGCCCGTCTTTTGTATCTCCCTGGAGAGCTGCTCCGCGGTGAGGTAGGACAGCGGCTCATTGACCAGCGTACGGGCCAGCAGTGTGCCACCAGTGGTAGCCTCCAGCTCAGCGAGTACACCTTTTGTGAGAGTATTTTCGTTTACTGTGAGCTTGACGAAGCTGTATGGCTTTGCGTCCTTAGTTTTGTATTTCAGAAACTGGTAGCTGCTGAGGATAGCGCCCTCTACGAAAGCCGCGCCGAGATCCTTATTGCCTGCCAGGTTTTCAAGAGATGCTTCTTGCACCTTGCGACCGGCGAGGCCTCGGTATACACCGTATGCTGCGCGGCGGGCGTCCTCCAGTTGCTTGTATGCCTCGCGGGTATTGTCCAGCATTACCAGCGTGGTTGTTTTGCCACCGGATACGACCTGATACTGAGGCTGTTTATCTTCAAATGCTGCTTTGGCAGCGGCTGCGTCCTCCTTGGTCAGGAGAGAGGCATATGAGCTGCCTTTGTCACAGAGGAAAATGCGATGTGCCGCAGCAGAGGTATTTTTAGAGAGTTGGACCTTGATAGCCATTGATTGAAAATTGAGTGAGCGAAGATAGATTAAAACTGCATATCTGTAAACCCAAATAAAGTCAAGGCTGACAGGCCTTTGCCAGCAAAACTAATAGGCTATCCGGCAAATATTGCCGACTTTCGCCATATGCTTCACCTCAAAAAATCACTCGGGCAGCACTTTCTCAAGGACAAGCAGATGCAGGAGCGTATCGCAGCATCTATCGGGGACCTGAGCGACTTTGTGCGGGTGATAGAGATAGGCCCGGGCATGGGCGCCCTCACGCAGCACCTGGTCAAAAACAAGCCCGACAACTTCTACGTGATAGAGCTGGACGACCGCTGGGCAGCCTATCAGAAGGAGACCAACGTCTTTATGGCAGACCGGGTCATCCATCAGGACTTTTTGAAAACAGACCTCAGCGCCATTCTGGAATACCCTACGCATATCGTAGGAAATTTCCCATATAACATCTCGACTGAGATCATATTCCGGATCATAGATCACAGGGATGTGATCACACGGATGACCGGTATGTTTCAAAAGGAAGTAGCAGTACGCATCGCGGCCAAAACAAGGACCAAAGACTATGGTGTGACAAGCGTACTGACACAGGCATATTATGATGCGACATATCTCTTTGATGTGCCGCCGGAGTCTTTTGATCCACCACCTAAGGTCATGAGCGGCATGCTCCGGCTCGACCGCAAAAAAGAAGGTCTGGACTGTGATGAAAAGCTATTTAAACGCATAGTGAAGCAAGCCTTTACCCAACGACGCAAGACGATGCGGAACAGTCTGAAGCAGATGATCCATGAGAAGAATATCGCAGATAATGAGGTCTTCAATAAAAGACCCGAAGAACTGGATGTGAAAGGATTCGTAGAGCTGACCAAACTGATAGGTGCATGAGAGCGCTCATCACAGATGATGTACATCCGCTGCTGATAGAGGAACTGAAAGGTATGGGCTATGAAGTGGGCTTCCGGCCAGATATCACGGCAGAAGAAACCACAAGTATCATCGCCCCGTACAGCGGTTTGATCATCAATAGCAAGATATTTTGCGGAGAGGAGCTGCTCGCTAAGGCTCCAAATCTCAAGTGGGTAGGCCGCCTCGGATCTGGCATGGAGGTGATAGATACCAAGGCTTGTGAGGCGCATGGCGTAAGATATTTCAACTCTCCGGAGGGCAATCGCAATGCTGTAGCAGAACATGCGCTGGGCCTGCTGCTCAATATCCTCAACAACATATCTACCTCCTATAATGAGGTCCGTCAGGGCCAATGGATACGCGAGCCCAACCGCGGCACGGAACTGAGTGGTAAAAATGTCGGCATCATTGCCTTTGGCAATACCGGCGAGGCCTTCAGCAAAGTGCTAGGTGGCTTTGATGTCAATATCCTGGCTTACGACAAATACAAAATGGGATTTGGCAATGACCGGGTGAAGGAGGCAACTATGGCGGAGATATTTGCAAACGCTGATATTGTAAGCCTCCACCTACCGCTGACGCCAAAAACCCAATACCTGGCTGACAGTAAATTCTTTGAGTCCTTCGCGAAACCTATCTATCTCATCAATACGTCACGGGGAAAAGTGGTCGATACAGCTTCCCTTCTTCATGCCGTAAATAATGGCCAAGTGAAAGCTGCCGCACTGGACGTATTGGAAAATGAAAAGATCGCTCAGTTATCTTCTGCAGAAAGGAAATGGTTTGATGCGCTGATCGCCGAGAAGCGTATCCTGCTGACACCGCATATAGCTGGCTGGACGCACGAGTCAAAGCGCAAAATAGCTGAAGTAGTGATCCAAAAGATCGGGTCTTTTGGCTTCTAAAACACTTTTAGTGGTTAAAGATTCTTGTGTATAAAAAGCAGCGTAAAAGCGGCGTTCTGGCTTATCTTCGCAGGCGTGAATCAGAACTATTTATCAGAATTAAATGACATACAGCAGCAGGCTGTGATCAATACCAATGGCCCTACGATGATCGTAGCAGGGCCTGGCTCCGGCAAGACCCGCGTGCTGACCTATCGTATCGCACACATGCTGCAGAATGGGGTCAATCCCTTTTCCGTACTCGCGCTGACTTTTACTAATAAAGCGGCGGAGTCGATGCGCAACCGTATCGAGAGCATCACGCACAATAGTGCGCGGTCGCTCTTTATGGGTACGTTTCACTCGGTATTTGCGCGCTTGCTGCGTGTAGATGCGCTGCGCCTGGGCTACCCGTCCAACTTTACCATCTATGATACTGAAGATGCCCGCTCCCTGATAAAAACGATCATCAAAGAGCGCAACCTGGATGACAAGATCTATAAGCCGAATCAGATACAATACCGTATAAGTGCCTGCAAGAACGGCCTGATATTCCCTGAGGAATACAAAAATGACCCGGACCTGCTGGCAGAGGACCGCGAAACACGCCGTCCGGAAACGGCAAGTATCTATGCAGAATATTGCAACCGTTGCTTCAAGAGCGGGGCGATGGACTTTGACGACCTGTTGCTAAAGACATACGAGCTGCTGGAGCGCTTCCCCGAGGTATTGTATAAATACCAGCATAAATTTCAGTATGTGCTGATCGATGAGTTTCAGGATACGAACCATCTGCAGTACTCTATCGTGAAACGTATCGCTGCGATGCATGAAAATATCACTGTGGTGGGAGATGATGCCCAGTCGATCTATGCGTTTCGTGGCGCTACGATAGACAACATCCTGAATTTTGAGAAGGACTTTCCTGATCTGAAGATCTTTAAACTAGAGCAAAACTACCGCTCTACACAGAATATCGTAAAGGCGGCTAATGAGCTTATTTTCCGCAATAAGAACCAGATCAAAAAAGAGATCTGGACAGAGAATGAAAAGGGTGAGCCCATCAAAGTAGTAAAGCTGGCCTCTGACAATGAAGAAGGCCGCTGGGTAGCTGATAGTATCATGGAGCTGAAGATGCGCGAGCATCTAAAGAATACCGACTTTGCCATCCTCTATCGTACCAATGCGCAATCACGTGCATTTGAAGAATCACTGCGCCGCTACAATATCGCCTATAAGATCTACGGCGGCATGTCCTTTTACCAGCGTAAGGAAATCAAGGACCTCGTGGCCTACCTGAAGCTGACGATCAATCACAATGACGAGGAGGCGCTGAAACGCGTGATCAACTATCCTGTGCGCGGCATAGGCCAGACTACGATAGACAAGATCATCATATTTGCTGCCAATAGTAATGTCAGACCTTGGGAGGTGATGGAAAATATCAGCCAATACGATTTTCCGACACGGACCAAGAACCTGATCTATGAGTTTGTGATCATGATCAAGTCTTTCGCAGCTTTGTCAAAAGAGAAGAACGCATTTGACCTCGCTACTCACATAGGCAAGACGACCAAGCTCGTAGCCGAACTATACAACGACAAGACCATAGAGGGTGTAGCCCGCTATGAGAATATCCAGGAGCTACTAAATGGTATCAAGGAGTTCGTGGAAGATGATATCGTGACCGAAGATGGCGAGCTGAGTGATGATCGTGGCCTGGGTGCCTACCTGCAGGGTATCACGCTACTGACAGGTGATGAAAAGGACGAAAAAAGCCAGGAGACCGTGAAGCTCATGACCACGCACGCTGCAAAGGGGCTGGAGTTTCCGGTTGTATTTGTAGTGGGTATGGAGGAGGGGTTATTCCCGTCTTCACAGGCACTTTACTCTATAGATGATCTGGAGGAGGAGCGACGCCTTTTTTACGTGGCTATCACGCGTGCGGAGAAAACGCTGTTCCTTACCTATGCTACCTCGCGTTATAAGTTCGGACAGCTGCAATACAGTGATGCATCACGCTTCCTGAATGAGATACCTGAAAGTATTTTGAGCCTGCATGGCGCGCAGCCGACCAACCCGATGATGTCCAGCCGCCCGCAGACGGAGCGCGAGCCGGTATGGGGCAGTGCAAACCACAAGAGCGTCTACCCAAAGCCAAGCCCTAAACCTACGGCACCACCTGTAGGCAGCCAGAAGGCTGGCAATGCAGAGCCATTCATACCGGATGATGCGAATAAACTACAGACGGGTATGGACGTACAGCACGAAAAATTTGGCAATGGCAAGGTAACTACGATGGAAGGCACAGGAGTCAATCGCATCGCTACGATCTTCTTCCCTACTTTTGGCGAGAAGAAGATCATGCTGAAATTTGCGAAGCTGAAAATACTGAGCTGAGATAGGCATTAGGAAGTATTAGCCAAACCGCTTATCTTTACTATATCAAGTTGGTCTGAGGATGAGACCCAATCCCTCCGCGGTCATTCATCCAAAGGCATCTAACCACTGATCCACTTATTACTTTTCCGCAATAGCGGACAGCATCATTTTTATCATAACTAACTAGATCTAAATCAGATAATGGAATATAATACCGTAAGAGAAAAGATAAACCTGGCCGAATATGGCCGCCATATCAAGCGTATAGTAGACAACTGTATCAAGATAGAAGACCGCGAGCACCGCAACCGTACTGCTCACGAGATCATAGAGCTGATGGGCCAGCTCAATCCACACCTGCGTAATGTAGAGGACTTTCGCCACAAGCTTTGGGACCACCTCTTTATGATCAGCGAGTTTAAACTCGATGTAGACTCACCGTATCCCAAGACCACTAAGTCTCAGATCATAGAGAAGCCAGAGCCACTAGACTACCCTCAGACGAAGATCAGGCACCGACACTATGGCAAAAACGTAGCTGCACTGGTGAGCAAGGCTGTAGAAGTGGAAGACCCGGAGAAGCGTCTCGCATTCGCACAGTGTATAGGCAACTATATGAAGCTAACGTATGTAAACTGGAACAAGGAGAATACGAATGATGAGATCATCAAGAATGACCTCAACATCATCTCTAAGGGTGAGCTAAGCCTGAGCGTAGAGGACAATATCAGTGAACTCTCCCGCGCCAACCGCCAGAGCAATATCAACCAGAACAACAACAACGGCAAGCGCCAGTTCAATCAAAACCGGAACAACAACAACCAGAACCGGAATAACAATAACCAAAACCGGAACAACAATAACCAGAACAGGAATAACAATAACAACAACGGATTCCGAAAGCCATACAACAACAAGAACCGGAACAATGATATACAGAAGGGCCAATAGTACAGACATACCGCAGATGCTGCCACTGTGGAGGTATCTCATAGATATCCATGCGCCGATGGAGCGGATGTTTGAGACAGTGGAGGGTGCCGAGAGTAAGTTTGCCGAATTTTTGAAGTCGCTGCTGGATAAGGAAAATTACCTGATAGCAGTGGCAGAAGACGAAGGCAAAATAGCCGGCTATGTGATAAGCCATGTGAGCCAGACTCCTGAGGTATTTGTACTGCGCCAGAAGATGTACGTCCAGGATATGGTCATAGAGCCGGCATACCGCAGGCAGGGTGTAGCGAGGAAGCTGATGGAGGTGGTATTAGATTTTGCAAAGGAGCAGCAGGTGGAGAAAATAGACCTGCTGGTGGCGGTGCAAAATGAAGGAGCCAATAAATTCTGGCGGGAGATGGGATTCCATCCGGCCTTGAACTATATGAACCTATACCTGAGCTAAAGACATACTATCTGCCTTAACAGGCTGATAACAAATCAATAACACCCCGTATCGCATGATACGGGGCTAAAGTATTTTGGAGCAATATGAACATAGATGAAATAATAGAGCGCTACGCTGAGTCTGATGGATTACAGCGCCTGCGCGAACTTTTGAAGCAATCTGAAGCGGACATCAGCCTGTCTGGTATGACCGGGTCGCAGGAGTCGTTTGTAGCTGCAGCAGCATTCCGCACTACGGAGTACAACCATCTCTTTATCATGAACGATAAAGAAGAGGCCGCTTACTTTCAGAATAACCTGACCGCACTGCTGACGCATAAGGACGTATTCTTTTTTCCGGATTCTTTCAAGCGACCTCAGGCATTTGAAGAGTTGAACAATAACAATGTACTGCTCCGTACGGAGGCTGTAAACCGCCTGTCTAATCCCTCCTCTCGCGCAGAGCTGGCCGTGACTTACCCCGAGGCATTGTTTGAGAAAGCGGTGAAGAAAGAAAAGCTGGAAGAGCAGACACTCCGCATCAAGACTGGTGAGAAACTCGACATTGATTTTATGATCGAGCTGCTCGTAGATTTTGAATTTGAGCGGGTAGACTTTGTCTATGAGCCGGGACAGTTTTCTATACGCGGGGGGATCATAGACATTTTTTCCTTTGGCAATGAACAGCCATATCGGATCGAGTTGTTTGATACAGACGTAGAGTCCATCCGGACTTTTGATCCAAACACACAGCTTTCTGTCAAAAAAATATCGAGCATCACGATCGTGCCCAATATGCAGACACACTTTACGAATGAGAGCAAGGCGTCTGTGTTTGAGGTGTTTAATGACAATACCATTATCTGGATCAAAGATGCGCAGCTGCTCATAGATCAGCTGGATGACACTATGGCCAAGGCGGAAAAGTTTAAAGAAAAACAGAAGAATCTATCTGATCTGGATGAGCGCCACCCGCTGAGAGAGGGCGATCCGGCGGAGGTGTTTGTCTCCTCTGGCGATCTGACTCGTCAGTTGAAGCGTTTTCGCATCATAGAGTTTGGCGGAGGTAATTTTTATCGCACGGATAAGAAAGTACAATTCAACTCAAAGCCGCAACCGTCCTTCAATAAAAACTTTGAGCTACTGATAGCAGACCTGAAAGCTAATGATGAGAACGGCATCGTCAACCTGGTCTTCTCAGACAATGCGAAACAGATAGAACGGTTCTATGCCATATTTGAAGACTTGAAAACAAAGGTGCCTTTTACGCCTGTATATGTAGCGATCCATCAAGGCTTTATTGATACTGATTTGCAGATAGCATTTTATACAGACCATCAAATATTTAACCGCTATCATAAATACAATCTAAAACAGGGCTTCTCAAGAGATACGCAACTGCTTCTCAAAACTCTGCGCGAGTTAAAGCCAGGCGACTATGTGACGCACATAGATCACGGCGTAGGTGTTTTCTCTGGGCTGGAGAAGATAGACTCCGGCGGACAAAAACAAGAGGCGGTGCGCCTGATCTACGCAGGCAATGATATCCTGTACGTAGGTATCCAATCCCTCCATAAAATATCCAAGTATGTAGGTAAAGAAGGAGAAGCTCCGCGTGTACATAAACTGGGTACAGACACCTGGGCCAATCTCAAAAAGAAGACAAAGAAAAAGATCAAGGAGATCGCCTTTGACCTTATACAGTTATACGCCAAGAGAAAGACACACAAAGGATTTGCTTTCTCCAAAGACAACTATATGCAGACGGAGCTGGAGGCCTCATTTATGTATGAAGACACCCCGGACCAGGCTAAGGCTACAGAAGATGTAAAGCGTGATATGGAGCGTATGTCTCCCATGGATCGCCTGGTATGCGGCGATGTAGGTTTTGGCAAGACCGAGGTGGCTATACGCGCCGCATTCAAGGCGGTACTCGATGGCAAGCAGGTGGCGGTAATGGTGCCTACCACCATCCTGGCTATGCAGCATCAGAAGACATTTAAAGAGCGACTGGCCGACTTCCCTATCGAGATAGACTACCTCAATCGCTTCAAGACTGGAAAGGATAAAAAGGAGACCATACAAAAACTGGCCGAAGGCAAAACCAATATTATCATCGGCACTCAGGCGCTGGTGGGTAAGAGTGTAAAATTTAAAGACCTGGGCCTCATGATCATAGATGAGGAGCAGAAATTTGGAGTGCAGGTCAAGGAGACTCTAAAGGAGCTAAAGGCCAATATTGACAGCCTGACGCTGACAGCTACGCCGATCCCGCGTACGCTGCAGTTTTCCATGATGGGAGCGCGTGACCTCAGTATCATCAATACAGCACCTCCCAATAGACAGCCGATCACAACTGAGGTTCATCCACTGAATCCCGATATTATCCGTGAGGCTATAGAGTTTGAGGTGTATCGTGGCGGACAGGTTTTTTTCATTCACAATAGGGTGAAGGATATAACCGAGGTCAAGACCATGCTGAACAAGATCGTGCCTAATATCGATATAGGAGTAGCTCACGGCCAGCTGGAAGGTGAGAAACTGGAAGAGGTCCTTCTACAGTTTGTCAATAAGCAGTTTGACGTGCTGCTGGCCACAAATATTATTGAGGCAGGTATAGATATCCCCAATGCCAATACGATCATCATTAATAATGCGCATCAGTTTGGCCTGAGCGACCTGCACCAACTGCGTGGCCGTGTGGGGCGGTCTAATAAACATGCCTTCTGCTATCTGCTGGCTCCGCCGAAGCACTCGCTGACTCAAGAAGCAAAGCAACGTTTGAAGACGATAGAAGAGTTCGCCGAGCTGGGCAGTGGATTTAATATAGCCATGCGGGATATGGATATACGTGGGGCAGGCAATCTGCTAGGCGGTGAGCAGAGTGGCTTCATAGCCGAGATAGGGTATGATGTATACCACAAGATACTGGATGAGGCGGTCCGTGAGCTGAAGGAATCTGATTTTAAAGAGCTATATGCAGAGGAGCTGCAGGAGACCCAGGAATACTCTAAAGAATGCAGCATAGAGACAGATCTCGAGATGCTCATACCAGATGAGTATGTACGCAACTCTGCTGAACGTATGACGCTGTACAAAGACCTCAATGAGATCAAAAATGAGGAAGATCTGGCTGCGTATGAGGATAAACTCATCGATCGCTTCGGCAAGGTGCCAAAGCAGATACACGAACTTTTCAATGGCGTGAGGCTGAAGTGGATAGCGACTAAACTAGGCATGGAGCAAATGATCATAAAGAATCGTCATCTCCGCTGCTACTTTATATCCAATCAATCGTCTTCTTTCTACTCATCTCCTGCATTTGCTAAGATCATGCAGTACGTACAGAAACATAAGCAGGGCATCTATTTGCGCGAGACGGATAAGTATCTGGTACTACACGTGGAGGGCATAGGGTCTATGAAGCAGGCTTCACAGAAACTGAAAGAAGTAAGCGACTACGTATATGGGCAAAGTAGTGAGCCTACAGCCTAGTTTTTCACGACTTTGAATGCATGGTTATTTTGCGTGCCGATATTGAGCAGATATATTCCACTCGAAAGCTCTGCTATAGAAACACGGGTTCCCTCTGAGCTCAGCTGACCATGGGCCACTACTCTTCCTGTCATATCGGTCAGGATATATATCGCTCCTATGAGCTCGCTATTGGCACTTATGGTAAATTCATTCTGCGCAGGATTTGGCGCTACGGATACCAGAGAGAGGTCGCTGACCTCAGTCACACCCACATTGATCACTGCATAGTTGGCAGAGTTGCTGCTGCAGTCTCCGCCGTCGGTTACTTTTACTGTGTAGTTGCCATTGCTGCTTATCTCATAGGTGTTGCTTGTAGCGCCACTTATGAGAGTACCGTTGCGATACCATTGGTATGTACCGGCGCTTGTAGCAGTCAGTGTATTGCCATTTCTACTGATCACCGGTGCATCCATCTGGCACACACCCATAGTAGTAAAATACTGTGTAAACCCACAACCAAAGTCATCATGGTAAGTGCCCGAATACACGTTGCCATTTAGCGGGATATTCACATTGTTATTAAAATCCCTGACCACAATAGAGCCGGCATGATAGCCAGACTGCCCATCGAGCGGCCACCAGTGCAGGCCAGCGCAGGCCGCTGTATTTACACGAAGGGCGTAAAAACCTGCACCTGTCAGATTGATAGTATCCTTATAGCTGGCAAATGTATTGAGATTGCTCCGGGAAGCCACTACAGCTCCATTGGCATCTATGATATCCCAGCTCGCGTCACTGGCGCCACTGCCCCAATCTGACAGGATAGGATCTGCATTTGCTGCCAGGCTACTAGTGGTCAGATTGATAGCAAACTGCGATGGCCAGGTCGGGGCTATATTGAATGTAGAGGTCAGATTATCGTTGCTCGGGTCATTATCCTGTACTCCATTCACCTGCATTATCTTCACAGCAAAACCCTGCGACCCTGTCACTCCATTCATCGACAGATTAGTAATAGCCTGCAAGGCGGGCATGACAATAGTAACATTTGTAAGCGGTGGTATATTGCCTGTCCAGATAAATTGAGACTGATCTGAATCCTGCACGCCATACTGGAAAAGTATAGAGGTCACTGGTGTACTCCCTGTGTTACGCACTGTGATCACAGGCTTGCTGGCCAGTGGATTTTCCCTCTTATACCACTCAAAAGATGATGGTGATATGATCTCCTCGAGAGACGCGTCCAAAGTGTGGTTTAACGCGCCATAAGATACTACGGAACCTTCCAGCGTATAGCTGCCATAGTTTGCAGTACCATCATAGCTATCATCAAAATTGAGGTCGACATCATACGGGCTGCCAGGAGTGGCGCCGGTCATCTTATATCTGCCTACTGTCACCTTGCCGCCGGGACACCAGTTGCCCGACCTGTGAAATGCCCACGTACCACCCTGTGGATATACTTCATTAGTACCACAGACGACATTCATATTTTGCTGACCTACCGTTGAATTATTTACCGCCACGCTATAAGTATGTCCCACACCTGAGAAATCAAACTCGCAGCAGCCTGTAGCATCATCTTGGCCATGACCGGTGATAGCCACTTTCATCTCGGCACTCTGTGCTGTAGCCGGCATCGTGAGTGTGATCGGCTTGATATTGCTATCGATCAGGTTAGCCAGATTGCCATAGCTAAATCCCCCGCTCCATAGCTTGTTGATCTGTACTACATTCCTCTCTGGAGTGCCTTCTATGAAAGCGAATTTGACATCCAGTGTGAATCCTCCGGAATACCCTGAATAGTGCACCCGTACCAGAGCTGTATCTTGTAGTTGCTTTGCATAATCAGTGACATCAAAAATATAATGCTGCTTCCATGATGGTCCGAAACCCGGTGTACCGGTAGTAGCATAAGGTGTGATGAAGCGTGAGATCTCCAGTGTATCTCCACCCTTGGTCATGATATAGTTCTCCAGATCGTAGTCCCACTGATGGCAGTACTGCGTGCCGGCAGGACAGTTGTACTGGCCCAGTGTCATGATCATATAGATCTTCCGATATGTCTTGGATCCATCGGGGAATACCGCCGTGCTGTCATAATTATTGTACCAGCTCAGCTGTACATTCTGTGCCTGTACCCATGTGGTATCGCCCACATTTGCTTTTGCAAAATGGCCAAATGATATGAGTAGGAGAATCAGGTAAATAACTTTGCGCATCTGAATTTTATTTTCAGCGTCAAAGTAACCAAAATTTAAAAGCAGATGCGAATGATGAGCGGAATAATCAGAGGTACCGCTCCCTGATCACGCCGAGATGGTGTATCTCATGGCCGGGGATAATGTATGCCAAAGAGCGCACCGATATCTCCTGCCCATTGGCTATGCCCGTACGACCCAGCATTTCTGGGGTGAGATTCTCAAAAAAGGTAATGGTAGACGCCCGCAACGCTCTATATTCATCCATGATACTTTCTACGGACCTGTCTGAAGCACCAGAATTTGGCACGTATTCGTCCTCATCAAAGCCAGGTAACCCTGTCGTATCTCCCCTGGAGAAACGTAAAGCCCTGTATGCGAAAATACGCTCTGCATCCATCAGGTGTACTAATAGCTCCTTTATTGACCACTTGCCAGGCTGATAGCGGTAGTTGAGTTTCTCAGTCGGCAGAGATGTGATCAGCACCTCTACATCGGATAGGCCCTTTCTTAAAAGATCGATAAGGTCATCGCCTGCAGTGCGCGAGATGTAGGTGTGATAATACTCTGGATATTCTCCCTTCTGAGGTCTTGAAAAACCGCTCATGATTATTTCGCGTCACGAGGGCTCTTTCCCGCGCTCATCACAGAGCCGGAAGATGCCGGCGCGACAGTACTTGCCGGCCTTTGTACAGTTCTTTTCTTGCTGGCAGACATGGGAGATGTGCTGATTACCTCATTGCTCTCTGTACCAGCCTTTTTTACTTTTTCTTTCTTGGCAGAGGTTGGTTCTCCTTGACGGGATTCCTGCTGAGCGCAGGCGCCAGTACTGAAACCTATCAGGCCTACAGACAGACATATCGTAAAAACTATTGCTTTCATTTCTTTCTCTTTTAAAGCAGTCAGCCGGCTTGTGACCGGCTGACTGAAGTTATATTTAGTATTCTATCGCTGTGATAGTATAGTGATTAGCATCTGGATATGTGATCGGATCACAAATCAGAGGAGCGCCACCGTTTGCGGCATCACGCCTCCACTGGAGCGTCAGCGTATAGCTGGTACCCGGAGTCACAGTCACTGACTTCTGGAACGTCATATTCCATGTACTCACGATTCCGTATACATCGTCTATATCCTCACCTGCTGTATTGCTACCACCTTGAGATGTACCATTCAGGAGTACCCTTGAGAATACATTCTGCTGAGGGAAATATGTAGCATTGCTGATACCAGCCAGCGAGTATGAGATGAGCATGTTGCTCTTAGTAGCGGTAAATGTAAGCGTGAGACCTATATTCGTGTAAGCTACGGAGCCTGTACCAGACAGATTGGCTGCAGCGCTACCCGAAGCAGAGTGTATCAAAGCACCAGGACCAGTAGGGCCAGTAGGGCCAGATGTACCTGCTGCACCTGTAGGTCCCGCAGGACCGGTAGCACCAGCGGCACCAGTAGCTCCAGCTGCTCCGGCAGCACCTGTAGGACCAGCTGCACCGGCAGGACCGGTAGCACCAGCGGTGCCCGCAGCACCTGTAGGACCAGCGGCACCAGCAGGACCAGT